>ENA-OQCK01000141-OQCK01000141.1-human-gut-metagenome-genome-assembly--contig:-NODE-141-length-41661-cov-3.346969_pt1 | contig 41661 bp, 47 predicted proteins | sample MGYA00242498_ERZ504578 | MGnify/ENA primary metagenome ERZ504578 (study PRJEB26092, sample SAMD00036229) | human gut metagenome | host: Homo sapiens | study: EMG produced TPA metagenomics assembly of...
TTCACCTACCACCTCCCCCTACGGGGACTCCTCCTTCCCGAAGGAGGAGAATGGAGAATACTATCGATTATCAAATTATTATTTTCCTAATTAAGTTTACCACCAAATTTGAAGAAGAACCAGTTTTAAAACTTCATGATGAAAGGATTTGCAAATACGATCATAAAATGACCTTTGACTGCAATATGATTCGTTTAAAACAAGCATATTAGCACAGACAAAGAAATAAGGAAAAATACCTGTCTAGATTTCCTTTTTAACATTCTATATAAATTGGAAATCAACACTTTTTAATTACCTTTGCACCCAAATTATTTTTCAACTAAAAATTAGACTAATGAAAATAAAAAGTGTAATAGCTGGAATAATGTTATGTCTGGCAGTGATTCGTGCATTCAGAATGAAGCCTTAAATGTAGAAGCAGCTATAGACGGATGTAGTGGAAGCGATATTCAGCAATGTTTAATCGATCCTAATGAGTTCACCGTACAACTATATGCATCAAGAGCTGCCGATCCGTCTAAAATAAACATTAACTTCAACCTTCCTGCCGGAGCTTCTATAGTCCCTGTTCAACGATTTACTGAAGACGGAATTAACACCTATAACTTTAAAGACGAGAATCCGAGACTATTTAAGGTTACATCAGAAGATGGTGCTTTTTCGGCAACCTATACAATCAGACTTTGGCAAACGGAAATGCCTTTTACATACGATTTTGAGACACTGAGTTCAGACAACCCTTATCACAAGTTTACCGAAGACAATCCTTCCTCAGGTACCATAATCCGTCGATTGGAATTGGCTAGTGGAAATCCGGGATTCGAATTGACAAAAATGGCAAAAGCACCGGATGGTTATCCGACAGTGCAAGTTAACGGAGGAGTTGATGGTGGTAAATGCGTGAAATTGGAAACAAAAGATACCGGTAGTTTCGGAAGCATGGTAAAGATGTATATTGCAGCCGGTAATCTTTTCATCGGTTCATTCGAAGTAGGACAAGCCTTAAGTGGCAATGCAATGAAAGCTACCCATTTCGGATTTCCCTTCTTTTACTATCCGCTCAGACTGGAAGGCTGGTATAAATACAAGGCTGGTCCTACTTTCTCATCAAAAGGAAAACCTGTAGAGGGAAGAAAAGATGAATGTGATATCTACGGAGTATTATATGAAACGGATGACAATGTACAATTTCTCGATGGTTCGACCTCACTCAATTCACCCAATATTGTAGCTCTGGCACGAAATATTAAAGAACTTCCTGAAACTGACATTTGGAAACAGTTCAATTTCAAATTCGAACCACAGAATGGTAAATCTATTGATCCAGACAAGTTGGGAAAAGGTATCTATAAACTTGCTATTGTATTCTCATCCAGTGTGGACGGTGCGAAGTTCGAGGGAGCTGTAGGAAGTACACTCTATATTGACAAAGTAACGATTGCTCATACTTCCAATCCGGATGAATATGCGAATCAATAATAAACCAATCAATTAACAAGACAATGAAGAAAATAATATATAATAAAGTAGTTGGAATCGCATTCTTAGCAATACTTTTTACACAAGCTGCATATAGTCAGAATGAACGCAATAAAGCGCTGATCTATTCTTATTTGCATGGTTGGGAATATAGTATCAAAGCAGGATTCAGCATTGGAGGTACCTCGCCCCTGCCTTTGCCCAAAGAAATACGTAATATTGATAGCTATGCTCCAAATGTTGCTATCTCTATCGAAGGAAATACCACGAAATGGTTCGGTAATGACAAAAAATGGGGAATGACCGCAGGTATACGCCTCGAAAACAAAACTATGACAACCGAAGCTACCGTAAAGAACTATGGTATGAAGATTATCAACACTAACGGAGGAGAGCTACAAGGACTTTGGACAGGTGGTGTGAAAACAAAAGTGAAAAACTCATATATTACTATTCCTTTGTTAGCTAACTATAAGATAAGCGATCGTTGGAAAGTATCACTTGGTCCGTATTTCTCTTATATGACTGAAGGAAGTTTTTCAGGACATGTATATGAAGGACATTTACGTACCCTGATGAAACTGGTCAGCGTGTCGACTTTAGTGGTGGAAGTATTGCAACTTATGATTTCTCTGATAATCTACGCAAATTCCAATGGGGTGCTCAATTAGGTGGCGAGTGGAAGGCTTTCAAACACCTTAATGTATATGCAGACCTAACATGGGGACTGAACGATATATTCAAGAAAGACTTCGATACTATAACATTTGCAATGTATCCGATCTATTTGAATATTGGTTTCGGATATGCGTTCTAAAAACATAACTATAATGTAATAAATTACTGTTAGTTTAAAACTTAAAGTCCACAGTTATCTATTTACACAAAACGATAAAGAATAATATCCGCTATTAAAAATTATCCCCGCTACATTTAATTTATATGTAGCGGGGATAAATATTTTTCAAGAAACCTAAATGAATTTCCTAATCCATTATTAAAATTATTATCAATGATTTATTCTCCAATGATTTCTAACTCATCAACAAGTAAGGTACTATTAACAGCACCTTTTAAATGAATCCCCAGCTTTACTTGATGAACACACAATAGCCATTTTATACTTTTTTGAAGAATCATAAGTTTTACCATCAAAGTAAATAAACTCTTCGTTAAACTCTACCCACTTGCTTTCTGTATCTGAACCATCTTTTATTTGTGCAATAGCTACACAATATTCAGAATTAGTTATTGTACTTCCATCTAAAATAACGTCGTTTCCTTCTTTATCCATAGCTTCATACAACAAAGCATAAATTCCACATTGATCTTTATCACCTGTGTCTTCTTTTACATCATTCTTATTAGACCCATCTATAAATTTTTCTCCAGCCTTGTATTTATATGCCCCCTTAAAATAAAGAGGTTTTTTAGTATAAGAAATACCAAACTTTGTCAATTTCAATTGTTCTTTTTGATCAAGAACTGCCTTAAATTCAAATTTTCCAGTAAATAAAGAACCAGGAGTTATAGCAGGTGCAAACCCAAAAGCAGCACCTTTTGTATACTGAGTTACCAATTTAGCTGCACTACCTTTATAACCAGCCTCCTTTTCTTCTGATGCTCCATCAGACAAGTTATACTTGTTCGTACTATCAAAAGCTTTAAGATACGCAACCCCTTGGTTAGCTGTAGCTAATTCATCAAAAGGAATAGGAGAAGGCCATTTCATAGTCGCACTAGTTACTTCATCCCATTTTTCAAATGAATATTTCAGCACATTATATTTGCCCGCAATAGAAACCGTATATACTTTTATAGTACCATCCTCAGCAATTACAGTATATTCTACCGAGTTTCCACCTGAAAAATTTTGTGCTACACCACTAACAGGAGAAACCGTAGCTTTATCCGAAATCTTAAAAATAGGAATTAATGTTTTCAAATCATCATCGGTTGCAGTATCACTAATCTTAAAAGTGATAGTTCCATTTTCATCATCGATTACAGGTTGTTCTGTGATAAAATCACGATCAATAACAAAATCTAAAATCTTCGCTTCACTACTTTCGTTGCCAGTCATCTTATTTCCGTCAAAATCAACATCTACAACTTGTTCAAAAGCTGTAACGGTCACACCGATTTTCATGCTAATTTTCCCGTCTTTCACAGTTCCGTTAACAGATGTAGGGAGCGTACCTAACAATTGTCCAAACGGTGTAGTAAACGTTAAGTTCTTTTGACCACTAAAAGATTGTGTTCCTTCTCTTTCTTCTACCATACAAGGAACTTCAATATCACCTACCAACTGTCCGCCAAATGAAAAATTCTTTAAAGACAGTACTACTTGTGATGTTTGATTACCTGATTTAGTAATAGATATTACCTGAGAAATAGGATCAGCCGGTTGTTCATTAATAGATACCACTAAATTGCCTTTATAATTACCACTTATATCAGCAACTTCCGTCTGATCATCACCCTTCCCATTATCATCGTCATCACTACAAGATGTAAACAATGTCACTGTACACAATACAGCAAACAGATAATAAAATAATCTCTTGTTCATTTCTAAATTCTCTTTTTAATTAATAAAAGCAAATGCGTGATATTCCCATCGCACACAAATGCCAAAATTTCACAGGCGCAAAGTAACTATTATTTTCACACACCTGCAAGGTCTATTTTTCTTGTTTCTGTTCTATTTTTAAAGAAAAGCGCCTAAAATATCTTATAAGATGCCGTTTTACGAGTCAAAATTATAATTTTTGAAAAGAAAAACAGCCCATTAATCATAATCCATATATCTTTGTATAAAGTAAAAAGTGTGAGAAATGAAAGAACTACCCAAAATAGATTTACCCGAAGAATGGCTCATAGGTACAGGAGTAAACAAGGCATTGCTTAGCTTGTATACCAACTTTCCTTGCCGACTGAAATCGGAAATATTCGTGCTATGCATGGAGGGAGAAATCGAAGCCTCGGTCAATCTAAATCGCATAACAGTACGGGCTAATGACTTCGTTACAATTATGCCCGGAAGTATTCTTCAGATACACAGTGTCAATGGAGAACCGATACTTTATTTCGGAGGCTTCTCATCAAAATACATAGAGCAAGCCAATTTACTTCCTTCGGCTATCAACACCCTATTTATAACGATAGGCCGACCGGTTATTTCATTAAAGCCGGAAGGAGCCAAACTACTGGCAGAATACTTTCAATTCTTGATAAAGCTATATGATTTTTTCGACGAATCAACCGCAAAGGAATTACTCCGCACTTGTATAATAATATACATACCGGAATAGCTGCCATGTATAACAACCAGCTACAAAACACGAAAGAGTATTCGTCTAAAAGCGAGTTAATCTACAAAAACTTCACTCAACTGGTGATACAAAATTACAATAAGACGCGCAATGTAGCATGGTATGCCGAGAAACTCAAAATATCAAATATTCACCTCTGTACTACTGTAAAGAAAGTGACAGGAAACACCTGTGTCGAAATCATCTCACACATGGTAATTATGGATGCCAAATCACAACTGAAATCGACCAATATCCCCATCCAGAAATTTCCAACTCACTCAATTTCGCCAACACATCATTCTTCGGCAAATACTTCAAACGATATGTTGGCATGAGTCCATTAGCATATAGGAATAGCGGATAAACAACATCGGTCTTAATTAACAGAATCACTTAATCTTCCGGCCTTAAAACGACACCCAGTTTTTTCTTTCCGTCCATCTTGACTATCATCGGCTTCTCAAAACGGACATGACGCAAGAATTTCGTTTCGCCTACCGCCGGTTGGGCATTAAGGAAATCCTGATCGTAAACACCGTCATTCATAAAAGCGTTAATAGTGAAATAGCCTACTCCGAAAGAAGTCAGGTTCTGGAAGAAGTGTGTGCCTTGACTCGGATCTACGCGGTAATTAGTCAAACCGGCTTCCACTATCACACGGGCAGCAGAAATATGCGGCCATTTCACCGGAATACCCAACCATGTATCGCTGCTTCCCCAACGTCCCGGACCGACAAGTACATAATTCTTACCTTCATTCAGGAACTGCCGGTTGATTTTTTCTATTTCCCAAGCAATAGCCTGATTGTTCGAAGCACTGTAACCCTCAGTCTTTACATAGACAATATCGTGAATTTCGTTCATAATGCCATGTCCCAACGAATTATAAGAACGAAGGATAACGTCCTCATCCCGTATCTCATTCAAATCTTCGTCCAACATTTCCTTACTATCCACAATCGGCCGGATCTGTAACAAATAAAATGTGCCTGTCTTATCCTGTTCGCGACTCATGGTAGCCGCAAACTCAATTTCAACCGGACGGCGCATTTCCTGTTCGCCATACTTCAGCACTAATTGAAGAATCCGAGGCAACGGGAATACATCATGTTGCAGAATGTTTGCAAACGTAATCACCTTGCGTCCGCCCGGATACAAACCGTCACGGATAACCTGATCGTAAGGATCGTATGTAGAAGCAATATACCGCAAAGCTCCATCGTTTTCCGCCTCTTTCACATGAAGTTTCAGCAAATTGAAGCCATCGTCGATAGAGAAATCATGCCCTGCATTCTTCAAATCCAAGGCATAGAAGCGGGTCTGGGTTTCTTTCAGAGCTATTTCCATTTCGCTGGTCTGTAACACCTGATTGGGGTGATAAGGAGAGAAACGAAGCGTCATACCGCCGTCTACAATATATTTTCCCAATCCCAGTGCCAGATTGACGGTTCCTTCCTCCGCTTTTTCATCACCCAACGGATAATAATTCAGCGAACGCGCCACACCGGACATGGATGGATAATAACGGTCACCATACTGATTGCCGACTACTTCCTGCAAAATAACGGCCATTTTTTCCTGATCGATCACATCGATGTAGCCTGCATATAGCTTTACTATCCCGAAAATAAACGGAAGCATAAACGCCTTTGATTGCATCGGAAAGCATACGCAACATCTCATACCGATCGTCCAGATAAGGAATCATATAAGTGTTATAGATTCCGGCAAACGGCTGATAGTGAGAATCTTCCAACAAAGAAGAAGAACGGATAGCAATAGGCGATTTCACCACATCAAAGAAAGTAAAGAAGTCCTCTACCAGTCTGTCCGGCAATTTTGCTTTCAGGAAATATCGCAATATCGTATCATCATCCGCATCCGAAAGCGCAATCTGATACAGATTGTTAATGTCCATAAATTCATCGAATACGTCCGTACAAAGCACCACTGTCTTAGGAATGGCAACACGGGCATTCTCAAACTCTTCAAATTCGGGATAACGTTTCACCATATTATCTATAAAAGCCAAACCGCGTCCCTTTCCTCCCAACGAACCGTCACCGATACGGGCAAAGTTGGAATAACGGTCGAAACGGTCACGTTTAAAGACGGCAACCACTCCCTGATTCTTCATTTTACGGTATTTCACAATCGCTTCAAAGATAATCCGGCGATGCGCATCCACGTCCTGAAGGCTGCTCCACGTAATAGGTTTCAAAAACTCTGCCACCGGAACATGGCGCGTGAATAAAGCAGCGTGACACATGATTCCGGCTAATATGATACAAGAAAGACTCGGCAGGCACAGCGAACAGGATATTCTGCAATTCTTTCAGATTACGTACACGGGCAATCTCCTCCCCTGTCTCCGGATTACGGAACACAAAGTCGCCGAAACCAAAGTTATCAGAAACGATACGCCGCAGGTCGACGTCCATTTTCTTGGAGTTCTTGTCGATAAAACTAGCGCCATACTTTGCTGCATACGAAGCGTTCTCTGATTCGGAAGACTGGATAATCAACGGTACAAACGGATCATTCTTACGTATCTCAGCGCATAACTTAATACCCGCCAGACCGTCTTTTTCGCCACGCTCCACCTTCGGGAAACGTACGTCTGTGATAACACCTAATATATTGTTCTGATATTTACGATAGACCTCCATTGCCTCTTGATACGTGCGTGCCAGAACGATTTTAGGACGTCCACGCATACGGAGTGTACGCTGATGCGCATTCAACGCCTCGGTAGAAAATTCCTGGCTTTGCTTTAGCACGAATTTATACAAGTTGGGAAGAATGGAGGAATAGAAACGGATACCGTCTTCCACCAAAAGAATCAACTGTACACCGACTTCCTGCACATCATGTTCCAGATTCATCTTATCCTCCATTAACTTAATGATAGAAACCAACAAATCCGTATTACCCAGCCAGCAGAATACGTATTCGAACGCACTCAGATCTTCGTTGATAATCCTCTTTGTAATACCATGGCTGAAAGGAGTCAGAATGACAATAGGAATATGCTCATATTTCTCTTTAATGTGACGGCCGATGTCGAAACTGTCATTATCACCCGTACTCGGCATACAAATTACCAGTCGAACGACATATTCTCCAATTGCGTCAAAGCCTCTTCCTCCGTAGATACTTGTGAGAAACGCGGCGGATAACGCAAGGACAAAGAGGTGTATTCATTGAATATCTTTTCATCAATACGTCCGTCATCTTCCAACATGAAAGCGTCATAAGGGTTGGCTATTAACAACACGTTGAAAATCCGCCTGGTCATCAGGTTGGCGAACTGCGTATCTTTGAAGTAAAGCTGGTTTAATTTATATTTACTGAGCATAAAATTATTCTCCTTTCTTATTCCAAATCATCATGTTTCCAAAATCCGGTTTGCAAAGTTAATTTTTTAAATCTCATTTTCTATCATCTTCTTTATAAAGTTTACTTGCTTATCTCTTATTATTTTGTAGATTTGTAACATTAAGTTTATCCTCGATTTTTTTTTTATTCACATGAAAAAAGTAACATTATTAATGTGCGAATACTATAAGCTCCTTAGCTAGTATCCCCGACTCTATCATTTTATCATTATTTAATCAAAATATAGCCATAAAATCAATCACATTTGAAAACTTTTCCTATATTTGCAGTATAGTTAGTTGACATTTTATCAGAACAACCTTTTTAAAAACATACTATTATGAACATCCAGAAAATCATGTCCTCTTTGGAGGCAAAACATCCCGGTGAGTCTGAATATCTTCAAGCAGTGAAGGAAGTACTTCTTTCTATCGAAGACATCTACAATCAACATCCTGAATTTGAAAAAGCCAAAATCATCGAAAGATTGGTAGAACCAGACCGTATTTTTACTTTCCGTGTCACTTGGGTAGACGATAAAGGAGAAGTTCAAACAAATCTCGGCTATCGCGTACAATTCAACAATGCGATTGGTCCGTACAAAGGTGGTATTCGTTTCCATGCTTCGGTCAATCTTTCCATCCTTAAATTCCTCGGATTCGAACAGACGTTCAAAAAACGCGCTGACTACCCTGCCTATGGGCGGAGGTAAAGGTGGTTCGGACTTCTCTCCACGTGGAAAGAGCGATGCTGAAATTATGCGTTTCTGCCAGGCATTTATGTTGGAATTGTGGCGCCATTTAGGTCCGGATATGGATGTGCCTGCCGGTGACATTGGCGTGGGCGGACGTGAAGTAGGTTATATGTTCGGTATGTACAAAAGCTGACCCGCGAATTTACCGGAACATTTACCGGTAAAGGACTGGAATTTGGCGGTTCGCTGATTCGTCCCGAAGCTACCGGTTTCGGTGGTTTATATTTTGTCAATCAAATGTTGCAGACAAAAGGAATTGATATTAAAGGTAAGACCGTTGCCATCTCCGGTTTTGGTAATGTAGCCTGGGGAGCAGCTACGAAAGCTACCGAGTTGGGTGCAAAAGTTATCACAATCTCGGGCCCGGATGGATACATCTACGACCCGGACGGAATCAGCGGCGAAAAGATAGACTATATGCTCGAGTTGCGTTCTTCGGGTAATGACATTGTAGCTCCTTACGCTGAACAATATCCGAATGCTACATTCGTAGAAGCAAACGCCCGTGGGAAGTAAAAGCAGACATTGCACTTCCATGCGCAACTCAAAACGAATTAAATGGAGAAGATGCACAAAATCTCATAAAAAATGACGTACTTTGTGTCGGAGAAATTTCTAACATGGGATGTACTCCCGAAGCAATCGATTTATTTATCGAACATAAAACGATGTATGCTCCGGGTAAGGCAGTCAATGCCGGCGGTGTTGCCACTTCCGGCCTGGAAATGTCTCAAAACGCAATACACCTGAGCTGGAGCGCTGCCGAAGTAGATGAAAAGCTTCATGCGATCATGCACGGCATCCATGCCCAATGCGTGAAATACGGCACAGAACCCGACGGATATATTAATTATGTGAAGGGTGCTAATATTGCCGGATTTATGAAAGTAGCTCACGCAATGATGGGACAAGGCGTTATTTAAAAAGACTTTGTTTAGTTGTATTTGTATTTGTGGTTTTGCGCTACTCGCCTCCTGTGACAGGACGCGGGTAGTGCTATTTTTTTGAGATTAACATTATTTTCAATGGAATTAATTATCTTTGTGGCATAATAAGGTAAATAATAGATTATGAATTTGTTGTTCACAGTAAACAACTCACAATTAATGATTTACTATTAGCAATTGTGTAATTATTAATCATGTAACAAATATAAAATGCTACAACCCGAATTAAAACTTCGCCGCGATAAGATTCGCAGTCTGATGGCGTTACAGGGCATTGACGCCGCACTTATTACTTGTAATGCTAATTTAATTTACACGTATGGTTGCGTAGTCAGTGGTTATCTCTATCTCCCACTACACTCACCTGCTTTACTGTTTTTTAAACGTCCCAACAATATCACAGGAGAACATTCATTCTCAATCCGCAAACCAGAACAAATTGTAGATTTGCTAAAAGAAAAAGGATTGCCCATACCTGCCAAGTTAATGTTGGAAGGTGACGAACTCCCTTACTCGGAATATTGCCGGTTGGCAAGCTTGTTTCCTGAAACGGAAGTAGTCAACGGCACTCCGTTAATCCGCCAGGCACGTAGTGTAAAAACTGCCATTGAAATTGAAATGTTCCGTCGTTCGGGCATTGCTCACGCCAAAGCCTACGAACAAATCCCCAGCGTATACCGCCCCGACATGACGGACATCGAATTTTCTATCGAAATCGAACGTCTGATGCGTCTGCAAGGCAATTTGGGAATCTTCCGCGTTTTCGGACGTAGCATGGAAATCTTCATGGGCAGCGTGCTGACCGGAGACAATGCCGGATACCCCTCTCCATACGACTTTGCTTTAGGTGGCCAAGGCCTCGACCCTGCCCTGCCGGGAGGGGCGAATAAAACCCCACTGAAAGAAGGCCAAAGTGTAATGATTGACTTAGGCGGCAACTTCAATGGATACATGGGTGACATGAGCCGTGTATTCTCTATTGGGAAATTACCGGAGGAAGCGTATGCTGCTCATCAGGTCTGCCTGGATATTCAGGAAAAATCGCTTCTATCGCCAAGCCGGGTATTCCTTGCGAAACCCTTTACAACACTGCCATAGAAATGGTGACCGCTGCCGGATTTGCAGATAAATTTATGGGCACGCAACAGCAGGCCAAATTTATCGGTCACGGTATCGGACTCGAAATCAACGAGGCACCCGTGTTAGCTCCCCGCATGAAACAAGAACTGGAACCGGGAATGGTCTTTGCTCTTGAGCCTAAAATCGTTCTTCCGGGTATAGGTCCGGTAGGAATAGAAAACTCTTGGGTAGTAACGAACGAAAGAATAGAAAAACTGACGAACTGTAACGAAGAAATTATTGAGTTGAAATAGTTATATTCAAAAAATATGCTGACAAATCCGGGATATATCAATTAATGCCAAAAAACAACTTCCGGGGTATTAATATAAAGCAACTTTACTCTCTATTTTTTTTAAAGAATGAGAATAAAGTTGCTTTCAATGATTAAATATACTATATTAGCGTCTTAAAACACATGGACAATAAAAATTAAACACCTTAATCAATATAAATTTAATAAAACAATGAAACAACCTTTGCTTTTTACCCTTTTATCTTCTGCTGCCTGTGTGGCCACAGCCGCAGACAAAGCCCCCAAACAAACCACCCCCGAAAAAGCAAAAACACCCAACGTTGTGTTTATCTATGCCGACGATCTCGGTTATGGAGATTTGGAATGTTACGGAGCTAAAAACGTACAAACTCCCAATGTCAACAGATTAGCAAAATCAGGTATTCGCTTCACTAATGCCCACGCCACCGCTGCAACCAGTACCCCTTCCCGTTATTCCATGCTGACAGGAGAATATGCTTGGCGCAAAAAAGGAACAGACGTAGCTGCCGGAAATGCCGGCATGATTATCCGTCCCGAACAATATACCATGGCGGATATGTTCAAAAGTACCGGTTATGCTACCGGAGCTATCGGAAAATGGCACTTGGGATTAGGAGACAAAGCCGGTACACAAGATTGGAACGCTCCACTGCCATGTGCATTGGGAGACTTAGGATTTGACTACCATTACATTATGGCAGCTACCGCTGACCGTGTACCTTGCGTATACATTGAAAACGGGAAAGTAGCCAACTACGATCCTAGTGCACCTATCGAAGTAAGCTATCAAAGAAATTTTGAAGGTGAACCTACCGGAAAGAGCAATCCGGAAATGCTTTATAACCTGAAACCTAGTCACGGACACGATATGTCTATCGTCAATGGCATTTCCCGCATCGGCTTTATGAAAGGTGGAGGTAAAGCTCTTTGGAAAGACGAAAACATTGCTGACTCTTTGACAACACATGCCATTCAGTTTATTGAAGAAAATAAGGATAAACCTTTCTTCCTTTATTTTGCAACAAATGATGTACACGTTCCTCGTTTCCCCCATGACCGTTTTAGAGGAAAGAACCCAATGGGACTGAGAGGTGACGCCATTGTACAATTCGACTATTGTGTCGGTGAAATTCTGAATACACTTGAAAAACTAGGCTTGAGAGAAAACACATTAATTATTCTTTCAAGTGACAACGGCCCGGTAGTTGACGACGGATATGATGATAAGGCGGAGGAACTCCTTAACGGACACAGCCCTGCAGGACCATTAAGAGGTAATAAATATAGTGCATTTGAAGGAGGGACCCGTATCCCGGCTATCTTAAGCTGGCCGAAAGAAGTGAAAAAAGGTAAAACATCGGATTTGTTGGTTTCTCAGGTCGATTGGTTAGCTTCACTGGCTTCTCTGACCGGGGCTGTTATGCCCAAAGGCACTGCACCTGATAGTTACAACTTCCTGGGAAGCTGGCTAGGCAAAGAAAAGAAAGACCGTCCGTGGGTAATCGAACAAGCTTCCAATCATACACTATCTGTCCGCACAAAAGATTGGAAATATATCGAACCGAATGGGGGACCGAAAATGATCCAGTGGGGACCGAAAATCGAAACCGGTAACTCAAAAGAACCGCAACTGTATAAAATGGAAGAAGTGAAAGAAGTAACTAATTATGCTTCTCAAATGCCGGAAAAAGTGGCAGAGCTACAAGCTATCCTTCAGGGTGTACGTGAAGGAAAAGACCTTATCGGCAAATAATTTAAACAACCCATACAACATTTAATTACGTAACATTATGAATTACAAATCTATATCATTAATAAGCGGCACATTACTCCTTTCCACTCTCTCCGCCAACGGACAGAAAAAGGATTCCAAACCCAACATTATATTTATCCTCTGTGACGACATGGGATATGGCGACTTAGGATGCTACGGCCAGCCATTCATACGCACTCCCCATATAGACGCTATGGCAAACGAAGGAATGCGCTTCACACAAGCGTATGCAGGCAGCCCGGTCAGCGCACCTTCCAGAGCTTCATTTATGACAGGACAACATACAGGTCACTGTGAAGTACGCGGAAACAAAGAGTATTGGGGAAATTCACCCATTATCATGTACGGAAACAACAAAGAATATTCGGTAGTGGGACAACATCCTTATGATCCGGATCACGTTATCCTACCGGAAATTATGAAAGACAACGGATATACCACCGGTATGTTCGGTAAATGGGCCGGAGGTTACGAAGGATCTTGCTCTACTCCGGACAAACGCGGCATAGATGAATATTATGGTTACATTTGCCAATTCCAAGCTCACCTCTACTACCCTAATTTCTTAAACCGATATAGTAAAGCTCTGGGCGATACAGGAGTAGTACGTATAGTAATGGACGAAAACATCAAATACCCGATGTATGGTCCTGAATATCAGAAACGCTCGCAATATTCTGCCGACATGATTCACGAGAAAGCAATGGAATGGCTGGACCAACAGGATACCAAACAGCCTTTCTTCGGCATATTTACCTACACTTTGCCTCACGCAGAACTGGTGCAACCGGAAGATTCGATCTTAAACGAGTATAAAGCAAAATTCGATCCGGATAAGGTTTACAAAGGAAGCAAAGGTTCAAGATACAATGCTATCACCCATACACACGCTCAATTTGCCGCCATGATTACCCGCCTGGACTATTATGTAGGGGAAGTTTTGAAGAAATTGAAAGAAAAAGGATTGGATGAAAACACATTAGTTATCTTCTCCAGCGACAACGGCCCTCACGAAGAAGGAGGAGCCGACCCTACTTTCTTCGGTAGAGACGGAAAATTGCGTGGACTGAAACGCCAATGCCACGAGAGGAATCCGCATTCCATTCATTGCCCGTTGGCCGGGACACGTACCGGCAGGCAAAGTCAATGACCACATCTGCGCTTTCTATGATTTAATGCCTACTTTCTGTGATGTGGCCGGCATCAAAAATTATGAAAAGAAATACCGTAATAAAGAAAAAGAAGTTGACTATTTCGACGGAATTTCTTTCGCACCGACCTTGCTTGGCAAGAAAAAACAGAAACAACATGACTTCCTGTATTGGGAATTTAATGAAACCAACCAGATAGCAGTGCGCATGGATGATTGGAAATTAATCGTTAAAAAAGGAAAGCCGTTCCTATATAACCTAAAGACAGATATTCACGAAGACAACGATGTGGCACTCCAACATCCGGATATCGTAGAAAAGTTGAAAAAAGTTATATTTGAACAACGCATACCTAACCCATATTTTTCTGTGACACTGCCTAAGCAGTAACCGGATCAACAAAACAAGAAAACAGTGAACACTGTATGGAGTAGATTCATTAAGTGTTCACTGTTTTCTTGTTTATACAGATTTAGACTTATACAAATAGTAAAAACAACCGCCAATTAGTCAAGTGGTTTCAATCCCATTTTCGCAGCTCTTTCCAACATAAAGGCATGAGCGGCCTCATATTCATTCGGGATAACTCCATCCAATATAGCATCTTTAATCGCACTTTTCAAAGCCCCGACTTCACGGCAAGGCTGCAAACCGAAGGTTTCCATGATTTCCTCCCCACTTACCGGAGGCTGAAAATTACGAATCCGGTCTTTCTCCTCCAAGTCTTTCAATTTCTGACGAACCAACTGGAAATTATTCAAGAAACGTTGCTTACGCTCCATATTCTTTGAAGTAATATCCGCTTCACACAAAGTCATCAAATCATCAATATCATCTCCCGCCTCAAAAAGCAGACGACGAACAGCCGAATCTGTCACCACGTCATCCGCAATCACGATTGGTCTCATGTGCAGACTAACCATTTTCTGTACATACTTCATCTTCTCATTCATCGGCAACTTCATCTTACGGAAAATATTCGGAACCATTTTTCACCGATGAAATTATGGTTATGGAACGTCCAGCCAGCTTTTGGTTCCCAACGTTTTAGTGGCAGGTTTGGCAATATCATGCAACAAGGCAGCCCAACGCAGCCAAAGATTATCCGTTTTCTTGCTGATATTATCAAGTACTTCCAACGTATGATAAAAGTTATCCTTATGCGAACGGCCATTCCGTGTTTCTACCCCCTGCAAAGCAGCCAGTTCGGGAAAGATTAACGACAACAACCCACTACGCTCCAAGTCAATAAAGCCCTTTGAAGGAACAGGCGAAAGAATTATCTTATTCAATTCATCTGCAATACGCTCACGGGATATGATGTTGATCCGTTCCCTATTACGGCAAAGCGATTCAAAAGTGTCATCATCAATGTAAAAATTCAGTTGCGTAGCGAAACGGATACAGCGCATCATACGTAACGGATCATACTAAACGTAATATCCGGATCAAGAGGAGTACGAATCGTCTTCTCCTTCATATCTTCCATACCGCCGAACGGATCTACCAGTTCCCCAAAACGTGCTTTATTCAGGCAAACGGCAAGAGCATTAATCGTAAAATCACGACGGTTCTGATCATCTTCCAGTGTTCCGTCTTCCACGATAGGTTTTCGTGAATCCCGATGATATGACTCTTTGCGGGCTCCTACAAATTCTACTTCCGTGCCTTTATATTTTACTTGTGCCGTTCCGAAATTCTTGAAAACAGAGACATGAGCACCACGTCCCAGACGTTTTCCAAGTGCTTCTGCCATAGCAATTCCACTGCCTACAACTACTACATCTATATCTTTAGAGGGACGTTGCAGAAAAATATCGCGAACGTAACCACCTACCACATAGCACTCTAAGCCCAGTGCATCGGCAGTTTCGGCTATTTGTCCGAAGATTGGTTCGCTGAAATGCTGCTTCAATTCCTCTTGAGTCAACTCTATCATTCCTTTTAGTTATAAGTTTTGAGGGGGCAAAATTACAAAAATAAGGGATATATTTGTATTTTTGTCGCTAATAAAGTAAACGAAGGATGATGAACAATAAAATATATACAGTATGATAAAAAAACTGATTTACCTCTTTTACGGCACATTAGTGCTGACAGCTTGCGGAAATAGCATTGAAAAAAAAGCGAACGAGAAACTGGTGATTGCTAAAGCCGCTTATGAACGTGGCGACTACGAAGAAGCAAAGTCTCAAATCGACAGTATCAAAATTTTGTATCCGAAAGCATTCGAAGCGCGTAAAGCCGGTCAGGAACTAATGCTGGATGTTGAGACGAAAGCACAACAAAAAACACTTGCGTATCTGGACAGTGCCCTGCAAGTAAAACAACAGGAATTTGATGCAATCAAAGACAAATTCACGCTGGAGAAAGATGCGGAGTACCAGCAAATAGGAAATTATCTGTGGCCTACCCAAACCGTTGAAAAGAATCTGCACCGTTCATATCTACGCTTTCAGGTAAATGAACAAGGTATCATGAGTATGACTTCTATTTATTGTGGCAGTAATAACATTCATCATGTCGGTGTCAAAGTAATTGCTCCTGACGGCAGTTTTGCAGAAACTCCTACATCCAAGGACAGTTATGAGACAGTCGATATGAACGAAAAGATAGAAAAAGCGGACTATAAACTCGGAGAAGACGGAAGTGTAATCGAATTTCTGAATCTCAATAAAGACAAGAATATCAGGGTTGAATATCTCGGCGACCGTATTTACAAAACGACCATGAGCCCACTGACCGTCAGGCAGCAGCAAATATCTACCAATTATCACAGATCCTTCGGCAATGCAGCAAATCAAGAAAGAACAGGAAGCTGCGAATCTGAAAATCGAGTTCATCAATAAAAAGAAAGAACGGAAAGCACAGGAAACTGCAACAGAGCAATAGTCAACAGCCTATCATAAACTGTAATTCTAAAATAAGGAGGAGCCGGAGGATAATAAAAATCTCCGGCTCTCCTTATTTCATTTTTAAGAACACATACTTAAAAATACCAGGCAAATCACTTCATTATATGTTTGCCGTAATTCCACCCTTTGAGATCATACAATACGGCATCCTTACGAATCCGTTCCTTAAAACTTACATAATCCCTTTTCTCCTGTGGAGTCCATCCGGCTTCCGCAACAGCCGCAAGACGAGGTAACATCAGATATTCAAGTACAGAAGAATCAACCACCCATTCAGTCCAAAAGTTAGCCTGCACACCGCTATAATAAGGTTGCAAGTCCGCCTCCACTCCCTTCATCGGCTGATAATTATAAACGGCTTCCACCGTCTCGGTACCATGTCCCTGCGACATAGGTTCCGTAGGGAGATCAGATTGCCTCCTGTTTATATAATAAGGAATTTGTGGGCTTAAAATTGTACTCATACCTTGTTTTGCTGCATTTTGAGCCGCAGCATCAGCCCCTATCCATGCCATAATGGTGATGTCATTACCTAGGAGCGCAGTATTTCCGTGGAGTACTTCATTCCAAAACACCAGTCGTCGTTGTTGGTTGGCAGGTTTCGTGGCCATATAATCTTTTAGTTGTTTATAGAAATAAATCTGTAAATCTCTAAAATTAGTAGAGCCCATTTCTTTTAGTAAGGACTGACACTCTTCGTTTTTCTGCCATTTATTAGTAGGACATTCATCACCGCCCAAGTGAATATAACGGAATGGAAACAGGTCGATAAGTTCATCAATTACATCCCTGGCAAATTGCATGGCTTGAGGATTAGCTACATTGATAACATCCGTCGAAATGCCTTGCCGTAGCCACACCTCATGCATATTTTCAGGATCACAAGCCAGAAACTCCGGATAAGCGGCAACAGCAGCCTGGGAATGTCCGGGGATATCTATTTCAGGAATAATCTCCACAAATTTAGTTTTGGCGTAAGCTACAATTTCTTTGATGTCATTCTGGGTATAAAATCCTCCATAACGCTGCCCGTCCGTTTTCACATCGCCATACGCCAAAACTTTGCTATTCCGCCAAGCACCTACTTCCGTCAACTTGGGATACTTCTTTATTTCTATTCTCCAGCCCTGATCTTCAGTCAAATGCCAATGAAAACGATTCATTTTATAAGTAGACATGATATCAATCACCCGTTTTACCTCATCTTTCCGAAAAGTGCCTGCCTCGTCCAGCATAAAGCCCCTCCATTCGAAACGGGGAACATCTTCTATTTCTACGGTCGGAATACTCCACTCCTGCCGGCCGCCTACTGCCACCCTGCCATTACATGACGGGAGATTAACTGCTTCAATGTTTGAAGTGCATAATAAAACCCGGCAGGGCGCGCAGCTTCAATACGAATCTGTTTTGGCGAAACATCCAACTTATAAGCCTCCGGTGCAAGCGTTTGATTCACACTTAAAACGATTCCAGCCTTAGCCTCACTACGCACAGACGTAACTTTTATGCCCGTAGCCTTTTGGAAATCATCTTTAAATGAATCGAAAACAAGAGTAACGCTATCACCCCGATAAGAAGCGATACAGACTTGAGCTGCTTACCGAATTTAAAACTTTCATTTTTCACGATCAAATGAGCCGGTTGCGGAATGATAGCTATTTCTTGTGCCATCAAGACTCCAAACCCGCTTACTATCACCCATAATAAAGATAAAAGATACTTGTTTTTCATATTAGAATTATTTTATTTCACCCTTCTGTTCAACTGATTATTAGCCTTTTCCTGTTTCGACTTCCCGACTCTTTTTCCCGAAGTTTTTTTCTTTCCGACTCCGGGTTTGCCTTTCCGGCAAAGGGATTATTACTTTTTTGATTACCATACTCTTCTCGGTATTTCTACTAATTTACTCCCTTCGTAATACTCTCCCAAGTACCAACGGGCCACAAAATCCCAATTCTCGTGAAGCAGAGCCTTTCCATTCTCAAACGGGAACTGGGCCTCCGGCAATAAGTCATGTTCCATAGCATATTTCAACAAATCGAATGGACACAAGCCTTCTTCACAAACAGTTCGTACGCTTCCTCCTCCGCTTCTTCAGCACTATAAAGCGGATTATGCTTATCTGCAAAATAAGAAGCAACATCCGGCCCTATCAACAGACCTTTCGGATTGGCATATAACACAAAGTTATCAAACTCCTTCAAATCAGGTAAAAGAGAATCCTCTTCGTCCTCCCATTTCAGTGCTTGCACAAAAAAGACTTTCAATGCCTCATAAGAATCAAAGAACATTAATGCCTCTCCCTTGCTTGCCTCCAAAAAGCGTTCGACATTCGTAGGTAACTTTTCACCGGGTACGGCAGTAGGCAACGGCTCCCGTTTTCTCTGCATCAATTCCGTTTCCATTATCCAGTCCACAGCCAGATTCTCACTGATAAGAGCCTCTTCAAAAACAACATCCAAACGGTTATAGATTACATCCGCAAACTTCAACAAATCTTCATCCAACGGATTTTCCACTCCATCGAAAGAGTCACCTACCGGAGAATTGACAGCCCACAAAAGAAAAGCGACATCCTCACGATTTATCTCGTCAGGCAGATATTCGTCCGTCAACGAATAAAAAGGAAGGTAACGTCCGTAACTTTTCTGATGCCAACGGATAAATTGTCTCCAGTTTCCCCCGTCAGCCACACAGTCTTCCAAATACAAAGCTAGTATTAAAGCAACCTGCTGTTGATCTTCCTCCGCAGTCCCCCAGTATAAACTAGATTCTGCCACCAAAGGCAGTAATTCATTGACAAAATCAAGATACCACTGGTCCGTAGCTACCACCTTTACACGACGATGAGCCTCCAGCCATGTTTTCATATAAATTTTCCGTTGCTTCATAATCTCTTCAAAGCCAGTTTAATCACCTTTTCTACCGGGGCTTCCGGTTCTTCCTTTAAAACAGCCAGAACAACCTTCTGCGAAGGCGCGGCAGCAAAACCCAACATTGTCAACGCAGCCACCGCTTCTTCCTGCACTTCGGCATTGGCAGACTGCAACAACATTCCGGCGGATGTTGTTCCGCCTACGGCAGCCATTCCTACCGTCTTTATCTTATCTTTCAGTTCGACAATGAGACGCTGTGCAGTTTTCAGCCCGATACCTTTCACCGTCTTCAGGAGATTCGCGTTTTCAGCACTGATTACACTGACCAGCTCTGATGGAGAAAGAGCAGAAAGAATCATTCGTGCCGTATTTCCTCCAATCCCCGATACAGAAATCAATAATAGAAAAATCTCCCGTTCCTGTTTGTCGGCAATCCGTAAAGCACGTAAGCGTCTTCACGGATAGCTTCATAAATAAATAATTTACAAGTTTTCTTCCCCTGAATAGCCGAATAGGTATTCAGAGATATATTGGCGGCATACCCCACCCCATTACAGTCTATCACTGCGGTTGCCGGACTTAGTTCGGCAAGTTCGCCTCTAATATATTCTATCATAACAGGGACAAAGATAAAACTTTCTCACCACAGATTACACTGATTTTCACAGATTATTCTTTTGTACATTAGATATGAAGAATATGAAAAAAATAAAAATATTAAAGCAGATGAACCAAGTTAGTAGTAATTTGTTTACTTTGCAAGCAAAAGAAAGAAATTTGTTCATTAAAACCAAGAAAAGAATGAAAAAAGTAAGAGCTGCCATCGTTGGTTATGGCAACATTGGTCATTATGTACTTGAGGCGCTTCAAGCCGCACCAGATTTCGAAATAGCCGGAGTAGTTCGTCGTGCAGGAGCCGAGAATAAACCGGAAGAGTTGGCAAATTATGCAGTTGTAAAGGATATAAAAGAGTTGGAAGACGTAGAAGTTGCCATCCTTTGTACTCCGACCCGCAGCGTTGAGAAATATGCAAAAGAATATCTGGCTATGGGAATCAACACCGTAGACAGCTTCGACATCCACACCGGTATCGTTGACTTACGACGCACACTGGATGCTACGGCCAAAGAACACAAAGCCGTATCTATCATCTCCGCAGGCTGGGACCCGGGAAGCGACTCTATCGTACGCACTATGCTCGAAGCCATTGCTCCGAAAGGGATCACTTATACCAACTTCGGTCCGGGAATGAGTATGGGACATACAGTAGCCGTGAAAGCCATTGACGGAGTGAAAGCCGCCCTGTCTATGACTATCCCTACGGTACGGGAATCCACCGTCGCATGGTATATATCGAGCTGAAAGACGGATACAAATTTGAAGAAGTATCCGCAGCTATCAAATCAGATCCTTATTTCGTAAATGACGAAACACACGTGAAACAGGTTCCGAGCGTGGACGCCCTTCTCGACATGGGACACGGAGTAAACCTCACCCGCAAAGGCGTATCGGGCAAAACCCAGAATCAGCTATTTGAATTTAATATGCGCATCAACAACCCTGCACTGACTGCACAAGTACTGGTATGCGTAGCACGTGCTTCCATGAAGCAGCAACCGGGTTGCTACACAATGGTGGAAATTCCGGTGATCGACCTCCTTCCGGGTGACCGCGAAGAATGGATCGGACATCTGGTATAAAACATGATCCGCATAACAGATAAAAAATAGAGAAAGATTAACAGTCTTTCTCTATTTTTTTAATCTTTGTCCAAATACTAAAAACACGCACAAGATTATGAAAAAGCTATTCATTCTATTTACACTCCTGTTACAGCTTTTGTCACCCATTTACCCGCAACAAGCCGCAACAGTAATCACTCCCAGTCTGAAATACGGTAAACCCTCCAAAGAAGAACTCTTGTTCACCACTTATACTCCGGATACTACTGCCACAGCCCTCTATCTGTTCCACCAGGGGCAGAGCAACTTTACCTACCACGATGGTTTTCAACTGATAACAGAACACTGGATACGCATAAAAATCCTGAAGCCACAGGGAACGGCATACGCCGATGTTTCTGTCCCGTTTTATGCCCCTACGGATAAAGAGGAAGGAGAAGAAAGGGCCAGCGAAGTAGAAGGTTGCTCTTATAACATGGAAAACGGGAAATGTGTAAAAACACCTATGAAACGCGAATCCATATCTTTCGAACGGATTGACAACCGATACAAAATTCTTAAATTCTCCCTACCCGCTGTCAAGGAGGGACTATTATCGAATATCACTACAAGCTCTACTCCGACTACTTCATCCACATAGATAACTGGATGATGCAAGAAGAACTGCCCATGCTATACAACCAATACAAAATCACAATTCCCAATGTATTCATCTACAACATCGAACTTCGGGGAAAAGACTACATACAAATGAAACAAAAAGAATCTGCCCTTCACGCAACGGCACGTGAAGGTGGAACGGCAGGAATCAACAAAGATTTCACTATCCTGGCACAAGAAACGACATTCATTTCTCAGAACCTCCCAGCTATCCGTCAGGACGAACCCTATTGCTGGTGTCCGGAAGATTATAAAGTACAAATAAGTTTTGACCTACAAGGTACCAACTTCCCCGGCAAAGAATACGAACCATATAGCCAGAAATGGGAAGATGTAGATAAACAACTGATTAAGCCGGAGAATACACAATTCGGTGTGTTCCTCTCTTTCATCAACCCGTTCCGCCCGGAGACCAAAGAGATTTTTACCAGCAAAATGAATTTTGAGGAAAGAATCATCCACTCATTCCGTCTGCTAAAAAAGAAACTGGCTTGGAACGGAAGATATAATCTTTATAGCAAAGACCTCGAAAAAGTAATTCAAAAAGGAAGCGGCAGCAATGCTGATCTGAATTTTATCCTAATCAGCATCCTTAAAGACTTCGGGCTGAAAGCCTACCCTGTTGTTTTAAGCCGCCGTTCAGCAGGAATGTTGCCTCATAATTTCCCGTCTCTGCAAAAGCTTAATACCTTCGTTATCGCCGTTTACGATACGGACAAAGAAAAATACGTCTTTTTGGACAGTTCAATGGATATTCCTTCTCTTAACATTCTGCCGCCCGACTTGTCTGTTAACCAAGCACGCATACTTCGCCAACAGAAAAGGAGGAGAACAAATGGGTAGACTTAATGATGCTCACAGAAAACACAAGCTTTATGAACATTAAAGCTAAATTAGAAGGTAACCTAATTAAAGGACACCGCAGTACAGTCTTGCACGGACAGGAAGCGGTGGAATACCAGAAAAAGAGACAACAAGAACAAGACAGTATCGTTCCAGACCCGACAACCGAAATTACCCCGAAAGACAGGCTAACCGTCACCAACCTAAAAGTGGAACATACGGAAAACGATCCGGGTACGATAAAAGAGGAACTCGACTTCACCATACAAACCGAACAGGTAGGTGATCACCTCTACATCAATCCGATGCTTTTCCCACAACTGGAGACCAATCCATTTATTCAGACCGACCGAGTGCTTCCTGTCGAATTTCCATATCCGTATAAATTCACATTATTATGCAAATTGGCCCTTCCCGAAGGCTATGAAGTGGAAGAACTACCCCAATCGCAATTTATCCGAGCAGAGGGGGATCATCTGCAATGCAGATATATGGTTCAAAAACAAGGGAATACGATCCTGGTCAGCTACAGATTCCACCTCAAAGAATATATATTCCTTCCTGAACATTATAAACAACTGCAAGATATGTGGACAAAAATCATTGAGAAGAATCACACGTTGATAGTACTCAAAAAAATATAAGAAAAATCATTCAATATTCTGATAATGAAAAAATCAGCAATGAAAATCATCGGATTATTATTCGGTCTCTACCTCGGTTCTATCATGTCTGTACAGGCACAAGACCTTTCAAAAGACGCCACTTCTATTATAACGGATTCGCGGACGGAAGTCCTCTGCAAATCAATGACGCAATCTATCGAAAAAGAAAGCCGCACAATTCTCATTCTTAACCGTAAAGGACTGAATGCTGCACACTTCGTCTGTGAATGCGATATGTTCCGTTCCTTACAGAAGTTCTCGGGAGAAATACTTAACGCATCCGGTCAAAGCGTCCGAAAGATAAAAAAATCGGAACTGCAAAAGAGCGAATATAGTTCCTCGTTAAGCACAGATGACTATGCCTATTATTACGAATGTAACTTCCCCTCTTTCCCCTTCACCGTAAAATATGAATGGGAAATAAAATGTAATAACGGGCTTATCGGCTACCAGTCCTTCCTTCCGCAAACAGACTTTCAGCAAGGAGTGGAACAAGCGACATACCGGATCGAATTGCCTGCCGGACAAGAATGCAGGTACCGCGAGCTAAACACTGGAGGAAAAAATATCCAAGTGACAAAGTCGACCGGTACGGACGGCAGCAAGTGATTGAAGTCACCGCTTCGAAACTGCTGCCGGTACAAAAAGAGCCGTTCGGTCCCGATTTCGCAAAATTGTTTCCACGGATTTATTTCGCTCCTTCCGCTTTCAAATATGACAAATCGGAAGGGGACATGAGTACTTGGCAAAAATACGGAGAATGGCAATACAAACTACTCGACGGACGCGACGAACTCACCGAACCTTTCCGCAACAAGTTACACGGACTGACTGCTCACTGCTCTACCGACCGCGAAAAAGTAAAGGCAATTTATGACTATCTGGCAAAAACTACCCGCTACGTCAGTATACAGCTAGGTATCGGAGGATTGCAGCCTATCGCAGCATCCGATGTCTGCCGCACCGGATTTGGCGATTGTAAAGGACTTTCCAATTACACCCGTGCCATGCTGAAAGAAATAGGCATACCTTCTACTTATACGGTGATAAGCACTACCAACGAACGCCTGTTGCCTGATTTCTCCAGCGCCAACCAGATGAATCACGTCATTCTGCAAGTACCTCTCCCCAAGGACACTCTGTGGCTGGAATGTACCGATCCATCGCTTCCCTTCGGCTATATCCACCAAAGCATTGCCGGACATGACGCATTGCTTATCGAACCCGCCGGTGGCAGCATACATCGTCTGCCCACGTATCCCGATTCATTGAACACACAGCACATCATAGCTACTATCACCCTATCGCCTACGGCAGAAACACAAATAGAAGTGAACGAAATATCCCGATTATTCCAGTACGAAAATGAGGCAGGAATCGTTTATTTGGAACCTAACAAACAGAAAGACCACATCCGTTCGACCCTCAACCTCTCGCAAGCCGACATCCTTCGCCTGCAAATCAAAGAATGTAAGGAAGCGAATCCATCTATCACTTTCAGTTATACGGCAAGCAGCCAGCAATACGGTTACAAAACAGGAAACCGGCTGTTCATCCCGACTAACATATTTAAAAAAGGATTCAGTGTACCTCGTGCCATCAACCGGAAATATCCTATCCATATTAACTACGGGTATTCGGACACTGATAGTATCTGCATCAAACTACCTGACGGATATATCGTGGAAGGACTTCCCAAACCAATCGATCTAAAAAGTAAATTCGGGAACTTTCATTCCAGTATCTATACAAAAGACAATAAGATATATATTGTTCATCAACTGTTTATGCGTAAAGGGGTATACAAGCCCGGCGAATATACCGCTTTCCTCGATTTCCGTAAACAAGTGGCGGAACAGTACAATGGAAAAATCATATTAAAAAAAGAATAAGATGACTACTTACAGAAAATAAAGTATCTTTGTAACTTCAACAAAGTACGTAAGAAACATTGAAAAACAAAAGATACAGCAACGGAGAAGAATGGGCAAACACGCTCAGTCACGGAGCAGGCATACTGCTTGGAGTTATCGCAGGTTACTTCCTGCTAGTGAAAGCAACCGAAAATGCCGAACCGCAATGGGCAGTGGCTTGTATTTCTGTTTATTTGACAGGAATGCTTTCATCCTATATCAGTTCTACGTGGTATCACGGTACGCGTCCGGGCAAAACGAAAGAGCTACTCCGCAAATTCGACCACGGAGCCATTTATCTTCACATAGCGGGCACATACACACCCTTCACATTACTCGTTTTGCGTCAGGCAGGCGGTTGGGGCTGGGGTATTTTCGCCTTCGTCTGGCTGTCGGCTATCGCCGGTTTCATTTTGAGTTTCAAAAAGCTGAAAGAACACAGTAATCTGGAAACGTGCTGTTATGTGGCCATGGGAGCCAGTATTTTGGTCGCTATGAAGCCTTTAATGGATCATCTGGCATTGCTGAATGCCACCCCGGCTTTCTGGTGGCTGATAGGAGGAGGCGTATCTTATATTACAGGTGCCGTATTCTATTCATTGCGCAAGCCTTATATGCACGCCACCTTTCATCTGTTCTGCTTGGGAGGAAGTATCGGCACATCATAGCTATTTGGCTGATATTATAGAGGGAGACATAACGATTGTAGACATACAGACAAAAAAAAGGCTATCTATCCCAGACAGCCAATCTTTTTTGTTAACCTTAAATCTAATACTATGAAAAACACATTGCAAAGATACGGACTTTCTGCATATCTCCAAATTTTCAAGGCAAAGTAGGGCATCTTATAACATGGTTTAATAGAATACAGGCAACCGTTAACAATTAACGGAATTAAATTTAAAAATTAACTAAAAAGGCAGAAGACAGTTATTCGATTATCAAAAAGCAAGATTGAACCAAACATCCTCATCCGGTTGTTATACATATTTAAAATCATCGAGAATGTAAGATCATGAACCGGAAAAATCATCTGATAAAGAATCTGCAATGGTCGGATTCAATTATCAACCGGGAAGCGAAAGAACGTATAGCATGCGAAATTGCGACCATGGCGAAAGATGGACCGGTTCTTACCGAAAACGGCAACTTTATCCCTGATACTCGTTTTCATTACATTGACTCTTCTTTGGAGGAACAAGTGAAGGCAATCACCGGAGCGATTGAGAGCGAGCTGTTCATCGGATATGATGTAGAAATAATAACGGCAGAATAAGACAAAGAAGATATTTTTTATTTTTGTACGGAACATAAGAAAATAATTTCGCACCTTTGCAGCCGGAATAAAGGAAAACACACCGAATCATGTCCGGTTTCGAGAAAAGAAACAGGCAAAAAGAGAACACTTCACGAGTTAAATTCAGAAAAAAGTTTTCCAAAACGGAAAAGTTTCTGTATCAGCAAGAAAGAAAAGTTTCCCGAAATTTAATGTTAAAAGGTAACCGGGATATTAGATTATCACTTATCTTTGTATCCGGTTTCGGAACTAAAAAGAGGTTTAGTCAATGAGGGAACGCTGTGCAAATCGGCGACAGTACCCGCTGCTGTAATTCTCTGTGAATCCGCACACTATGTCACTGCATCGGCTGATGTGGGAAGGCGTTGCGAGGGAGAGATAAGTCAGAAGACCTGCCGGAACAAATCAACCATATTATTAATGTCTAACACTTTCGGGAGTTAAAGTTATGAACTACGCGGAAATTTGTATCATCAAACGTGATGGTAAAAGAGAAGATTTCTCTATCAGCAAGATTAAGAATGCAATCAGCAAGGCATTCAGTGCGACAGGCATTCAGGATGAACAGCAATTAATTGCTGATATCACGATGAATGTAATCAGCCAGTTTGCCACCCCTACGATTACCGTAGAGGAAATCCAGGACTTAGTAGAAAAAGCATTGATGAAGGTACGGCCGGAGGTCGCCAAAAAGTACATCATCTACCGTGAATGGCGGAATACGGAACGAGACAAGAAAACCCAGATGAAGCACGTCATGGATGGTATTGTCGCTATCGACAAGAACGATGTAAACCTAAGCAACGCCAATATGAGCAGCCATACACCTGCCGGACAGATGATGACGTTTGCATCGGAAGTAACCAAAGATTATACTTATAAATACCTGTTGCCGAAGCGTTTTGCCGAAGCTCACCAACTGGGAGACATTCATATTCATGACTTGGATTATTATCCGACAAAAACGACGACTTGTATCCAATATGACATGGATGATTTGTTCGAACGCGGTTTCCGTACCAAAAACGGCAGTATCCGCACCCCACAAAGCATTCAAAGTTATGCAACTCTGGCTACGATCATCTTCCAGACAAACCAGAACGAGCAGCACGGCGGACAGGCAATTCCCGCCTTCGACTTTTTCATGGCAAAGGGTGTGGCCAAGTCATTCCGCAAGCATTTATCTTCTTTCATCAATTTCTATGTGGCCATGGAAAACGGTATACAGGCCGATGAAAAAGCGATCCGCACACTGATTAAAGAATATCTGCCGTCTATCCAATCCGGTGAACGGGAACGGGAAACGTTACGCATCGCCTGATAGCCCTGCAAATCAATATTGACAAAGAGCACTTGGCACGCATCATAGAAAAGGCATACCAACAGACACGGAAAGATACGCATCAGGCAATGGAAGGATTTATACACAACCTGAACACGATGCATTCCCGTGGTGGTAACCAGGTGGTATTCAGCTCTATCAACTACGGCACGGATACTTCCGCTGAAGGCCGCATGGTGATTGAGGAGCTACTGAAGGCCACGATTGAAGGTTGGGAACCCGTGGTGAAGTACCCGTATTCCCGATTCAGATCTTCAAAGTGAAAGACGGAGTTTCTTATTCGGAAAAGGACTATGAGAAGGCTATGAAAATGGAAAGCATCGAAGAGGCCATGAAAGCAACTTACGAAGCTCCTAATTTCGACCTGCTGCTGAAAGCCTGCCAGACGACATCGAAAGCTCTTTTTCCAAATTTCATGTTCCTCGATACTCCTTTCAACAAGAACGAAAAATGGAAAGCAGACGACCCGAAACGTTATATTTACGAGCTGGCAACAATGGTTGCCGCACTCGTGTGTTTGAAAACGTAGCCGGAGAGAAATCGTCTTTAGGACGCGGCAACCTTTCATTCACAACACTAAATATGCCCCGACTAGCTATCGAAGCTCGTATCAAAGCTGAAAATCTGATAGAGGACGAACGCAACAAAGACGCTATCGAACAGAAAGCGAAGGAGATTTTCATGGAATCGGTACGTAACACGGCTACTTTAGTGGCCGACCAGCTTTACGAACGTTATCAATATCAGCGTACAGCCTTGCACGCCAGTTCCCCTTTATGATGGGAAATGATGTATGGAAAGGCGGCGGCACACTGAACCCAAACGAACAGGTAGGTGACGTGCTGCGTAGCGGTACGCTGGGAATCGGATTCATCGGCGGGCACAACGCAATGGTTGCTCTCTACGGAGAAGGCCACGGGCATAGCCAAAAGGCATGGGACACATTGTACGAGGCCGTAACGGAAATGAACAAGGTAGCGGATGAATATAAAGCGAAATATAACCTGAACTATTCTGTACTGGCTACTCCCGCCGAAGGTCTTTCCGGACGTTTCACCAAAATGGACCGCCGGAAATTCGGTAAAATTCCGGGAGTAACGAACAGGGACTATTATGTCAACTCATTCCACGTAGACGTGAAAGAGCCTATCAGTATTGTTGAAAAAATCAAATGCGAAGCTCCTTTCCACGCTATTACCCGTGGCGGACACATCACGTATGTGGAACTGGACGGAGAAGCACAGAAAAATGTACGTGCCATTGCCAAAATAGTAAAGGTGATGCACGACGAGGGTATCGGTTACGGCTCTATCAATCATCCGGTAGACACCTGCCATAACTGCGGCTACAAAGGGTGATTTTCGACAAATGCCCCGTATGCCAGAGTGAAAGTATTCTCCGGATGCGCCGCATCACCGGCTACCTGACAGGTGACTTAAGTTCGTGGAACTCCGCTAAACGGGCGGAAGAAAAAGACCGCGTAAAACACTTGTAAAAATTGAGAGTTGAGAACTTTACTTATATTTTCATATCCTAATTTACAATGACAACTCTTGACTCTCAACTTTCAACTCTCCGCTTGTTAGGAACTTATCCGGAAACAATCGTTGACGGTGAAGGGATACGGTATTCCATTTATCTTGCCGGATGTTCCCATCACTGTCCCGGTTGTCATAACCCGGAAAGTTGGAATCCGAACGCAGGTGAAGAACTTACGGAAGAAAAGATACAATCGATTATCCGGGAAATCAAAGCGAATCCTTTACTGGATGGAGTCACTTTCTCCGGGGGGATCCCTTGTTCTACCCGGAAGAATTTCTGGCGCTTGTCAAAAGAGTGAAAGAGGAAACAGAAATGAATATATGGTGTTACACAGGATATACGTATGAAGAAATCCGGGAACAACCCCGACTGAATGCGGTTCTTCCTTATATAAACGTATTGGTAGACGGACGTTTCGAACAGGATCTTTTCTCTCCTTATCTGGAATTTCGTGGAAGTAGTAATCAACGAATCCTAAAATTATCAGACCGTTTTCAACCATAAAAACAGACGGTTGCCGGCACTAAAGACAAAGTCTCCCCGGCATCCCGGACAGCACCACCGGCTGCACTAAAAAACTTATTTTTTTAAGAAAACGAAAACACGTAAAGCGCTGTTTTGTTTACTTTTACAGAAAAAAGAAAATTCTACAAGAATAAGTTTTTATGATACAATCAGTAAATCCTGCTCCAACGGACGAAACCGACGGACTACCAATGCCCAGACGTATCTGGGCGGTAATCTCCGTCGGATTCGCTCTTTGTATGTCAGTATTGGACGTTAACATTATTAACATCGTACTCCCCACCTTCGCACGATTTCGGGACTTCACCCGCCGTGACTACCTGGATTATCAACGGTTACCAGTTGGCAATCGTTGTTTCTCTGTTGTCTTTTTCCGCTTTGGGGGAGATTATCGGTTATCGAAAAGTATATCTTTCGGGGATTGGGTTATTCTGTATCACTTCACTGATTTGCGCCCTGTCCGATTCATTCTGGACATTGACGATCGCCCGCATTTTTCAAGGATTCAGCGCTTCGGCTATTACAAGTGTGAACACGGCGCAGTTACGATATATTTATCCGAAAAGCCAGCTCGGACGCGGAATGGGAATTAATGCCATGGTAGTAGCGATCTCTGCCGCCGCAGGACCTTCCGTAGCCAGCGGGATTCTTTCCATTGCCAGTTGGCACTGGCTGTTCGCGATCAACGTACCCTTGGGAATTACGGCATTAGTGCTGGGTATGAAGCATTTACCGAGACAAGAAGAACGCACGAAACGAAAGTTCGATACGATCAGTGCCATAGCCAATGCTATTACTTTCGGATTACTGATTTACACGCTGGACGGATTCGCACATCACGAAAAAATGGATTTTCTTTTCATCCAATTAATTGTTCTCGTGGTGGTGGGTACTTATTACGTGCGCCGTCAACTCAGCCAAACCACTCCGTTACTACCCTTGGACCTATTACGTATCCCTATTTTCCGACTGTCTATCCTGACCTCCATTTGTTCGTTTATCGCGCAAATGTCGGCAATGGTTTCTTTGCCCTTTTTCCTGCAAAACACCTTGGGACACAGTGAAGTTATGACAGGACTCCTGCTAACCCCGTGGCCGTTGGCGACCCTCGTCACTGCTCCTTTGGCGGGATACCTGGTGGAACGGATTCATCCGGGAATATTAGGAAGCGTCGGTATGGTGCTGTTTGCCGTGGGGCTTTTCTCCCTGTCCGGCCTGACTGCCGAGTCCTCCGATATCAGCTTAATCCTACGGCTGATGCTATGTGGTGCAGGTTTCGGGCTTTTTCAGACACCGAACAACAGTACAATTATTTCTTCTGCTCCGACGAAACGTTCGGGAGGAGCAAGCGGAATGCTGGGTATGGCACGCCTGTTGGGACAGACATCGGGAACTACGCTCGTCGCATTACTTTTCAGTTTCGTTATTCCAGGTAAAAGCACGGCGGTCTGCCTGATAGTAGGAAGCATATTTGCAGTGGTAGCGGCAATCGTTAGTAGTTTGAGACTTTCGCAACCTTCTACATTAAAAAACAATTCATAAATTGAGGCCGGCACGATAGGTGGGCTACTACTGACCTTCTACCGGCCTCGCAGCAAAAAAATCAATATTCCGTTTCACGAATCACCTCTACCAACCGGCGGAAATCCTCCGGATATACGTCACCGATGTTTCCGATACGGAAAGTGTCGGCTTTTGAGATTTTGCCCGGATAGATGACGAACCCTTTGCTTTTCAGTGCCAGATAGAAAGCCTTAAAGTCAAAATCCTTATGCGGGTAAAGGAAAGAAGTGATAATCGGTGACTGAATAGCGTCGTCGAGCAAAGTTTGGAAACCGAGAGAACGCATCCCTTCTACTAATATACGATGATTTTCGCAATAACGCTGGTAACGTGCTTCTACCCCTCCTTCTTCGAGAAGTTCGGCCAACGCCTGTTTGAAAGCGCGGACTACATGAGTAGGAGAAGTGAAGCGCCATTTTCCATGCCCTTTTTCCATAGTTTCCCATTGGTCGTAGATGTCCAGAGAAAGAGAGCGGGCCACCCCCTTGCAACGCATCAATTCCGAACGGCGGGCAATGATAAACCCGAATCCGGGTACGCCTTGAATACATTTGTTGGAACTGCTGATAAGAAAGTCAATTCCTAATTCATTTACATCCAACGGAATTCCTCCGAAGCTGCTCATGCAGTCAACAATCAGTTTCTTGCCATGCATTTTGACAATGTGGGACAACTCTTTGATAGGGTTCAAAATTCCCGTAGTCGTTTCACAATGTACAAAAGCCACATGAGTGACATCGGAATTATTGCTCAAATAGTCGTCTACATATTCCACAGATACCTGCTCTGTTTCTTCAAAAGCAAGCATATCATAATCGAGGTGATAATATTCGGCAATATTACCCATGCGGTCTCCGTAAGCGCCGTTGCTGCAAATCAGAAGTTTGTCTTTCGGAGTGATAGTGGCGCCAAGTACAGCTTCCACGCAATAGGTCCCGCTTCCCTGCAAAAGTACAGAAGTATAATCTTCAATATTCTTTGTGGCAATGCTCACCAGATCTTTGCGTAATTCCTGAACAATGCCGAGGTTATAATCTTCGTCCATGTACACCAGTCAGTCATCATGGTTTCTTTTACTGTTTCAGACGTGGTCAGAGGACCGGGAGTTAATAATAAATATGGTTTCATAATGATACATTTTTTTACCAGCACAGTGCTGGAATAAAGTTTCTTTGCGATATATTGTTATTAAAAGTACAGAAGCGGTTACCGTTCCGCTTATCATCTGTCAGCGTTCATTCTTTCGATCAATGCAGGCAGTTCCTCCATGGAAAGAATCACATAAGAGGCACCTGCAGCAAACATACGTTCCTTCACATCAGCGATGCGAGCTTCAAGTTCGGCAGCCGGCATGGCCTTTGTTTCGGCCTCGGTGAGAGCCATTTCGTTACTTCCGAGAACAACTCCCACACTGCAAACCTTTGCGTTGACTCCCTCTTTGATGTCGGCAATCGTGTCCCCAACTTTTACTACGGCATCAAGACTGTCGACACCCAGCTTTATCAGGTTTTCAAAAATCATGTAAGGAGCCGGACGTCCGGCGGGAAGTAAGTTCGGAGTAGCACAGTAATCCACCCGATACCCTTTTGCCTGCGCAGCAGGAAGAACAACATTCATCATTTCGCGGGTATATCCGGTAGTAGAGCCGATTTTCAGACCTTCGGCACGCAGTTTCTCCAGTGTCGGAATCACGCCCGGAATAGGGTCTGTGTAATTTTCGAGCGAGGCAAACAGATGTTTTTCAAAAAGACGGTTCAATTCCACCACATCTTCCTCCGTCCAGGCACGCTGATAACGCGTAGCAAACTGTTCATTCACCTCGGGCATCGACAGCAACTCGCGAATATGCTGAATCTTTGGTAACCCCATTGGTTTGCGGGTCTGCACCACATCTATAATCAGTCCTTTTTCGGCAAATGCTTCGATAAAAGCTGCCACCGGGCAAAACATCCGTAATCGACGGCTGTACCGGCCCAATCCATAATTACACATTTAATCTTTTTCATTCTTGTTTCCTATATATAATTAATTTATTTATGATTTATCTTTTCAATAAGAAGATGCAAGGGAAGGAACCGGACAAGAAGTTGCCTTTTCACGTATTTCCTTCCGCTTGCCTTTCCGGTAGCGCTGCATCAGGTAGAACAAGGAAACTGTAAACGCCGTACAGCAAACGATTCCCACCGTGCCCGCCATTGTATTGTAAAATTCGAGCCAGTCCAGATTCGGATTGAAACATTCTTTAAATACCAACACCAATACCGTTCCCGTATAGCCGATAGAATCAACCATTGCGATGAAGAAACCCACATTTCCCCTAATCCGGAAACAGGCTATAAAACGGTCGAAGAAAATTGTCTGAAAACTAAGATAGGAAAAGTAGAGGCAAAGGCTCTGAATAAACAACCACACTAACGGAGAAAGTTGCAAGCTATCGTAATTGAAAGCGACGAAACTGAGAGTTACCGCACCTGCAATGACCAGCGTCAGCAAGGTCGAAAGAACTTTGATATGACTTTTCACTAATGCAAGAGTGGCAAAAACAGCCAGAATAATCAACGTCACAACACCGTCTACTTTGGCAAATACCCAAGAGGAAAGACCGGCGGCATTCACATCTATAATCTTCACAAGAAAGTCTTCCTTGACATCTTGCAGGACAGTGAGAAAGAGATTGGCAAAGAAAAGTAACGTCAGCACAGGGGCAAAGTTGCGGAAAAGTTCCCAACGTTGTTGTCTGTCCAACGTGACACGCTCCACACGCAACGCTTTATCTTCGGCAGTCGGCTTGGGTAGGTGGTCGAGAATGTATCCCAGCCCCGCCAACAGAGGCAGCGCTACCGCACCAATCAACGCAGGCATCCAAAACTCGCTGACATTCAAGATATCGACTACGAAAAGCCCGATCGACTTTGCCGTACCACTACTCACCGCAATACTCAGCCCGAAAAGGGAAGCGAGTAAGTCCGTCACCCGCCGGCCTTCGAGGAAGCTGAAGATAACGCCCCACATACAACCCAACGACAGCCCGTTGAAGAACAACGCCAGCACATTGAACGGACGAGGCAGACATCCGAAAAGAACTAAAGAGAGCTCGGCAACCCCAATGGAGACAAGAATGAATTTCAGGCGGCCCTCTCTCTTCAGTTCAGAAATAAGTTTGATTCCGATAAACTTGGATACCATGTACCCGAATATCTGAATGATGCTTGTTGCCACTTTATAATCCATGCCGAACAGTTCCATGCCGTCGAATGTAGCAGCGGTGAATGGCTTGCGAAGCGCATACACCAGTGAGTAAGACAACAGCGCCGCACCTCCCGCATAGAAGATAAAAAGTAAATCAGAAAGTTTTTTTTGAGCCGAAGGCGACAGTTTTTCTTTGAAATTCATATAGCGTCATTTTTTTGTTTCCGGTGCAAATGTAGGACACCGGGACGAGTGAAAAAATGAATTTCAATGAATCATATCGTATATTTTTCTTTTCGGACAGAGTGAAATATTAATGTAATATTCATGCAACAAAATCATAATACATTAGTCATTCCTTTGCAACGAAATTCAATTTGCAACCTCAAGAATCATGGATGAACTGACCGATATTTACAAAAGAATAGAATACCTGCGCAACAATGGCGTAAAGATGAAAGAAATTGCCGACCGTGTAGATATGGCACCAAGCGTATTGTCCGCCTTATACTCCAGCGTACTGCCTGCCTACATCGACCTGCTGAAAACCCGCACACCGGACGAGGCATTGGACGACGCGCTGGCACTAGTGAACAATGTGTCGAAAAAACGCTTATTAAATAATGTAAGCTCGATGAGAATACTACTGCAGGAAATGGAACCGGAACAACAGAATGAAGCGGACAGCGGTAACTCATTCATCAAGCTGCTGGAAAAGGAAATGAAAGAATCCGTACAAGATGTTTTCAATTACAGCGGCACTTATCTCAGTTACAGTCTCTCCTCCTCTACGGACAGCCTGAAAATCGAACCTTACATGATTTGCGCTTCCGAAAACAGTGAATATGTGAAAATGGGCATGATAAACGCTTATAAATCTGTTCATTGGGGAAGCGGAATTATCAGTAATCACCAAACTCATACCTGATGTTCAACGAACGGGATCTGCCCCAGTTTGCTTTGGTCACCATTTACCTGCAACTGCCGCATTACGAATTTCCCACTATGCTGAAAGGGCTGTACCTTTGTCTGGACTATAACCACAACCCCATTGCCCGACGCATCGTATTAGTGAAACAATCGGACAGCACGGACATCCGGACTTTCTTGGAAATGGAGAGCAAACTGGTCCCGAAAGCGGAACTGACACCGGAACTGGAGCATATTATAATTATACCTGCCGGGAAGGAGATTACATCAAAACGTGTACTGTTCCTCCCCAAAACTGGACGAAACTGACTTGGAGCGGGAAAAGAAAATGTTAACAATTTAACAGTCATGACTGATTACAAACGGAAGAAAAAGAGGAAACGCCGTTTCTTGTATGCAGACCAGGGCATTTCTGCATGCAAGAACGCGTTTTAACACAGTGTTAAAACGCCGTTCTTGCATCACAGGAATCACGTATTCCATTTCATTGAATATCAACACAATGCAGCATATTCATGCGCTAACATCCACACCAAACACCGATCATCCCGTTTTAATGAGATTGCAATCTGACAACTACCGTGTCAGAGTAGAGTTTAGAAGAAAAACCTCAAAATATCATTAAAGTTTGCCCAAATAAGCAGACCGAAAAGTAAAATCATACCGGTCATCTGGGCATACTCCATAAACTTGTCACTCGGTTTGCGGCGGGCTATCATCTCGTAAATAAGGAAAAGAACATGGCCACCGTCCAACGCAGGGATAGCAGAATATTCATGAAAGCAAGGATGATAGACAGGAAAGCTGTCATGTACCAGAACTGGTGCCAGTCCCACGTAGCCGGGAAGATACTGCCGATCGTTCCGAAACCGCCCAACTGCTTCGCTCCTTCTTTAGAGAACAGGTATTTCATATTGCCCACATAGCCTTTCAGCGTTTTCACACCAAGAGAGACGCCTGCAGGGAAAGACTCCAGGAAGGCATATTGCTTTTTCACCATTGGAAGAAGCGGTCGGTGACAAGGCAGGCGGTTACTCCCATTAGATAGGCAGAATCGACACGCATACTCAATGTATCCGTCACGCCGCCACGCACATAAGCCAAGGTGATGAAGCGGGGGTCTATGCTGTCTTTAAGGAGAGTCGCAGCATTCTTTTTGCGCTCCGCCATGGCTTGTTTGAAATCGGAGAAAGAAATCGGAGTTCCATTCAAGGCGATAATACTATCCCCCGGCTGGATACCGGCTTGCGCGGCAGGCGAGTTCACCATTACACTGTCTACGACATACGGGAAACGGAAAGAAGCGAAGCGGATACTGTCCGCCAACAGACGTTGCATCATATCATCGGGAATATAAACGGAAGCCTTTGCACCGTCACGCAACACACTGACTTCGCGTGCATCGGCAATCTGGCTCAACATATCACCGTCATAACGTTCGAAAGGAACACCGTCGGCAGAGAGCAACACGTCTCCGTCTTTGAAACCTACGGACTTGGCTGTTTCATTAAAATCCATACCGAGGGGAGCTTCCTGTACTTTTATATATTGGTCGCCCCACGCGAAAAGAATCATTGAGTAGATGAACAACGCCAACAGGAAATTGAACAACACACCGCCCACCATGATCAGCAGACGTTGCCAGGCCGGCTTGGAACGGAACTCCCACGGCTGTTCGGGTTGTTTCATCTGTTCGGTATCCATTGATTCGTCAATCATACCGGCTATCTTGACATAGCCACCCAACGGCAACCACCCGACAGCATATTCTGTTTCGCTTTTCTTTGGTTTGAACTTGAACAAAGTGAACCAAGGGTCGAAGAATAAGCAGAATTTTTCCACCCGCACTTTGAACAAACGGGCAAATAAGAAATGCCCGCCTTCATGAATGATGACGAGCAACGAAAGGCTCATTATCAATTGCAGGGCACGAATCAAAAATGTTTCCATGTTTATTATTTACAAATTACTAATTACAAATTATTTCTGAGGATTTTGCCGGCGCACAAGCTCGGAAGCGATTCTTCTTGCTTCTTTGTCGGTCGCTACATAGTCCTCATAACTCGGATTCGCCACGAAAGCGGCTTGCTCCATTGTTTTCTCTATCACATCACTCATGCCGAGAAAGCTGATGCCGTCTTTCAGGAAAGAGGCGACCACCACCTCGTTGGCGGCATTGACAATACAAGGCATATTTCCGCCCCGATACATCGCTTCGTAAGCCAGAGAGAGGTTGCGGAAACGCTTCGTGTCGGGTTGTTCGAAAGTCAGGTTGGTACATTTTGCAAAGTCGAGCCGTTCAAAAGAAGCGCTGATACGGTCGGGATAAGAGAACGCGTACTGAATGGGCAAACGCATATCCGGCATACCGAGCTGCGCCTTCACGGCACCGTCCTCAAACTGGACCATTGAATGAATGACCGACTGCGGATGTACGACCACTTCTATCTGGCCGGGCTGAACGCCAAACAACCACTTGGCTTCAATTACTTCAAAGCCTTTGTTCATCATGGAAGCAGAATCAATCGTTATCTTTGCGCCCATTTCCCAGTTAGGATGTTTCAGGGCTTGTGTCTTGGTCACGGTTTTCAGTTGTTCCAACGTATACGTGCGAAAAGGACCGCCCGAAGCTGTCAGAATCACTTTTTCAATCGGATTGCCTACTTCTCCCGCTAAACACTGAAAGACGGCCGAGTGTTCAGAATCTACCGGCAAAATCGGGGTGCGGTATTGCTGTGCCAACTGGTTTATCAACTCACCCGCCACGACCAGCGTCTCTTTATTGGCAAGAGCAATAGCCTTGCGGGCACGGATAGCGTTCATGGTCGGTTTCAACCCGGCATATCCGACCATGGCAGTAAGCACCATGTCAATCGGTCCGGCTTCCACAATCTGGCAAATAGCATCAGTACCTGCATACACTTTAATAGGCAGGTCGCTCAATGCTTCCTTCAGTTCAGCATACTTTGCTTCGTTGGCAATCACAACGACTTCCGGCTGGAATTTTCTTGCCTGCGCAATCAACAGGTCCACCCGGTTGTTGGCTGTCAGGGCATAAGGCTCGTACAGGTCCGGGTGTTCTTCAATCACCTGCAATGCCTGTGTGCCGATAGAACCGGTAGAGCCCAGAATAGCTATTTGTTTCTTCTTTTTATTATTCTCTATACTCATCATTAAAATACAATGTATTTCTCCGGATTAATGGGATGTCCCTTATACCAAAGTTCGAAATGCAGGTGCGGACCGGTGCTAAGTGTGCCGCTATTGCCCACCAAAGCAATGGCTTCGCCGCCTTTCACACGTTCGCCCTCTTTCTTCAGCAGGGAACCACAATGTTTGTAAATCGAAATCAAATCCTGATTATGCTGTACACCTATCAGATAGCCTGTTTCGGCGGTATAAGTGCTTAGAATGACCGTTCCGTCCATAGTAGCCAACACACTTTCATTGGGATTGGCGGCTATATCGGTTCCGAAATGTTTCTTTTCCGCATTGAAATGGTCGGAAACCATTCCGCGTGTGGGACGATATAAAATCAGTCCGTTCACATCCGGTTGGGAAGTGACCGTGGTAAGGTTATATTTTTCATTCTCTTCGTACTGACGGCGGAATTCTTCTTCGCGTTTCGTGCGTTCCATTAGTGTGTCTTCACGGGCGGCGGTCAGCGAGTCGAGCGTCTGCACGCTGTCTATCGCCACTTTTCCACTGAAAATATCCTGAATATTCATAATGTAGAGGTTCTGCTTGTTGAGTATCTGTTGCAGGGAGTCTACCCGTAAGGCATTGTCCACAATCTGCGTGCGGACCTCACTGTTCATATATCCCGGAAGATAATTCCGCAAAGGGGTGAAAGCAATGATGCAGGCCGCAATCAGGAAAAGCACCGCCAGCACACTAAGCAGCACCGAAAGGCCATTCAGTTTTGACACACGAAGCCCTACAATTTCTTCAAGTGTATTCTCATTAACAACCGTTAGTTTATACTTGAACTTGAAATTTTCCAGAAAGCTCTGCTTCGTCTTTTCTTCGGCATTTCGTTTATTCTAAATTATAAGCGATTACGCTTTAGTACTTTAACTTTATTCTGATTACTTATTCTTCCTCCTCCAGTTCGTCCAAATTCAACAAACCTTCGGGAAGTTCCACTGTGATGAGTTTCTGTTGCTGGTCTATCCCCCGGATAAATTCTTCCTGCGCGGGAACAAGCAATTCTTCCCCTTCTCTTTCAACGATAAAAAGCGTGTTAACCGTGGCGGTATCCACATCTACCACTTCTCCCAACATCCCGTGGTGCACGTCTTCCATACGGAAACCGACAAAAAATTCCCACGACAATTCTCCTTCACCGGCTTCTTCCGCATGCTTCACCGGAAAGTAAACCTCGACGTTGGTAAACATACGGGCACGTTCGGCCGTGTCCACCCCTTCGAGTTTCACCAAAGCGGTGGAATCCGAACGGAAACGGTATTCCTCCATAAAGAAAGGAACGAAAATCCCGTCGAGCAGGCATACCAGATAATCACAGTCCACCCGGTCGAAAATATCGTCCGTGAAGGTAAACTGCAACTCGCCGTGTATGCCGTGCGGCTTGTTGAATAGTCCTATTTATATACTTCTTCTTTCTTTATCATATTCGAGTGATTCTGGCTCCGATAGCGTTCAGGCGTCCTTCTATGTTTTGATAACCACGGTCTATCTGCTCGATATTACTGATCGTACTGGTTCCTTCCGCACTCATGGCGGCTATCAGCAGGGCGATACCGGCACGGATATCCGGAGAGGTGAGGCGTGCGCCGCGCAACTTGAACCCATGGTTATGTCCGATAACTACGGCACGATGCGGGTCGCAAAGAATGATCTGCGCCCCCATGTCGATCAGTTTGTCCACAAAGAACAGACGGCTTTCGAACATCTTCTGATGAATAAGCACGCTCCCTTTGGCTTGCGTGGCAACGACAAGCATTACGCTGAGCAAGTCGGGAGTCAGTCCCGGCCACGGTGCGTCGGCTATCGTCATGATAGAGCCGTCAATGAAAGATTCTATCTCGTAGACCTCCTGTGCGGGAACGTAAATATCGTCTCCCCTCTGCTCGAGTTTAATACCCAGACGACGGAAACTCTCGGGAATAATGCCCAGATTTTCGTAGGAGACGTTTTTAATGGTTATTTCGCTTTTGGTCATCGCTGCCATACCAATAAAGCTACCGACTTCAATCATATCGGGCAATACGGTGTGCTGTGTGCCGTGCAGTTCTTCCACGCCTTCAATCGTCAGAAGGTTGGAAGCTATACCGCTGATCCGGGCACCCATGCGGTTCAGCATCCGGCACAGTTGTTGCAGGTAAGGCTCGCAGGCAGCGTTGTAAATAGTGGTAGTTCCTTTGGCTAGTACGGCTGCCATTACAATGTTCGCCGTTCCGGTGACGGAGGTTCGTCCAGCAGCATATAATTGCCTTGCAACCTGTCGGCGGTGATTTCGTAAATGCCGCGTCCTTCGTCATAACGGAAGTCCGCACC
>ENA-OQCK01000142-OQCK01000142.1-human-gut-metagenome-genome-assembly--contig:-NODE-142-length-41639-cov-3.698979_pt1 | contig 41639 bp, 40 predicted proteins | sample MGYA00242498_ERZ504578 | MGnify/ENA primary metagenome ERZ504578 (study PRJEB26092, sample SAMD00036229) | human gut metagenome | host: Homo sapiens | study: EMG produced TPA metagenomics assembly of...
TACAGTCCGGACGGGGACTGCAAGCATATAGGCAGTAGCACAGTAACAGCCCACAACAACTTGTATATATTTCATATCTATGTTCATCATTAAATCACTTCCCCTTTTTCATCGTAGCATAGTGGAAATAAAACCAATATGTTTTTCCGTATTTGGCTTGCAAAGGGGCACCATTACCACCATTCGCCTCGTACAGTCGGGTATAATCGCCAAATTCATCCAATACTTGAGGCGGTATATTCCATTTTTCCACTTCATCCAACGAAGCCTTTTTCCCGGCAAGATAGATAAGTAAACCTTCGGCATACAATCTGGAAGGAAACTTCTTTGCAGCAAACTCCCGATAATCTCCGGCGAAAGCCCCAATATCCTTATTCAGCAAATCAAAGCAGAGAAGGTAATCGCATGCCAACGTATTATCAGGATTGTTACGCAACAGATGACGAAGTGAAAGCGGAATGTCGGCAGAAGAACGCAAAGTATCCGTTGCAGGCAACAACAACCGCTTCCGTTCCAGCCATTGGCAGACTTCGGCCGTCTGTTTTCCGGGAATACGTCGTTCTGCCCAATCACGGTAACACATTGTCTTTTGCAGGAGACGAAGATATTTCATAGCCGCCGCCTCATCACCGTTCACCAGGTTGATTTCCGCCAAACGCTTGACAGCTCTTGCCCCGGTGTGGTGCGGAGAAAAAATCATTCCCAGAATGGCGGCATGTTCAGCCATCGTCATATCTCCCAACGCAAACCAGACTTCATTGGCTGCATAAATAGTGAGGTAGGTAGAATGGGGAGCCACAGGCAGAAACAGCCCTTGCGAAGCCGGTTGATAACCATCCATCAGCCGGTCGGGAAGCCGGTTCTGCTGTGCATTCAGCAAATTATAATAATAGGCAGTGAACGGAGAGCGGTATTCACCCTCCACCAACAGTTTCCGTACTTTTTCCGAACGGCCGAAATACATTTCCGAATCCAACGCCAAAAGATATTCCCGCCCTAAATCGGGCATATTGTACCATCGTGACGACCAATCGCCACAGCCAAACAGCCAATAGCCGGACAATACCGCCAATATGCTTACCGGTAAGCCCGACTTCCACGAACGTCGCATGCAGCTACGGCACAACAACAAAACACCTCCGATACCGGTTAAAGCGATTGTGCCGGAAAGCGGATAACTCAATCCGCATTGCCTTCCTGCCTCCCAAGCCACCGCCAACACCGTAGGAATCCACGCCCAACGTCCCATGTACGGAGCCAACAAACGAAACACCACCACTCCCCAAAGCAACAGCACGACAGCCATTATGGTCGGGCCACCCCCTTCGTAATAAAAGAATTGAGTGAGGAAATCTCCTGACAGACGTGCCAGAGCCGCCGGATGCCGCAGATACCCGGCCAATGGTTCGGTGGCAAGCAAAAAGAGCTGTGTCTGCTCCCGATGGAACAGATGATAGGGCAATATCCGGAAGAAAAAAAGAAACAACGCCAAAGCACCGATTCCTGCCGCTCCCCATTCAATGTATTTCCTTCTGCAAGCTTTCATCCAACAGTTTTTGTTGTTCTTCCGTCAAGGAGCCACGCACCATCTTCCGCATGAATGTCCCCAACGTATTGTTTCCCTGCTCTTTCAAAAACAGAAAGTTCGTTTCCTGCTCCTGCATCCTCAGACTGTCACGTATCCGTATCAGATGCAGTGAATCTTTTCCGGTGGCATTCCGTAGTCCCGTCCGGATAAAATGGTAAGCCTCTTGCTTCTTTTCCCTCCCCTCTTTCCATTTCTGAAGGGCATCATTTTGCGGAGTGCCCGTTACCGAACCGACAGAGTCGGCCTTCACATGTATGGTTCCCGGCTCCGTCACCACCAGCAGTTCCTGGATGTAGATACGCAGCAGATGGCGCAGACGCAACACCCTCATCTCCTCCCCTTGTCCGGAAAAAGAAAAAGAGGCATTGGTTATCTTTACAGAATCCACCCGCCCCGGCGCATTCTCCATCGGCACGAGGTATATCCATTCCCCGTCGTATTTCACCGACGGCAACGTTCCTTCAATCACATAATTCTGTCCGGAATTTCCACAACTTGCCCAAAGAAGGCAACTGATACAGAAAAGCAAGATACGTGTTTTCATCCTTATACATTAGAATTTCAACAAAGGTAGGCGTTTACCAACTGTCAGCCTAATATTCAATTAACCAAAGATAATATTTTTAATCAGAGATTTTCTTCACCGCCATACACTCCATTTCCACCAGCCACCCCGGGCGACAGACGGGAGCAGCGTAATCACTCTCGGCGTATCGGGAAAAACGCTTGTCAAACATCTCTTTCACTACAGCATAATCCGCAATATCACGCAGATAGACAATGATATGCCCTACATCTCCAAAGCCGCAGTCAGCTTCCTTCAGCAGAGCCTCCACATTCTCCCACATCCGTTCTGTCTGACGGCGTACATCTCCGGCATACATCACTTCCCCACGGTTGTTGATACTCGCCGTACCGGAATGAGTACTTGCGACGGTCGTCGTAATCCACCGCCGTTCCCCGTTCGAAACTGACTCCATACTCATAAGTGGGGTTCAGATGTGTGCGGGCATAGAGATATTTGATTTGTCCGGGCTTTAATCCCGCTACAGCAAAAGCGTCAAGCATCACCAATGCTTTCGGATCGGCATGACGCCCACCGATACCGGTACTGGCAATATAGTGCGTGTTCTCCGTCAGGTTCTGGGTGACGAACATCTCATTGCGTGCCTTGACTACACCGGCATAATTGCAATCCACATTCTGCACAAATATCCAGGTACGCAGGCAATTGTCGGCCAGAGTACACCCTTCCTCCATCAGTTGCATGGCATAGTCGTTGAGCAAAAGACGCATCTGGTATTCCGAATTGGCGGCACGATTGAAGCTGCCTCCCATCCAGATCTGGCGGTAAGCACCGTGTTTCACTTCATACAGTCCGTTCGGCAGCACTCGTGTCTGCACATCGGTCTGCAGATAGGCCCACAAAGCAATCTTGGTGCCATCCAGCGGAGGCTGTTCCACCACAGACAGCGCGCAATCGGAGCTTTCCGCCGTAGCGGCAAGCAACAGTTCCGCTTGGTTGGCGGCATCACTCAGGAAGTATCTTTTAAAAACCGCCACGGCTCCGGACAGTTCTTTTTTCAGTAAAGCGGCATACGCATCCAACACGACATTCATCTGTTCACGATAGGTCTGTTTCGGGTCAGTGGCATGTATCATCACATGGTATTCCGTCACTCCGCCGGTCACAACAAATGCAGCCACTTCCGCCCTGCCTGAAGGATAAGAGTATGATGTGTATTTCATATCATTAACAAGAGATTGTTTCAATCGCAAAGATAAGTTTTTTATCCGACAAGGAGTAGTGAAAATCGCAACTTTCGCTTGTTTGTTCTTATAAAAAAGTTACTTTTATAGAAATCTATAAAATATACAGTTATTATGAGCGAAAATATTTATCCCATCGGCATCTACAACCTGAATTAATAGGAATCTATGTCAATCCGTAATGAGACTATAAACCGGCTTTCTCTTCCTTCACCCCTTCACCTTTCGCATTATTTCCCTATCGTTCAACCCTTTCCGGTGAAACTTCTTTCTTCCTTCTCACCACCTCATATACATTGCCGTACTTCGTATGCCGGCGTTTCAGTCCCACCCGCAGCAGCACCGAACCGAACTGCATGGGATTGCTGCCACGCATCAAGGCGGGATGCGTTTTTTGTAACTCATCAAAGATGTCGGCGGCAGTCAGGTCGAAGCTCTTCTCTGCCGGAAGCGGGGTACGAAACAAGCTGTGAACCGCCTCCTCCACAAGGCTGACACGATAGAAAGCCTCGTTATGCCATTGCAGTTCCTCCTCCTCCGGCTTGGTGAACCAGTTGCGCCGCCCGGCAATGAGTTCCGCTTTCAGTTGGGCAAAAATCTGGTCGTGCTCTATGCCTATGCAGTCAATATTGTGCTTCACCTCGATGCAGAGGAAGCGCCGGCTCCCGGTGGGGTCGGTCAGCAGGTCGAACCGGTTGCTGGTGCCGATGAACGAGGCGATACGGGGCAGTTGCCTGAAGTTCTGCTGATAGGCCTTGCGGATGTTGAGCACCGACATCTGCATCAGATTTTTCAGTAAGGGCATTTTGTTGTCGGCATACTTGTCGAACTCGTCCATATTGAGCAGCCCCATTTCCGCCAGCATTCTCTCAGCTTGTCCCTGCGAGGTCAGTTTCAGGTTGTCGGCGTAGTAACGCGTCAGCACGTCAGGCATCAAGGCGCGACAAAGCTGGATTTCCGTCGTCCCTGCTCGCGGCTGACGAGAACGGGAGCCACGCTGTTGGCATGCAGTCCGGACACGCCCATCCATTGCGAGGCAAGTCCCAGCATCCAGGTATGGAATCCCCGCACCCAGTGAGGCCGAGAAGAGACGCGGCAGGCAAGCGCAGTCAGCCGGTCCTTGCCGTCCCAATCGGGCAGTTCGTCCATGTAGAGCAGGAAGATGGTAGGCAGGGATGTAAGTGGAATAGACGTATCGGTTCAAGTCCTTGTCCCAGCAAGGAATACCTTCGGCATGGGCTTCGATGCAGAAAGTGTTCAACTCGCGCTTGCCCACGGGGGTGAAGGCGGCAGAGCGTTGTCCGGCGGGGCGGAACTCGGTTTCATCCGTCAGCAGATTATAGCGAAAGTCGTAGCGCGAAGTGAGGAACTCCTCGATGTCGCCGCTCAGTGCAGTCACGGTGCTTGCGGCTTTCGCGCTCCGGCGGCGCTGCTCTTCCCGCTCCTTCCAGTTTCGGTCGGTCGTTTCTTTTTGTGCGTGTTTCAGCCTTTCGGAAAAGGCTATCAGTTGTCCCGCTTCCTTCAAGAGCCGGTGTTGCTGCAAAGTCATCAGTTTTTTCTTCATAAATATTTTTTATTAAAATGATTATTGGGAGGTTTCGAGGAAGGGAATCATCCTTTCTTTCCTCTCGCCTCTTCGCCAAAGTTACTGCCTGCCGAGGGCGTTTTGCAAACCATTCTCCGCTTATTCTTCAAAAATCATTCCTGCCGACAAACATACTTATTTATGCTTCGGAACCCTTTATTTTCAGTACCTTTGCACGGTTCTTATAAGTGAACGCCCCGGTCGTCCAATCGACTGACTTAGGTCGTTCAATCGAACGACCCGGGTTATTCGTTCGGCCGACCGGAGTCGTTCACTTACAGGAAGACACTTCCGAGGGAAGAAACAAGTATGTTGAACGCACTAAAACCTATTGATATGGCAATACTATATGACTGGTACGAGAATCCGGGCACTAATGAGGAAGCCCCTGAAGAGAGAGGCCTCCATCCCCGCCCGTTGCTCAACGGGAAAGTAACCATGCGGCAGCTCTACAACCGCGTGCATGCCCGCAGCTCGCTCACGGTGGGCGACGTGATGAACGCGATAGACTGCCTGGCGCAAATTTGCGGCGAAGAACTGCGCGACGGCCACGAGGTGCACATCGAAGGCTGGGCTACTTCGCCCCCACCCTGGAAGCCACACAGAAAGTGACCCGCAGCACCCCGAACAAGCACCTGAAACTCCGGCTGAAAAGCATCAGCTTCCGTCCCGACGTCAGGCTGAAACAAGCGATGACGGGAGTCAATGCCATCCGCAGTAAATACACCCGCCACTCCCTGAAGCTTTCGGAAGTGGAGATAGACATGAAGCTGAAAGAATACTTTGCCGACCACGACGTGCTGATTCGCAGTGACTTCCAAGCGCTCTGCGGCATGGCGCGCACCACCGCGAACGTCCACCTGAAACGGTTGCAGCAAGAGGGCAAGCTGAAGAATGTGGGGAAGCCACGCAACCCATCTACCGGGCCATGCGGGATACTACGGCGTGTCGCGCGATGCAAAGGCGGGGCGATGAGGGTGGAAAGCGGTTTCACCGGGAAAGCCAATGAACAGGAGGATGGGAGAAGGAGGTGAAGGAGATGCAGGGATAAAAAGAAACATTCTGCGCCCTGAAATCAGGGGTAATACAAAAAGGAATGTGAATTGCATCCGGAAAGGCAATAGAGAATGAATGCGAAAAGGCGAATCTCACGACTCGCCTTTTCCTGATTTAACCATTAAACAATTGTACTATTCGGTTAATGCATTTACAATTATCCGATGTTACGGGCGACTAATAAAGTCGGGGGGGGTAACGGACAACTGCTTTGAGTTGAATAATTCATTTATAGATTATTCTTAAAGTGCCTTTTTAGAAAACACAATGGAGAAGAATGACGCAGGAACTGTGAAAGTCCTACCAGCAGAAAGCGGTTGTCTAACATTTCCATACTCCAAATAAATATAATTTCCATTGGTAGCACTCAAAGATTTTATAGTGTATGTGCCTGGCTTAATGTAAAAGTAATGAGCACCGCCTATATGTCCGGTATAATTAAAGATACCATATTCTTTTTTGTCAGAATCAACCAACACCCCACCGCCGTTTGTCTCTATTCCATACACTTTCATTATATTGTAACCTACTTTGGAAGGAGGAACATTATCATCAGTACCCGATGCTTGAACAATACTTGGAGTAGAGATTGTTCCTATATAATTTAAAGAAATATAGCCACCTCCTGTCACTTCGAAAATTGTACCAACCGTAAGTGCGCCCCAATTAGATTGTGCTGTACAATCCTCTAAAGCGACCACGCGGTAAACGCCATAAGCCAAGAAATAACAATATGGAGCAGCATTTGGGGTAGTAGTTCTCAAAACATACTGTTGACCACTTTCGTCACAAACAGTTATGCTTACGGCTACCGAAGCGTCAGCACCTCCTATCGGAAGTACAACCCGAGCATATCCGGTTGGTGTGGGAGGTACATTACTATCCATTGTATACGGTCCCAAAACATCCGCTTTAACAAAAAGAGCACAGAAGAACAGTAATATCAAAAAGAAGTTCGTTTCATTGTTGCATTTTTTTAATTAGTAATAAAAGTATACGAGTGGTCGTTACCCACCCGTACCTTTCAATATTAACTATTTTTTCTTGAAGTTCCAGAACCATGCCGTACCCCAAGCGCCAGCACCGGGTTCAGGAGCACAAAGACGAAGTTCATCTTCTGTAATCTTCAAAATATGATACTCATACTGACGTGCATTTCCTTGATTCGGCTGTATACCTAACAATGGAATAGTACCAGAGAACTCCATAGTACCTACATCCCAACCGGATTGCACCACATCTTCTGACACCTTGACAGAACCACTTTCACCACGACTTGTCTGAACACCAGTCAAACTAAGTGAGAACCAACCATTTAATCCATCATCAGGCAATCCTTTTCCTACAGCTTGTTCATCAATTTGCCCTCTACCGTTTCCGACATCTCCCACAGCATCACAAATCCACCAACCGGGGCCGGTATTGCCGAGATAACCTCCATTACCCCAACAACCGTCTGCAGCTTCTGTATTCCAGACCCAAGTGGTTGTTCCATAACCACCGTCCGGAGTTGTGCCGAATACATCAGCATAAATAGCGGGAAGATCTGTATACTCCGTTACTGCTATTGATTTGGAAGCCGATTTTGTTATGGAGCCGTCCGAATTAATGGTTGTTACATATACTTGCAATTCTTTATTAGGAGGAGCTACTTGAACCGACGGAGCCGTACCTTCTGCCAACTTGATATCAGACGTAGCATCATAAACCTTCACATAACGTGACGGAGTAGGAACAATCTGAATGTTGTTGTTTCCCTGGTTCTTGGCCACAAGTTCAAAAGTAAGATTTTCCGGTGTGACATTGGGATCCGGACTGATTTCATCCACTATCGGATCGCAAGCCACCAGCAGCATTGCAAACAAAGGTATTGCGAATAATATCTTTTTCATATCTTTTTTCATTTTAAATTCATATTCTATTCTTGCCAACCATTATACTCAGCACTTGCATCCGTATAACCCTCATTTTGTTCTACCTTTCCTTCATTCAGGAGGACTTGGTTTTCGGGAATCTTCTGGAAACCTGCCGTAGCCTTATAACGTGCGGCATAACCACCGTTCTGCGCCACATTACGGCTTTCAGCCCCATTTGTATAAACCTTTGCTCCCGTCTGTCTTTCAAGGCATCGGCAGCAATATGCCAACGGCGAATATCGTTCCAGCGAGTACCTTCAAAACATAATTCCCAACGGCGTTCATTCTGCAATGCAGCCAACGAATATGTACCAATAGGTTCAAGTCCGGCACGACTACGCACTCTGTTTATACCGGAAACATCTTCCTTCAATTCAGACTGCATCAACAATACATCCGCAAAACGAATCAAAACCAAATCATGAATAGAACCGGTTTGCATCAGATTATCATTAATCCAGCCGTCGGCACCATACATTATCTTCTCAAATACCGGCTCAATCGTTTTATTTCCAGCCGCATCCGTACTATAAGCCATGATAGAACCTATTTTCATCTGATAATAATCCGTTTCTTGGATAAAGCCGTCACCACCACCTTTATTATAACTCGGCATATCCTCCGTCTTGAATACGGAGCCGGACGACGGGCATCATCTTGTTCTGCCACACTCCAATCATTATAAAAATTGGGAGCTACAGGACCGGCACCCCATCCTTGTCCGAAGGGGAAAGAATTGGCCTGATCATTGCCACGTACACCAAAATGCAGAGCATAACCGTTACCATAACCGATAGTAGTGCTCCAAGATGCAAGTTTATTATATTTAATGGCAAACATGGATTCGGGATTTACCGCTGCATCATCTTCTACCCACTTCAATCCCTGACCGGCAGTAAACGGAAAATCTTCTACCGTACATTTATTGGTATATGCCCACAAATTACGAAACTCAGGAACAAGACTATAACCAGAATTATTCACACAATCATCAATATACCCAACCACATCCTGCTTGGTCAAAGTTGTCCCATCAGGCAAATCAACTGAAGTCAACGGACTATAGTTCGTACTAACCAAATCGTTCAGAGTTTCACCATTGCCATACATACCAGTATAATACAACCAAGCACGTCCTAACATAGCTTCAGCCGTATATTTATCAACATGCCCATCCGACTTGCGAACAGCCGGCATATTTGCAGCCGCATCGCGAAGATCCTGCAGAATCTGCCCCCAGATAACAGCGGCAGTCGGAGGAGTAGTATCTTCGGGCAACAAAGCAGTAATCACCAAAGGTACGCGCCCATACATGGAAGCCAACTCGTAGTAATAAAAAGCACGAAGGAACTTGGCTTCGCCCTCAGCCTGCGCTCTTACTTCCGGATCCATTTCAATACCAGCAAGAGCCTCCAACAACGTATTGGCACGGTTGATTCCTTGATAGCGAGCCACCCAGTAGTCCTGCGTAGCATTTGTACCCGTATTACAAATAAGGTCCAAAGATTGCATCAACTTATCATTGGGACCACCACCACCCAACATATCATCGCAAGCCAGCAGAGAATTATACAAGAAAGACTGCTGTGGAAAAGCATTGACATTATTCAGGTTCTGATATATGGCAGCTAAAGCCTGATTGGCATCTTCAGCCGTTTTAGGAAAATTGGTCGTATCTTTTTCCGTCAGACTCATCGAGTCCAAGCTACAAGAAGCAAACATTCCTGCTATCATCAAAGCTGCACCTATTAAATATGCTATTTTTTCATCGTGTATCAATTTTAGAATTTAACATTAACACCTACCATATAAGTACGAGGTTGAGGATAGTTACCTACATCAACACCGGTTACCCACGGTTCTTTGTCATTGAGGGCTCTACCATTCTCCGGATCCATCCCTTTATAACCGGTAAAAGTAAATAGATTCTGTGCAGCAGCATACACACGAAGTTGCTGGAACGGACAGTTCTTCCAAATTCTCTTGAAATCGTATCCTATAGTCAGATTTTGAATGCGAACATAGTCGGCATCATCAATATAAATATCTGAAATGGCCTGGAAATTCTGTCCACTATTTCCCGGCGCAAGCAGCGGATATCTGTTTGAGGTTCCTTCGCCATGCCAGTAATCGTAAACTTCTGTCGTATAGTTTTCATACTGTCCATCTGAGAACTTTCGCCAAGAGCGAGCTACCTGTGCACCAAAAGCGCCATAGGTTGTTACAGAGAAATCAAATCCTTTATATTCCGCACTTAACGTAAGACCCATTGTCACGTCAGGATGAGGATTACCCAAATCAGTCTTATCGTCATCATTAATCACCCCATTTCCATCAACATCCACAAACTTCAAATCACCCGGTTTAATACTTGCACCTTGCTTAGAGTTTGCCGCATTTCCTTTACAATTCTGGTCAAGATATGCCTGCAAGTCATTCTGGTTCTGAATGACACCATCCGTCTTATAACCATAAAAATAGCCAATAGGATGTCCTTCTTCCATACGGACAAACCGACCCGTACTTTGAGCCAACAAATCATTACCGCCTTCAATAAAATGATTGGCGTTATTAACCTCCGTTACTTCATTCTTATTATAGGCCATATTGACATTCACCCCATACTTGAACTCCTTACCAATCTGATCTCTCCAGCCCATTGAAAGTTCAAGGCCAGTATTCTTTACCGTACCAGCATTTTGATATTGAGTAGCGAAACCGGAAGCCGCATTGGTACCCACTTCCACTAACAAGTCTTTCGTCTGCTTGCTATACCAGTCCATGGTAAAACTCAGACGGTTATCCAAGAAACGGGCATCAATACCGATATTGGTCTGTTCTGAAGTTTCCCATGTCAAATCGGGGTTAGCCAAACGATTCGGGTAAGCTCCGGTTGTACCTCCATTCTTATCCGAGCCAAATGTATAAAGACCATAATCGCCAAACTCGTAACCGGCACGCCAATTTGAATTAGGGATATTGTCATTACCATTCTGTCCCCAACCAGCACGGACTTTCAAGAAACCAAGCCAAGAAGCAGTATTCTTCATAAAAGCCTCGTTTGAAATAACCCAACCAGCAGAGAATGATGGGAAATATCCCATTGATTGCCTTTCGCAAACTTAGACGAGCCATCGGCACGAATGATAGCAGAAAACATATAAGTTTCCTTAAAGTCATAATTCAAACGTCCAAAATAAGACATCTTAGAACCATAATCCGAGGGATAACCATTTACTGTAGCAGTAGCTTTACGTTCTGTATTATGCAAATAAGCATGTGTAAAGTCACCAAAAGCACTATTATAACCGGTTGCCTCTACTGATTCGCCATAAGTTGGTCTTGATTTAGAATACTCTGTACCAGCCAAAACATCAAAATGATGTAAGTCTGTAATATCAAACCGATAACTCAACGTATTAGTCAAACTCCAGTTCCAACCCAAAGACACGTTATTTATCGTTTGGTCTTTATCACGCTATCTCCCTGATTATTAATTTGGTAAACGGGAAGATATGAACGCCATGAACTTGACCATTGTTTGTAACTAACCTGACCTTTATAAATAAGATTCTTAAGTGGTTGTACTTCCAGATATGCCGCTGTGTTCAGATTAAAATTCTTATTCTTATTATTCCCAGCCTGATTATATACCATGTGAGCCATCGGATTAGAAGCATATGCAGTATAATCAAGTATACCATTAGCACTCGTTCCAAAATTCTTCAAATCATCATACATGAAGAAATCACCATTTTCATTATATACAGGAATCAGAGGAATAGCACGCAAAGCATTAGAAAGGTCATTCGAATATTGATTACCTAACTGCACACCTTGATTCTGTTTGTGCTGATAATATATATTCTCACCAAACTTTATCACATCCACATCTCCCTTACGATATATCACATGCTCAGAATTAATGCGGAAAGTAAAACGACGATAGTCAGTCTTCACCGGACCACCGAATGCACCATCCTGATACTGATAGCCTATACCTGTCGAAAATTTGGAGAATTCAGAACCACCTGTTACATTCAACGCATGATTAGTAACCACAGCATTTTTATTCCGGAATTCTTTTACCCAATCTGTACCAGGATTGGTACCATTCTGATAAGCAGTCAGCAAATCAGCATCTACGAATTTTGACCAATCATACGGTTGGCCTCCATTATTATAGGCCACTTGATCCATTACCGCCATATATTCTTTGGCATTCAACATATCAGGCATCTTATATATATTTGCCCAACCTATGTTCCATCATAAGATACAGAAACCTTTCCTACCTTACCCTGCTTCGTAGTAATAAGGATAACACCGTTGGCACCGCTCGAACCGTAAATTGCACAAGATGCAGCATCTTTCAACACGTCAATACGTTCAATATCGGCAGGATTCAAGCGTTAATATCGCCACCGGCTACACCATCAATAACGTAAACTGGAGCTGTATTTCCGTTAGTACCAGCACCACGAATATTAATTTTAAACCCATCACCCGGCTGACCGGAAACGGCCTGAATATTTACACCCGGAGACTGGCTTTGTAAAGCGCCCAATGCCTGCGTAGTATTTAATTTTGCGATGTCTTCGCCTTTTACCTCAACCGTAGCACCTGTCACCAGTTTCTTCTTCTGTACACCGTAACCCACTACTACGACTTCATCCAACAATTCCGTATCTTCCTTTAGCTGAATCTTGAAACTAGTCTGGTTACCTACCACTATTTCTTGCGGCTGATAACCGATAAAAGACACAACAATCGTTGCTCCCGGCTGAACATTCAATGTGAAATTACCGTCAATGTCGGTAATGACACCATTTGTGGTTCCTTTCTCCAATACATTGGCACCGATGACCGGTCCCATTGCATCTGTTACAGTACCTGTGATTTTTTTTGCTTGCTGCACAGCATCTATTGCATCGACCGATGCGGCGAAAAGTTGCGGAGTATAAGTCAGGCTGACAGCCGAACAGATACCCACGAGCAGCGCGGTTCTTCTGAAATTTAAATTCATACTTGTATTTTTCTTAGATTAATGAATTGGTATTGCCTGGCGGCATCTACCGTTTAATATAAGGTTAAACTTCTCTTTTTGAGGAAAAATTAAATATACCTTATTCTATAAAGTGGTTGGTATACATATCACTCCTTTCTCATAGGCATTTTTCATTTCATTAGCGGTTAAACATTATATGATTATTATCAAATTTTAATTAGGCTTGACAAAAGTAGACTTTTAGCAGCAAACCTTATAATACTATTTTATCAAATAACGACACTCATTTAACATCCATTACTATTTTTCCTAAAAAGTATAAAGCATGAATTCTATAACCAACAACTAAAAGCTATAAAAGACAGAAAGGGTTGCCCCGATACTAACCAGAGACAACCCTTTCTATTTTATTATTAAAAATTGCTATTCCATAGAAGGAAGCTCTTCACGGGAAACAACAAATTCCTGGCTCATAGCATCCTTCCACCATGCTTCATCAGCATGACTACCGGGCTACCATCCTCATTTGTCCCGTCATACCACGGCATGAACCAACTCCAACGTGCACCAGATGCCCATTGTTCGGAAATAAGTCCGACCGTACCACATTCACTCAGCGAAACAATCTTGTTTCCATAATTTTCGGCAATGGAAGTATATTCTGAAACACAATCTGCAGTTTCCTTATTATAAACATCACGTCCCACGATGTCTACATATTGATCTCCCGGATACCAATCGGCATCATTGCCCTCGGTAGTCCAAACCCAGATAAGATTATCCAATCCTTCAGTCTTGAAGTAATTGAACATAGCAATCCACAGAGATTTAAAGCTGGCAGCATCCTTACCCCACCAGAACCAGCCACCGGCTGCCTCGTGGAATGGACGCCACAATACCGGAATATCCGCATCTCTCAATAGCTTCAAGTAAGCGGCAGCATTTTTCAAATCTTCGGTAAACACCTTGTTTTCCCAAGTGCTTCACTGTGGCATTGGTAGCATCAAACTCCGTATCTGCCTTATAAAAGGCATAATCCTTATTCGGGTCGAGAGCTGTACCGTTATTTTCAAGATAAACAGCAACTGCTGTATAATCATGTCCACCAATGATGAGACCACCTTCTTGCAGGGATTTCAAAACATCTTCGGTAATCACCAATGTATAGTCCCCGGATATGTCAAAATAATCAGTTCCTGAAGCAATCTCGCTCCAACCACTGTTTTTGAACGAACCTTGTGCACCCGCTGCCACATCCTTCACAGCCACGCGTATCACCTGACCACTTGTGCATCAGCAAAGACAGCTTTTGCAGCATCATCCGTCATCTGTACATTTCCACTCCAATCACCCGGCATTACTGTCTCTCCTTCCATATTTGGGTAGAAGAAGCTTCGCCTACAGCTTTCTTGGGTACATTCCAATGCCACATGGCAGCTACGATGCCACCTTTGTCAGACCAATCCTTAACAGGAGTAATGTCACCGTAATTAATCCAGTCTGCTCCAGCTACAGATGCCGGCAGATGAACATAGTCGAAACAGTTGATAGCCGGATATTTTCCAGTCCATCCATACACCTTTTCGGACATTTCCGTATTCCAGGCAACATTGGCCATCATAGCTGAAAGTGTCTTCGTCTCGAAGTTATCCAATAGATAATTGTACAGTTTCACAGCTTTGGCCGAACTAGCGGCAACCAGTGCCTTGTCCAAAGCGACAGTAGAGAACTGAACCGATACAGCCGGAGCAGGCATCTGGTTCGGTCCGGTTACTATTCCCTCGGGGATAGAGAGAGAACAAGCCGTCTCTCTCCCGGGAACATTCACTTTTACAGTCAGTATATTGCTTGCGCCAAGTACATCGGCACTTATCAGTTCACCACCGGTAAACTTGATTTCGCTCAGATTGTCTGTTGCAAAGAATATATTCTTGTCATATTTCACCTCAATAGTGATTTCTCCCGTTTTCACTTTGGCTGCTCCACTTTCAGGAGTAGTAGACACCAATACCGGTGTATCCACTGCTGGGATATCATGATCGACATCAGTATCGCAGGAGGCAAAAGTAAAAGCTGCTATCAACGAAAGCATCCATTTTATATTCAGTTTCTTCATCTTAATTATGATTTTATTTCATTCTTAATCAGGGCATCCATAGTCACATTCTTCAAGCCACAATTCATCAATTTACAATCGTTATTTTTGTAAACGTCAAATCACTGCCCTGAATAATGATACCTACATTTGTCTGGTCTTCACAATCTCCTTGTTTAGCTTGAATATTATCAAGTATCTCCTGAGTCAACGTCAACTCCATCACACGGCTCTCGAAACTCCAGCCGTAAATGTCTGTCGGTACCATAGTCGTATCAAACAAAGAGAAAGCTATGCCACTCCAATCGCCATAGTTAAACTGAGCCTGTGCCCAAGTCTGGTCTTTCTGATCGAAATAGACTTTCATGACAGTGCCTGCCGTTACCTTGGCAAAAGATACAGCCGGTACCAACACACGTCCTCCATCACCCCAACTAATATCGAGCGGACCAGCCCAAACTGTTTCTTCATTAGCAACCACAAGAACATCATAAGCAATTTCACCATTTGAAGAAATCAGTTTCAGACTATAAGTTCCATTCAGTTCAGCCGGTACATTCAACATCAATACCCCTTTAGCTGCATCATTGATATACTGAACAGCAGCCTCATTCAGCAATACATTTGTCAGCTTATCAGCATTAACAATCTCAAGTTCCACAATTCGTCCCCGAACCAATTTGTCAGGCAATGCCGGCAAATAGGCACATACCGGTTTCTCTATTGTCAAAGACGGTGCTTCCACAGATTCACCATTGGCCATCTTCAAGAGTAAGGCCCCGGTTCAGCAGTTGTGGGTACAGTCAAGGAAATGGCAGTAGCGGTGGCATCGGATACGGTAACCTCCACATTACCACTGAATACAACAGCCGAAACTACATCCATATTTACTCCTTTGACAGTCAAAGCCTCTCCTGCCGGGACCGTCGCCGCACTATAAGAAATGTTTTCCGGCTTTGCCGTTGCAATAGATACGGCAGTTGCTTTTCCACTATTTGTATTCAATTGCAAATCACCACTAATAGCCGCAGCCGGCATCAAGACCTTTATTTCAGTCGAGTTTTGTGATTCCAATCCTACTGCTTCTTCTACACCAGGGAACGTTACATCAGTCACCAAATCCATATTGGTACCTTTCAAGGTAATCATATCTCCACCACGCAAGTTCACAGCAGGAACAGCCACTACGTTCGAAGGCGTAGCTACTACAACAGTAGCAACCACAACTTTTACATCCGAAGCAGGAAGTACCGTAACTTCTCCGTCCGAGACATTATCCGGCAATGTAAAAGTAAGTTCATCTCCTTCGGAAGAGGCAGTCATCGTAAATTCAACTTCATCCCCATTCGGCATCTGTACTTTCTTCACCAAATCAAAGTTTTTACCAGAAACTCGAATGACATCCCCCGGCTTCTTATCTACCAGGTCGAGTGGAGCCTCTACCGATGGCAAAGTAACCTCCAGTTCCCCTTCAGAATAAATCCAATTGGGGATTTCAGCTCCATCAGACAAGATGAACTTACCGGTCTGAGCAGAATCAGGAACAATAACTTTAATCTCCTGACGGCTTTGACTGACAAACTCATCAGCAGGCACTGTTACCTCGTCAGCAAATATCACTTCTTTAATCAAATTCAAATATTCACCAGTAATGGTCAATTCACTACCAGGCTTTACTTCTGCCGGTGCAAAAGCCTCCAAAGCAATCGGCTCCGTAAATGTCAACTCGGTTTTTGTTGTAATATCCCCTTTCGGAGTCTTCAAGACAACCAACCCCGGCTGGGCTGTCTGGGGTACAGTGACACGGATTTCCGTATCACTGACTACTTCGATGTCTGTTATATCGTCGCAACCGGGAATAACGACCGCAGTCACCTTATCCATGCCACTTCCCAGGAAACGGAGTACACCGCCGCGGGATACGGGACTCGGTCCGAATACATTCAGACTGATTCCCCCTTTATATTGGTTGGTATCTTCATCATCCCCATTGTCGCAGGCCGTAAACGTCAAGCAACTGAAGAGCATCAGGCACATCATCCACAGTGCCGGAAATTTATATGTTTTATTCATATCAGTATTCTATTTAAAAGGTTATTCAATAGGTACCACACGGATGTTGTCAATCATAATCACCGGATTGCAATCCTTACCTTCCACACCACCTGCCCAGACAAAGAATGTCAATCCGGTCAGCATAGTCTTGTCAAAAGTCCTGTCACACTTATTACCTTCATGCGTCTTGTTGAACTCGGACAGATTCATGGAAACGGTTGTCCATTTACCACCCGTGTCATAAGAACCCGTATTCTTCCAGGGCAACCATAAACCGCGCGCACATTCGTATCACTAAAGTAAGCATTCGTTCCAGTTGCATAAGTCACCACATCATTTCCCGTAAACATCACTTGCAGAGCACAAGACTGCCACGGATTGGAAGAAGGAATATTCACCTCGAATTTCAGTTGCAAACCATTGACACCATACTCCTCGAGCAGTTCTGCAAACTCAGGACGTGCAGAAAGTTCGGGATAATCGGCAGACGGTTCCGGCCAATAGTTGAACGAGAACTCATCTTCTGCCCAAGTAGCTCCGATAGCACCGTCAAGTGCTCCGGCGAGACAGATATAAGCACCGTCAATACTGTTTTCATCAGCTTCTTTCAATACCTTGCTACCATCACGCCAACCGTGGGCAATAGCCATACCGCCATGAGAACCGTCCCAGTCAAAGAGAATGTTACGGGTATCATAATAGCGGAACTTGGAACGTCCGGTACCGTAAATAGACTTCACGTTGATATAGCCTGCAGGAGCATTGTCCGGAAGAATAAAGCTGACCGCAGTCTTGGTTATGTTCGTAATATTAGTCACTTCCACATTACCGGCCATCGTAATGGTCAACGGCACATTCGGTCATCAATGAAATAGTCACCAATCAGTGTCACCTCACTACCCGGCTTTGCAAACTCACAAGAAATGGAGTTCACGGTAGGAGCCGGAACCAACACCTTGAAATCATAATCTATGGTATCCTTTGCTTTGGTCACCATATAAATCTTATCAGTCACTACCGAAGGAATCTCTTTCGGAACATCTACCATAAGTGTATGGTCAGTGATGTAACTGGTATTAAGTATCGCCTTCTGGTCATTGAAATAGAGCTCGTAAACACTCCGCAGATTCTCACCGACCAGACAAATCGTATTCGCCATATAAGCCCCCGTCAGCAAAGAGTCTGCCGCTGCCGGATCAGGGACACGAACATATTTCAAGGTAGGCTTTCCCCCTGCCACTTCATATTTATCCGGTTCATCCTCACAAGCCGCCATGGAAAAGCCTGCTACAACAACAGCTGCCGCGAAGAACCAATTCGTATATCTATTATTTTTCATCTTTTCAAGCATTAAATTAATAACTGAATTCAGAACGTACATCTACGTGTACCGGGTCTTTCATCAAATTAGGATTGAACACCACGTCTTCTGTCGGGAACGGCAATGTAAAGCTGGAGACTGTCACATTCGGCGCCTTTGCATCCGGATTGTAACGGGTCTCGTCCGGATTCACCGTCCAACTGCCGTTTTCATAATAAGCCTTATAAGTAGTACCCAGACTATAATAAACATCACGGCGCTGTGCCTTCAACTCATTGATAGCACGCTGGGAATCATAATATGCCAAACGTACATAATCATACCAACGGTCGCCTTCGCAAGCCAGTTCCAGCCGGCGTTCCTTCCAGACGTCCTCCCAAGTAATGGAGGTTTTCGGAGTAACTCCCGGAATGGCACGGCCACGTACTGCATTGAAAGCATCCAGTGCACTCTGGTCTGTAGTAGAGGTAGCCAGTCCCATTTTCGCCTCGGCATATACCAGATAGATATCGGACAGGCGCAGGATATGGGTTGCCAGGCCGCTGTACATATTACCAGCCGATACGCCCAAGCCCAATACATGGTCATTATTGTTACCATAGAGATGCTTCACGTGATTGGCACCGGTAGGAGACTGGTAATCGCCATTAGGTCCTCCCTTACCATATTCGGCATCATAAATAAACCGCAGATAATCAAATCCGCCCTTGTCCTGCCAGAAATAATCGTATACATCACCTGCCATCATCATAGTAGCCTTACGACGGGTATCCGTATCCGAACGCGTCTCAGGACTTTCCAAAGCGGAAATTCCAAATGCATCCTGCAAATCAACCGACGGACCTGCATAGCCACCCCAGCAATCACCAAATTCATCGAATCCCACCATTGCCAAGTCCGACTGCAACGTATTCTGCTGTGTCCAGGGGTCACGTCCTGCCGACCAGTGCCAGGAGAAGAGACACTCTTCATTCTTGTTGTTTGCCAAACGGAAAACATCGGAATAGTTAGCCAGCAAGTTACGGCCGGAATTATTAATTACATCCTTGGAATATTCTGCCGCTTTCGCCAAATCATCCGCATTGCGGGTACCGGAAAGGCCACTCTTAGTCAGATACACCTTAGCCAAAAGACCTTCGGCACAATAGCGGTCAATACGTCCCGTTTCACCTCTGGCCGGAAGCAACTCCATAGCTTTCTCCAGAGTCATAATGATATATTCGTACACATCTGCTGCCTCCACTTTGAATTTGGAGTTATAATTACCGGAATTCAATTCGTCCGTATTATCATGGATAATGGGTACTGCGCCAAAACTACGTACCAAATAGAAGTAAGCCATGGCTTTCCATGCCAGACACTCGCCCATACACTGATTTTTCACTGCTTCTGACGCATTTGCCGTCTTCAAACGAGTATATACAGTATTGGCATGGCCAATCACTGCCCATAGAGAATAGGACATGTTCACAAGGTTTTCATCCGTACCATTCACCGTAAAATTCAAGTAAGGGCTGTTTCCCTCGTATACGTTTCCAGACAAGATTTCACCGACTTTAATAAAACCGCGCTGAAAGTCATACCAAGGTGAGTTATAAAGATAATTAACCCCCTGCACACATTGTTCGTCATTCTGATAGAAGTTCGATTCGTTATAATTGTCTTCGGTAGGACGGTTCAGGAAATCCTCGCATGAAACTGTTCCCATACCGAGTACAGCTGCAAACGCCCAATATTTAATATATCTGATTTTCATGTTTTCTTCAATTTAAAGTGTTAGAATGAAACGTTCAAGCCGAATGAATAAACTGTAGGAGACGGATAACGTCCGTTGTCCAAACCATAGACATTGACGCTTGAAGTGCTGGCACCAATTTCAGGGTCATAGCCGTCATAACCGGTAATGGTCAGCAGGTTCTGGATATTGGCATAGATACGCAAGTTGCTCAGTCCCAGTTTATCAATCGTCTTTTTCGGGAAAGTATATCCCAAAGAGATGTTCTTCAGACGGATATAAGAACCATCTTCAATATAACGGTCACTGATACGGTCGTTGTCATTCGGGTCATTGATAGTGGCGCGTGGAATGGAAGCTCCCGGGTTTGCCACCATGACGTTAGACACATCATTATACCACATCGTTCCATCTTCGTAGACCTTGTTCGGATTGATAGGAACAAGCTGTGCACGTCCGTTTACAGCATTCAGCTGGTTAGTCCAGGGAGAGTTCATATGTGTCAGCTTCATGGAAAGGTAGTTATACACCTTGTTGCCATAGGAACCGTTGATGAAAACGGACAAGTCGAAGTTCTTGTAACGGAAAGTATTGGTCCAGCCAAAAGTAAACTTAGGCATCGGAGAACCGATATTGGTCTTGTCATAGTCGTCAATAACGCCATCGGGCACACCGTCAGGACCACTGATATCCTTATATTTCACATCACCCACCCATACGGTATTGGTACGGTCGAATACACCGTTTGCCGGGTACTTGGCAGGTTTCGGAGAAGTCTGAAGGTCCTCCAGGTCCTTGTAAACACCATCACAAACAAATCCATAGAAGTTATAAAGTGATTCGCCTACACTGGATACACTGACTACATCGGTCCACTGTCCGTAACCCACAATCTGCGCATTGGCTGTACCAGCCAATCCTTTCAGTTTGTTCTTGTTGAAAGAAATCTGGAAGTCAGAATCCCATTCAAACTTACCCGTAATAGGATGTGTGTTCAGAGAGATTTCAAAACCGGTATTCTCTATGTCACCATAGTTACCTTTCGGAGCAGCCAATGCAGAAGAGGCATTACCGGAAGTACCCATATAAGAAGGCAACTGCAACGGCATCAACATATCACTGGAAGTTTTCTTGTACCACTCTACCGTCAGGTTGATACGGTCGTGCAGGAATCCCAAATCCACACCGACGTTCCATTGCTCCTGGGACTCCCATTTGATGGAAGTATTCGGTATATTGGAGGGCGATACCCCATACCCAGACCGGAAGGCATACGACTCATAGATGTACCCCAAGCATAACCACCGATGTTGGCATTACCAGTTTGTCCCCATCCCAGACGCAACTTACCGTTACTGATGACCTTCTTCAACGGTTCAAAGAACGTTTCGTTGGAAAAGCGCCAGGAAGTAGCCAATGAATGGAAGCCTGCCCAACGGTTCTCGGGACCGAAGTTTGAAGAGCCGTCATAACGATAGGTATAAGTACCCAGATAACGGTCGGCATAGTTATAAGTCAGACGTGTAAAGAAAGATGCCATAGACGAGCTTCCAAAACCTGCATTGATAGTCGGGGTTCCCGTACCCAAGGCAGGATTGTGCACTTCATCCGAAGGCAGACCGCTATTGAACACACTCGTGAAGTCATAGCTGGACTCCCAGCACTCCTGGCCCACCATGGCTGTATAATGATGCTTGTCGCCTATGTTTCCGGAATAGGTCACATAGTTCTTCAATTGCCAGAATGTACTGCTGTTTTTCTGGATATTGCTTTCATTACTGGAACGTACCCATCCACCCAAATCAACCATCGGCTTGTAGCGCTCACCTTTGCTGGAACTGATGTCATAACCCAATTCGGCATGCCATACCAGATTTTTAATCGGAGTAACCTCAAAGAAAATATTACCCGTCAGTTTCTGACGGTCCAGCAGAATGTCATCCATCATGGCAAGGGCAATCGGGTTAGGATTCGTGTAGCCTTCGCGAACAACGGTGGCATAGCTGCCATCCAGATTATAGATAGGTATATCAGGAAGAGTGGTCAACGAGTAGTTAATCAAACCTTCATCACTGTCTGCCAGTTTCAGGTCATCACCCGTTGCTGTATAGGTGGCGGTCAAACCGAGTTTCAACCACTTCTTCAGTTGGGCATCCAAGTTGGCACGGAAGCTGTAACGGTTAAAGTTTGAACCGATGATGGTACCGTCCTGATCCATATAGGAAGCTGATACGTAGTATTGTATCTTCTCTGTACACCTTGTGCCGAAATCTGGTGCTGATGCTGCAAAGCAGTCTGGAAGATGGCGTCCTGCCAGTTTGTACCTACTCCCAGCAGAGAAGGATCGGCATAATAATTACTAGGGTCAGAGATTTCACCCATGTTTGCCAAATCATTATAATAAGTGGCATACTCACGCAGATTCATCATATCCAGACGCTTTGTCTGGCGTTGAACGGCAAACATACCGTCATAAGTAAACTTAGCCTCACCCGCCTTACCACGTTTGGTCGTAATCAAAACCACACCATTGGAACCTTGCGCACCGTAAATGGCGGTTGCCGAAGCATCTTTCAGAATTTCCATACTGACGATATCAGCAGGGTTGATGGTGGAAAGCGGAGAAATGGTGGAAACCGAGCCATTACCCAGTGCATCGCCCAAACCATAAGATGAACCGCTTTGTCCCTGACTCTGTACAATCACACCGTCAATTACATACAACGGCTCGGCATTAGCATTGATAGTGGCCTGACCACGTACGCGGATAGAGGAGGAAGAACCCGGAGCACCGGAAGTGCTGACTGCCGTCACACCGGCAGCACGCCCTTGAAGGGACTGGTCGAGATTGGTGATAATAGAACCCTTAATCTTGTCTTCACTCATGGAAACGGAAGCACCGGAAAGGTCGCTTTTCTTCATCGTACCGTACCCCACAACCACCACTTCGTCCAACATCTCGGAGTCTTCCTTCAGCGTGATGTTCACTGTTGTCTGGTTCGTTATCTTTATTTCCTGGCTGACATAGCTATAAAGGAGACTACAATGGTAGCTCCTGGTTTCACATTCAAGGCAAAGTTACCGTCAATGTCGGTAATTACACCATTCGTTGTACCTTTTTCCAATACATTGGCACCGATAATAGGGCCATAGCATCACTGACGACACCCGTAATTTTCTTTGTTTGCTGCACTGCCTCAACGGTATCCGTCGATGATACTGCGAAAAGCTGAGGAGCATAACCCAGACTGAACACCGAGCATATCCCCGCAAGCAGCGCTGTCTTTCTAAAATTCAAATTCATACTGTATTTCTTAGATTTAAAACAAACACAAAACCTCCCAAAAGAAGATTTTTTTAGTTAACAAAATGAGAGTAAGTCAAGAAACCGTGACATGCAATCAAGGCGTTGACACTTAAAATTACTTCCAAACAATTCATGTTTTCACAGCATCATTCTTCTTTTCTTCCATAAGCACAATTCTTTTTTCTTAATTATTAATGGTTAAATCATATTGTTTTTAAAGGGCTATTTTTTCAGTGTCGTCAATTCGTCACGAACCATTCTCCCCACTCTTTCATGTCTGCATCTTTCCAGTTTCCCTCGGAAGAAGCCGACGGATAAAGCATGGAACAAGTCTCGTCTTTGTCCGACAAGGACCAAGCCACCCAACTGATGGAATGCCGCTGCATCCACTCCAGCCAATTCCCCCACTCTTCTTTACTGATGGGGCCGTCCCCACTTGCCTCCATACCGGCGCATTCGGAAACGAAAATCGGCAAGCCCTTGCCCAGAGCATAGTCGGCGCGGTCGCGCAGCCACTGTCCGTGGGTGTTGGCATAAAAGTGGAGTGTATACATTATATTGCTATATCCGGTAATAGGATCGTCCGCTGCCAAATGGATGTCCTGGTCCCAATGCGGACAACCAACGAGGATAACGGCATCCGGTTCTATGGCACGAATCGTCTTGATAACCTCCACAGAGTATGACTTCACCTGCTCCCAACTGTCTTCCACCGGTTCGTTGAAAACCTCATAGATGACATTAGGAACCCCTTTGTAACGGGTAGCCATTTGGGTGAAGAACTCCTTTGCTTCTTCCTGCCGCAGATTGTGGCTATGCCAGTCGATGATGACGTAAACGCCGTTCTCGATAGCAGCATCCACCACTTTCGTAACACACTCAATACCGAATTCGGGCTTGTTCACATAGCAGGCGCTATCCAAATCCACTCCCATAGAGGCCCGAAGCACTTGTGCGCCCCAGTCATTGACCAGATAAGCAACCGAAGAGGCATTGTAGAAACGGGGCCAGAACTGATGCCAGCCATAGCTGACACCGTGCAATACCACCGTGTCTCCTTCGGTATTCATCAACTGCGTACCATTGACCACCAATGCCGGTAGCGTTTCCTTTACATTTTCATTCTTCGACGGGTTTGTTCCACAACCAATGGTCATACCTAGGCAACAAACCGCCAACATAACTTTCCATATGCTTTTCATATCATACTTAGTATTTAGAGTAATAATCTTTCTTATATAACGGTACAAACGCTTTGTACACGCTTACATTCTAATTTTCAGGCAGGGATTACACGGAAAAGCACGGATAGGTTCAATTTTGCAGCTTCCGGTTTCCGCTTTAATTATTTCAATAGTGCTGTCTGTGGCAAAGACAGAGTTCAGTCCTTGTTGTTCTTGAGCCGGGTCACCGGTATAGTCATCTCCCTTTTCCCAGAATACATGGTCGGGATTTTGTCCGGCAAAACCACCCCATGCCCAGAAGTTGCATCCGGCAAAGAGTCCGCCGCTCTCACGGTCCTGGCGGATGAGGTCGAATACATAACGGTAATATTCATCGCGGGCAGTGGTCGGTGCCTCTTTGGAAAAGCTGAAACCGTCACGGGGAAAACCGAACTCCTCCAAAACAATCGGCTTGCTGTACTTCCGAGCAATGACCATGTGGTCATCTATATACTTCTTAGTATTTTCCTTGGCACGCGGAAGAAGTTCCTTCAGGCTGTCCGCCTTCACCCAACTCCAGTTGTAAGGCCAGATGTGGATATTCAGATAATTGATGTTGGGGTCGGCATGAATCTTCTCGAAAAGATTCATATCCATTTCGCATCCCCACGAGCCTCACTGCCGGAAGACACCATGTGGTTCGGGTCAAGTGACTTGATTTGTGCAGCCACATCGGCCATCCAGCGGGCAAACGGTTCCTTGTTCTCGTCAGAGAAAGCGCGAGGCTCGTTACCAATCTGCCAAGACATAATAGTGGGGTCATCCACATATTTTATCTGATTATACCTATTGGTGCGTGAAACAATATAATTGACATGATTGGCAAACAAGGCCTTCGCGCTGTCCGATTGGGGGAACTGCTTGACATACTCCATATAGGCGGGCCATCCGTCTACGGCAGGTACCACGGCATCACCGTGTCCGGACCATTGCAGGTAAACGGAATAGCCACCGCTCCATTCCCAGGAATTGTTCAAATAGAGGACAGCTGTCATATCACGTTCACGCAGTTCATTCATAAAATAATCCAATCCGGCTAAAATAGTATCATTATAGACGCCCGGTGCCACTTGTAAAGAGGCTCTACCCGCGTCTTTATGCCATTTTCACCGTCAGCACCCACCAATACGCGCAGGTTGTTGATGCCAATACTTTTCAGAAAGTCCAGCTCCTTATGCAACCGTTCACGATTGCCGCCTTCACCTTCGGAACCAAGAATGGCACCGTACCAGAAATTGGTACCTACAAAATAATAGGGTTTTCCGTCGCGAACGAACTGTCCATCGGCATTGACCTTAATAAACGAATGCTCCGCAGGCTTAGGGGCACATGCCCCCAAAAGGAATAAAAGTACTGTCAGCAAAAGGAATTGTTTCTTCATATTATCTGTTTTTAAGCGATACACAAAGATACGCGGCTCATATCATAAAAAATGATACTATATTATCAGATTAATGTGCCAATGTGATTAATCACATTGCACATTAAGTTGTCTCCGTATCCAGTCCAGCCATTCATCCCACTGTTCCTGATACCAGTAATGCCCGGTTTCCAGATAAGGATGCAGTTCCTTCGGAGAAGAAATCACATTGTAGGCTGCATACATGGAAGTGGGAGGACAGACTCATCGTTATACCCCCAACTGAACCAACCGGGCACATTCAGCAGGCGGGCAAAGTTTGCCGTATCATAATAGCGCACCGTTTCAAGCTGCTTTTCATCGGGAGCACCGTAATAATAGAAATAATGGGGCCAGCCGCAAGCGCGCTTCTTGAAGAACGCTTCGTGGTCGCATAAGGCAGGATGAACAGCCGCCAGGAAAGTAACGCGCGAATCAAGAGCCGCCGTAATCACAGACAAGGCACCGCCCTGGCTGGAGCCCGTAACGCCCAGCGCCTTCCCGTTGTACTGCGGCAGCGAACAGATAAAATCCACAGCACGCAAAGCGCCTACCACCACACGGTTATAGTAAGAAGCATCCCGGCTGTCGCGGCCGAACGTCCAGTAATTGCTCAGCGCCCCACCTGCCAGCGCATCATATACAGACTGCTGCATCGTGACGGGAATGCCGTGGATACCCACCTCCAATGTAATCACCTTTCCAGGAGCCGTATACGTATCTCCCGCATAAGGGCGGACACCCGCACCGGGCACACGCAGCAAAGCCGGATACTTCCCTTCTTTCTTGGGAATACTGAGAATACCGTAAAAACGTCCTCCCCAAGCTTTTGTCTGGAAGCTGACCTGATATACATTATCCGTTTCCGTACAGCGTTCGGGAAGCAGCGTCATAAGGGGATTCAACGGAGTCTTGCGCGCCTCTTCCAAGGTCTTGGCCCAATAATCCCGAAAATCGGCAGGAAGTTTCGTCACAGGTTGCAGCTGCTCGGGAGCATAGGCCGATGTAGCCAGCCCTTCATAAGTCCGGCCGTCCACATGCGCCTTGACCTTGCAACGCAAGAAGCCTGCAGTCTTCATCGTGCCTTGCAACTTCAAGGTACCATCTTTCAGCACCACGTCTTTCTTTACTTCAGTAGGATACATCTCGGGGCCCAGTTCATAGTCAATCTTGACATCGGACAAGAGGTTCTGTGCCTTCAGCACCCGGACGGTAAACGTACACTTCTCATTCAGACGATACACCCAATCGCTATGGTCGGGTGAAACGACTACACGGATTTCATTGCCGCGTATCTGCGCCGTCACAGCACATACACACAGCAGACATAAAAATAAGGAAAAAACTCTTTTCATGATATCAGATATTAGTATTAATCATTGGTGCAAAAATAGGCACTTTCAATGAAGAATACCAATACTTTTTTATCATATCACCAGCTTCTTTTTCCGATAATTCTCACGGAATTCCTTCGGCGAGCATCCCTTCTTCCGCTTGAACATACGATTGAAATTGGACAGATTGTTGAAGCCGCAGTCATAGCACACCTCTGCAATGGTACGCGTGGAATCTACCAACATACGCGTGGCAAAGCCCAGACGGATATCAATAATGTAGTCGGAAAGCGTCTTGCCGGTGCGCAGGCGAAAGAAACGGCTGAAAGAGACCGGGGTCATGCCCACCATATCGGCCAATGAAGCCAACCGGATATCCTCCTGATAATGGGTGGAAATGTATTTCTGCACCTTCTGTACCCGGCGGCTGTCAGAGAAAGTCTCTATCTTGGCAAACGAAGAACTGGACAACACCCGGGCATTGTCATAGAGGGAAAGTTCGTAAAGGATACGGAGAAAGTTCATCACGGCATAAAAGCCTGCTCCTCGGAAGCCAGCTTATCCAGCCAGTTGTACACCTTCATGATGGCCTGCATGGGGAAACTAAGTCCGCACTGTGCACGCTCCAGCATCCGACGGATACTGTCGAACTGGTTCTTGTTGACAACGTTCCCGAAGAACAAGTCGGGAGAGAACTGAATGGTAATCTCCCGAATATCCCCGGAGGTACATTCATGTTGCTCCCATACATGCTCCAACTCCTTACCGGTTATCAGCACCAGGTCATAATCACCGATAATCTCGGCAGAATCGCCCACCACACGACGTACGCCGAAGCATGTTCCGTGAAGTTCAGTTCATACTCTGCGTGACAATGGATGGGGTAGGTAAATTCTGTTTTGCGACGATCGGCAATATAGAAACAGTCACGTTCCGACAGAGGGGTTATTTCCCTCATGATATAGTTCTGGTTTTCCATAGGCATTGGTTAAAAAAATATCATGCCACAAATATACTCATTCTTTTTAATCCCACAACAGTACCATTTGTTACATTTAGAGGTAATAATTGTTATATATGAGCAGATACCCGGGAAAGTCCCACCCGGAAAAGCAAAACTTCCGTTCTTCTCCCCCTCAGGCTCTAATGTAAGGATGTATGAGATGCGCATCTCGTACACTTACACACTATAGTTTGAGGAAGAAAGAAGCGGAGATCCCTCTCTTGCCCCATAGACAAGAGAAAGGTCTCCGCTTCGCCGGATGATATAATGATAAGCCGCTTACTTCTGCAACTTCAAGACACAGGAAGTTTCCGGCAGGTTTTCCGAAACGACCGTCAGTGTGGCTTCTCCCGCTTCGCCGGTACTTTGCAACAGCACCTGTGCAAGTCCGTTGAATGCCTTTACCTGATAGGTGCGGGCATCGGCGTCGGCCGGACGTTCCGTAGCCTGATAAGCGGGGTCTCCATTCCCCACCCCAAGGATGCGTACCGGACCGGAAACGGTTATCGTCAAGTCGTTGCAGGCAGTGGGGACAAAACGTTTCTTTTTGTCCTGCAACTCAATATTACACACTGCCACATCCCGATTGTCTGCCTGAATGACGGGACGGTCTGCCGTCAGGGAGATACGGGCAGGAGCACCGGTAGTCTCCACAGTACGGGCCAATATTTTTTTGCCGTTCTTATAGCCTACAGCCTTCACTGCACCGGGCTGGAAAACGGCTTTCCAGGAAAGATGGCCGTTTCGGGGCATCGGTTTGCGATCCAGTTTCTTGCCGTTCACAGTCAGTTCCACTTCATCGCAGTTGCTGTATACCCAAATATCGATGCTATCACCTTCGTGACCTTGCAGATTCCAGTGAGGAAGGATGTGCAGCACCGGCTCATCCGTCCACCAGGACTTCAGATACCAGGCTTCGTCCTTGGGGAAACCGCAGTAGTCCAGAATGCCGAATTGTGAGCCCGTAGCCGGGAACTTCATGGGGTTGGGCTCGCCGCGGTAGTCGAAACCCGTCCAATAGAAAAGACCCGCCAGATAGGGACGTTCGTCATAGAATTTCCAGCCACGCTCGATGCAGTTCAGCAGGCTGTCAGGTCCGTTCGGCTTGCGGTTGTGCGCCACCATGTGGCCTTTGTCGTGGGCATCGAAGTAGATGCCGCGCGTACCACAGCCCGTAGTCTCTTCCGAACCGAGCGCACGGCGGCCGGGATAATCCTTGCGGTGCTGCTCCACAGGGTTCTGAAGGATGTAGTTATAACCAGCCACGTCTGCGGGAATCAAGATGGCAGGGCCACTGCTCGAAGCAACGGTCATGAGGCGCGTAGGGTCGAAACGGTGGCAATATTCGCGCATCGTGGCAGCAATGCGTGTACCGCTTTCTTTCCACTCGATGCCCCACTCCTCGTTGCCTACACTCCAAAGGATAATGCACGGATGGTTGCGGTCGCGGTCTATCATGCGTTTCAGCAGGCGAGTATGTTCCTCGTTGACACCCGTCAGACGGTTTTCTTCTATCACAAGGATGCCGAGGCTGTCGCAGGCATCGAGCATTTCGGGAGTCATCGGGTTATGGGAAGAACGGTAGGCATTGCAGCCGAACTTCTTCAGTTCCTTCAGTCGGTACACTTGCAAGGCATCGGGAATGCCGGCACCTACTCCGGGGTGGTCTTGGTGCATGTTCACACCTTTCAGTTTCAGAGGCTGTCCGTTCAAGAGGAAGCCCTTGTCGGCATCGAAGCGGATGTCACGAATACCCGTAGTAGTGGTATAAGCATCCACCAGCTTGCCATGCTGATAGACTTCCGTAAGCAGTGTATATAGATAAGGTGTATCCACACTCCAAAGATGAGGTTTGTCCAGCGCTATTTCACCGACGGTGAGCTGGCGGTCTTTCGGCAGTACCGGCTTACCGGCCGTTTCGCAGCGTGCCACTTCCTTGCCGTCGGCATCCCGGAGGATATGGCAGAGGCGGTAATCCTCCGTTTGCAGACCGGAGTTTTCAACAGTAGTCTCTATCGTCAGCTTGGCCTTGTCAAAAGGTGCGGCCAGCGTGCTGTGCACAAAGGTTCCGAAAGGAGCTACATGTAACGGCGCCGTCTTGTTCAGCCATACATGTCGGTAGATGCCCGCACCCTCGTAAAACCAGCCCTCCTCGAGCGTGGCATCCGCACGGACGCAGATAAGATTCTCTTCTCCGTAATTCAAGTATTCCGTAATGTCATACACCTGCGTGGCATAGCCGCTCGGTTCGTGTCCCAGGTAGAAACCGTTTATCCAGATACGGGCATCACGGAAGATACCGTCGAACTGAAGATAAAGATGTTTGCCGAGGTCCTCTTGTGGCACGGTGATGGTCTTTCGGTACCATCCCACAGAGTTTTCGGGGAATTTATAGCCGACGGCTTTATAGCCATGACTGTGGCTCGCCTCTTTGGCATAAGGCAAATCAACCACCCAGTCATGCGGAAGGTTGACCGTCTTCCAGCCCACACCCCACTTCTCCGGATTGAACTTAGGGGAGTAAGGACCCTCATTATGGATAGAGGCTGCTTTAGTCAGATAGTTGAAGTACTCCGTTCCGCAGCCGAAGTCTTTCTCCGGTGAGGAAGCATTGCCAAAAGCAAACTGCCAGCCGTCATCCAGCAAAATACGTTCGCGGACGGATTGGGCGGAAAGAGAAAAGGTAATTCCAAGAAGGAACAAAAATGCGAATAAGTGTTTCATATCGGTTAATCATAAAATGTGTTTACAAAGATAGGGCGAAATAGACTCGTACAGTGATACTTTTGTATCTTTTTCCGGTACTTCATGTTTCCGAAGGGAAAAAACACGCCGGGCAAACAAGGGTGATAGGAGAAAAGTTTTTAAATTTGAAGCGTGCTTCCGGGAAAATGGCCGGATGGCACAACTAACGAAGAATGTATCAAACTAAATACAAGAAATAATATGCAAGACAAAAGATTCGGATATTTCGATGACGACAACCGCGAATACGTCATTACCGATCCCAAGACACCTTGGCCATGGATTAACTACCTGGGCAATGAAGATTTCTTCTCACTCATCTCCAATACTGCCGGAGGTATTCCTTCTACAAGGACGCCAAGTTCCGCCGCATCACCCGCTACCGCTACAACAACGTGCCGATGGACAACGGGGGACGCTACTTCTACATCAATGAAGGCGGCAACGTATGGTCTCCCACCTGGAAGCCCTGCAAGACTGCACTCGACAGTTACGAGTGTCGCCACGGCATGAGCTACACCCGCATCACCGGATCCAAAGACGGCATCGAAGCCAGCCTGCTCTTCTTCGTCCCACTGAAGACCTGGGGAGAGGTGCAGAAGCTGACCTTGCGGAATACTTCTGCCAAAGTGAGAAAACTCAAACTATTCTCCTTTGCCGAATGGTGCTTGTGGAATGCCGCTACGGACATGGAGAACTTCCAGCGTAACTTCTCCACGGGAGAGGTGGAAGTGGACGGGTCTGTCATCTACCACAAGACGGAATACAAGGAACGCCGCAATCACTACGCCTTCTACAGTATCAATACACCCGTAGACGGTTTCGATACCGACCGCGAAACATTCGTGGGACTCTACAACGAGTTTGCCGACCGGAACGGGTAGTAGAAGGCAGACCGGGCAACAGCATTGCCCACGGTTGGAGTCCCATCGCCTCGCACTATCTGGAAGTAGAACTGCAACCCGGCGAAAGCCGCGACTTCATCTTCCTGCTGGGCTATGTGGAAAACAAGCAAGAGGCAAAGTTCGAGGAGCATGAAGCATCTCAGCATGAAGCATTCAAGCAGAGTGTACCCTCTTCACCTATTATAAATAAGGTAAAGGCTAAGGCGATGATTTCGGCCTTCGACACTACCGCCAAAGTAGATGCCGCCTTTGCCGAGCTGAAAGCCTACTGGGACCGCCTGCTGGACATCTACGTCGTGAAGACCGACGAAGAAAAGTTGGACCGCATGGTGAACATCTGGAACCAGTACCAGTGCATGATTACCTTCAACATGTCCCGCTCCGCCTCTTTCTTCGAGAGCGGCATCGGTCGTGGAATGGGTTTCCGCGACTCCAACCAGGACCTCGTGGGCTTCGTGCATCAGATACCGGAACGAGCCCGCGAACGAATCATCGACATAGCTTCTACCCAATTCCCCGACGGAGGATGCTACCACCAATACCAACCGCTGACCAAACGCGGCAACAACGACATCGGCGGCGGCTTCAACGATGACCCCATGTGGCTTATCTTCGGTACGGTGGCATACATCAAGGAATCGGGAGACTTCAGTATCCTGGATGAGCCGTCCCCTTCGACAACAAAGAAGGTTCGGAAGTGTCTCTGTTCGAGCACCTGCGCGTCTCCTTCAACCACGTCATCGAGAACCTCGGCCCCCACATGTTGCCCCTCATCGGCCGTGCCGACTGGAACGACTGCCTGAACCTGAACTGCTTCTCCTGGGACCCGAATGAATCCTTCCAGACCACGGAAAACCAGACGGAAGGCAGCCAAGCAGAATCGCTGATGATTGCCGGCTTGTTCGTGGTATGCGGACGCGACTATGTGGAACTATGCCGCCACCTGGGTAAAGACGACGAAGCAAACAGAGCGCAAACCTATATAGAGAACATGGTGGAAGCCGTGAAAAAACATGGCTGGGACGGTGACTGGTACTTGCGCGCCTACGATTACTTCGGCCACAAGGTAGGTTCCAAAGAGAACGAAGAAGGACAAATCTTCATCGAATCGCAAGGCTGGTGCACCATGGCAGGCATCGGACTGGAAGAAGGCATGGTAAAAAAAGCGCTGGACTCCGTAAAGGAACGCCTGGACTGCGAACACGGTATTGTACTCAACAATCCACCTTCACCCGCTATGTTGTGGAGTATGGAGAAATCTCCACCTATCCCGCCGGCTACAAGGAGAACGCAGGTATCTTCTGCCACAACAACCCGTGGGTCATCATCGGAGAAACCGTACTGGGACGGGGTGACCGTTCCTGGGAGTATTTCCGCAAGATATGCCCGTCGTACACCGAAGAGCACAGTGCCCTGCATAAAGTAGAACCTTACGTATGCTGCCAGATGGTGGCCGGCAAGGACGCCGCCCGCCCCGGCGAAGGCAAGAACAGCTGGCTGACTGGAACGGCTGCCTGGATGTGGTATGCCATCACGCAATTCATACTCGGCATCAAGCCTTCGTATGAAGGTCTGGAAATCAATCCTTGTATCCCGGCAGGCTGGAAAGGCTTCAACGTGAAGCGTAGGTTCCGCGGGGCAGAATATCATATTACCGTGAAGAATCCCGATGGTGTGTGCAAAGGCATCAAGTCCGTCACAGTAGACGGCCAGCCGATAGAAGCAATGTGGTGAACCATCTGCCGGGCACGCATACAGTAGAAGTAATAATGGGATAACCCACAAAATACAATATCATGATAAACCCTATTTATTCTCCAGCGCCCGAACGCTATGACAACGGCATGAAATTCCGCCGTTGCGGGCAAAGCGGCATCCTGCTGCCGGAAATATCACTCGGATTGTGGCACAACTTCGGCGACGTGAACACATTTGCCAATTCCCAGGCCATGGCGCACTATGCCTTCGACCGTGGAATCACACATTTCGACCTCGCCAACAATTACGGTCCTTCCTACGGTTCCGCCGAAGAGACTTTCGGAATGATTATGAAGAAATCCTTCATGCTATCGGGACGAACTATTCATCTCCACCAAGGCCGGACACGACATGTGGCCCGGCCTACGGGGAGTGGGGCTCACGCAAGTACCTGATGAGCAGCCTCAACCAAAGTCTGAAACGGATGAACCTGGAGTATGTGGACATCTTCTACTCCCACCGCTACGACCCGGATACTCCGCTTGAAGAGACCCTGCAAGCACTGGTTGATATCGTACGGCAAGGCAAAGCACTCTATGTAGGAATCTCCAAATATCCCAAAGAGGCGGCCGAGTTTGCCTACAAATACCTGGAAGAACGGGATGTACACTGCCTGCTCTATCAAGGCAGATACAATCTCTTCAACCGCGAACCGGAAGAAGAAGGTATCCTGCAGCAAGCCAAAGGGAACGGAACCGGCTTCATCGCCTTCTCCCCGCTGGCGCAGGGCCTGCTGACCAACCGCTACCTAAATGGTATTCCCGAAGATTCGCGCATGGCAAAGGGGGCTTTCCTAAAGAAAGAAGCACTGACCGACGAGACGCTGCAAAAATCAAGGCACTCAACGAGGTTGCTGCCTCACGCGGGCAAACCCTTGCCGAGATGTCACTTGCCTGGCTGTTGAAGGACGACCTGGTGACAAGCGTCATCATCGGAGCGAGCTCCGTTGCCCAACTGGCAGATAACCTGAAAGCGACTGAAAATACAGACTTCTCTGCCGAGGAACTGGAGAAGATAAAGAAAATCATTCAAAAATAAATCAACATGAAAAGCCTCCTTATTCAAACCTTTTGTTTATTATTCCTTTGCTTGGGCACGGTCCGTGCACAGCAATACCAACTTGCATCACCCAACGGAAAACTATCCGTTACGGTAGATGCCGGAGAAGCCCTCACCTGGCAGATAGCACACGACGGAACCACGGTGCTGCAACCCTCTGCCATCGCCCTGCAAGGCAGAGATGAAAAATCAGCCAAGAAAGCAATAACTTTCGGTAAAAATGTAAAAGTAATCCGTGCAGAACGCAAGTCTGTAGAGTCCTCCTTCCCCACTCCCCTCTATAAAAAAGCAAGTGTGAAGGATGTCTACAACCAGCTGACACTGAAATGCCGCGGAGGCTACAGCGTACAGTTCCGCGCATACGATGACGGCGCTGCCTACCGCTTCATTTCCGAACAGAACAAGCCGTTTATCGTCCTCAACGAAACTGCGGACTTCAATTTCGACAAGGATTACCAGGCATTTGTACCTTACATAAACGACAACCGCAACGGTGAGCGCTATTGCTTCTCCTTCGAGTCTTACTACGACGAAGCCCCGTTGTCCAAAATGTACACCGACTCACTCTCCATCACCCCACTGATGGTTTGCCTGGACGGAGGAAAGAAAGCCGTTATCATGGAAGCCGGATTGGAAAACTATCCCGGCATGTTCCTCACTGTAAATCCCCAGACACGTCAAGGAGTGCAGGCAGCATTTGCCCCCTATCCGCTGGAGGAAATAATCGGCGGACACAACCGGCTGAACCTGATACCGACAAAACGTGCAGACTACATCGCCCGTTGTGCCAAGCAGGAGCTCCCCTGGCGTGTGGTGCTCGTCACCGAGAAGGACACGCAGCTTGCCGACAATGACATGGCACAGCGTCTTGCCCCCGCCTGCCGCATCAAAGACATTTCCTGGATTAAACCCGGCAAAGTGGCTTGGGACTGGTGGAACACCTGCAACCTGACTGGCGTAGACTTCAAAGCCGGCATGAACACCCCGACTTATAAGGCATTCATCGACTTTGCCGCCGACAACAACCTGGAATATATCATCATCGATGACGGCTGGAGCGGAAACGAATCCTTATTGAAAGACCTGAATCCGGATATCGACTTAAAGGAACTGGTAGCCTACGGAAACCAGAAGGGCGTCGGCATCATTCTCTGGGCAAGCTGGCGAAACTCTGCCAAAGATACGGAAGCTGCATTCAGCCACTATGCACAGATGGGTATCAAAGGCTTCAAGATAGACTTCTTCGACCGTGACGACCAGCCACTGGTACAGTCTGTAGAACGTATTGTAGCCTGCGCCGCCGAGCACCGCCTGGTATTGGACCTGCATGGCCTCAAGCATACGGTATACAGCGCACCTATCCCAACGTCCTGAACTTTGAAGGTGTAAAGGGATTAGAGAACGCCAAATGGGAACCGATAGTGAACGGAGCCCCCCTCCACAACTTCCCACGCTATGACGTGACTGCTCCCTACCTGCGTATGCTTATAGGCCCGATGGACTACACACCGGGAGCCACAATGAACGCAACCCGCGAAACCTTCCGTGCCGTCAACGACCATCCGATGAGCCAGGGTACGCGCGTCCACCAGATGGCGATGTACACCCTCTTCGAAGCCCCGCTGCAAATGCTTGCCGACAGCCCCAGCAAATATATGAAGGAGCAGGAATGCACGGACTTCATTGCCAAAGTGCCTACCGTTTTCGACGAGACCGTGGCACTGGACGGTGAAGTAGGCGAATACCTTACACTGGCACGCCGCAAGGGAGACGTCTGGTACATCGCCTCCATGACCGACTGGACACCACGCGACTGTACCATCGACCTTTCCTTCCTCGGAGAAGGAAGTTACGAAGCCGAAATCTTTTCCGACGGCATCAATGCCGACCGGGAAGCAACCGACTACAAGAAAGAAGTACGCACCGTGACCTCGGGAGACAAGCTGAACATACACATGCACCCGGAGGAGGATGGACAGCACGGATATGGAAAAGATGATAGGGTGATAAAGTAATGACATGATAAGTGCAATAGGGTGACAGTTACGTTAAAAGTGCTGTCACCCTATTCCTTTATCACTTTTAACATACCTCTACGTGAACCTTTTATATCCTATCTTGTTTTTTCTCACAAAAGCCTAAGGTACCATAGGGCAGGAATTTATATTAAACCTAAACAATTATAAAAGTATGAAGAAATTTATTCCCCTATTATTAGCGGTCTTTGCAGTGACGCTTGCATCTTGCGAAAAAGACCCTGACATGGATAAGCTGGACAATAATTATCTGGTTTATACCAACTATGACAAGAAGGCGGATTTCAAAACCTTCGAAACTTATTACTTGCCGGACAGCATTCTGGTCATCGGTGATAAGGAAAACGCCGAATACTGGAAAGATGAGAATGCCCAGGAAATTCTCAGCGCTTATGTTGCTAACATGAACAGCCGCGGCTACATCCGTGTGGATGACCGGGAAGAAGCCGACCTTGGCTTGCAGGTAAGCTATGTCAGAAGTACCTATTACTTCACCGACTACGGACGTCCCGAATGGTGGTGGAACTATCCAGGCTACTGGGATGCTCCTTACTGGGGCAACTGGGGCGGATGGTATTATCCCTATGCCGTGAACTATTCCTACAGTACCGGTTCCTTTATCAGCGAATTGTTGAATCTGGAGGCGCCGCAAGGCAGAGCGAGAAACTTCCTGTTCTGTGGACCAGCTATATGAGCGGCTTGCTGAGTGGTTCTACTTCTGTCAATACCAAACTTGCCGTGCAAGGTGTGAACCAAGCTTTCACTCAATCAACTTACCTGACTAACAAGTAGTGACAAGCTACGAGCTATAAGTGACAAATGACGGGTTACCCAATATTAAGGTAACAAGAATAATACGGCAGCATCCTTCCGGACTGGGAAGTTGCCATTGAACCAAAAAACAAGAACAAAGTATGAAAACAATAAAATATCTTTCCTTGAGAGTATTTGCGGTTGCCGCTCTTGCTCTCGTCTTCGCCCTACCGACGAAGGCACAGATGACCGATAACGGTTATGCCAATATCGACTGGCAATATAACTTTCCCCTCAGCAACAACTTCGCCGACAAATCAAGCGGCTGGGGTATGAATTTTGAAGGCGGTTACTTCCTGACAGACAATTTTGCATTGGGAGCTTTCTTGAACTACCATAGCAACCATGAGTATTTCGGTCGCCAGACACTTCCCGTAGGCGAAGGCGGCAGTCTGAATACCGACCAGCAGCACACTGCATTCCAGTTGCCTTTCGGTCTGGCCTCCCGCTATGTATGGAACCGTGGAGGTGCATTCCAGCCGTATGCCGGTGTAAAACTGGGTGCTGAATATGCACAGTTGAAGTCAACTTTCAACGTATTCGAAGCCAACAAAGATACATGGGGTTTCTATGTATCTCCTGAAATTGGTTTCAATGTGTATCCTTGGGCTTATGGACCGGGCTTGCATTTCGCAGCCTATTACAGCTACGGTACGAACAAAGGTGACCTCTTTACGTACAGCGTAGACGGTTTGAGCAATTTCGGTCTGCGCGTAGGTATTGCGTTCTGATAAGACACACACTTAAAGCTTAACAGATAGAATTTAATTGTTTCAAAATTGAAGAAGAAAAGAGCCTTTCCTGCGTGAGCAAGGGAGGCTCTTTTTAATTCTACCAGTTATTTTTTTCCTCCCAGCATCGCCTTATATACAGCTTCCTGAATCCTCGTCCTTATATCCAGCCTCATCAACTTGTTATTCCACACATCCGGATAGGTGCGGTTGCTCAAAAAGACATAAACCAAGCCGTTCTCCGGGTCTGTCCAGGCGCAAGTACCCGTGAAACCGGTATGACCATAGACAGAAGCAGGGGCAGACTCTGCGCAGGGACTCTTCTGGGGATTATGCCGGTCGGGCTTATCAAATCCCAGCCCCCGGCGGCTTATCCTTGAGACAGTGGTAGTAAATACCCTGCAGGTCTCCTTGCTCAAATAGCGTTTACCGTCCAGTTCACCCCCATTCAGCAACATCTGATAGACTTTTGCTACTTCTTCGGCAGTGGAGAACAGCCCGGCATTACCGGAAACGCCACCCTGAAAAGCTGCGGATTCATCATGTACAAATCCTTGCAAGGTAGTCTTACGCAAGAAAGGATCTGTTGATGAAGGTACAATATCTTCCTTCTTCAAGAAGCGCAGAGGAAGATACCCCGTACGCTCCAATCCCATCGGAGTATAGAATTCCTTGGCCAAATATTCGTCCATAGACATGCCGGTGCGCGCCTCGACCAACTGCTGCAACAAGATAAAGCCCACACAACTATAACGGTAACGTTTATCTCTAAGCGGAGTATCCACAATCTTCTGCAAGTACTCCTGCTTGAAAGAACGGTTCAGCCAAAGGCTGTCGGACACTTGCATCGTATATTCCGGTGTCTGCACCTTCGACGTCAGTCCCTGACGGAAGCGGAACTTAGGGTTCGCCCAAGTCTGCCGTCCGATGCGTGCGGAATGCCGGGCATCGGGACGTGCCTTGAACAAAGTGCCGGTGTAGCTCTCTTCATCAATCGCTTCCTGATAGAATAGCAAGGTAGAAGGTAGACCGGATTCATGCATCAGCAGTTCGCGTACCGTAATATTCTTCTTGTCCGTATCCTGTAGGAAAGGCAGATAATCCGACACCCGGTCTGTAAGATTGAGCGTCCGCCATCGTACAACTTCATCACAGCAAGCAGCGTGGCTGTGGTCTTTGTCAGCGAAGCGATGTCGTATACATCCGTCTTCTTTACGGGAAGCGCCTTGCTTCCGGCCTCGTTCCAGACGTGGGTACCGAAAGCTTTATTATACATCTCCCTACCATCCTTCAGCACCACCACCTGGCAGCCGGGGTAAGCCCCTTCACGAATGCCTTCTTCAGCTATCTTGTCTATTTCAGCCAGCAGACGGGAATTCATACCATGCTCTTCGGGTACAAAGCGGGGGGCGCTTTGAGGAGTCAGCGTCACTCCCGCACCGGCAGCAAACCGACTACCGATACTGGCAGACAAGCGTCCCTCTGAACAAGCGCTGCCATAAACAATCCGGGCAACCTGCCGCTGTACCTCCTCGTTGGAGGAGTGTGCCAAAATCACCGCTTCAGCAGCAGCGTCCCCTTGTTTTATCTGCAATACCTGCTTGCCAGGAATAAAGAACAGATAAACCACCGGTACGTCAGGAGCGAACTTTGCAAAGAAATTCTGATAGGGCGTCAAACGGTGTTCGGTGACACAGACCAGAATACGTTTGTACTTGGCCAGCGCATTTCTCAAACGGTTCCCGTCAGCCTCCGGCAGATTCTTGCCCAAACGGAACTCCACAGGACGGGTATACTGCGACAGTTCCTTGAGGAACGGCTGGATTTCCTGCGCTTCTCCACATTGAGCACGGCAACTTCACCGATGGAAGGGTCCAGCGGAAGTACCTCGTCCCGGTTATCCAGCACAGTGATGGCCGCCAAGTTCAGCCGGCGCATCAAATCACGCGTTTTCGGAGTATTGATGCGGGTCCCCAAACCTGAAAGCTGTACATGGGGTTTCTTTTCCAACCCAAGGGCATATTTATATTTCAGTACTTTACGGCATTTCGCTCTATCTCTTTCTCTGTCAGCTCCCCTTTTTTCACAGCGGCAAGCACAGCCTCCACTTCTTCCTTAATACGCCGGGGGACAAGCAGCAAATCATTGCCGGCTTTCAGCGCCTGCAAACAGATGCTTTCATTGCCCGATACCCCTTTCATGGCAAGGGCATCTGTAAAGACAAGCCCCTGAAAGCCGAGGTCATTCACCAACAGACCGGAAACTACCTTACGCGAAAGCGAAGACGGGAGCCCCTTTTGCGGCTCTATGGTAGGCACCTCCAAGTGCCCCACCATCATCCTCCCAATCCGGCACGAATGGCTTTTCTGAAAGGATAAAGCTCTATACTGTCCAGACGGCACGGGTAAAAGGCAGCACGGGCAACGCCTTATGAGAATCCACATCCGTATCCCCATGCCCCGGAAAGTGCTTGCTGACAGAAAGTACACCACCATCCTCCAACCCTTTGGAGTAGCAACAACCTTGTTCGCCACATTGAACGGACTTTCACCGAAGGAACGGGTATTGATAACCGGATTCTTGGGATTGATATTCACATCCGCTACAGGAGCAAAATTCACTTGCACCCCCAGTTCACGGCATTGGCGGGCCACTTCGCGCCCATATTCATAAATCAGTGTATCGTTCTGTATGCAGCCCAGCACCATGTTTCGCGGAAAGTTCGGAGTACCGCGGAGGCGCATAGCCAGTCCCCATTCACCGTCAAAGGTAATCATCAGCGGAACTTCCGCCATCCGCTGCGCCTCATTGGTCAACATCACCTGGTTCTGCATCAATCCGCCGGAGAATAACAGACCGCCTACCTTATAGTCCTCCACCACCTTACGCAGCAGTTCCTTGTTGGCCTTGTCCTGCCGGGGGGCAATCGTATAGATGAACAGTTGTCCGATGCGTTCTTTCAGAGTCAGACGCTGCATGACGGAATCCACCCACTGCCTGCACCGCACGTCACTGTTCAAGAGACGTACAAGCGAAGGTCGTTCGGCGGCACCGGAGTAACGGCATCGGGCCAAGCTGCGCTTTCAGAAGCGGACAAAGACAACACAATATAGTGATGGCAAGCAGGTATATTCTCTTCATTCCTTATAGATAGATTGTTTTTAGGGGATTTGCGGAATAATACTTTTATAAATCAA
>ENA-OQCK01000143-OQCK01000143.1-human-gut-metagenome-genome-assembly--contig:-NODE-143-length-41446-cov-7.959413_pt1 | contig 41446 bp, 42 predicted proteins | sample MGYA00242498_ERZ504578 | MGnify/ENA primary metagenome ERZ504578 (study PRJEB26092, sample SAMD00036229) | human gut metagenome | host: Homo sapiens | study: EMG produced TPA metagenomics assembly of...
CCGAAAATTAATTTTCCTAATACTTGTACTACTTGTTGAATTATGTAAATCTCTCAAAGAACTCTTGTCGCTATCGTTTGCGAACGTGGCTGCAAAGATAAGGACTTTTATTTTAAACTCCAAATTATCTCGGAACTTTTTTTTCTAAAAGTTTGTTTCATCATTGTACCAGCGTTCTCTCTCGAATGCGGGTGCAAAAGTAGTGCTATAAAACATAACCTCCAAACTTTTCCGGTATTATTTTTCAAGTTTTTTTCACGAGGGGGATCGCGTACATTAATAATACGTCGATATCCATTCTCGGCTCACGTGGCCCACCACGTGGCCTCACGTGTCACCACGTGCACTTAAAACAAGTGCTCCACGAGTACATTTGCACGTATGAAAACGACAAAAACGATCTTGGCCCCGATAGGAAATCACACAGAAAAAACGGCTTTTAGCTCATGAAATCATGCGAAATGCACTTGGTTTTAGTGCTTTCGGATCACGTAAACGTGGGTAAGGACCCATTATATCGCCCCCCAAAGACCCAAAAAGCCGAAGAGGGAAGAACCACACAAACAACTGTATATCCACATGTTAAGGCATCAGGAAAATTCCCCGGTAAAAATCCTAGGGCGCAAAAGGCGCATCTTTACGCTTTCAAAGAAACATTTTTAGAAAAATAATATTTACATCACTCTACAGACAAGAGGGGTATAAACGTTATTTACAGAAAAAGTTTTAGAAACATACGTAAAGATGCGCCCCTTGCGCCCTAACCTATCAGCAACATCCCTAATACGGGATACAAAAAAGTCAATGGGACACGGCCGTAAAGTCATTGAGAAACCATCTCTATTCCATTGACTTTACCACCGTTTCCCATTGAGATACTATCGCAAACCAGACACTTCAAGGACGGAAACTCATTCCCCGAAAAGAAACTTACAATCCCGTTCGGCCGCCGGTCTCGTCCAATCCTGCGGGATCATTTGCCATTGGTTTAAAGGTTGTGGGCTAAGTACGCCCTTTTCCTTTATATATTGAATCATATAATAACGGAGGTCTTTATCGGTCGAATGAATGATACGACTCTTTAACTCGTCTTGGGGAATACCGGCCCCTTTCGTCAATAACTCACCTCCTCCATTACCTCGGTAAGAGTTGAGAGCTACTTTATACGTTTTATTCTCGTCGAAAGGCCTATTATCCGCCATTTTCAAGATCGTAATCTTCTCACCCTCTGGTTTCGTTACGTCCACGGTGTAAATGATACCAGCTGCGGAGTCAAAGTTAAAACTGAAGTTGACGAATGAGACATAATTCTCCTGTCCTTTCCTTTCTCTCTTTCAATAATAAGACATGATCGTCCGGAGATTTCAATCCGGTTGGTCCACATAGCGTACGATTCCTCCAAGAAGCCTTTGATCTCGGCTCCCGTCAAATTCATCGTATAAAGCATATTCTCATATTTGTAAAGACTGAACATATCGCTGATCGTGATATCCCTTTATCTATTTTTGCGTCAAAGGATAACGGGGCGGCAAAAGAGACGTCCGCACCAGTCAACTCCAATTGTAAAGAGTGAATAAAATCAATAAAAGCGGATGGCCCAAAGTAAGCGGGACGGGTCGCGATACTCTCCGTAAAAGTTCCCACCTTCTCGGAGACAAAATCATTCACCGCTTTGTATTGCGGAGCGAATTTCTCCATAAACTCCTCGCTAGGCTCCAACTTATCCACATCCGTCAAAACACCCGATACTTGTTTGTCCAAAACCTTTCCATGCTCCATCTTTAACACGACATCAACGGAACCGACTACACGCCCATTACTTGCCGGATTTATCAGTAACACGGAATCTCCCTCGATATTCGCCACCTTACCACAATACCGGCGATGATCATGCCCCATCATAACCACATCGAAGCCCGGAATGCGCTGGGCAACCTCCATCGACGCATCCTCACGGTACTGGCCGGACATGGTACGAGCCTCATTTCCCGCATGAAAGATACCTACCACAACATCCGGTTTCTCCTTCTCCTGAATGATCTTCATCCATTTACGGGCCGTCTCTTCCATATCGGCGAAATAAAGACCTTGCCACAGAGTCTCCGGCAACCATACAGGAATGGCCGGAGTAATCATCCCCAGTACAACGATCTTCACACCATCACGCTCAAATACCTCATAAGGCTTTAAATAGTTCTCCCGGTCGGAGGTACGGATAATATTGGCACCCAAGATAGGAAAATCACATTGTTTGATCCAACGATCGAAAACGGCATGGCCAGCCTCTACATCATGGTTACCCATATTTCCCGCATTGTACCCCATATAATTCATCATGGCGGAAGCTATATGCGTAGAGACCGTATCCATGAAATTATAATAATACGCCGAGGTTGTCCTTGCAAGATATCGCCATTATCCAATAGCAAAAGGTTATCGCCATACGCCCGGCGTTCTTCTTGCACGAACGAATATACCCGTGCCAGACTTCCTCCCCACTCCCGCTGCTCGATAAAATTATACGGGAAGAAGTTTCCATGGATATCACTGGTTTCCACTAATTTCAACTTTACTTCCTTCGTTGTCGCCGACAGACCGAGAGCGACCAGCAGCAATAAGGCAATTGAATAAACTCGTCTCATATAAGGATTTTAGATAGATTAATGACGCAAAGATAACGAAATAACCTGTTCGCCCGGTTTCAACGGGATTTCTTTTCCATCCCAGATAAATATACCCGTAGTACCTTCCGGCAAGACCAGACGGGCGGTTCCCTCACCTCTCTCATCCAATTTATAAACGGCGGTCACGCTTCCAAGCGGATGTGGGATCGTACCGGAAACCTCCTTCAGTTTTCCCAAAGACGGAGCGATCCGTATCTTCCTAAATCCGGGAGCATCGCTATCTATCCCCAACAAGATCCGGTAAAACTCGATATTCGGACTGGCTCCCCAAGCATGGCAATCAGAACGGGATGGCTCCGGCATCTCTGCCCATGTGGTCAATCCCAACGCCATCTGATCCCGCCATATTTGTAAGTTATCCAAAAACTGATCCCCTAAACCGGAAACTTTCAACGCTTGATTCAAGTAATAACGGAAATAGATCGTACACTGGATCAAGCTCGTATCCGCCAAGGTTTGGTTCATCACCTTTACGGCCTCCTCCCCTTTCGTAACCCCAGTCAAGATCGCCAAGCGTTCACATGCTGGGAATAGCCGCGATGATCCTGCGTATCGGCGAATAGATTACGGGCAGCGTCCCAATATTTCGGGCGGATCGTCTTACGCATCTCGGTAGCGATCTTCCGGTAATGATCCGCCATGGCAGGGAGGCCGATCGCTTGTTCCATCTCCGCCGCAAACTCCAAGGTCATTATATACATCAAATCTTGGAGCGCCGAGTTTCCCTCTTTCTCTCGTATCGGCTCGCCATAATCAAAACCGGCCGCCCAATCCACGAAGAACCAATGAGGAACGTACGACAAACTATAATCCGGCTTCAACCATTGCTCGTACCACGACAAAACCTGACGGTAAGCGGGAAGCAAGGTCTTCATGTATGCCTCATCCCCACGGTACATCCAATAATCGTGCCCCATACAAATCCACCAGAGAGAGAACGAGGATATAAACTGATGTACGCTAGACGGATATCGGCTCATCGTAATCCCTTCCGCCACCATGGACTGCCGTCCTTGCTCTAGGGCATTCTTCACCATATAAGGGTCTGATGTATTATACATGGAAATCATTGCCTGTATGCGTGTATCCCCGAAATATTGCAGTTGCTCGTAATACGGGCAGTCCATATACGTCTCATTGGCGCACAGACGGGCGGTACGCCATCCTATCTCGAGCATACGGCCCAGCTCCTCATGTCCCGGAGCGGAGAAAGTGGTCTCGTTACGGAAAGGATAGGCGGAGAAAGTCCCATACATATCCTCGATCACCAAAGGCTCGGAAGCCGTCTTCACTTTCAACTCCACATATCTCCATGTACGCCACCACAGGGACGTGAAGAGACGATTATCTCCCCCATCAGCCAGTATCTTATCCCCGTACCCGATAAACTGCTTATCCGTCAACTCGTCCCGATGTCCCTTGCCATTCAACGCATACGATTTAGTGGTCGATTCCTCTTCTTGCTTATAGAGGGCTTCCGAATAACCGATATGGATCTCGGCCTCCTTTCCTTTGCTGAAGGCTAAGGAGAAATAACCCGTCGTCAGGTAATCATTATCCAGAAGCAAGCGGACCTCCGTATTCGCCGGGATTGTCAAAGCTTTTGGCCAGTAAGGAAATCCTTTCGGGCATTCGATCCCTTCCGACCGGCGGAGCTTGGCCAGCCGCTCGATCCGGCTGTCCATCGGAGGTATCGGGCTAGGAACCAGCAACCGTCCCGGGTAATCTCTCGATCCTTTCGTGGCACCCTCCATGCCCCGTACGGCCTTCTCCCATTTCCTGTCGTCGTAATCCGGTTGTTCCCAGCCCCAAGGATAAGCGGAGCTTCCAGTTCCTCGCCCGGGCCAGCCACGTAATACCCCAATACCTGCCATTCGGTCCAAGGAGCATACGCCTTATTACGCAGGCAGACCCAAGTGGTATCCGTATTTACCACCGCCTCATGCCCCGTATTGCCTTGCAGGATAAAACCCGTCTGATCGTAACTGATCTGGGCGACAGGTTTCCGCTCGGCATAATTCCAGACAACGGAGGCCAGCGTATTCTTCCCTTTCCTCAGATAAGGAGCCAGATCCACCGTCTCGAAACTCCAGTTATAGATATCCCCACGGGCCGGGCCCAAGGATACCAATTTCCCGTTTACATATAATTTATAACGGTTATCGGCGGAAACATGGACGATAAACCGGGAAGGAACCACCTCCAGATCGAACGATTTACGAAAATGATAGACCCCATATACATTCGGGGCCTCACCCGGGTAGGAGATCCAACGGGCTTTCCATCGTCCCTCGAAAAGAGAAGGATCGATCTTCTCCTGATTATACCCTTTCAGGCTAATCTGGGAGGAAAGGGAAAAGGCTTGAAACACAAAAAGCAAAAGGAATAAATAGGTTTTCATACAAACACGGTATTATTTGAGATTAACGATCCGAACAAAGGTACAAAAAAAGAGAAAGCGCCAAAAGAACTTTTGCCTTTTGACGCTTTCCCTCACAATATACCGGATGCCCGGTCCTCCATTAGAAGAATATCTCCGGCTCCCTGCGTGCGCTAAAGTTCTTATGGAGCATCGCCGTGTAAGGAGTATCGAAAGTACGTGCACCCTCGGGACACTCTTTCACGCAGGCGCAACATTTGATACATAGGTTCGGGTCGCTATACATACCCTCGTCTGCCAAGGATATCGCATGTGTAGGACACACATCCACGCAATACTCACATTGCGTACATAAATCGTTATCCGTAACAGGAGCTTGAGGAGTGGAAGGGCCTTTCACCCGATACGGGAAATTACCTTTCACCTCCAAGGCGGACAAGCATTCCACGCAGGAAACCTTCTCCAGCTCCTCGATAATCTTTTTCCCGAATTCCGTAGCCTGATTAAGATCCGACTCGTCCGGACGCCCCTCAGCAATGGGCATCCCCTTGCGGCTGAAAGAATGCTCGCCGATAAACGCTCCGGCAGCCACAGGTACGAACCCCTGTTCCGACACTAAATCACAGAGCTCTTTCAAGGCATCCTCATAATCCCGGTTCCCATACAGTACCACGGGGACTACCGGCGCATGGTGGGCAGAACGGAACATGCGAAAACGTTCCATGCAGTCTCCGCCACACGGCCACCGTATACAGGAGCGGCTATAATCGTCAGCTCATCATCAATATACTCTTCCATATCCAGACTCTCACAAGTGACATCCGACTCGGACATCGAAGTGGCACCCATTCCTTCCGCTATCGCGTAAACGATCTTGGCGGACGTGTGTGTCGGAGAAAAATAAATTAAATGTATGTTACTATATTTCATGATTCTTATTTTAACGCACCCTCTATTTTAGTCATTAACTCAGCAAATTCCTCATCGGTATAGCCTTTGCTCGTATAAATGATCTTCCCGTCTTTTCCGACCAAATAGCCACGAGGGATCAAGTTCTTGGCGAAAGCGCCGAAAATAGCCCGGTCCTTATCGGGATACAAAGGAAAATCGAAGCCTTTTTTCTCGTTATATTTCTGTAGATCGGCATCGGAATGCTCACGCCCGATCACCAAGAGAACGAAGTCCTTGTTGTTCTTGTATTTCGGCCAGAGGGTTTGTTGGACAGCGGCCAATTCTTTTTGGCAGGGAGGACACCAAGTGGCGAAGAAATTCACGAGGATCACTTTTCCCTTTAACGAAGCGGACTGCAACTTACTCCCGTTGTCGGAAACAATCGTAAATGACGGCATGGCATCGCCGACCTTCACGATATCGGAATTATCCTCCTGAGCTTTGCCTACGAAAGCTAATAACGCTAGTAAACTAACCAATAAATACTTCTTCATAACCTTAATCATTTCTCGTTTAGGATTCAGCGACAAAGATACATTAAAATTCTCATCAAACCGCATAATTCTAAGGCTTACGAAAGTTCTACGGTGCCGTACCTACCCCTCGACAGCTCTTCTAAAAGTTCTAGGGGGTTAGATGTTAAAAAAAACGTACGTGAAACCCGGAGATGTCACGTACGCTGATATCATGCAAACCCGGAGAAAGATTTACCGCAAACTTTGCGCTAAGTCATAACCGGCTTTCAATGCCTTTAGGTTCATATTAACTATATCCTCGCCCTTACGACCGAATATCTGACGGATTCCCGCCTCGATCTTATCATACTCGATCCCGATAAATGGGGCAGCTGCACCCAACATCACGATATTGGCGGCACGGACAGAACCCGCTTCCTTGGCGATCTCCTCCACGTCCAATACGACCTTGTGAGGGAGCTTGTCCAACTCGGCGTTCACTTTCTCGATCTCCGGATAGTTCGGGATGTTCACGAACGGACGGGAGTTCGTCACCAGCCAACCCTCTTTCTTCAGGTAAGGCAGATAACGCAAGCTCTCCATCGGTTCCAAAGAGATGATCAAATCGGCGTGGCCCTTCGGGATCAAGTCCGAGGCGATCGGCTCGTCGGAAAGACGCAGGTTAGACTGCACGTCTCCCCCCCGTTGACTCATACCGTGTACTTCCGCTTGCTTCATATACAGACCTTCTTTTAAGGCAGCTTCTCCAATAACGGCGGCGATAGAAGGATACCCTGTCCTCCTACGCCTGATAGTATAATATCTGTTTTCATTTCTTGCTTGCTTTTTTCTTTCTGGTTAATGTCTGGATACACTCACGGCGAGGGATCAATACGGATACGCCCTTGTACTCGATTTCCTCACGGATGATAGACTTCATCTCCTCGAAGTTCTTTTTTAAAGGAACCATCACACGGATGTGAGCCGGGTCCACACCGATACCGGCGCAGATAGATTCCAGACGTCCCGTTCCGGCGGAATCCTGCCCTCCGGTCATGGCCGTTGTCTCATTATCGGAGATAACGATGGTGATATTCGTGTTCTCGTTCACGCAATCCAGCAAACCAGTCATACCGGAATGGGTAAACGTAGAATCGCCAATCACGGAGATAGCCGGGAATACACCCGCGTCGGAAGCACCCTTCGCCATCGTGATAGAGGCCCCCATATCGATACAAGAATCGATCGCACGGAAAGGAGGCAAAGCTCCCAAGGTATAACAGCCGATATCGCCAAACACCTTAGCCGTACCGTTATACTCGGCGATCACCTCGTTCAAGGCCTCATACATATCCCGGTGTCCACAACCTTGGCACAATGCGGGCGGACGTTGCTCAACCACCTCGGGGATCGCATAATAGCTCTGGATCTCCTTACCCAAGCTTTGCCTACCGCGTCTGGCGTAAGCTCGCCGTCACGCTGAAGCGTACCGTCCAGACGGCCATGAACCGTCACGCCTTTCGCCAAGAAACCTTTTAATTGCTCTTCAACGACCGGATATCCCTCTTCCAACACCAAGATCTCCTTACACTCGCCAACGATCTTCTCCACTTGCTTTCTCGGAAGCGGATACTGGGAGATCTTCAATACGGGATGCTCGAAACCGTCCGGATAATTCTCGGAAAGATAATTGAAAGCGATACCCGTCGTGATGATACCCAAGTCTTTATTCGGGGCATCGAAATACTTATTATACGCGGAATTCTCGGAAGCTTCCGTGAAAGCCTCTTGAGACGCCAGCAAACTCTTGAAACGTTTACGAGCCAATGCCGGGAGTAAGATAAAACGTTGACGACCGTCTTCCGGACAATTCATCCGGTTCTCCGGCTTCAACGGGCTGGTTACGACACCGGCACGAGAATGCGCCATACGGGTCGTTACACGCAGCAAGATAGGATACCCTAATTTCTCGGATAACTCGAATCCATGATATACCATATCATAAGCCTCTTGCTGGCTGGATGGCTCAAACATCGGATCATGGCGAAATTGCCATAAATACGGTTGTCTTGCTCATTCTGGGAAGAGTGCATGGATGGGTCGTCGGCCGTAAGGATGATCATACCTCCGTTGATACCGCTCATAGCGGCGTTCATAAAGCAATCGGCGGCTACATTCAAACCCACGTGCTTCATGCAGCAAAGCGCACGTTTACCGGCATAGCACATACCCAAAGCGGCTTCCATGGCGGTTTTCTCATTCGCGCTCCAGCGACAATGGATACCTCTTTCCTTCGTTACCGGAGAACCTTGGATATATTCTGTGATTTCAGTAGAAGGGGTTCCCGGGTATGCGTATACCCCGGAGATTCCAGCGTCTATAGCGGCTTGCGCTATGGCCTCGTCCCCCAAAAATAAATGTTTTTCCATGTGTATCTGTTTTCTTAATATTGACTATTCACACTATTTAGCTGCCAAAGGTAATGAAAAATGTTCAATTTAGAATGAGAGACTTATGATTTATACTAGATCCATTACCGTATCCGGCGCCTATTCAACTCCGCCCGATACCGGTTGGCATTGCGGTTATGCTCCGCCAACGTCACGGCGAAATTATGCCGTCCCGAGAAATCCTCCTTAGCGCACATGTATAAGTATTTATGTTTCGTATGATTCAATACGCTATTCAAGCCCTTGATAGTAGGAATCCGTAGAGGACCGGGAGGCAGGCCCGCATATTTATAGGTATTATAGGGAGAATCTATTTCCAAATGCTCAAATAAGATACGTTGCAAAGAAAAATCCCCCACCGCGAACTTTACGGTAGGGTCTGCCTGTAAAGGAATACCAGCATGAAGGCGGTTGATATAAAGCCCCGCCACGATTGGATATTCGTCCGATGCCGCCGTCTCCTCTTCTACGATAGAAGCCAAGATAGATACCTCGACTGGAGTAAGCCCGATCTCCTCTGCCTTTTTCAATCGTTCCGGTGTCCAGAAAGCGTCATATTCACGCTTCATGCGACGTATAAATTTATCCGCGGATATATTCCAATAAATCTCATAGGTATTAGGAATGAAGAGGGCATTGATCGTTTCCGGGGTAAAACCTAAAGAGTCGCAATACACAGAATCATTCAATAGACGCAAGAGATTTTCCTTCCCGAACATCAATTGATCACTTATACGTTCCGCCAAATCTTCCTTGAAACGGACATTATTAAAAGTAACACGGGCCGCAACTTGATGTCCTCTCCGCAAGTCATTCAATAAGGTTAAATTACTCATGCCGGGCTTCACGGCGTATCGACCGGTACGCATGGACGCAGGATACTTCAACAATCCACTCAATTGCTTAAAGCTACCGATACGGAGACAGTTCGCCGAATCCCTCAACTGCCGGCAAAGATCATCAAAATCCTTTTTATCATCTATATAGACATAGACCGTCTTATCCGGCTTAAAATTCGGAGCCCAAGCCAAACGGTACACCCAAAAGCCTCCACCGCCTATCAAAACAACGAGAATCGCTATCAAGGCGATAATTATCGGGCGCCTCGATAAAATTTGTTTGTTCAAATCCATGAATAATCTATTGAATATCAGAATAAGGCACAAAAGTAGTATCTTTCGAAAAAAATGATGTGCAAAGCCTTGTTTATTTAAAATTATAGTTCTACCTTTGCATCGCAATTCTAAGGAAGAAGCACAGAACACACAAGGAAGTGTGGGTGAGTGGCTGAAACCACCAGTTTGCTAAACTGACGTACTCGTTAGGGTACCGGGGGTTCGAATCCCCCGCTTCCGCAAAGAGCCAACTAATAAATTTATTAGTTGGTTTTTTTGTTTTTAAGCCAACCGAATTAAAGTGTTTCATATATTTGTCATATTTGAACTTATCGTAAGTCGATCTGTTATTAAAAGGAGATAATTAAATATATACATTATGACAATTGCTTTTATCCGAACATATAATAATAAGCAAAACTCCGAGATCCAAGAAGCTGTGATCCGGGAATTTGCCGAATCTCAGAAGATAGAGATCGGGAAGTGGGCTAAAGAGGTGGGAAATAGTCCTCGTGCGAACCGCAGACTGGAAAGTATTGTCAAATCTTTAAGTCCCGGGGATGAGATACTAGTGTCCGATATATCCCGTGTGAGCCGTAAGATGATCGAGATCATCCATATCATTTTGCTTTGTATAGAGCGAAAGGTAACGCTTCGTAGCGTAAGCGACGGATATGTGTTCGAGGATAATATCGACAGTAAGACTTTGGCCTTTACCTTCGGTCTGGTCTCGGAGATCGAGCGAAAGCTGGTCTCTATCCGTACGAAGGAAGCCCTTGCCTTGATCAGAAGTAAAGGTGTGGTGCTGGGCCGTCCGAAAGGTAGTCAACAAATGGGACGCTTGGAGCCTTATAAGGAACAAATCGAGAAAGACTTGAAAGACCCGAGCTTGACTTACGCTCAGATAGCGGAGAAATACAATGTATCGTTAAGTAGCTTCAAACGCTTTCTGAAAGAGTATCTTCCCGATAAGAAAAAGAAGAAGACTAAAAAATAAGAAAAGCTCCTTTCACCTCTGCTAAGTATATTAGCATTCAGTAGTGAAAGGAGCTTGTTTTTTTATTTCTCTATACGGATACGGGCGTCTACAGCGAACAAGCCTCTATCCGTAGCCACCAACGGATTTATATCCATTTCCTTTATCTCGCTGGCAAAACGCAATAAGGTAGAGAGGCGAACGATAATGTCCGCATATTGTTGCTCGTCGATACCCTTTTGCCCACGTGTACCTTTAATGATCGGATACCCTCTCAAAGAACGAATCATTGAATAAGTCTCATCGTATGACAACGGAGCCAAACCATAAGACACATCTTTCAATACCTCCACGAAGATTCCACCCAACCCGCAAAGTACCACATGGCCGAAACGATCCTCATATTTAGCTCCCAAGAATAATTCCTGTCCTTTCAACATCGGTTGTACCATGATGCCCGTAACACCCGGCAGACGCATCATACGTTCATACTCGAACAATAAATGCTCTTCTCCACGGATATTCAAGGCCACACCACCGATATCGCTCTTATGCACAGGCCCCACAACCTTGGCTACCACCGGATATTTCACCTTCTTGGCAAAAGCCAGCAACGCATCCCTATCATCCGAAGCATATTCCTCCACTAACGGGATATTAGCGGCACGCAACAATGTACGCACTTCCTCCGGATTTAAATAACCGCTACCCGGCAACCGGTCTATGATACGACGAACTTCCGGTACATCCACGCCATATAGCTGGATATCCGTGCTCATCGGTTTCGGCGTATTGATCACCCGTGAAAGGGCGGTACCCAATGTCACCTCGTCCGAGAAGTTCACATGGCCTTTCTTGACAAAGCTCTTCACCTCCGGTCCGGCCGTTACGATAGACGGTAATATCGGGAAGATCGGCTTCTTGCACTCTTCCATCTTTTATGAAGTACCTCGTAGGTATCATAAAGTTTTACCAAACCGGGACTACCGAAGATGACCATCATCAAATCCACATTATCGAAACGATTCTCACAGAAATCGATGGCTGTAGCCAGATGTTCCGGTGTCCCCGTACCGATAATATCAATCGGATTACCGACAGCGGCACCCGGATACAGTTTGGATTTCAACTCATCAGCGATAGGGCCTTCCAAACTAGGAACATTCAAACGCCCCTTGGATAAAGCGTCCGCCAGCATTACCGCAGGCCCTCCGGCATGTGTCACGATCGCACAATTCTTCCCTTTCACGTCTTTCAAGGTAAAGATACTCGCCACGGTAGTCAATTCCTCACGGCTAAAACAACGCACGATACCCGCCTTACGGAACAAAGCCTCCACGGCAGAGTCCGAACTAGCGATAGCGCCCGTATGCGAAGAGGCAGCTCGCTTTCCCGACTCCGTACTTCCCGCCTTGATAGCGGCGATCTTGCATCCCTTACGTATCAAGGAAGACGCATGATACAACAATTTATCCGGTTGCTTGATTTGCTCGATATACAACATCTTGATCTTGGAATCCAATACCGGATCAAAGTTCCGATCCATATATTCAAGGATATCCTCTACTCCATTCTGCTTGGAGTTTCCAACCGACCAAACAGAAGAGAAACGCAGCCCTTTTGTCAGCGCCGACTCGATAATGAACAAGGCCGTACCGCCGGAACTAGAGATGAAATCCACGCCATCGGGATGAAATTCCGGTATCGGTTGCGTAAACACGCCATGATAATTCATATTCATCAACCCGATACAGTTCGGACCGATCAAGGAGGCTCCCGCCTCATTCACGACATCCAGCATCTGTTGCTCCAAGATACCGCCCTCGTGTGTCTCCTCGCCGAAGCCGGCCGAGATCACGATAAAAGTCTTTACCCCTTTTGCCGGGCCAGCACTTCCATCACCTCGGGGCACGATTTACCCGGAATCGAGATGATCGCCAACTCCGTCTCCGGGATATCATGTACAGAAGGATAAGACTTGACGCCTTGCACATCTGTCTCCTTGGCGTTTACCACACATAATTCTCCTTTATATTTTCCATCCAACAGGTTTCGCACGATACGACCGCCCGGTTTATGTACGTTGTTGGAACCTCCCACCACTACGATGCTTTGAGGATTAATCAATTCTCGGTTAATCATAACATTTTGATTAGTTAGATTCAATGAATGGGAGCAAATATAGTTTTTTTCTCCATTTATTCATTAAAACCCGGGGTATTTATTTACACTTTGCACTCTCTGTCTGCAACCAGTCACACCATACATCCATCCCGTCTCCTTTCGTGGCGGACACCTCGAATATCTGGAGATGGTGATTTACCTTCAAGGCGTTTTCCCGAAGCACTTCCACTTTTGTATTCAGATAAGGAGCCAGATCAATCTTGTTGATTACGCAGATATCTGCCTCCTGAAAGATATGTGGGTATTTCAACGGTTTATCATCCCCCTCCGTCGTACTCACGATAACGACTTTCTTGGACTCTCCGAGATCGAACATGGCCGGACAGACCAGATTGCCGACATTCTCTATAAAAAGGATCGCTCCCTCCTTCGGATTCAGATGCTTAACGGCATGATTGACCATGTCGGCTTCCAAATGACAGCCGGTACCGGTATTTACCTGAAACACGGGAATCTCCAACGCCGCTATACGGTCGGCATCGTTTGAGGTTTGTTGATCGCCTTCTATCACATAGATCGATCGCTTCGCTTTCAAACGGCGGATCGTCTCTTCCAGCAAGGTTGTCTTACCGGATCCGGGCGAACTCATCAAGTTCAGGCAGAACAGGTTCTTAGCCTCGAAATATCCCCGGTTTCGCTCCGCCAATAAGTTGTTACGTTGAAGTATATCTTGTTCCAGATTGATTACGATCCCTTCATCAGGATGGTGATGATGTTCATGGCCATGAGAATGCTCATGCGTATGATCGTGATGGTGATGATGCTCTCCGCATCCGCAAGTTCCGCACATAGTATTTAAGTTTTTATTTCATTAATATATCATTCCTTTTTAATAACAATCGACTTCACCCGAAGTTCCTTCCCTTTAAGGATTTTAACTAAATAGGAGCCACAATGGGGACAAGGGGAAAACAAGGCGTTCATTGGGAAAATGGTCTCACAGTCGCTACACTGTCCTTCCCCCTCAATATAATGACGGATAATCCGGGCCTTTTCCAGCTTGCTACCTTTTATGGCGCTATCCAATGCGAACGCTAAGGTTTGGATATCTACGCCGGACAAATGTCCTATCTCTAACTCCAACTCTTCGACCACCGAGGCTCCCCGGTTATCCGCTTGTTCCTCGACCAGCTCCACGATGCTACGGGCTATAGACAACTCATGCATATCTGATCTCTTTTAAAAGGGAGTCACCGAGGCGATCGTTAATTGCCCCACGGCTATCCCCCCATCGTTACAAGGTATACGAGACGGAATATAGACGGGGACCCCAGCCATGATGAACTGTCTCCTCATCGACTCCGTCAATAATTTATTCTGGAAACATCCTCCCGAGATAACCACTTGTGTCGCTTTCGTCCGTTTAATCAACAAGCGGGCTTTCTGCACAAACAAGGAAGCCAATGTCGTATGGAAACGGGCGGATATCAAGCTCACCGGGACCTCGTTCGTCTTATCATGCAATAATGCCTCAAACAAAGAATAAAAAGAGATTTCCTCTCCCTCCGCCGAGACTGGATACGCATAAGCGTTCCTCTCTCCCATCGCCGCCTGCTCCAATAAGACCGGAGCCTCCGCTTGGTGGCTGGAGACATCGCAAATCCCCAATAAAGAAGCTACCGCATCAAACAGCCGGCCAGCGCTGGATGTATAGGGTGTATTCACACCTTTCTCCATCATTCGTTCAAGCATAGCGATCCTTTCCGTGCCTATGCGTTCCACGAAATCGGCCGGATAAGGAATACCCGATGGTTCGTCCTTGAAATAATGCCACAAATAGGCGACAACCATTCGCCATGGCTCCTCAGCCGCCTTGTCGCCTCCCGGTAACGGGACATATTCAAAATGGGAAAGGCGACGGTATTTCGCTCGGTCACAAAAGAAGAACTCGCCTCCCCAAACCTTACCATCATCACCCAGACCTGTCCCATCCATCACGATAGCGAGAACCGGCTCATTCAATCCATGCTCCAACATACAAGCAGCGGCATGAGCATGATGATGTTGTACCTTTAATAAAGGTAAGGAAAGAGATTTCGAGATACGTTCCGCCTCTTGGCTGGAAAGATAATCCGGATGCAGGTCACAAACCAATCGCTGGGGATTGAAACGAAACAAATGACGAAACCGCTCCATAGATTCCGTATAGAACCGGAAAGTCTCCCAGTTCTTTAAGTCGCCAATATATTGACTTTGCAGGATCGTCTCTCCTTTCCCCAAAGCGAACGTGTTCACTTTCTCCGCACCGAAAGCCATGATCCCCTCCACATTTGTATCCGTGAAAAAGGGTTCCGGCACATAGCCCCGGGAACGACGGATCAAGCAAGGTTGTCCTCCGCAGACCTGCAATACAGAATCATCTACCCGGTTATGGATCGGGCGATTATGATGCAAGAGGATCGCTACCTTTCCCGCTAATTGCGCCTCCGCATCCTCTGGGGTGATCGCTATCGGCAAATCGCTTAGATTCCCGCTGGTCATTACCAACGCAGGTATCCCTGTACGAGCAAACCAATCGTAATGAATCGGCATATAAGACAACATACATCCTAGCGTATGCATGCCCGGATTGATTCCGGAAGCTAACCGGCTCCGTTGCCTCAGCAGTACGATCGGACGGCGCCAAGAAACTAAGCATCGCTCCTCCATCGGCTCCGTTACCGTATAGACTTGCAGATGTTCCAGATCACGGAACATAACAGCGAATGGTTTGGTATCCCGCTGCTTTATCTCTCGCAGACGGCAACCGCTCTCTCATTCGAGGCATCACAAATCAAATGATAGCCTCCGATTCCTTTAGCCGCAATAACCTCTCCACCAAGCAATAGACGAGAGGTAAGTTTCAATAAGGTCTCATAATCGATATAAGTCTCCTCGTTATAAGTCGCGTAATAAGTCGGGCCACAATGATTGCAAGCGACCGGTTGGGCATGGAAACGGCGATCGATAACATTCGTATATTCTTTCTCACAATCGGGACACATAAGGAAACCGCCCATCGTTGTCTGCGAACGGTCGTAAGGAAGGTCCCGGATAATAGAGAAACGAGGGCCACAATGCGTACAATTAATAAAAGGATATCCGATTCGATGGGGTTGCGTAGTCCGGTCTCGCATACAATCCGCACAAACAGCGATATCCGGGGAGACCTGCGTGACCTCATCCGATTCTGAATGGCTGGGCGTAATCGTAAAATCATCAAAATCATCTTCATCCATTTCCGTAGATGTATAGGAGATCCGATGGATATAAGCGACACGAGGATGCTCGGTCCGTATACGACTTATCAGCAAATCCCGATCATCCGGAGTAGCGGCAACCAATATACGTACTCCATTATTCATATTCTCCACACAACCTTTCATCCCCAGATCTTTAGCGATCCGGTAGATAAAAGGGCGAAAACCAACCCCTTGAACCAAGCCTTGAATAATCAACGCATATACTTTATTCTTCGCCATAGCACAAATATAGGAATAAATGTCTAATCAGACACGAATCGACTATCGTATTTACTAAAGAGATATTACCTATCATCTTATAAATAATATTTATCAATTTTATCTTTCCCTCTTAAACATATTAAGTATCTTTGAGGTTACTAAATAAATTGAAACGATATGTGTTTAGCGGTACCCGGAAAGATTATCTCAATCGATCGAAGCATCCCCGAAATGACCATGGCTAAAGTTGATTTCGGAGGCATCCTAAAGAATATATGTATTGAATGGGTGGATGTGAAACAGGGGGATTATATCCTCGCTCACGCAGGGATCGCTATATCCGTGGTAGATGAGAAAGAAGCGGAGGAAACACTGAAAGACCTTAAAGAATTACAAAAGTGCGTTTCGTAGACGAATATAGAAGCAACGAGAAGGTACAAACTCTTCTGGAGGCCATCCGCAAAAAGGTGACACGACCTTGGTATATCATGGAGATTTGTGGCGGGCAAACACATGCTATCGCCCGTTATCGGCTGGAAGAGATGTTGCCGCCGGATATTCAACTGCTCCATGGGCCGGGCTGCCCGGTCTGTGTAACACCGGTCGAGACAATCGACTACGCCTTGAAGTTGGCGACACAGCCGAATGTGATCTTAGCCTCTTTCGGGGATATGATGCGAGTTCCGGGAAGTAAGGAGGATTTATTGAGCATAAAAGCGAGAGGAGCGGATATCCGTATGCTATATACGCCCTTGGATGCCCTATCACTCGCCAAGGAGAATCCGGATAAGGAAATCGTATTCTTCGCGATTGGTTTTGAGACGACCGCACCTGTCCACCTCATGGCTTTGAAAGAGGCCATACGCCGAGGACTTCCGAACTTTTCCATATTGACTTCCTTATTCACTGTACCACCCGCTATCGAGGCTATCTTATCAGATCCGGAAAGCAAAGTGAATGGCTTCCTGACAGCCGGACATGTCTGCGCCATCACAGGCAACGAGGCCTATCACCGATTAGCCGCCCACTATAAAATCCCGATGGTCGTCACCGGATTCGAGCCGGTAGATCTATTATATGGCATTTATCGCTGTGTCTCCCAGTTGGAAGCCGGAAGTTATGAGGTAGAGAACGCTTACAAACGGGCCGTTCCCGAACAAGGGAATGCCGCCGCCCGCCAACTTATGGACGAGATGCTGGAACCTTGCGACCAAGACTGGCGGGGCATCGGAATCATCCCCTCCAGCGGGCTTCAACTTCGATCCGAATATAAAAGATATTCCTCCCGAATGAGATTTCAATTGCGTCCGGAAGAAAACCAAATCGCATCCGAATGTATCGCCGGACTGATTATGAGAGGTTTGAGACAGCCTCGGACTGTCCCCATTTCGGGAAGGCCTGCCATCCCACCCATCCGCTGGGAGCCCCGATGGTCTCCTCGGAAGGGGTTTGTGCCGCTTATTATAGATATAAATAGAAAGATATGGATATACACTTGAATTGCCCGCTTCCTTTTACCGACTCAGACCGTGTGTTACTAGCGCACGGAGGGGGAGGACGCATGACACACCAACTGATCAGCCAAGTATTTTATCCGGCTTTCCGGAACCCATTATTGGAGCAGGATCATGACGGATGCGTGTTCCCTATGGAAGAAGGGCGACTGGCCTACTCTACCGACTCCTTCGTGGTAGACCCGATCTTTTTCCCCGGAGGAGATATCGGTGATCTGGCGATCAACGGGACCGTTAACGATTTGGCTTGTTGTGGTGCCCGTCCTTTGTATCTGACCGCCGGGTTTATACTGGAAGAGGGCTTGCCTCTAGCAGATCTTCAGCGTATCGTACAATCCATGAAACGTGCGGCGGAGCGTGCCGGCGTACAGATCGTAGCCGGAGACACAAAGTGGTGGAACGGGGCAAATGCGATAAATTGTTTATCAACACCAGTGGGATCGGGATCGTCCCTCCGGGCATACGAATCGCCCCAGACCAAGCGACTCCCGGCGATGTCGTCATTTGTAGCGGCCCGATTGGTCTACATGGTATCACGATCCTTTCCGCACGGGAAAGCTTGGGATTCGAGACGGATCTAAAAAGTGATACCGCTTCGCTAAACATTCTGATTTCTGAGCTGTTACATACTATAGGAGAGGTACATGTCTTACGTGACCCCACCCGAGGTGGCGTAAGCGGAACCCTCAACGAGATCGCCCAAGACGCTGGTGTGGATATCCTGCTGGACGAAGACGCCCTGCCTATTCCGGAAGCGGTACGTGCTGCATCCGAGATGCTAGGATTAGACCCACTCTATATAGCGAACGAAGGATTGGTTCTTGTGATCCTGCCGGAAAGCCTTGCGGAACAAGCGTTACCCCTTATGAGACGTTTTGAGGAGGCAGGCAAGCGACCGTTATCGGCCGTATCACCAAGCAAAGCGGAGAGCAAGCCCGGGTCAAGATGAAGACATTATACGGTAACTACCGGATCATCGATATGCTAAGCGGGGAGCAACTCCCCCGTATTTGTTAGAATACTTAATTGCTGAAATATGGAAAATAAAAGACCGTCCGTTTACGAAGAGTGCCGTCAGAAAGGCATCTCCCGCCGGGACTTCCTGAAGTTCTGTACCACCATGGCCGCCCTGATGGGATTGGAGGCTTCGGGAGTGGCACAGGTAGTAAATGCCTTGGAGACGAAACCCCGCCTTCCGATCATCTGGCTACACCTACAGGAATGTACCTGTTGTACCGAATCGTTTATCCGTGCCGCCCACCCGATCGTGGCTACCTTGTTGTTAGACAAGATTTCCCTAGACTATACCGAGACGCTGATGGCCGCCGCCGGCGAACAGGCCGAGGCCGCTAAGGAAGAGACCATGAAAAAGTATTACGGCAATTATCTGCTGATGATCGAGGGATCGTTACCTACAAAAGACGAGGCTTATTGTTGCGTAGGCGGCAAGAGTGCCTTGCAGATCACCGAAGAGGCCGCCGCAGGAGCTAAAGCGATCATCGCTTGGGGCAACTGCGCTTCCGCCGGTTGCGTGCAAGCGGCGAACCCGAATCCTACCGGCGCTAAAGGTATCCATAAAGTCATCAAAGGTAAACCTATTATTAATGTACAAGGCTGTCCTCCGATCGCCGACGTGATGGCGGGTGTCATTATCTATATGTTGACCTTCGATCGTATGCCACAATTGGATGGATTGGGCCGTCCGAAGATGTTCTACTCACGCCGGGTACATGATACGTGCTACCGCCGTGCGAACTTCGACGCCGGTTTGTTCGTGGAGAGCTTCGACGATGAGAACGCCAAGCATGGCTACTGCCTGTATAAAGTGGGATGCAAAGGTCCAAGCACCTATAACTCGTGCGGTATCATCAAATGGAACGAGGGCACCAGTTACCCAATCCAAAGCGGTCACCCCTGTTTAGGTTGCAGCGAGGAGAATTTCTGGGACAACAGCCCGTTCTATAAACGTATGCCCGATATACACGGATTCGGTATCGAGGCCACGGCGGATCAGATCGGTCTGGCTCTAGGAGCCGCTACCGCCGCCGGTATCGCCGTACATGCCGTAGCGACTAACATACGGAAAAAAGAGCTTATCGACAATGATGAGCCGGAAAGTAAATCTACGATCTAATAAAACACTACTATCATGTCAGAAAGAATTGTCATAGACCCCATTACCCGTATAGAAGGCCACCTGCGGGTAGAGGCTGAAATAGAAGGTGGCACGATCAAGAACGCTTATAGCTCGGGTACATGGTGCGGGGCATCGAGAATATCGTAAAAGACCGGGATCCCCGGGATGTATGGGCTTTCGTAGGCCGTGTTTGCGGCGTATGTACTTCCATCCACTCGCTAGCATCGGTACGGGCGGTCGAGAACGCACGGGGTATCGTGATCCCTCCCAATGCCAGTATGGTTCGTAATATCATGCAAGCCGTATTGTATATGCATGACCATACGGTGCATTTCTATCAATTGCATGCATTGGATTGGGTAGATGTGGTATCCGCCTTAAAAGCCGATCCGAAAGCCGCCGCTTTACTTGCCCAGCAACTTTCTCCATGGGCAAAGAATACCGAGGGGTATTTCACCGCCACACAACAACGGCTAAAGAAGTTCGTTGCCAGCGGGCAGCTTGGTATATTCGCCAATGGGTATTGGGGACATCCGGACTATAAACTTACGCCGGAACAGAACCTTATCGCTACCGTCCATTATCTGGACGCGTTGGAATGGCAGAAAGAGGTCGTCAAGGTACACGCCGTGTTCGGGGGCAAGAATCCGCATCCAAACTATATCGTAGGCGGTATGCCTTGCAGCATCGACTTAAATGAGGCCAATGCGATCAACGCAGATCGACTCGCTCTGGTAAAGCAGAAACTAGAGGAGGCGAAAACATTCATCAATCAAGTTTATATCCCGGATTTATTGATGATCGCCAACGTTTATAAAGACAAATGGAGTAAGATTGGCGGAGGAGTACGAAACTATTTGTCTTACGGAGACTATCCGATGTTCGATCTCGGGGAAGTGGAAAGTTATAAGATCCCCAGAGGAATCGTTTTGGATCGTGACCTAAGCGAGGTACATCCCGTAGACGCTAACTCCCCGGAGGAAATCAAGGAGTACATTTATCATTCATGGTATAAATACACGCAAGGAGACAAAGCCGGTTTGCATCCCTACGAGGGAGAGACCCATCTGGAATATACCGGCCCTCGTCCCCCCTATAAGTTGCTGGACGTAGAGGATAAATATAGTTGGATCAAGACGCCACGGTGGAAACAGGAACCAATGGAAGTGGGTCCGTTAGCCCGTTTGATCGTAGCTTACGCCGCAGGGAAGGAACCCCAAAAGAGTATCGTAGACGAGACTTTACGTCAGCTCGACTTGCCGGTAGATGCTTTATTCTCTACCCTAGGACGTACCGCCGCTCGTGGATTGGAATGTAGAATGGCAGCAGACTGGCCCTTGAGTTTTTCAACCAATTGATCAAGAACCTCGAGAACGGGGATTCCCGGATGGCAAACAGCGCCGAATGGGAACGGGAGAACTGGCCCGATCATGAGCAAGGCGTAGGATTGGCCGAAGCTCCCCGTGGAGCATTAGCCCATTTCATCGTGATCGACAAGAACCGGGTAAAGAACTACCAGATGGTAGTGCCTACTACTTGGAACGCCTCACCGAGGGATGAGAACGGCGTATTGTCCGCCTACGAGTCCGCTTTGATCGGTACGCCGATATACGATCCGAAGCAACCCCTAGAGATTCTTCGGACGATCCACTCTTTCGATCCTTGTCTGGCTTGTGCCGTGCATCTGTATGACGAGGAAGGAAAATATGTGCACCAAGTTGACACATTCTAAAAAACAATAGAGCCATGAAGAGTCGTAAGAAACGTTTAAGAGAAGTGTATGTATGGGAATTACCCGTACGTATCTATCATTGGGTGAATGCGCTCTGTATCGTCATACTCTGCGTGACAGGCTTTATCATCGCCGATCCTCCCGCGATCATGTCCGCTTCGGAGGCTTATTTCAGCTATTGGTTCGGCGTGGTTCGGTTTATCCATTTCGTAACAGCGTTCGTATTCTTCTTCAATTTCGTATTCCGGCTTTATTGGGGATTCGTCGGGAATCGTTATGCCAGATGGAATAACTTCATCCCTTTAAAGAAATCCCAATGGAAAGAGGTATTGGAGGTGATCAAGGTAGATATCTTGATGATTAAGAACAAACCGGTAGACAGTATCGGGCATAACGCCTTGGCCAGCTTGATCTATTTCGGTACGTTCTGGGCGTTCTTGTTGCAAAGCATCACGGGTTTCGGCCTGTACGCAAAGATGAGCCAGTCCTTCTTCCCGCAACTGTTCGCGTGGACGGTTCCCTTGATGGGTGGGGATTTGATGGCTCGCCAGATTCATCATTTCCTGATGTGGTTCTTCATCCTTTTCGCTATCGTTCATATTTATCTGGTATTTTATCATGACTATATCGAGCAACGTGGCGAGACTTCGTCCATCATCGGTGGCTGGAAGTTTATCGAGGAAGACATAGCGGACAAGGAAGAGGTAACCGAGACTGCCGAGACTATCACTAAGATCGCTAAAAAAGGATGAAAGCGGAGAAGGAAACATTAGTATTAGGAGTAGGCAATTTATTGCTGAAAGACGAAGGGGTAGGCATACACGTTATCAAGGCTTTAGAAAACGAGAAGCTCCCGGCTCACGTCCATTTGATGGACGGGGGCACGGGAGGGCTTCATTTATTAAGTTGGCTGCAAGGATATGACCGTATCATCATGATCGATGCCACGCTGGATAATAACCCTCCGGGCACCGTCCGTCTGATCCAACCTCGTTACGCTACCGACTTTCCCCCGCTTATGAGCGCCCACGAGATCGGTCTAAAAGATATGATCGACGCCATGATCCTGACCGACGATCTCCCGGAAACCCATCTCATTGTCATCTCCGCCCTCAATATCAACGAGGTCGGAATGGATCTGACACCCGAGGTAAAAGCGGCGGTTCCGAAAGTGATCCGGATGATACAAGAGATTATTTCAATACATAATAGAGCATACCGGCAATAGCGGCCCCAGCTATCGGCCCTAAAACAGGTACCCAAGCATACTCCCAATGGCTGCTGCCTTTTCCCTTGATCGGCAAAATAAAGTGTATGAACCGGGGAGCTAAATCACGGGCAGGGTTAATCGCATAACCGGTAGTTCCACCTAAGGAAAGGCCGATTACCCAGACCGTAAACGCTACCGGAATGGCACCAACCGAACCTAAACCTATCGGCAAGGTACTATTGCTTTCGTAGGTTAGTTCTCCGTCCGTTATAAAAAATACGACAAACATCAAGGCGAACGTACCGATCATCTCACCTAAGAAATTAATTGGATAATCTTTGATAGCAGGACTCGTACAGAATACGCCTAATTCCGCATCCGGATCATCCGTAGCGTTGAAGTGATCCTTATAAACCAGCCAGACCAATAAAGCGCCCAAAGCGGCACCTATCATTTGCCCGGCTATATAAGTACATACATCACACCAAGGGAAAGTCCCTCCGATCGCCAAGCCGATCGATACCGCCGGATTCAAATGTGCGCCACTATAAGGGCCGGCTACCACAACACCGATAAATACGCCTAAAGCCCAAGCGGTCGTTATCGCTATCCAACCCGCTCCATTGCCTTTTGTTTTCGACAAACAGACATTCGCTACCACGCCTCCTCCCATCAGGATAAGAAGCATCGTGCCCAACAATTCAGCTAAAAAAGGAGTCATACTTTAACAATTTAGTTCTCAATGTTTTACTTCTGTATTAGATAATCTGTTCTTACAATGCCCATTATAAGCTCCTTTGACTGCCCATTATAAGGAGCTTACGATGGGTATTGTTACGTGCTTAGAATGGGCATCGACAAATTCTCACTCCGCCCAGTTCGATGAACGGCCTACCGCCTTATGCCAATCGGTCAGCAAACGAATCGATTCAGTCTCCTGCATACACGGAGTAAATATCTTATCCATCGACCATTGTTCTTTCAGTTCATCGATATCCTTCCAATAGCCGATCGCCAAGCCCGCCAAATAAGCGGCTCCCAAAGCAGTCGTCTCCAATACATTCGGACGTACGACCGGACAGCGGCAGATATCGGACTGGAATTGCATCAAGAAGTTATTAGCGATAGCACCGCCATCTACCCGAATCTCTTTCGGCTTGGCGTGAATATCGTTTTCCATGGCCATCAATACATCATATACTTGATAGCAGATGCCCTCCAAAGCCGCACGGGTCAAGTGGGCCGCCGTAGTTCCGCGGGTAATCCCGATAATAGCGCCACGTGCGTATTGATCCCAATACGGCGCACCCAAGCCTGTTAACGCCGGCACAAAATAAACGCCCCCATTATCACTGACGGATTTCGCCATTTGCTCCGTAATCGAGGCATTCGGAATCAGGCCGATCCCATCCCTCAACCATTGAACGACGGCACCTCCCACAAAGACACTACCTTCCAGCGCATAGGTCGTCTGATCCCCTAATTTCCATGCGATCGTTGTCAATAGGTTATTCTGGGAAAGAACGGGTTCCTTTACCGGTATTCAGGATCATAAAGCAGCCGGTTCCGTAGGTTGTCTTGATCATACCATCCTCTACGCAGAGCTGGCCGAACAGAGCCGCCTGTTGGTCGCCGGCCATACCGGATACCGGAATGCCTTTCTTAAAAATAGGAGTTGATGTCTCGCAGTAAACCTCGCTACAGGCTTTCACTTGCGGTAACATCGAGGCAGGTATTGTAAACAAGTCCAATAACTCTTGGTCCCATTGCAAAGTACGGATATTGAAAAGCATGGTACGGGAAGCGTTCGTCACATCCGTAATGAATTGAGCGCCCCGGGTAAGTTTCCAAACCAGCCAAGTATCTACCGTTCCGAAGCATAGTTCTCCCCGCTCCGCACGCTCCCGGATACCCTTTACGTTATCCAATATCCATTTTATCTTCGTGGCGGAGAAATAAGCGTCGATCACCAATCCGGTCTTCTGCTGGATACGTTCCGCCCAACCTTGCGATTTAAGTTCCTCGCAATAATCCGCCGTACGGCGATCCTGCCATACGATCGCGTTGTATACGGGAAAGCCAGTCTCCCGGTCCCAGATGATGGTAGTCTCCCGTTGGTTAGCGATTCCGATACAGGCGATATGGCTATCCGTGACATCCGCTTTTGCCATCGCCTCCTTGATGACAGACGATTGGGTGTACCAAATCTCATTCGGGTCGTGCTCTACCCAGCCCGGTTTCGGGAAATACTGTTGGAATGGTTTCTGAGCCAACGTAATAATAGTTCCTTGATGATTAAACAGGATAGCCCGGGAGCTAGTGGTTCCCTGATCGATCGCCAACACATATTTATTTCGAAAATTCATATCCTTCTATATTAGTATCGTTTATCAATTTGTCAATTCAGTATATAATTCGAGGCAACCTCATTAAACGCCTTTACCTGAGCAGAGGTCCAAGTCTCGTCCTTCCCCCATTCCGTAGCCAGAATCCCCGCTACTTTAGGAGCCATCGCCATCGCCGCCCGTGCGTCTAAGAATAAGATACGCAAACGGCGGGCCAATACATCCTCCAAAGTACGAGGCATCTCATTACGGACCAGCCAAGTTACCTCTCCTACCGTATAGGCATAGCCCGGATGCAACTTCTCCGCCATGCGGGGGAAGAGGCCACTAAGTTACGGATTTCATCGGCATCCGTACCATATACGTATAAAGGATCGGAGAAATCCGGATTCTTCCGGCTACCATGGATTTGGTAACGCTCGGTAATACAGTCTTTTGTAGGAATATGCATGTAACGTATCGCTAGGTCTAGGGTATCTTGGGCCATTTTCCGGTAGGTTGTCCATTTGCCTCCGATAATGGTGATCAAACCGGATTTCTCCCGGATCAATTTATGGCTACGTGATATCTCTTTTGTCTTTTTACCTTCGCTACTGGGAGCGGCGAGCGGACGAAGCCCCGCGAACACGGATAAGACATCGCTTCGCTTGGGTGGCCGGGTCAAATAATTAGCGGCCGTATCGAGTATAAATTGGATTTCTTTCTCTAAGGCTACCGGCTCTTTTTCCGGCGATTCCATCAAGGTATCCGTTGTCCCTACCACGACTTTATCATGCCAAGGTACGGCGAACAACACACGTCCATCCGATGTCTTAGGAATCATAATGGCGCAATCACTTTGCAAGAAAGAGGAATCCAATACCAAATGGACTCCTTGGCTGGGGCGAACGGTCGGGCGTTTACCCGGCTCGTCCATTTGCAAGATCTCATCGGCGAAGACACCGGTAGCGTTGATCACGCAACGGGATCTTACTTGATAAACCGTACCGGTCTCCTCATCTCGAACCGTAACGCCGGATACTTTGCGGTCGCCGTCCTTCAGAAGCCCTATGACTTCGCGTAGTTCAAGATACAAGCGCCAGCGTCGATAGAGCTGCGGACCATATTAATCGCAAGACGGGAATCATCGAACTGGCCGTCATGATAAAGCACCCCGGCGGTCATCCCTTTCGGACGAAGCATCGGAATGGTACGGAGCGCCCGTTTCGGACCGATACAAACCGAACGTCCCAGACCTAATTTTCCGGCCATCACATCATATAGGATCAGGCCTATCGTATAAAACGGGCCTTCCCACCAACGATAACAAGGGATTAAGAAGGTTTGATCTTTTACCAAATGGGGAGCGTTCTGGCGTAGCAGGCCTCGTTCGCGCAAGGCTTCCAGAACCAAGGAGATATCTCCTTGCGCCAAATAACGGACACCGCCATGGACCAACTTCGTACTACGGCTGGAAGTTCCTTTCGTAAAGTCCGATTGTTCGAATAAGGCGACTCTATATCCTCTTGTCGAAGCATCCAGAGCGATACCTATGCCGGTAGCCCCTCCTCCGATCACAAGAAAATCAAAGACTTCAGACGGGTCTTCCAACTGAGAAATCATTTTACTACGGTCCATATAGCTCCTCCTTTCTTAAGATTAACAGTCACAAATCTAACCATTAATTCTTAGTATAACAAAGGATTTGGGAAAAAGGATCAGTAGCGCTTTCTGTTTTCCATAAAGATAACTGCAGTTCTATTGGAAGAAACAAAAGTTTCCTGCTGAAGAAACTTTTGTTTTGCTATAGGGAAACAAAAGTTTTCCTTACGGGGAATTAAAAAAAACTGTAATAGTCTGATTATTATCACTCAAACATCTTATCGATACCTCCCGTATCCGGTGGGGTCGTGGGGCTATCTTCCTCCCCTCCTTCGCTACATGGGTTCGCATATTTCTCGGGGATCTCGAAAGTCTCGTCTTCCGAGTAGCCTAACGTTTTATCTTTATAAACCTTTTGCATATAAAGGGCGTAAATCGGTAACGCCATACTCGCTCCCTGCCCTTCCGCCAAGCGGTCGAAATGGATGGAACGGTCCTCGCCGCCTACCCAGCAGCCGGAAACCAAGCTAGGCGTAAATCCCATGAACCAACCGTCGGAGTTATTCTGGGTCGTTCCGGTCTTACCACCCATCTCCGCCTTGATACCGTAGCGGAAACGTACACGTCCTCCGGTACCACCGTCGATTACGCTTTTCAACATATGTAGCATCTTATAGGAAGCATCTTCCGTCAGCACCTCACTCATCTGTGGGGTAAAGTTCGCGATTGTATTTCCATATGAATCTTCTATACGGGTCACGAATAAAGGTTCTACCCGGATGCCCTTGTTGGCAAATACCGTATAGGCCCCGACCATCTCACCCACCGATACATCCGGAGTACCCAGACAGACCGAGATAACCGGATCGATATGATTCTTCAAGCCGAAAGAATGAAGCAAACGAACAAACGTATAAGGTGAGAGCTGGCTCATCAGATAAGCGGTTACCCAGTTATCCGAGTTCTGTAATCCCCACTTGATCGTAACCATCTCGCCGATTCGCTTCGCGCTGGCGTTACGGGGAACCCACAAACGACCGTTCTCGTCCATCAACTGCTGCTGCACATGTAGCATCTGGTCGCAAGGACTGATCCCCTCGATCATCGCCAACGAATAAAGGAACGGTTTCATGGTAGAACCGATCTGACGGCGACCGCCATTCACCATATCATATTGGAAGTCATTATAGTCAATACCACCTACATAAGCCTTGACCTGCCCGGTGCGAGGGTCCATCGACATAAACGCCGTACGCAAGAAACTCTTATGATAACGAATCGAATCCAAGGGAGACATGATCGTATCGATCGGACCATCCCAACTAAACACACGCATATCGACAGGCTTCTCAAACTCCTCGCGCATATCGGCCTCAGCCATTCCACTCTTTTTCATCGCCCGGTAGCGATCTGTCTGGTGCATCGCACGCATCAACATCGTGTCTACTTGACCGACACTTACGTCTCTTGAGAACGGAGCATAGCTACGTCCCTTCTTTTCCCGGAAGAAAGCCGGTTGAAGATCTTTACTCATATGTTCACGGACAGCGTCTTCCGCATATTTCTGCATACGGGAATCGATACTCGTATAGATTTTCAAGCCATCCGTATAAAGATTATAGTATTCTCCGTCGGCTTTTTTATTTTTGTTACACCATCCATATAATGGATTCGTCGCCCAAGATAATGAGTCCTCACTGAATTTCTGAGATTGCAAGAGGCGTAATCCTTACGCTCCGGTTTCTTCGCGGTCATTGTCAGACGAAGGTATTCACGGAAGTAAGGAGCCAAACCGTCTTTATGGTCCATACGGGTAAAATGTACGACCAAGGGTAAAGCCTTCAACGAATCACATTCCGCCTTGGTTATGTACCCGGCCTTTTCCATCTGCTCCAAAACCGTATTACGACGGCCGATGGTACGCTTGTTATGGCGAACCGGATTGAAATAAGAAGGGTTCTTGCACATGCCTACCAACGTGGCGGCTTCCTCGATCTTCAAGGTTTTAGGGGTCTTCCCGAAATACACACGAGATGCGGATTGGATTCCCACGGCATTGTACAAGAAGTCAAACTTATTCAGATACATATTTATAATCTCTTCCTTTGTGTAATAACGTTCCAATTGAACCGCGATCACCCATTCGATCGGTTTCTGGAAAAGACGTTCCATCATATTATCGGCACTCGGCGAGAATAATGCTTCGCTAATTGCTGGGTAATGGTACTACCGCCACCACCGCTTTTTTGCATCAAGATACCCCGCTTCACGATAGCACGAAACAAACCCTGCGCATCGATACCGCTATGTTCGGCGAACCGGATATCCTCGGTAGCGATCAAGGCTTTCACCAAATCCGGCGAAAGATCCTCATAATTCACGTAAATACGATTGTCTTTGCTATGCGCATAGGCTCCCAACGCCTTTCCGTCCGAGGAGATAACTTGGGAAGCATATTTATCAATCGGGTTCTCCAATTGTTCCACCGGAGGCATATAACCAATTGAACCATTCGCTATCGCCATAAACACCATTACCACCGCCCCTAATATAGCGAGGTATACTATCCAACAAGAAATAAGGATACCTTTTGTAATCTTTGATGCCATCTTTTTATATTTCACGGTATGGATAAAAGACTCATCTTATCCACAACGACCTATTTAAGATCACAAAAATAGAGGAAAATACGATCTTATGCAAGTTGAGGCACATATTTCGCCAACAAATAACCACCAGCTAGTAACCAAACATATAAAATAGTGGCCAAAACAAAGGCTTAGCGCCAGCTTTCTTAAATTTCTCGATACTAGTCTCCGTACCAAGAGCAGTCATGGCCATTGTCAGCATGAATGTATCTACCTGATTGATTCCATCTACAACCGCATGAGGAAGCAAGTCGAGCGAATTGAAACCAATCACGGCCAAGAAACCAAACGCAAACCAAGGAATAGTGATCTTACCACGAGAAGGGGCAACGCCTCCGCCATTCCTCCCCCCGTTAACCACGGACTTCACAGCAGTTCGAGCCAACATGAAACTCATGACCACTAGCACAGGAGCTAACATCATCACACGAATCATTTTCACGATAATAGCCGCATCCGAAATTTCCTTTCCCATAGCGTTACCGGCTCCTACCACATGAGCTACCTCATGCAAGGTCGCACCCGTATAAAGTCCCATTTGCTCAGGGTCTAAATCAAGAATACCCGCACGGTACATCACCGGATAAATAAACATAGAAAGCGTACCGAAAATCACGACTGTCGATACGGCAACCGCCGTTTTATGAGCCTCGCACTTCACGACCGGTTCAGCGCCCAATACCGCGGCAGCCCCGCAAATAGCGCTACCCGTGGCGGTCAGTAAAGCAAGGTCTTTATCCATTTTCATCAATCGCCCCACCCAAACACCGATCAAGATGGTAAGCACCACGATCACCATATCGATCAGGATTGCCGGAAGGCCGATCGCAATCACGCTCTGGAAGGTCAGCTTAAACCCATATAGTACGATACCCGCACGAAGCACTTGCTTAGTACAAAACAGGATACCCGGAACCCACGTCTCCGGCAAATGGTTTCTCAGGCTGTTGGCGTATAACATACCTAAAATAATGCCGACAATCAGCGGACTGAATGACAATTGTTTAATAAACTGGAACTCCGCGATATAGAATGCGGAACAAGAGAAAAGAGCTATCAGCAAGACACCATGTAATACGTTACCTCGTTTTTCACTAAACATAATTATTGATTTATTTAGTACAACATATCATTATTTGATTTCGTTCGCGAAAGTACATATTTTCATCCGATCCCTTACTTCACAAGTTTTTATAGCGAATAACCTAAAGTTATTGCCAATGTTGACTGGCAAAACGCATGAAACTTTCTTCCATACCGCTGTTCTGTCCCTGCGGCTCCACAAAGGAGAAAGTCCGTTCGGCCTTAAAACCCTCAATATCTATCACTTTCAAACGTCCTGCCATCAGCTCACGTGTCACCGCCCGAATAGAAAGAATTCCCAAAGCATCGGAATTTTCCAAGAATAATTTGATACTCTCCGTACTACCTAGCTGCAATAATACGTTCAATTGCGACAGTTTGATCTGGTGTTTTGCCAAGGTCCCCTCCAAGACCTCAAGCGTACCGGAGCCGTTTTCACGAAGTACTACGGGCAAAGTACAAAGTTGTTCCAACGTCAGTTCGTCATAAGCAGCCAACTTAGACCCTACATGAGTGACAACCACTAACTCATCCTTCATAAAAGGTATATAATGCATCGTATTTTGACGGGTAGTCCCTTCCACCAATCCTAACGTTATTTTTCCATCTCGCAAAGCCAACTCTATATCCCGGCTATTCCCATTCAATACAGATACATGTATATCCGGAAACATCTTAATGAATAAAGCAAGCACGGGCGGAAGAACATATTGGGATATTGTCGTACTGGCACCTAAATGTAAATCCCCCAGAAAATTATTTGTCAACAGATTCATCTCGAAATCCAATTGACGATACGAAGCCAATAAGGAATGGGTATGCGAAAACAACAACTCGCCCGCACGAGTTAAACGGATCTGGCTACCTGTTCGTTCAAAGAGAGGCGTCTTATATTGAACCTCCAACTCATGGATATGCTTGCTAATAGCGGGTTGGCTAATGAACAATTCCCGGGACGCTTTCGTGAAACTTAAGTTACAAGCTACGCTATGAAATACTTTTAATCGAAAATCCATGATATTCTACCTTTTGCTGTTTTAATTTAACAAAGATAAAAAAAATACTATATATTTGTGGATTGAAACATAAATATATGAATATGAAATATCTATATGTTTTATTGTTTACGTTGACCGTCAACGCATGCAGTGGTCAACGCAATCAAAAAACGGAGGAATCCAATGTAGCGCCACCCACCTTTGAAATGGTCTCAGTCCCCACCCTAATCACAGACCCAGTGGAAAGGGCCGAATATTTAGTGAAACATTATTGGGATAAATTCGACTTCAAGGATACGACCTATATCCATGAACCTCAAGAGACCGAGCAGGCATTATCCAACTATATAGATTTGATGAACTATGTCTCTCCTGCGGCTATGTCTTCTTCCGTAAAAGCGATGATGAAACAAACAGAACAAGACAGTGCCATGTTTCAGTACTTTTCCGAGATGATGGAGAAATATCTATACGACCCGAACTCCCCCCTAAGGAATGAGGAAATGTATATAGCCGTATTGGAATATCTTACCGAATCCTCGTCATTAAGCGATGTGGAAAAGATACGTCCCGCCCATTTGCTAGAGCTCGCATTAAAAAACAGAATCGGGACGCCTGCGACCGATTTCACGTACACATTAGCGAACGGAAAAACAGGGAAATTATACAATATAAAAGCGGATTATCTATTATTATTTTTCTATAATCCGGACTGCCATGCTTGTCAAGAAATAACCAGACAAATGGAATCGTCCTTCTTGATCAATGAATTTTCAAAAAGCAACAAACTAAAGATCTTAGCCGTTTATCCGGACGAGGATCTGGACGCATGGAAAGAACACGTTTCCGTCATGCCTAAAGATTGGATCAACTCATACGACAAAAGTGTTTCGCTTAAAAACGACGAGATCTACGACTTAAAAGCGATACCCACATTATACCTATTGAACAAAGAGAAGAAAGTATTGTTGAAAGATGCTACTTTTCAACAGATCGAAAATTATTTATCACAAACAACTAACTAATTTAAAACATGAAAAAAATCTTATTGTCCTTGGCTTTTTTAGCAGGAGTGAGCCTAACGGTTTCCGCCCAATTCAAGATTGGCGGCAAGACCATTAATACGAAAAAAGTGATTAATGCCGCGACTGATGTAGCGCATGCCGCTACTCTATCCGACGAGGATGTAGCCAAAATGGCAAAAGAGTACATCCAATGGATGGACACTCATAACGAGGTAGCGGGCCCGGATACGGAAATGGGACAACGCTTGGAACGCTTGACCGCCAATGTAAAAAAAGTTTCCGGCCTAGACTTAAACTTTAAAGTATATAATGTAGTAGATGTAAACGCTTTCGCCTGTGGAGACGGAAGTGTACGCGTATGTGGCGGATTGATGAAAATCATGGACGATGACGAGGTATTCGCCGTTATCGGTCATGAGATCGGGCACGTCGTTCATTCCGACTCTAAAGACGCCATGAAAAACGCTTACTTGACCTCCGCCGCTAAAAACGCCGCCGGAGCCGTAAGTGGAACCGTATCCAAGCTGACCGACTCTCAACTGGGAGACATGGCACAGGCATTGGCTGGCGCTCAATATTCCCAGAAACAAGAGTATGAGGCGGACGAATTCGGTTTCCAGTTTTGTATAGATTACGGGCGAGATCCGTACGGAATGTCTAACTCATTAAATAAATTGTTACAACTGAGTGAGTCGGAAGCTAAATCGTCCAAGTTTATGCAGATGTTCTCAAGCCATCCCGAGACTCAAAAAACGTGCCGATCGGGTAAAAGAGAAGGCCGATGAGTACGTGAAAAGCAAGCAATAACTGTTAACGGTCCTTTAGCAGGACGGACTATTATTAAAATAAAGCTAACGTATCAAGGATTTACGCCACGAAATCATGCTGTACAACATAAAATACTATATATTTGCACCGTGTTTTTCATGGTATTAGATTTAAGGTTAGCAATGAAGATTGGTCGTCCGTGACGGATGACCATTGCTTTGATAATCAAAAAACTTCTACCTTTGCGAAAGATCTATCTATTGAGAGTCATGAAACACACACATAAATATCTAGTTCTCGCAATACCCATATTTCTTATTTCTTTGTTAGCCTTAGGTTGCCAAGAAAAAGAAGAAAAGAAGTCGTGCTTATCCATTCTTTTGAGCAAAAGAAAGATACCTACCCGATTTTTAATGAAACGCTGAAACGAACATTCGATAAACAAAAGGTAAACCCGGAGATTCATACATTCTATCTAGATTGTGAGCAATATCTGGATAGTGCCGAAATAGCCCGAATGTATAATTATATTGACTCGATCAAAGAGATTAAACCCGATATCATATTAGTAAACGATGATCAAGCTTGCTACTCTTTATTAGCTTGCGGGCACCCGTATCTAAAAGAAATACCGATTGTTTTCGCCGGCGTAAATTATCCGAATTGGTCGTTTTTAAAAAAGTACCCCAATGTTACCGGACTACACGACAAACAAGACTTCATCAAGAATATAGAATTTATACATAAATTATTCGGAGTATTGCAAATCCAGATTCCTTGCGACCAGACAATCCTTGGAAGAAAATCCTTTAATGACTTTTGGCAACAAATACAAGGACACCCGGAAATAGAAATAATCCACCTTAAAATCCGGGGGCTAGAGTTAGATAAAATCGGAACAAATGACAGTCTATTTGTAAAGAGGCTCATAGACCTTACCCAAAATGGCACTCAGATGCGGTCGCTACCGGGAAAAAACTGTATAGCAAAAATAAATACCCTTCCATACCGAGTTTTACCGGGATCTTCTTTGCTCTTTAATTTGTCCGGCACTCTGGATCAAAGCACTTATCTAGATATAAAATACGATCATACCTCCGAAGCTTTTTATCAATTAGTCAATTATCCCAGCTTCTCCGCTCATTACGAACCGATTCAATATCATCCGGCTAAAAGACGGAATCGATACATCGGAGGTTATTTCACATCTGTAGAAATACAAGCACGAGAACAGGCGGAAATGGCTTCGTTAGTGCTGAAAGGAACCCCTGTCGCAGAAATTCCGATCAAAGAAAGCACCAAAGAATATATTCTCGTATGGCATACCATAAAAGCATGGGGAATACCTATCGAGAAGATCCCTTCTTATGCCCGTTTAGTCAATATCCCTTTTTATGAGCTATACAAAAAACAGCTGATCGCTTTCATTTGCGTAGCGTTCATCTTTATCAATATCGTTGCCACGGGATTATGGAAGCTATATTCCAGAGAACAGAAATATAAGAAATTAGCGCAAGCCAATTTGGTAAAACAGAACAAGGAACTGGAAGTAGCCTTAGAGAAGGCTAAAGAGTCCGACCAAATGAAATCGGCATTTTTAGCGAATATGAGCCATGAGATACGGACTCCATTGAACGCTATTGTCGGATTCTCGAATCTTATGAACACAGACATCGAGCTCAGTAAGGCAGAACGGGAAAACTTTACCGAGTTAATCAATACGAACAGCGATCTGTTATTGAACCTTATCAATGATATCTTAGATCTTTCCCGTATCGAATCGGGCCGTATGTCATTCTCTTTCCAGCAATATTCTCTAAATGAATTAATAAGCACGATTTACCAGACTTTCCAAGTTTTAATGCCGGAGAACATAGAACTTCGTATGCAAATACCGGAAAAAAGCATATCCATTCTCACGGATAAGCTTCGGTTGACACAAGTGATTACCAACTTTCTTAGCAACGCTATCAAATTCACGCAAAAGGGATATATATTGATTGGTTATGAATACCGAGAGGAAGGGCGGCATGTACATATTTTCGTAGAAGATACCGGCATTGGTATCCCGAAAGAAAAGCAAGACGCCGTTTTCAATCGTTTCACGAAACTGGATGAATTCGCCAAAGGTACCGGCTTGGGACTATCCATTTGCAAAGTGATAGCCGAACGTTTCGATGGGTATATCGCCGTAGAGTCCGAAATAGGAAAAGGAAGCCGTTTTTCCATTATCCTTCCCCTTAACCCCAAACACACTGAAAGTGATTAATCACATTTATTCGCGATAATCCCGAAAATAATATTACTTTTGCTTTTGTATACAATTTTAAATTTCAGATCTGTGAGTACAAGAATAAAATTAAGGGTTCAAGGATTAGCGAACAGCCAAATTCAATCCGGGGCCTATGCGTTAATTTTGGCAGAGGAAAATGGTCCACGGCGAATTCCAATCATCGTAGGAACCGCTGAAGCACAGTCTATAGCGATCGCTTTGGAGCATATCGTACCTCCTCGTCCATTAACACACGACTTATTCGCCACTTTTGCGCAAGCCTTCAACGTCATTCTTAAGGAAGTCTACATATACAAATTCGAAGATGGTGTGTTTTACTCAGAATTAGAGTTTAGCGACGGTGAGCGCTCGATAAAGCTGGACTCTCGTACTTCCGACGCGATTGCCATAGCGCTTCGCATAAATTGCGACATCTTTACTTCCGAGGAGATTGTAAAGGAATGCGGTGTCGTACTGGAAGACACCCTGTCCATCCCCGCTGACGAACCGGAGGAGGATGACAATTTATTAGAATTAGAACCGGAGGAGATTAAGGACGAAGCCCAGTTAAAGAAATGGTTAAGCCTATTGGATATCCAAGAAATAAACGAGCGATTGGAAGACGCTATAGCGGACGAAAATTACGAATACGCAAAAATGTATAAAGACGAGTTGCGCCGTCGAGAAGAAGAGGAGGACGACAAACAAATGATTGGAGAACAAGGAGGATTCGGACTGGTCTCACTTTTAAGAGGTCTGCTTGGGATCATTACGATTTTAGGTATCGCCTATGCATGAGTTATGATCGTAAACGGATCGATTGGAAATTAGTAGGTGGAGGTTTGTTCATGCAGATCGTATTCGCCTTGGCGGTTTTATATGTGCCGTTCGTCGGAAGCCTATTGGAAGGATGTGGCAAGATATTTGTTAAGTTGATGGACTTCACGGATGCCGGTCTTACTTTCTTATTAGGCCCGTATGCCTCTAAAGCGGCAGGATTCAGTTTCTTGCTTCATTCGCTACCGATTGTTATTTTCTTCTCCGCCTTGGTTTCCATGTTTTACCATTGGGGGATTATCCAGAAAGTAGTCGGTGCCTTTGCGTGGGTATTGCGTAAATTCATGAATATATCCGGCTCGGAGGGATTAGTGGCCGCTGGTAATATTTTTATGGGAATGACAGAATCTCCTGTGTTGATCAAGAATTACCTGCGACGATGAATCGTTCGGAGATATTTTTGGTCATGGTATCCGGAATGGGTACGATCGCCGGTTCCGTAATGGGTACTTACATAGGTATGTTGGGAGGAACAGACCCGGCGGCGAAGGTTTTATTCGCCACTCACTTGCTCTCGGCTTCCGTAATGGCAGTACCGGGTTCAATCGTTTTAGCGAAAATGCTTTGTCCGCAGACGGAAGAAGCCACGGACCATGTAGCTATCTCCGGTAAAGAAAAAGAGAACTCAAATATTCTAGATGCCATCTCATCGGGTACGGTTACCGGCGTAAAGTTGATGACGAATATTGCCGCGATGTTATTGGTATTCATATCCCTTGTAGCGTTAGCGAATTATATTACGGAAGGTGTGATAGGGCGTTATACCGGACTGAACGACTGGATTGTAAAGATTACGGACGGTAAGGCGCAGGGCTTGACCTTCCAATTTATACTGGGCGTAATCACCTCTCCTTTCATGTGGTTGATCGGGGTTCCCAGCCAAGACATCATGTTAGTTGGTTCTTTATTGGGACAAAAGACCATATTGAACGAATTTGTCGCCTATTTCCAATTGCAGCAATGGAAAGATGCCGGATTATTCATGTATGAGAAATCGATCTTGATGTCTACTTATATCCTTTGCGGATTCGCTAATATATCGTCTATCGGTATCTTATTAGGCGGATTGGGCGTATTAGCCCCGGAAAAACGAGGATTAATTTCACGTATCGGCGTACCGGCCATGATCGGCGGAGCCTTGGTCTCTGTGCTATCGGCTACTATAATTGGTATGATCCTTGGGTAATTGAGAATTGAGAATTGAAAATTAGATGGTCATGCAGATTTTTTATACACCAGATATAGCTATCAAGCCGGAATTACCGGAAGAAGAAGCAGGACATTGTATACGGGTACTTCGTCTAGGTGAAGGCGATGAGATAGTATTGACGGATGGGCAAGGCTCTTTTTATAAAGCGGCTATTAGCCGGGCGCATCCCAAACATTGTGAGGTGACCCTCTTAGAGAGTTGGAAACAACCCGATCTCTGGAACTTCAATCTCCATATAGCCATAGCTCCTACCAAAAACATGGACCGGATGGAGTGGTTCGTGGAGAAAGCGACGGAAATAGGGATCAATACGATCACCTGTTTGAATTGTCGTTTCTCGGAGCGTAAAGAGATCAAGCCGATTCGATTGGAGAAGATATTGGTCAGTGCCATGAAGCAATCCCAGAAAGCGACTTTGCCGGCGTTAGAAGGAATGACAGATTTCAAGAAGTTTGTCGCCACTCCCTTTGACGGGCGTAAGTTTATCGCCCATTGCGAGGAAGGCGAGAAGCCACTATTAAAACATACGTATCAGCGGGAGAGAATGCCTTAATCCTCATCGGACCGGAAGGTGATTTTAGCCCGGAAGAAATCAAGCTGGCTCAAGAGAATGGCTTCGAGCCGATCTCTTTAGGAGAGAGCCGGCTGCGTACGGAAACGGCCGCGCTAGTGGCTTGCCATACGATTCATGTGTTAAATCAATAGAGTCCGTAGATTGTCATATTAAAAATGACACTAATATAGAATAATCCAATTTCCATTAAAAATACGTTAATCCTCATAAGGGTTATTAAGCAAATTGCTACATTTGTAATGATATTAACAAATCTAATCTAATAACAATTTAAGTAACATGAAAAAGTTGTTCAAATCATTCTTGATTCTTTCGGCCATAGCTATGGCTATCCCCTGTTTCGCTCAAACTCCGAATACATTGACTAAGATGGAAAAAAAAAGCTGGCTGGGAATTATTATTCAACGGAAAAGACTTCTCTGGATGGCGCCAATGTAACGGTACCGCTATGCCCGCAAACTGGGTTATAGAAGACAATGCCATGAAAGTATTTACCGGCGAAGGTAAGAAACCGGGACAAGGCGCTAATGGCGATATCCTTTACCAGAACAAGAAATTCAAAAACTTCGAGCTCTCGGTAGACTGGAAAGCGAGCAAGATGGGAAACTCCGGTATCTTCTATTATGTACGCGAGGTACCCGGTAAACCTATTTATTATGCGGCTCCCGAAGTACAGGTGCTAGATAACGTGGACGCAACCGACAACAAATTAGCGAACCACTTAGCAGGTTCTCTATATGACATGCTTCCTGCAGATCCGAAAACAGTTAATCCTGCCGGTGAGTGGAATACGATCGTAATCCGTGTAAAAGATGGAAAGGTAACGCATACTCAAAATGGCAAAAAAGTAGTTGAGTACACTTTATGGAGCAAAGAATGGGATGATTTGGTAGCAAACAGTAAATTCAAGAACTTCCCGGGCTTTACCGAAGGTATTTCTAAAGAAGGTTATATAGGTCTGCAAGATCATGGTTATCCGATCTGGTTCCGTAATATCAAGATCCGTGAACTAAAATAGTTCTTCGAATCTATCGTATATAAATAAAAAGCCCGGGATTCTGATAAATCACCGGGCTTTTTTATATCTGTTTAAAAAGTAAGCCTAATTACTCCCACTCAATTGTCGCATTCGGTTTCGGAGACATATCGTAGCATACACGGTTCACGTTCTTCACCTCTTTCAAGATACGATCCGTAATCTTCATCAAGATAGGCCAATCAACCGGTTCGATCGTAGCGGTCATGGCATCTACCGTATTGACGGCACGGATAATCACGGGCCATTCGAAAGAACGGGCGTTATCACGTACGCCAACCGACTTAAAGTCGGGTACTACCGTAAAGTATTGCCATACCTTTTTATCCAATCCGGCGTTCTTGAACTCCTCCCGTAAGATCGCATCCGACTCACGTACCGCTTCCAGTCTATCACGAGTGATAGCGCCCAAGCAACGTACGCCCAAACCCGGTCCGGGGAACGGCTGGCGATAAACCATGTCATAAGGCAAACCTAACTCTACGCCACAAGCACGAACCTCGTCCTTGAATAATTGACGCAAAGGCTCAACCAACTCAAATTGCAAATCTTCCGGCAGACCGCCTACGTTATGATGGGATTCACCATCTTAGCCGTCTTCGTTCCACTCTCCACGATATCCGGATAGATCGTTCCTTGAGCCAAGAAATCGATTCCATCTAATTTGCGAGCTTCTTCCTCAAATACACGGATAAACTCACCACCGATAATCTTACGCTTTTGCTCCGGATCTTCCACGTCAGCTAGCTTATTCAAGAAACGATCGGTAGCGTCTACATACACCAAATTGGCATTCAACTGGTTCTTGAAGACCTCAACGACATCCTCGGACTCGCCCTTACGCATCAAACCATGATTCACATGCACGCAAACCAATTTATCGCCGATCGCTTTCAAAAGCAAAGCAGCTACTACAGAGCTATCGACACCTCCAGACAAGGCCAGCAGAACTTTCTTATCCCCTACCTGACGCTTTACCAATTCAATCTGGTCATTGACAAAATTCGTCATATTCCAGTTTGCCTCAGCCTTGCAAGTATCGAACACGAAAGACTTGACAGCGCCCTTGATCGCCTCGACGTCATCCGTAAACTCCGGCAATTTAACCTCGCACAACGCCTTATCGTGACCTGCGGCCATTACAGGAGTGCCCATCTCGTAAATACCCGGATTCACGTCGATAGCTACACCGTCGATAACATTGTTTGGGCCACCATTGATAATGATACCTTTCACGTTTGGCAAGGCTTTTAATTCCTCAACCGTGATGTCATGCGGATAAATCTCACTATAAACGCCTAACGCACGAATAGCACGAGCCAACACCGTATTCTCATGACTACCTAAATCCAAGATAACAATCATATCTTGCTTCATGTGACTTTTAAATTTTATTGATTTTACACTTTGTTATACCTAAGACAATGTCACTCCCACTCGATGGTTGCAGGCGGCTTCGAGCTGATGTCGTACACGACTCTATTCACGCCTTTCACCTTATTGATAATCTCGTTGGAAACTTTGGCGAGGAACTCGTACGGAAGCTGCGCCCAATCGGCGGTCATAGCGTCCGTGGAAGTTACCGCACGTAAAGCTACCGTATTCTCATAGGTACGCTCATCGCCCATTACACCTACGGATTGAATCGGAAGTAAGATTACCCCAGCTTGCCAAATCTTATCGTAAAGTCCCCACTCACGCATCAATGACATATAGATATCGTCAGCGTCTTGCAGGATACGTACCTTTTCCGGCGTGATATCACCCAAGATACGGATACCCAATCCCGGTCCCGGAACGGATGGCGCTTGATCAAATGCGGTTGCATACCCAACTCC
>ENA-OQCK01000144-OQCK01000144.1-human-gut-metagenome-genome-assembly--contig:-NODE-144-length-41433-cov-14.737447_pt1 | contig 41433 bp, 42 predicted proteins | sample MGYA00242498_ERZ504578 | MGnify/ENA primary metagenome ERZ504578 (study PRJEB26092, sample SAMD00036229) | human gut metagenome | host: Homo sapiens | study: EMG produced TPA metagenomics assembly of...
ATAGTATTTGCGAGAGACACCTTCTTTCGTAAATGTTGCAAATGTTTGTTTTGGCACTTTCATTATACAACACATGGAATCGAGGTGTCTTTCTTTTATGCAAAATCACGAACTTGCTCATTTATAGGTTAAATATCAAAGAACCGTATCAGGCGGGCGATTATTTGTATTATTTTGGCGGAACAGATGATGTATGGCTCGGCCTCTGGGGAATCATTCGAGTCTATGATAAATATCAGAACTGTCTGAAACCACTTTGCAAAGGGAAGGATATGATTCTTCCACTTCCGCCATGTCCGGGCAAACCGATTTGATATGGAGTTAAAAGACGGGGCCTCCTGCCCGGGAGATTATCTGTATCGCTCCGGAAGTTTCGGATGGGATGTAGAATACGGTATGTGGGGAATTTTCCGCGTGATGAAACATTCCATCAGATGTAAGTGTAAGGAGATGTGCGGAAGGTTATTGCGCTGTATGAAGTGAAAATCAAAAACATGTCTCCAATCCCTTGTACATTCAATCCCGATATGCTATTCTGAACACAGAAATAACAACAGCAGAAGTCGATGAAGAATAAAAATACAAGAGGAATTGATGACATGAAAATTCAAGAAAAAATGAGAAAGCCGATGTTGGAGGCGAAATATCTGAATGTAGAGAATACAGACAGATACCGTCCCATCATCCGGCTTTTTTATTTAAAGTACGAAAAATTAAAATATTGGATGTATCAGGAGGAGGTCTTTGAGGAGTTAAAAGAAGATCCTTATTTTCAGGAATATACGATGGAACAGTGTCAGCAGGATCTGGCGGCGCTTGCATCCTGGGGAAATCTGCTTACAATTCAGGATACCCGGAAAGTGACAACCATTGAGGAATTTAAAAACAAGAAGTTCCGCTATCAGCTTTCTGAGACAGCAGTTGAAGTCGAGCGAATGGTGATCCGGATTGAAAATCTGTTGATCGAAGGCTCTTCGCTGGAGCCGACTTTATTGGAGCGGCTTCGGATCAGCCTTGGAAGGCTGGGGGAGATGTCACAGGCAGAAGCGGAAAAGCGGTACGGATGGTGGAATGATCTGAACAGTGATTTTATTCGGTTGAATCAGAATTACCAGGACTATATGAGGGAATTAAACAGTGTAAAAGCAGAAGAGATGATGAAAACAAAAGAGTTTCTTGTGTTTAAAGACCGGCTGATCGAGTACCTTCGCTCGTTTGTAAAGAGCCTTCAGGTAAATGTGACTGCGATCGAGCAGCAGCTTCGAAGTGTTGACCGGGAGGTCGTGAATCAGATTTTACAGAAAGTGACAGAGTATGAGCTCTCGATTCCGAGAATGGATACAGAGATTGATGAGCAGATGATTTATGACAAAATGAAGGGGCGTTGGGAAAGTATTTCCGAGTGGTTTGCAGGAAAAGACGGGATGGAATCGGAAGCAGGAAAAGTGTTTGATACAACAAACGAGATCATCCGGAAGATTACCAGATATGCCACACGAATCAGTGAGATGAGCAATCAGGGCTCAAATCGGCGGGAGGAATATAAAAAGCTGGCGGATATATTTGGAAAGTGCAGGGATATCAACGAGGCACACCGGCTGTCAGCGGTCGTATTCGGGATCGAGAAGCCGCTCCATCTCAAAGGAGAATTGAGCAGAGAGACAGACAGCATTAACAGTGGTGTATATGAGGAAGAAGCATATGCCGTGACAGTCACTCCTAGAGTGCGCACCTACAAACAAAAAGCCAGAAGAAGCGGTATCGTCACCGGTCAAAAGAGAAGGAAGAGATGCGGCTGCTGATGATCAGGAGGTTGGAAGAGGAGCGGAAGCTGCTCAAGAGTTATATACATAACGGACGACTTGAGTTTGCAAGTCTTCCGGTGATCGAACCGCCTGTACGGGATATGTTTCTTCTGTGGCTTTCAAAGGCTCTGGAAAGGAAGAATCATCGTGCAAAAACAGAAGACGGGCAGATGTATTATATTGAACGGGCAGATGTGAAAGAGTATTGTATGTTAGAATGTACAGATGGAACATTTCAGATGCCTGCTTATACAATTGTGTTTGAAGATGGGGAATCAAAATGAGAACGTTGGAATTATTATTAAACCGCCGATGATTTAAAATCCAGAGAGAGGGAGCTTTATTATCAGGTGAAAGAAGAGCTTTCATCGGGAGAAGAGAAGAAATTCCTGATGGAGAAGCTCGGGTATCAGGTGGTCGTGAATCCGTATATGATCAAGGTAGAAAAGATGCCTGCAGTTCCGGAAAACTGGATGGGCATTTTAGAATTTAAAGAGCCGATCGAGTATGTGTTTTTCTGTCTTGTGCTCATGTTTCTGGAGGATAAAGAGGCAGAAGAGCAATTTGTATTGTCAGAATTGACAGAATACGTACAGAGCCAGTATCAGGAGGAGCAGATCGACTGGACAGTTTACCGGTACAGACGTCATATGATCAAGGTTATGAAATACTGCGTAGCCGTCGGAATTCTGAATGTGGATGATGGAAGTGAAGAAGGATTTGCGAAAGATGATACCAGTGAGGTATTATACGAAAATACAGGAGCATCCCGGTATTTTATGAAAAACTTCACGCAGGACATCATGGGTTACACATCTGCAAAGGAGTTTGAAAAAGAAGAGTGGATCGATGTGAATGAAGACAGAGGAATCGTGCGCAGGCAGAGAGTATACCGAAAGCTTCTGATGTCGATGGGAATGTATAAGGATGCAGAATCAGAGGAGGATTTTGCCTATCTGAGAAATTACAGAAATATGATACAGGGGGACCTGGCAGAATTATTTGACTGTGAACTGCATGTACACAGCAGCAGTGCATTTCTCGTGCTGGGAGAAGAGTGCAGACTGGGGAGGTGTTTTCCGGAAGGAAATACACTTTCTGACGTTGTTCTTTTGACAAATCAACTGATACAGAAAAGAGTAACAGAGGGAAGGATTACCGTTCCACTGGACGAACAGATTTGTATTCCAAAGGAAGTTTTTCGTGCAATTGTGGAAGAATGCAAGGAAAAATTCGGAGAAGGTTTTAATAAGACGTACCGGGAGATGACGTTTGCCGAGTTTTATCGGGAAGTGGAAAGATATATGGAAGAGCTGATGCTGATAGAAATTAGAGCAGATCATGTGAAAATCAGACCGGCAGCAGGAAAAATCTATGGAAAATATCCGGAAGATTTTTTGAAAAACGGAGGAAGAGATGAATAGTAAATGGCAGATAAACAGAGTTGGATTGCTCGATTTTTGGTATTATGATGAGGAAGAATTTGATTTTCTGGATGGACGTATGCTGCTTCGAGGGGCGAATGGTTCCGGCAAATCGGTAACAATGCAGAGCTTTATTCCGCTTCTGCTGGACGGAAACATGCGTCCGGAGCGTTTGGATCCATTTGGTTCCCGCGCCAGAAAGATGGAAAACTATCTTCTGGAGGAGGGAGATGAGAGAGAAGAGCGCACAGGGTATCTTTACATGGAGTTAAAACGCCTGGAAAGTGAAGAATATCTGACACTTGGGATTGGGCTTCGTGCGAGAAAGAATAAAAAGCTGGAATCCTGGTATTTCTGCGTGACGGACGGCAGGCGTGTGGGAAAAGATTTGTTTCTGTATAAAGATGTGGAAAATAAGATTACCTGCTCGAAGGGAGAACTGAAATACCGGATCGGTGAGGGCGGCAAAGTGATGGAAACACAGGGAGAGTATGCCCAGTGCGTCAACCGCCTCCTTTTTGGTTTTGAGACACAAGAGGAATACAAAGAGCTTCTGGAGCTTTTGATCCAGCTGCGTACACCGAAGCTTTCCAAAGACTTTAAGCCGACCGTGATCAATGAGATTTTAAGCAGTTCGCTTCAGACGCTTTCGGAAGATGATCTGCGTCCGATGTCCGAGGCAATCGAAAACATGGACAATCTGAAAACAAATCTGGATACATTAAGCGAAAGCATTCACGCAGCGCGGCAGATTGAGAAGGTATACGATCAGTACAATCAGATTGTGCTTTATGACAAGGCGCTGTTGTTTTCAGATGCAGGGAAAGCATATGAGAACTGTATGAAAAATGGAAAACAGATTACGGAAGGTCTGGCGATTCATATGGAAGAACTCAGGAAGGAAGAACAGCATTATGAAGCTCTGAAACAGGAAGAGGAAATTTTAAAAGAGGAAAAAACCTCTCTGGATAAAAGTGATGCGGCACAGTTAAAAGAGCAGGAGAGTAAGTTGAAAGCAGAGCTTCTGGAGAGAGTAAAGGAGCAGCAGACAAAAGAAAAACAGGAACAGGAAAAGAAAGAAAAACAGATCGATACAGAAGAAAAGATAAAAGCAGAAACAGAAAAAACAGAACGTATCTGGGACGAGATTGAAAATTGTCTGGAAGAGATGGAAACAGAACTGGAAGAAATTCCGTTTGATGAGTTTACATTTTTGAAGAATGATATCTTACAGGATCGGGAAAAAGAACAGAGTTTTTCTTCACATCACCAGCTTTTGAATGACTATACAAAGAAAGTAGAACAGGGAAAAGAGGCTCTTTTGGAAGAAAAGAACAGCCAGGAAAAATATGATCGCTGTCTTCTGGAGTTGGATGTCTGCAGGGAGGAAAGAAATCTTGCAGAAAAGGAAATGCAGCAATATGAGAACCTTCTGCATGAGACAAAGTCAGAATTGACAGAGCAGATGTATTTATGGGAAAAACAAAATCAGGAGCTTCACCTTCTTCCGGAGACCATGCAGGAAATCTCAAGGAAAATAGAAAGCTATGAAATGGGAAGCGATTATTCAGAAATCCGGGAACTGGCCAGGCCAAAGCTATATGAACTGGAACGACAGTTTCTGAGAATAGAATGGTACTGGAGCGAAATCTGCAGGAAGAGCAGGAGCATCTGTATCAGGCAGAAACAGAGTTGGAAGAGTGGAAAAATCAAAAGGATCCTGAACCAGAACAGCCGGATTGTGTAAAGGCAAACCGAGAGCTGCTAAAGGAGAAAAAAATTCCGTATTTCCAGTTTTATAAGACCATAGAATTTGACCAGATATTAGAGGAAGAGCGCAGAAATCATCTGGAAGAAGCATTGCTAGAGATGGGCATACTGGATGCGCTGATTGTTCCTAAGGAGTATCGGGAACAGGTCTATGCTCTGGACAAAGGAGTATGCGATCGTTATCTGTTCAGCGATGTGGCACATGTCAGGGAAAGTCTGCAGGAAGTGCTGGAAGTGGAGAATGGGGAAAATGATATTTTGTTTTATCAGAATATTTCCAATATTCTTTCTGCGATTGGATTTGGTGATACACATGCAGAGCACGGAGAATCCTGGATTGATGCCAATGGGAATTACCGCATCGGCGTTCTGGAAGGAACGATCACCGGGGAATATCAGGCGCGCTTTATCGGGGTGCGTGCAAGGGAAAAGTACCGGAAGGAAAAGATAGAAGAATTGACCGGACTCTGCGAACAGCTCAGAGCCAGTGTTGAAGATTTAGAAAAACAATTGGCAGAAAACAGAGCGCGGACAGAAACATTGCAGGCAGAATGGAAGTCATTCCCGGGAGAGGAAGATTTAAAGACAGCGGCAAAAGAATTTTCTGATCGCGAATATAAGTTAGAACGAACGAATAAAAGACTCTGGGAGCATCAGGAACTGGCAGAAAAGAAAGAAAAGCACTGGATGGGGTACGCATCAGGGTACGGGAGATCTGTGGAAAATGTTATCTTTCGCCAAGATTGGATTTGTTTACACAGGCTCTTTTGGCATTGCACAGATATAAAGAAATTCTTTCCCAGCTTCAGGTTGCGCATGGCAAGTATCAAAATAGTCTCCGGTATATCATGAGCCAGAGAGACTATCTGGAAGAACTGGAGCTTGATCTGGATGATATTCGTTACGAATTCAATCGGATCTGTCTGAAAGTCAGAGAAGTGGAAGGATTTCTTGCGTCCGTTCAAAAGCAGCTGGAACTGACAGATTATGAAGAAATCAAAGAACGACTGGATCATTGTGTAGAACGGCTTGGAAAACTTCCGGGAGAGCGAGAGGCCTGTGTCAGGAATCAGGCGGCACTTCGAAAAGAGACGGAAGTACTGCAGGAAAAAGAAAGAGAAAATGAACTCAGACAAAAGGAACTGCTTGAGAAAAAGGAAAAATATCAGAATGTATTTGAACAGGAATATCAGCTTGGGTATGTAGAGCGAGTATTTGTTGTTACAGAGGATATGGAAGATCAGGCGAAAAAAATCTGCAGCCAGTTTGCCGGAAGCTTTGGAAACAAGAAGCAGAGCGATCTGTTTGGAAATCTTCAGGAAGCCTATCATCAGAACAGAGGATATCTGCTGGATTACCAGATTACACTGCAGTCCCTGTTTGAAGAACTGGATGGAGAGGGCAGTTTTCTGGACGTAACTGTGAAGCGGATTGATATTTTGGCAAAATACCGTGGAATGCCGGTAAAATTTAAGGAATTGATTGAAAAAATGAATGAGGATGCCGAAGTACTGAAACGTCTTTTAAGTGATCGAGACAGAGAATTGTTTGAAGATATTCTGGCAAATACGATCAGTAAGAAAATTCGTGGAAAGATCCAGGCCAGCAAGCGCTGGGTGGAAAAGATGAATACACTGATGGAATCCATGCAGACATCAAGTGGATTAAAGCTGAGTCTCAGATGGAAAAATAAGAGGGCAGAAAAGGAAGAACAGCTGGATACAAGAGCATTGGTAGAATTATTGCAAAAAGACGTGGAAATTATGCGTGAGGAAGAGGTAGAAAGTCTTTCCAGACATTTCCGTTCCAAAATTGAAGAAGCGAGAAAAATTTCCGGGGATATGGGATCGGTTCAATCGTTCCATGCCACAATGCGGGAAGTTCTGGATTATCGAAAATGGTTTGAATTTCAGTTGGAATGCCAGAAAACGGGAGAGAAAAAGAAAGAATTGACAGACCGTGTATTCTTTACGTTTAGTGGCGGTGAGAAAGCAATGGCAATGTATGTCCCGCTTTTTTCGGCAGTGGTGGCAAAATATGCGGGGGCACGTCCGGATGCGCCGAAGCTGATTTCACTGGATGAAGCGTTTGCCGGTGTTGATGAGACCAATATCAGGGATATGTTCCGTCTGATGGTCGAGTTTGAATTCAACTTTATGATCAATTCTCAGATTTTATGGGGCGATTACGATACAGTTCCGGGGCTTGCAATTTATCAGTTGATCCGTCCGGAAAATGCAAAGTTCGTATCAGTGATCCGCTATATCTGGAATGGAAAAGTAAAGGTGATGCTTACAGGAGAGGAATCGTGAAAGCAGAAGAGAAACAGAAGTTGATGCAGGAGTGTTTACAGTATTTTCGTGAGCGCCCTGTGTATGAAAAAGTCTTCCAAAAATGAGGGGAAAATATGAGAGCCTCGGACATATAGGCGGGAAAGTGGTATTGACCGGGTTAAGCTTCAGGATAAGAGCCAATTGGGCGGATTTTTGCAGAAGGATTACACCGAGAATCAGTCTGTTACCATATCAGCGGAAGCTTTTGAAATCTGTCTGTCCAAAAGCAGGTTTTCTGATATTTCTCTGGAGGAATTGCTGGATGCTTATTTTGGGAAAAAGCTGACGGTGAAAAAAGAAGAGAGGCGAAAGAAACAGGAAGAAAGAGATGCCTTTTTTGCGGAAGTCCAAAGTGGGTATGAGGACACGACAGGAGGAAGATGGCTTCAGAATACGTTGAAAGAGCACACAACAGGCTATGAAATTTTGCAGCAGCAATACAACAGTGCTCCGGAAATTCTGCGGGAAATTCTGAAATATGTGTTTGAGGCAGTAAAACAGCTTCCGCGAATGGAAGAAAAAGAACTTTTACCGGTATTTGCGGCAAAGCTGACAGGAGATCCTCATTATTTTGACGCAAGCACAGTGGCGGAAAGATTGCTTTTTATCATTCTTTCTGCCTGTTGGCAGGAAACGAAAGACAGAGAATTATCAGAAGCGGAAAGAAAAAACCAGATTTTTTACAGGGCGGGTATTTTAAAAGATGATCTGTCAAATGATACGCTTGTCTATGGAATCCGAGCATGGAAACACAATGGAAATCTTCATAAAGGAATCGAAGGATTTTTTCAGGAAAGAGAACCAGTCCGCCTGACGCTTCGAACGATTGGGACGTTTGGAGGGGTGCATGCAGAAAGAGAGAAAATTTATCTTTTTGAAAATCCGGCAGTATTTTCTGTTTTTGTAAAAAAATACCCGGACTGTGCAGCAATCTGCGGAAATGGACAGCCAAGACTTGCAACACTTCTTCTGCTGGATTTTCTAAAGGAAAATCATAGTTTTTATTATCATGGTGATTTTGATCCGGAGGGGCTTCTGATTGCGCAGAGATTGAAAGAACGGTATGGAGAAGTATCTGTCTCTGGAATTACCGGGCAGACTGGTATGAAAGATATCTGTCGGATGTAAATCTGAGCGAAGTGAGAATGAAAAAACTGGAGAAAGTATATCTCCCGGAATTGCTGGAAGTGAAAATGCAGATGCAGAAGAGAAAAAGAGCGGCGTATCAGGAGGCGATGCTGGATATGTTGGAACCCGAAAAAAAATGAGTGGATCACAAGGAGTGTGAAGTGAGATGAAATTACAGAAACAAAGTGAAATGCAGGACTTTTTTGACGCACTGGGAATTGATGAAAATATATTTGAGCAAATGGCAGAAACATTCACTTCGAATTTTATGATAGAGGGGAAAACGACAACGGATCTGAACGAGATGCTAAGCCGGGCGCCGGAATCTCTGCTGGATGTAATTCTGGAAACCTGGGAGGAGGAAGCTCCTAAATTGCGGGCAGAAAAAGAAAAGTATGTGCAGGAGTTGATTTTAACTTCGTTTCAGAATGAATTTATTTATCTGGATAAGTTTGACATGGAAACGATGCTGCGGACGATGAATGGTTATCCACTTTCTCAGATGCAGATGTTGGCTCTGGAAGAAAACTACTGCAAAAAAGGCTGGGTATTTATGTTCTGTGATGTGGATGGAGTGCAGTTTGTTGTTCCGGATGAGATCAGAGAGTTTACTATCAAAAATCTGGAGACGGATAAGGTGCAAAATATACTTGGTCTTATTGCCGCTGTCCGCCTTTCCATGCGAGCGTGTTTAAATTTGTTTGGGATTGTAGAAAGAGCAAAGGTGGAGGACATTGCACTAAACCAGATGCTTGAATATCCATCTTTATCAGAAGAAGAGAGAAAAGAGCTTGAGTGGCTTCCGGAGAAACTAAAGGAAACAGTCGATATACTGTGTGAACGTGCAGACGGTCCATTCTGGTGTGATGAACAGTGGATCATCAGTGAGCAGTTTGAAAATGAAAAAGAGTACAGGAAATTTTTACGACAGGTATCAGGTCAGGAATACTATATTCCGAATCAAAAAGAGATAAAATTATATGCAGAGAATCTGGTTGATGTAAAAAATCCATTTTATAAGAAAATTCTGGCAGATCTGACACATCTGATGAAAAACAAGACACGGGCAGACAGTCTGATGTTGGAGTTGGAATATAGAGTAGCAGAGGAAGATTTGAATGCTGCAGGAATTATGAATCTCTTGTTTGAGCGATATGTTGAATTCCCAAATCGTACAAGGGGAAATCATTTTGTGGAAAACTGCAGTGAATGGGTGTATTCAGTCCGGAAATGGAGTAATCGCGGATTTACAGACCGGGAACTTGGCAAAGAAAAGATTATTCCAAGTGAAATAGGTCTGCCTGAAATATCAAATCAGGTCACGAAGAAAAAAATCGGGCGAAATGATCCATGTCCATGTGGAAGCGGGAAGAAGTATAAGCATTGCTGTGGAAAATAATTGACTACATTGCGCGTAAAACCCGGAATACAAGAGCGGATGTTGTGAATGCTTTGGGGAAAAAAGACTTGAAAAAATTTATGATTTGGCTGATGTGTATCATAGTGACAATATAGAGCGAGTGAGCGATGATTTTATTAGAGAAGCCGATATTGAATCGGGAAATTTTGATAATGTGAAAGATTGTAGTTATTCGATTCCGTCTCATTGGGATATAGGAAAAGTATATAAAAGGCTGATAAAAGAAGTTGCGAAAAAGAGCGGGATTGAAACAATAGATGCTTTGATAGAGGTGTACAATTCATTTATCAGTCCTAAAATTGATGATTATAATAGCAGTATGTATTATGAAAATCCATCGTATTTATCGGAATGCTATTTTGAAAATAAGGTAATTTAATAAAATATGTTCCAAAGTGTATATCCATCCGGGCATCCCTCAACACAGCCTCGGCGGGCGAACTTGTCCGATAAGGGATATAAAAGAAGATATTAGCAATGTAAAGTTTCAGCAAAAAATCATAGCTGAATCGCTCATATCGTGGTAAACTAAACAGGAACCAGAAAATCAGGATCGGCATACCGGCCGATCGAATATTCTTATTGAAATTATAAGAAAAGAGGGTATACACATGATAAACGTGAAAGAATACAGCGGACACATTCGAAACTGGTCAGCGCTTTGCGAACGACTGGGGATCGATCATTCTTTATCCAGAGAGGACAGAGAAGCACAGATTCTCATCAAAGCATATGAGACATGGGGAAATGAAATGGCAGACCATATGCATGGGATGTTTGCCTTTGCCTTGTGGGATGATGAGAAACAGGAATTATTCTGTTTGAGAGATCAGTTCGGAACAAAGCCGTTTTATTATTATGAGACAGCAGATGGTGAATTATTATATGGGACAACCATCCGTCAGATCATGGAGCAGCCGGGGTTTGTAAAAGAATTAAACGAAGAGATGCTGCAGTTATATTTAAGCCTTACCTATGTTGCAGGAGAGATGACATTTTTTAAAGGTGTCAAAAAGCTTCTTCCGGGACGGTATCTGATCTGGAAAGACGGAAAACTTGCGATCACCCGTTACTGGAAGCCGGAATTCCACCCGGATGAGACTAAAACATTAGAAGACTGGGCTGATGAGATTCACAACACACTGACAGAGATTATGCCGGAAGTGAAAGAAGAGAGTGAGTATGCAGAATCGTTCTTGTCAGGCGGGGTAGATTCTTCGTATGTTCTGGCAATGTCAGATGTGCAGAAAACAGATTCTTGCGGATATGAAGAAGAGCGATTTGACGAATCCGGACTTGCAAGACAGACAGCAGAGCTTCTTGGAAGAGAGAGCCAGCGTTGTGTGATCACACCGGAGGAATATTTTGGTATTGTGCCGGATGTAATGTACAACATGGAACAGCCGCTTGGAGATGCCTCGGCAATTGTATTCGCACTTGGATGCAGAGAGACTGCAAAGCATACAAAGATCTGTTATTCCGGAGAAGGTGCGGATGAATTCTTCGGTGGATACAATATGTATCGAAATGCAGAACGCTACGGCGAGAATCTGAAGAATTTCTATGTCGGAAATACGAACATCATGAAAGAGGATGAAAAGCAGAAAATCTTGAAACATTATGATCCCGATGTGCTTCCAATCGAACTCGTAAGAAGTATTTATGAGGAGATGGAAGGATTGGATCCACTTAGTAAGATGTCCAATGTAGATATTCAGATCTGGCTGGAAGGAGATATTTATCTGAACGTGGATAAGATGAGCCGGGCAGCAGGACTGGAAGTTCGGATGCCTCTGACTGATACCAGAATTTTCAGCATTGCATCCAGAATGCCGTCCAGATATAAAGTCAACGAGGAGCAGAACAAAGTCGCATTCCGTACAGCGGCAGCAAAAGTGCTTCCGGAAGAAATTGCATTCCGCAAGAAACTTGGATTTATTGTGCCGATCCGTATCTGGATGGCGGATGAGCGATACAATCAGGATGTGCGTGACAAGTTCCACAGCGAGATGGCAGCCAAATTCTTCAATCTGGATGAGATCAATGCGATTTTTGAGGATTATATCGGAGGAAACTCGGATAACTGGAGAAAAGTGTGGACAATTTATACATTCCTTGTATGGTATGAGGAATACTTTGTGAAGAGATAAGAAAAAACCATGGAAAACGGGATAAGTTCCCGTCACTTCCATGGTTTTTTAAATTAAGCTTTTTTCATTTCCGTATAAATTTCACGACCATACTGATCCAACAGATCGATCGTATGCTGCATATCTTCCTGTGTTGCTTCCGGATGGATCGCGCAGATTCGAAGTACGGTCTTTCCATTGAGAACAGTAGTAAATATCGCTGCATAACCGCTTTCGAGGATCCGATGGGAGATCTTTTCATTCAAAATGTCCTGTTCTTCCTTTGTCAGATCTTTTGGGGCATAGCGGAAGTTGATCATTGCCATCTGTGCAGGGGAGACGATCTCCCAGTCTTTTTTGGATTCAGAGCTTCTTCGGCCCAGACTGCAGCTGGAATCCATGCTCAATGCAGATCCGATCAGATCACTTCCGAGCACCTGCAGAGTCAGCCATAGTTTTAAGCCGCGGGCAGGGCGGGTCAGCTCCATTCCGATATCCCATGTATTGACATTGTCGATGTCATTTTCCAGATCTTTTAAATACTCTGGATTTACATGGAAGCTGTGGAACAGGTTACGGATATCTTTTACAAGAACCATAGCACATCCGTACGTCTGGAAGAGCCATTTGTGTGCATCCCAGCTGATACTGTCAGCAAGCCCGGTTCCAGTTAACAGAGACTTGTATTTCGGGCTTAACAGTACAGAAGCACCGTAAGCCCCGTCAATGTGAAACCACATATCATGTTTTTTACAAAGTGCGGAAATCTCTGTAAGTGGATCTATACTTCCGGTGTTCGTGGTTCCCGCGGTACCAATGACAACAAACGGGATATAGCCGGATTTTTTGTCTGTTTCAATGGCTTCTTCCAGTTTTGTCGTATCCATCTGGAAATGGGAGTTTGTCGGAATTCTGCGGATCCGGCTGTCCGTGATTCCGATGATGCGCAGTCCTTTTGCGACGGAGCTGTGTGTCTGATCCGAAATATAAGCTGTTCCCAGATGGAGATTGATATCTGTTAGCTTATTGTCCCGGGCGGCAGTCAGAGCGGTGATGTTTGCCATAGACCCTCCGCTTACAAAGACACCTCCGGGATTCTCGGTAAATCCGACCTGTTTTGCCAGCCATTTTAACACTTCCTGTTCAATACAGTTGACCATGGGGGCAAGTTTGCTTCCGCCGGCATGAATGTTGTAAGCAGATGTCATGATATCTCCCAGCCAGGAAACCGAAGAAGCCGGTCCCGGAACGAAGCTGAAAAAACGTGGATGGTTGGCATCTCCGCGGTAGCGGTACACTTCGTTCATCATTTCAGAGACAACTTCGTTTACCGGGCGTCCTTTTTCCGGGATTTTGATCTGTTTGATTTTGTCCTCCTGATGTTCCTTTGCTTCAACAACAACAGGCTGATCGTGGATCTCGTGTTTTTCTGCACAAAAATCATGCACAAATGATTTGATGGCCTCTTCCAACTGGGTACTGTTTAAAATATATTCGGTTCCGATCATAAAGGTATTCCTCTTTTTCTTAATTACTTGACTCATTTCGTTTGATAGTCTACACTAAATTACATATATGTAAAATTCATAGATTTCATATAATATATTAAAAATGTTAATGAGGAGAGACGGATGGAAATCAGAAATATTTTGACGTTTCTAAAAGTGGCAGGCACCCAGAATTCCAAAGCAGCAGAGCAGCTGGGGTACTCCCAGTCCGCAGTGACCATTCAGATACAGCAGTTGGAAAAAGAGCTGGGAACACAGCTGTTTGAGCGGATTGGAAAGCGTGTATATCTGACGGAAAAAGGGCAGGAGTTTATTGGCTATGCAAGTGAGATCATGCGTGTGACAAATGAAGCATTGACATTTGCCGGGGAAGAGCATACGACAAGAGGAACATTGAAGATCGGCGGCGTGGAATCTACCTGTACGGCACTGCTTCCGGAACTTTTGCTTCAATATCACAGACTGTATCCGGAAGTTGAAGTGATCATTAAGTCCGGAGCTACAGAAAATTTGATGGATCTGGCGAAAAGTGATGAGATTGATCTGATCTTCACGCTGGATAAGAAAATTTACAGTTCACAGTGGATGTGTGCGGCAGAAAGAGTAGAAGATACGATTTTTGTGACATCAGACAGGGTATTTGCACAAAAAAGTAATATTCATCTGATACAGCATCTTGCAAAAGCGGCATTTCTTCTCACGGAAACAGGAGCCGCCTATCGATATGAACTGGAGCAGATGCTGGCAGAAAAAGAGATTGAGATTGTACCGGTTTTGGAGATCGGCAATACAGAAACGATTATCAATCTGCTAAAGCGGGGGATGGGGATATCATTTTTGCCGGAATTTACTGTGAAAGAAGAAATAGAAAAAGGTGTCCTTTTCGAGATACGGACGGATTTGCCGGGAGTGAAGATGTACCATCAGCTTTTGTATCACAAGAACAAATGGATGACACCACAGATGAAAGCGTTTCTGGATCTTGTGCTTGCACAGCCCGGATTTCGTGAAAAAGCGGGCTGTGCAAGCACATAAAATTATTTTCCGGTTACATATTCATGCATGGATTTTGTGAGATAGTGGTTGACCGGCATTTTTTCCGTTGTAATATATCCGGCAGGAGCATCGATCAACATTGGAATGCGGTTGACCAGTGTGGCGCAGGTTAATTCCACTGTTGCCGGGCGATTTACGATCACCGTTGTATCCGGTTCACCGTGGAAGCTCCATTCATTTTTATCAAAATCCTCAGGACCATAGACATAACCGAGACATTGTGTTTCCAGTGTGATTCCTTCTTCTGTTTCTGTTGTAACGATGGCGGACATTCCGGTAGCATCCCCTGCTTTTACCGTCATATTCAGCGTACTGGAGTACAAATCTCCGTCGTGCGTGATCGGTACACATTTTTGTGTCTGTGAAGTAATGTGAAGACCGAGCTGGCTGCAGAGCCATCCGTTCTGATTCCACATATAAGATGGAACGACGATGCCCTCATCAATTGCCTGCAAGGTCTGGTGATAATCCAGATTATTATATGCTCCGATCTGGCGTTCGAATCTTCGATATTTAATCCGGCGCCATGGCCCTCTGCAAGAGCAATTCCATAGTCTTCCACATTATAGCTGCTGCTTCCGCAGATTTTTGTAATGCGATGCATAGATCCTGCCAGAGTTGTGATCAGAGAACCCCAGTACATATCCGGGTATCCGCTTCCGCACAATGTACAGTTGTTGGCTTTGGCAAGTGCATCCAGTTCTTCTGTAATTTCTTTTGAAGAGTTCCACGGATAGAGTGCCTCTTCGCAGGTAGAAATCGCGTTGATTCCGTTTTGTGCACATACAGAAAATGCTTCTTTTAATTCGGCCATAGTGGAGCGGGTTGCGATAATGCATACATCTGGTTTTTCTTTGCTTAAAATTTCAGAAGCATCTTTAGCATCGCTGATCGTTATGCCAAGTTTTTCCATTCCAAGATGAGTGCCGATATCCGTACCGATCATTGCAGGATTCATGTCAAAGGCAGCCACCAGTTCTCCGCCTTTTTCTAAAACATATCGCATCAGATAGTGACTCATTTTTCCGCATCCGTATTGTGCGATTCTTATTTTTCTGTCCATAAAATCATATCCTTTCTTTGAAACATTATGTTCCATAGTATAGCCAGGAACTCTTTATCTTATGTTGATTGTAAGTCCTGTTGCCGGAATAAAGTCAATGTAAAATTGTAGTCTGCTGACAGGCAGAAAAAGGCTATTTCAGATGAGAAAACTGTACAAAATGATTGAAAATAGAAGTGGAATCGGCTAAAGTAACATTATACTAAGAATAAGGTTTGGGAGGACACAGAATGCAGATTAAAAATGCAGTTTCCATGATTCCCTATGGTCTGTTATCAGGAATTGTCGATGGACAGGAAGTGCGCATCACACAGCTGGGAGAAAACGGATTTGTATTTCGGATGGCAAATCAGGCTGGGAAAATCCATGAAATCTGGCTGCAGTTTTTTTCGCAAAATGGAGGGTGCTATAAGAAGCTTCTGATTCCTGCAGACCGGATGAAAAAAATGGAGGAGAGCCGATTTTTTACAGAATATACGGTATTGACAGAAGACAAAGACTATCAAAAATATGTGCGTCAATTACTTGCTGATTATTGGAAGTATATTTCTTTGAAAATGACAGGGGAAGACGGGGAAGTCGCGGCAGCATACACGGATTACCCTGTTCATCTGGATGAAGACTATGCAGAATCTCTGGAAGAGCAGAAAGAGGAGTGGTTTCAGGAGGCAGCAGAGAAAGCAAAAGGCAGAAGCTGTGTGAAAATGTAGAGCTGGCTCTGGAGTTGGATACTCCGCAGTTATATGAAGCGTGGCTAAGGGAACCGATGGAAACATTTGCAGAAAAATACTGGAAAAAATGGGGCTTGCAGGAACATCCGATTGCGAAGAAACCGGTGGAACGTGTTTATATAGGCAATACGTTTTGTCCTCATTTATTTCCAGAGAATGACATATTACATGCCATGTTGGAAAAGGCAAAAATTGAAGGAATTTCAGTGACACTGACATTTTCGTGGATCAAAGAGAGTCAGATAGATTCAATCAGAGAATTGCTGAAATTTCTGGAACAGAGAAAAGAATATATGCCGAATGAGATTGCAGTAAATGACTGGGGCACCGCACATCTGATCCGTAAATGGAAACAGGAAACACAAAACTGTGTGAAACTGAATCTGGGTATTCTTTTGAACCGGTACAAAAAGGACAATCGGTCCCGTTATCTGAAAGAGGAAACAAAGTGCTTTCAGGAGACCAATTTAAACAGTGAATTTTATCAGCAATATTTAAAAGAGAACCAGATTGAGCGGTATGAACTGGAAGCCTGCGGACATGAAATCGTGATTCCAAAAGGAAAACATAGCCTGCATCTGCCGTTTTTTCAGACCAATACAGCACAGTTTTGTACACTGTATGCGAAGTGCGCATGTGGAGACCGTGGCAGACAGAAATCTGTAGAACAGTGCCCCGGATACTGCAGGGGATTGGTATTTTTATATCCCAGGCATCTGGAGATGTTTGGAAAGTATAACACACTGTTTGGATATGACAGAACGAGTCTGGAAGAGATGGAGTATCTGAATCAATCTGTCAGACAAGGCATTGACCGGATTGTGGTAAACCTATTGTGAGAAGTGAGGCGTGAAGATGAAGATTACAGCAGGGCTTGGAAGTGTGGATGATTATCCAATGTATGTGGAGGCAGGGGCAGATGAATGTTTCTGCGGGTATGTTCCATTTGCGTGGGCAGAAAAATATGGAGTGCTAAATCCATTAAACAGACGAGAAGTGCGCGCTTATAATGTGCAGATCGGTTCTTATGAAGAGTTGAAGATTCTTGGAAATATGAGGAAATACTATCAGGTGCCGGTAGCCATCACGTTCAACTCATTATCTTATACACGAGCAGTATCCTGTTGTGGGGGAGATCATTGGACAATGCCATCAGGCAGGATTTGATACGATCATTGTGGCAGATCCGGCGCTGCTTTTGTATATCCGCAGTCAGAAGATCCCCTGTCGGATCCATTTGAGCGGAGAATTTGGAGAGATCAACAGCCAGATGGCAGATTTTCTGGAAGAAATGGAAATCTGCCGGGTGATCTTTCACCGCAAAAATACAGTAGAAGATATGAAATCCTGTATTTCCAATCTAAAAAAGAATATCGAGTACGAGGCGTTTGTCCTAAATGAACTGTGCCATTTCAGTGGAGGATTCTGCAATTCGCTGCACTGTGATGAACTGGGGCATCTCTGTCGGGTTCCATATCGCGTGGGGAAGTTGAACAAAAAGTGTAAGGGCGTTCTGGAACTGTCAAATCAAAAAGCAGATGAAGTGGAAAACGAGGATTTGGATGTGGAAAACTATCGTACAGGAGCAGGTGGATGTGGATTGTGTGCGCTGTACGACCTACAAAAAGCGGGAATTACATATTTGAAGATTGTGGGCAGAGGAAATTATACAGAATTCATGCAGCAGGATATCATCCGGTTGAAAAAAGCGCTTATGATTTTGGAAACAGCGGAAACGAAAAGAGAATTCCGGGATCGTATGAAACAGGAATTGTTCCCAGATGGGTGCAGTCAAAACTGCTACTATTGACAACAGTTTTGACTGGTATTCCAGAATCGTTTGATCTCATCAGGAGTTAAAGTCTCGATGAATCGCTTTTTAATGGTGATCAGTTCTTCCAGATCGTAGAGAATTCGATAGAGAACTGCACGGTTTTCAAACTCGGTTCTTGTCACTGGAAGCGATTCTTTTTGCATGGAAGTCTGCATTTCGGTCAGTTTCTGCATCAGTTCCTGTGTATTATTGGATTCATGAAATTTTATACTGACATCTTCGATAAAATGAGAGATGGCATGCGCCTGAATCGGAACATCATGTAAAAGTCGGATATTCTGACAGAGTTTTTCAACTACCAGCTTCTGGTTTTTTCGCATTTCTACATATTTCACAAAATACTGTTCATCTGACAGTAATGTATTTCCCTGATTTTCGTGCGCCTCTTTTTCCAGTTTCTTTAAAATCAAATCCAGATCGGACAGATCAAAAAAGGTGCAGGCAAGTTGTTTGTCCATCACAATATCACGGGCGATCCGGTGGAATGTATTCCGGAATATCTGTTCCAGCTCGGATTGTGCCCGTCGGATTTTTGCTGAATTTCCGGGCATGTAGAGATTCATCAGAATCCCACAGGAAGTTCCGGTCAGAAGCAAAAGCAGTTCGTTGACCAGGAGTGCGGGATGCACGGACTGGGCAGCATACAGGTGCAGTACCAAAACGGTGTTGGAAACCAGTGTATTCTGCAGGCTTAAGATGGCAATAATACCGGCAGAAGTTGGTGTCTGCAGTTGGAATAGTACTGCAAGAAGACATCCGATGGATGCGGCGGCAGCAATTTTCAAACACGCTCTAGCAAGAGCCTCGGAACTGGAGCGGTAGCAATCAGAACCGAAGTACGCAGAGCTATGCCGAATATTTCTGGCGGATTCAGAAGAGGTTTGTGAGGATAATCTGGAACAGACGGGAATTTCATTTCGATTTGAAAATGCAGATTTTGAAGATTTTGTGTCGAAAGTCTGCAGTTATATGGGTGGGGTGATGTTTGGACACTACAGAATAATATTTTTTTAATAAAAAAAAGCCTTGATTTTAGGGCTTTTTTTAGTGTCTAATAAAAAGTTGGCACAGTTCTTGCAGTATATAAGGGTAGAAAGAAAAAGAGGAGGATGAAGAAATTGAAAAAATTCTTATTTGCAACACATGGAACTTTAGCAACAGGGATGAAGAGTACATTAGAATTACTCATAGGAAATACTGCAGATATTACCTGTTTGACAGCCTATGTAAACCCAGAAGACAATGTGGATGAACAACTGAAAGTTTATTTTTCAGAAGTGAGTGATGAAGATCAAGTAATCGTATGTACAGATTTGATGGGGGGAAGTGTCAATCAGAAAGTTGTTCCATATGCACAGAAAGAAAATGTATTTCTGATAGCCGGATTCAACCTGCCATTGATACTGGAACTGGCAATGAACGAGGATAAGGTTACAAAGGAAGAACTGCTAGATTCTATTGAGGAGTCCAGAAAAAATATGATGCTCGTTCAGGTAGAAATACCAGAAGGAAAAAAAGAAGATGAGGAAGAATTCTTAGCATAACAATAGATGATTGCGAAACTCAAAATGCGACTGATGTGGATAACTTTTGAGATTTCTAACGAAGTTATAGGCTTTGCAAGGGACAAAACCATAATACTTGCTAAAAATCGTGAAATGAGAGGAAGTTATCCACATTTCCACAAGGATTGGGAAGCGTAAAAACTGACATTTTTGAGGAGATATTGATTTGTCACAATCAAAGAATTCAGTATTTTCAATGAGTTCAGAGTTTCGCAAACGCCTATTAGCATAACAAAAAGAAAAGGAGAGAAAAAGATGATTGTATGTTTGAGAGTAGATGAAAGATTAATTCACGGACAAGTAGCAATGACATGGACAAAGGAACTGAAACTGAATGGACTGGTAGTTGCAAGTGATGAGGCGGCATCAAATGAACTACAAAAAATGACATTAAAGATGGCAGTGCCGGAAGGAATCAAATGTATCATCAAGTCGGTAGAAGATGTGACAACGATTCTGGATGATCCACGTTCAGAGTCTATGCGTCTGATGGTACTTGTACCGATGGTAAAAGATGCAGTTACATTGTGTAAACGTTACAAAAATATTGAAATGGTAAATATCGGAAATGCCGGTAAAACGACATCCGGAGAAAAGAAAATCTTATCAAAAGAAGTTATGCTGACAGCAGACGAACTGGAAGCACTGAAAGAACTGACAGAGCTTTACCCGGACACATTTTTCCAGGGAACACCGGCAATGGAAAAGAAAATGGCATCTGCAATATTAAAGGGATGTTGATTAAAATAGGATAGAGGAGGATGAGATTATGATGTTAGATGCATTTTTTGTAGCACTCGCTGTTTTTGTGGGAGTTGCAGGACATGAACTTTTTGGAATGGCAATGTTGAGCAGACCGATCGTAGTGGCACCGCTGGCAGGACTGCTTTTGGGAGATGTGCAGACAGGACTTATTGTAGGTGCATCATTGGAGTCGATTTTTATGGGAGTTGTAAACATCGGAATATCCAGTACAGCAGAACCGGCACTTGCAGCCGGACTTGCAACTGCTTTTGCAATTAATCTCGGAGGAAATGTCGGAACCATTATTCCAATCGTTTTTCCCATTGGCAGTGCTTGGATACAGTTAATGAACTTTATTTTCTCTTTTGTGATTGGCCATGCGCACCGAAATTTGAAAGAACTTGCAAAGAAGGAAAAGATAAAGAAATTACAATACTTCATTTTGGTTTATGGTTCGTACATTATGCGTTATATGCATTGATTCCGTTTTTTGCAGTATTGTTTGGTTCGGATGCTGTTCAGCGTATTCTGGAAATGATACCGGATGTAATTATGAACGGTCTGACGGTAGCGGGAAATATGCTTCCTGCAGTTGGTATGGCAATGCTTCTGCAGATGCTCTGGAATAATAAGATTGCAATCTATTTCCTGCTGGGATTTATTCTCGTAGCATATTTGGATCTTCCACTGATCGCAATTGCAGTATTGGGAACAATTATTGCGGTTGTGACAGCACAGCGTGATATGCAGTTAAAGAACAATCAGGCGGCACCGGCGGCAGCGGTAGAAAAAATGAGTGAAGAGGAGGACTTTTTCGCATGAAATTAATGAATAATGTCAGTAAGGAAGAGAAAAAATTAATCAGAAAAATGTTCTGGAGATCCGGAGCAATGTATGCATCAGTAAATCCGGTTACCATGGGAGGAGGCGGTTTCTGCTATTCCATGATTCCGTTTATCAATCATTTTTATAAAGATAACGAAGAAAAAAGAAGAGAAGCATTGGCACGTCATGTGAAATATTTCAGTACGACAATTCCGATGGCATCTTTTGTAATGGGAATTGCAGGCTCCATGGAAAAAGAGAACAGTGAAAAAACAGATTTTGACGCAGGATCATTAACTCAATCAAGCTGAGTCTGATGGGACCGCTGGCCGAATCGGCGATTCCTTATTCTGGGGCGTATGGCGTGTTGTTGCAGCCGGACTTGCAATCGGACTTGCCAATGCAGGAAACGTGCTTGCACCATTGATTTTCCTTCTTGCATTTAATATTCCGAACTACCTGTGCCGTTACTATGGAGCGTTTTTAGGATATTCTCTTGGCGCAAAATACATAGAAAAGATTTATTCTAACGGAATGATGGAGATTCTGACGAAGGCAGCGGGCATTGTCGGACTGATCATGGTCGGAGCGATGACGAGTAAAACGGTTCTGTTTACGACAATTCTTGATTTTACGATGAAAGGAAATCCGTAATGGATGTACAGTCTTCTCTTGACAGTATTTTTATCGGAATTGTACCGCTTTTGCTTACATTTGGATGTTTTAAACTGTTAAAGAAGAAAGTAAATATCATTGTTTTGATCTTTGGAATTGTTGCATTGGGAATTATATTATCCGTTCTCGGAATCTGCTAAGGCAGGAGGAAAAGTTATGACAGGAAATCGTATCAGAGACAGTAAAAGAAATCCGTTTTTTCAAGTAAAAGTAAAAGACGGGAAATACAGCACGGAAAATCAGGTGAGTTATTATGGAAAAAAACTACCGGATGATACATTTTCCTTTGATGTTTCCAATCAGAAAGTACAGGCGAATCTGGATGAATTCGGAACGATAAGACATATTACATTTTTTCACGGAAATTATCTGATGGAAAGTAAGCCGGGGGTGTGGGTGGCAAAGGATTTTGTGCAGGAACATCAGTTGTCTGTTTCTGTAAAATGGAATGGACAGACAGAAAAATTATGTGAACATACAAAATATGTGGAGACGGATCTGGCAGAAAATCTGTTTCCACGCTGCAGGCATTATTTTCCGTGGGGAGAAGTCACGATTCTTGCCACAGCACCGATTACAGCAAAAGGAAAACGGCTGAGTTGTCTTCTTTATGAAGTAACGGTAAAAAATACAGGCAGAGAGGCAGCAGAGATGACGGTCTGTCTCCCTGCTTTGTATGAAAAGAAATATTCGGATACAAGAAATGTGTTGATGATAACAGCGGAGAGTGGAACGTATCAGGATGTTTCCTTTACACTGCAGCCAATGGAGCAGAAACGGGTTTCACTTCTGTTTGGAGATCCGAACCGGTATCAGGATATAGAAATGTTTTTAAGTAAAGATACGGATTTCTGGATGGAACAGACGTTACAGTATTTCCGGTCATTGACAGGAGAACTGAAGATGGAAGAAGATGCGATGGCAGGAATGCTTTTGCAGAGAGCATACCAGCAGGCGTTTGGTGCGTTTGCAATGTCAGGCGAGAATGAAATTCTGGGTTCCAACTGGGGAACGTATCCGGTCACACCACATGTATGGAATAAAGACATGTACTACTCCAGTCTGCCGTTTACACTGACAGAGCCGGAACTTTGTAAAAAATGTATTCTCTGGTTTGCAAAATATGGAATCAAATATAAAGGAACTAAATTCGAAGGCGGCGTCTTTCATTCATTGAGCAATTCGTTGTCTGTGATCATGCTTTCCGGTGCATATTATGAGTATTTTGGTGAGAAAGAATTTTTCCAACAGCATCCAAAGCTCTATAAGAAAATGAAAGCAATTCTTCAGACGGTTCTCGAAAGCCGTGAGGAAAATGAGCCTTATCTGTATCGTACAACGTGGATTTCCGATGCGTATGCACTGGGAAAGTATCATACAGGAACCAATCTCTGTGTGTACCGCAGTTTTATGGCATTAGCAAGAATTGCGGAAGAAGTTTTCGGAGAGAAAAGTTATGCGGAAATGTTGAGAAGTGAAGCAGGAAAGACAAGAAAAGATATCGAACGGTATATGACTGCGAAGGGGCTCTTTGGAACACAGTATCTGGAAGGAATCAGTGGAATCGCAGAGGAAAAGAAGGAATGTGATTCTGCAGAAAAGTATCAGAAAGAGATGTTGGACCAGGGGCTTCAGTTTATAACAGATGTGAACCATGACGGAGAAATTTGTCTCAGAATGCATGATGGGGAAGAATCGGATACAACCCTGATGAAATACTACAAATATCAAAGTGAAGAGCAGGATACTTTGAAGCAGTATGGTCAGTTTACAGGAAGCAGAGAAAATCCTACTTACAGTGAACTGAGCAGAGGAATCAAGTGGGGAAATCAGTCCGGGGCAACATTTCCGGGATATATTTCGATTTTAAACGGTGCGGCAGAGAAAGAAAACTGGTCAGGAGACGAAGGTAGATTTCGTGAGTTAGAAAGACTGATAGACCTGGATGGTTCCTGGTGGTGGTGGCCGTATAAGATCGGAGCACAGACCGGTGATGTTGTGAGAATGAACAGCTGCGGAAAATGTGGATGGGGTGCAGGAATCTTTTTTATCCTTTTTATCACGGAATTTCTCGGAATCGAATATGATGCGCCGAAGGCGGTGTTCAGAATCCATCCTAAGCGGTTTATCGGCGGATTCTGCTGGAAAAATATGCGGATAGGAAATGCCCGATTTGATATTTCGGTTCGGTATGAGCATCATATGGCAGAGTTTTCTATGAAAAATAGAAGTACATTTCCGGTTTATGTAGAAATGAAAAAAAATCAAAAGAAATTAATTCACCCAAACAACGAAGAGAAATGGAGTCAGGATTATGAATTTATTAAATAATATCACAACCTTTAAGGGCGAGCGGTCAAGAGCAGTATCTCCGGAAAATCCGACGGGAGAAAAGGGAAGAGCATGCATGGAAGACAGTGCACTCGGACCGCAGAGAAAAGGAAGAGGAAGTATCCGTCTTCCAATGGGAGAAGAGACGGTCATTGCAGATATAAAAGGACCGGGAATCATTCGTCATATCTGGATGACGATTCGTGAAAATACAGAAAAGGGAAGTTTTGTTATGCGTGATGTTGTACTCAGAATCTATTGGGACAACAGCAGCACTCCGGCGGTAGAAGCTCCACTGGGAGATTTCTTCTGCAACGGATTCGGCGAACGATGTGACATTGCGTCTCTGCCGATCGTAGTAAATCCAACGGGCGGTATGAACAGCTATTTTGAAATGCCGTTTCGTGAAAGAGCAAGAATTACCATTACAAATGAACATCCGAAAGACATTACTTCATTTTTCTATACAGTAAATTATGCGGAGACAGACAGTCTGCCGGAAAACACTCTGTATTTCCACGCATACTGGAAACGGGAAAGACAAACAGAACTGGCAAAAGATTACGTGATACTGGATAAGATTAAAGGAAAAGGCTATTATGTAGGAACATTTCTTGCGCTGACTGCACTGGAAAGATATTGGTGGGGAGAGGGTGAATTTAAGTTCTATCTGGATGGAGATGAAGAATTCCCGACCGTATCCTCCACAGGTTCTGAAGATTATTTCGGAGGTGCGTGGGCATTTCATCAGAAAGATGAGCTGGGAAGACCTTCCGTTAAGAACTATTCCACACTGTTTCTAGGTTATCCGTTTTATGAGACAAAGGACAAGACACGTGTACGGTTTGAAACAGGAAAATTAAATGCAGTACATGCATTTGGTGATGACAGTCTGCCGCGCCATGGTCTGTACCGCTGGCATATTCTAGATCCAATCGCATTTTCAGAAGATATCAAAGTAACTTTGCAGCAGATTGGAAATGATGATCTGTCATTGTTTGAACGTTCGGACGATGTGGCAACAGTGGCTTATTGGTATCAGGATTCTGCAGAAGGATTTGATCGGGTATTTCCGGACAGAAGAGCACGTCTGCCGAGGTAAGAATGCCGGGAGTTACTGCTCACAGGTTAACATATGAACAGTAATCCCCGGGACAAAAAGCCATGAGATGGAAAAGAAAACTTGAGTTTCCGCAAATTGCACTGAAAAAATGGATATGTCTTCCCAAAGTGCCAATCTGCCGAAATTTTGAGAGATTTAGAATGGCAGTGCCGAAAATAGAGGCACTTTAATAAGCCCCGCCGGAACCGGACTTTAGGAGACCTATTCTTTTCTCTACTTAACCGGTCAGCTTAAGGCAGAGTTGACGGCATGCCGGACGCTTTGTCCGGAACCACAGTCGGACACCTTCTTTTGCATACGACAGTATGCCGGAGATGCCTTTCGCCAGCCGATAATAGCAGAAGCTTACTTTCTCTTTGATCGGATCTGCTTTCTGTATGATAGAAACTTTCAGGGCATTTGTTGGAGGCTCTGATTCCTCCTGGCAATCAGGCGGAGCGCATAATCCTGCTTCTGTTGGTCGAGGAAGAGGAAGATTTTATTGTCATCATAACCCCGATCCATAACGAAAGTAGCTTTCCCGAAAAGAGAGACGGCCTGTCTGATCGCATCAAATGTGATGGTATTTACAGATTTGTAATCTTTCTCAGCAGAAGAATGGAGCCGGGAAAAAATACTGACGGGATGCTTATGAGCAGTTAAAACGCAGGCTTCCGTTACATGATATCCCTTTTTATAAACATTTTTGTCTGTGTGCTTTCTGAACCATCCCGGACAATGCCCAGGGCTTCAAAGTGTTTCCCATCCGGCTTTACAACATCGCTTTCATCAATCAGGACCACCGGATCGGGAGGCGAGAGCTTCTTTACGGTATGGAGATAAGTGGAAGCCGCAGCGGCAGGGGGCCTTCCAAGAGATGTGTGGAAAGTCGTTTTACTGTATTTACTTTACGTGCAGGTTCATGGAGCTGATCGGAAATATCGGTAAGCAGACAGCTCTGAGATGCCAAAATACCGTAAACCATATCTGATATAAACTTGCGGTCTGGTTTCGGAAGACGGCAGGAAATTTTATTTGTAAAAGTTAAAATTTTTCTTTTCAGAGAGTAAGTAGTTGATGTAGAATTAATCATAAGGGATCCCCTTTCTTTTTGTTTAGTAAGTTTTTGGTTTGGTAGCTTAATTTTACATCAAAAAGGAACAGGATTCCTTATATTTTAGGCATTTTTTGAAAGTTGTGGATAACGAAACATAGCAGACTTATCTGAGGAGGATAATTCTGCGGAAACTCAAGAAAAGAAAAGTGTTGTAGAGAAACTCAAAATTTATTATAATAGGGGTATGAAAAAGCAGAAAAACCGGGAGGTACTTTTTATGGAAGCAAAAGACAGGGTATATCAGGCGCTGTGCAGGATGTCGAAGAGTGATTGTCAGATTACGGCGGCAGCACTTGCAGAAGAGCTGAATTTAAGCCGACAGGTAGTCAGCCATTATCTGAACCGTCTTTTGGAAGAAGGTAGTGTGGAAAAGACACTTACCCGGCCGGTATGCTGGAATATCAGGAAACAACAGAGAGAGAATGTGCAGGGTTCTGTCAGTGAAGAAAGAAAAGAAATAGAAGAAGTGCTGCCGGAAGTACGCCGGGAAGACGTCTTTGATACAATGATCGGTGCTGACGGCAGCCAGAAAAATGTAATTGAAAGATGCAAAGCGGCGGTGTCATATCCGCCGGACGGACTGCCAATACTGATTACAGGAGAAAGTGGGGTCGGAAAAAGCTTTCTGGCAAGACTGATTCACCAATATGCAGTTTCCAGTGCAGTTATCAGCGAGAGTGCTCCGTTGGTAGTGCTGAATTGTGCAGATTATGCGAACAATCCAGAGCTATTGTCGGCAGCACTTTTAGGGTATAAAAAGGGAAGCTTTACCGGAGCGGATACAGATAAAGAGGGGCTTTTGCAGGAAGCGGACGGCGGTTATCTTTTTCTGGACGAGATTCACCGGCTGTCTTATGAAAACCAGGAAAAGCTTTTTATTTTCATGGACACAGGAAAATATCGACCGCTTGGTGACAAGAACTGGAAAGCGGCGAAGGTAAGGTTTATTTTTGCAACAACGGAGATTCCGGAAAAAGTCCTTCTGGAAACATTTCGCCGGAGAATTACCGTACAGACTTCAATCGGAAGTATTGCGGAAAGACCGCTGATGGAACGACTACAGTTAATTTATCGGTTTTATCAGAAAGAAGCGGTAAAGATCAACAGGGATATTCTGATTGAAAAGGATGCGATGCAGTATCTGTGCTTTTCAAAGTTACCTGGAAATATCGGAAAACTGGAAAATCTTGTGCGGGTAAGCTGTGCAGAAGCATATTTTCGGCAACAGGAGGAAAAACTGTTGAAAATCTCTTCAAGAGAGCTGCAGAATGAGACACCGGACAAGGGTGATTCTTTGGAAGAAATTGTCTGTCCGATGAAAGTTTTGTGCAGTCAGGAAAGTGAATCTGCGTATGAAGCATGTGTTACGGAACATGCTTTGAATGTTTCAGCTCTCTGGGAAGAGGTGGTGAAGGCTTCCTGGGATAAAACAGATATGTTATATCTACGGTATAAACACCAGATGAAGACTTGGGAGAAATATGTCACAGTGAGTTCTTCGGTGTTCGAAAATACGGTAAGAAAGATGTTTGAGAGCAGCTGCAGATTGGTGCTGAAACGCTATGGAATTCGTGTGACAGACCAATGTCTGAAGGAACTGTACCTGAGTTATAAGATGTTCTCGCAAATGGAATTGGATGCAGAGATGGAGTGGAAATTGTCTGTTTATTTTGAACAGTCTCTTTCAAGGGCACATTATATTGCAAAACGTCTTTTTGAGAAAGTGGTATCGTTGGAACAAGGCTGTGGAAAACACGTCCTGTTTTTGTTTACAGTTGCTCTGCATGAGTATGTTGTAGAGTCTGTTGAACTGGCAGGTTTGATTGCTGCGCATGGAGATACAACGGCGAGCAGTATTGCAAAAGTGGTGAATCAGGCATGTGGAACCTTTGTGTTTGAAGCAATTGATATGCCGATGGACTCTTCTTTTGATGCGATGATTGATAAAGTAAGGAGTTATCTGGAAGATATTCCGGGAGGAAGAGGAGTGATTCTGCTGGTAGATACAGGTTCTCTCAGCAGAATGTATACATTGATCAAAAACAGTCTGTCAGGGGATCTGATGATTATCAATAATGTTTCTACGGCAATTGCGCTCGATATCGGAATTAAAATACTGGGACATAGTTCCTTTACGGAAATTACACAGAGTACAAAGAAAATCTGTAGTTTTGATGTACAGTTTTTTGAAGGTCTTTCACAGGGAAAAAATATTGTCATATCCTGTATGTCCGGAGTGGGAATTGCGGAAAAGATTCAGGAAATGATGAAAAGCGTGCTCGGAGACTGCGGGCTTGATTTTATTACGATGGATTATAAGGAACTGATTCGGGTTTTGGGTGAAAAAGGGGAAAAATCCTTTGAGCAGACACTGTTGATTTTGACGACTTCATCACTTTCAGAAGAAGTAAAAACTCCATGGCTGAGTATGTATGATGTGTTGGATGGAAGTGGAGAACAGGTGCTGTGGGATTCCTTAAAGACAGTAATAAATCCGGAGCAGTTTGAAGTGCTCAAAAGAGAATTTGTAAAGTTTTTCTCAATGGAAGGTATCGTAAGCCGACTGCAGTTTTTGAACCTGCGGTTGTAGTTCGGGAAGTAGAACTGATTTTGATGCGGTATGAAAAGTATTATGCATTGGAAATGTCGGGGCATGTGAGACTAAATTTGTATATGCACATTGCATTTATGTTTGAGCGTCTGATGATCGCACAGGATGGTTATGAGGAAGAACAACGGGAATTATCTGAGCAAGAGAAGGAGTTCTATCGGATTTCTCGGATTGTATTTGCGGAAGCAGAAAAAAAATACAGAATCAGATTGGATGAATATGAATTGTCGATGCTATACGAATTGTTTAAAAGACTGATTAAGTAGTAAAGAGGAAATTCGATGGGACTGGAACTGAAGGTTGAGCAGAAACAAAGGGTATATCAGAAGCAGATTGAGCAGGCACGCATCCTGCAAATGAATGCACAGGAAATTGCTGTGTATATTCAGGAAGTGGCACTGGAAAATCCGTTGATTGAAGTGGAAGAACTGGCAGAGGCACCGCTGGAAGAACTGGTGAGGGAAGATATGCGTAAGTCTGATGAAACAGGAGTAACGGCATCGGAGGATACCGACTGGAGCTATGCCGGCGGTCATCAGTTGTTAGAAGACTGGTGGACTCTTCAGGAAGAAAGCCTTGTGGATATAATACATCAGCAGCTGTTGACGATGCCAATTGGGGAAAAAGAAAGAAAATTGTGGAAAGTTAGCAGGATCATTGGACAGTAGAGGATATCTGGAGATTTCGGTGAAAAAACTGGCAGAGTACATACCATGTTCGGTGCGGGAACTTCGGAGTGCGCTGGAGATACTGAAATCATTGGAGCCGGCCGGAATCGGGGCCGCCGATTTGAAGGAATGTCTGATTCTGCAGTTGAAGCGACAGAAAGACTCCCGGCTTGCGATTACTCTGGTAAAAAATTATCTGGAAGATCTGTCAAAACATAAAATTTCAGCAATTGCAAAAGAACTGGGAGAGGAAGAGGCGGCGGTAAGAGACGCATTTTCCAGAATCAGAACCCTGAATCCAAAACCAGGAAGAATATATGGGAGAAACACAGGGGGGTATGTAATACCAGATATTATTGTGTCAAAAGAACATGGAAAATATATAGCGGAATTGAATGAGGCTGTGTACCGGGAACTGAGGCTGAATGAATTCTATGTAAAACTGCGAGATTCGAAAGAGGCGGAGGTTCGGGAATATATTATGCAAAAGCAGGCGCAGGCAGAATGGCTGAGAGCATGCATAGAGCAGAGAAGTCATACATTGCAGAGGATTGCAGATATACTGGTTGATTTCCAGAGGATGTTTTTGGACTCGGGAAAGGATATGAAACCGATCAGACAGAAGGATGTTGCACAGATTATGGAGGTGAATGAATCAACAATCAGCAGGGCGGTGAAAGGAAAATATCTGCAGTGTGGCTGGGGCGTTTATGCACTGTCAGATTTTATGCCAAAAGGGACGGAGGAAGTCAGTAGCGATTCAGTGAAGCTGATGCTAAGAAATTTCATTCAAAGCGAAGATAAGAAGAAACCGCTGAGTGATCAAAAACTGGCGCAGAAACTGGGAGAAGAGGGAATACAGATCTCAAGAAGAACGGTGGCAAAATATAGGATGCAGATGAATATTCTGGATGCAGCAGGGAGAAGGGGGGAGTTCTGATATTGCACAATAAAAATAGAATTGGTTTATGTGGCTGTACTTTGGTGCAAAGGTGGACTGAAATACAGCCGTTTTTGTTTTTTCTAAAGAGATTTCAATAGATTTACGGTATGACTTCTAAAAAATGTCTTATACTGTTGGGTAGAAATGTCGCAAGGAATAGTGCATGTGAATGCGCAGTTCGCATATGCACGTTGACTGTGCATAGTGGCTCACGGCAGATAGACTCTTCACTGATTTTAACCAATGATGTATTACAGACAGGGAAAACGTTATTTTTGTCTGAACGATCAAGATATTTCTTTGTTACCGAAATCCGTTGCTCTGTTTTTCTTTTTTTTATAGCAAACCTCTTAAATAATGCAAGCTCTTTACAGAGGTGATAAAATATAGTGTAGGAGATGATAACATGCTACATAATGAAGCTAGAAAACTGGTATTGGAAGCCTGGGATAAAACGCACAATGCCAAGGAGATCGCAAAATATTTTTCAGTAAACCAAAGTACCATATACCGCCTTGTGGAAGAACGTGCACGCACTGGCAGTTATGAGACCAGAACGCAGCTGAGAGGACGGAAACCAATCCTTACAGAAAAGCAGCACCAAGATATTCTGGAACTTGTGCAGAAACAGCCTGATATCACAATGAAGGAAATCATTGAAAGCCTTAATTTGCCTGTAGGCAGCAAAGCCGTCAGGCGTTTTCTGATAAAACAAGGTTATACTTATAAGAAAAAGTGCATGCAAAAGAACAGGAGCGTCCCCGATGTGCAGGCAAAGCGCAGCGCATGGATAGAAAACATATCTGATGCAAATGCAGAACATCAGATATATCTTGATGAAAGCGGCATTAATACAAACCTCACAAGACACTATGCACGTGCAGTACATGGGAAATGTGCCATTGATGCTGCCCCAATAAACACGCCTGCAGGAATACACCGTTTTGTCGTCCATTCGTCTTAACGGCAGTTTGGTATATACTACGTACCAAGGCGGAACAACCGCACAGCGGTTTCGTGAATACATGGAAAAACAGTTGATACCGAGTCTTGAGAAAGGCAATGTTGTAATTATGGATAATATGCGCTCTCATCATGCCAAAATAGTGACAGAACTTTTGGACAAGGCTGGTATTTCCTACCTGTATTTGCCGCCATACAGTCCGGATTTAAATCCTATTGAAAAAATGTGGTCAAAAATGAAAGCTATTCTCAGAAAGAATAAAATCTGTGTTGCCTCTGAACTGCCTGAAGTTGTAAAAGCGGCCTTAGAAACTATAAGCATGAATGATTGTAAATGGTGGTTTCACGCATGTGGAATTTGCGTTAATTAAGAGGATTACTATAGATGAATGCATATTTATCATACTTGGTTACAATTCTTTGAAATCCTTTTCATTCGCTGGATCAGGTAGATTGGATAGTCGTAAGAATCCACTACCACATGTATCTTGGTGCTTACACCACCTAGGCTGTGTCTGATTTTGCTTGGAAGCTATCCTATCATGAGAAGGCAATAGAAACACATGTTTTGTGCATTTTTAATTTTCAAACACGCTCTATCATATACAGTTACAAGAGTAAACAACCGGAACGAATGTTAACTTACAATAATAAAAGGTTGACAATAGAACGTCTCTTTCGTATACTGGAACAAGAGTGTAAAGAAGGAGAACAAAACACATGGAGACAAAAGCAAAATTTCTCACAACGAAACAAATGACACTGATCGCATTGATGACAGCGCTGACCTGCATTCTGGGGCCGTTAAGTATTCCTCTACCGTTCAGTCCGGTGCCGATCTCATTTACAAACCTGGTGTTGTATTTCTCGGTTTTTGTACTGGGAACAAAATTCAGTACCATCAGTTATATTGTATACCTGTTGATCGGTCTGGTCGGACTTCCGGTATTTTCCGGTTTCAGTGGCGGTCCGGCAAAAGTGGCAGGGCCTACGGGCGGATATCTGGTCGGATTTGTGTTTTTGACAGTGATCGCCGGATTTTTTGTGGAGCATTTTAAAGGAAAACTGTCATTTGCCGTTCTTGGAATGGTACTTGGAACGATCGTATGTTATCTTTTCGGTACAATCTGGCTTTCTATGCAGTTGAATATCGGATTTGTGGCAGGACTTGGTGTCGGAGTATTTCCGTATATTCCGGGAGATCTGGTAAAAATTGCAATTGCCTGCATTATAGGGCCGAAAATCAGACGTGCTGTTGTAAGATAAAGGGATAGAATCTGCACTTTCGGACAGAATAAACAAGACATGATTTGTAATGGAAAGTGGGGAAATGATATGGAAGAACAGACAGGAAAGCTTTTAAAAGAATGCAGCAGTGGCTGCAAGATGGCGATCAACAGCCTGAATCAGGTGCGGGATTTTGTGAAGGATGAAAAGCTTCATCAGCTGCTGGATGAATACGACAAGAAACATAAAGCACTGGAGGAAGATATCAGCAGACTGCTGGAAAAACATGGAGAACAAGAAAAGGATCCTCATCCTGCCGCAGCTGCATTTTCCAGGATTACAACGGATGTGAAGCTGATGCTCCACGATGACAGCTCTCAGATTGCGAAGCTTCTGATGGATGGCTGTAATATGGGAATCCAGTCCATCGGAAAATTTCTCAATGAGTATGAAGAGGCGTCTTCTGAGAGCCGTTCGCTTGCAAAGAAGCTGCTCCATATGGACGAACAGCTGATGAAAGAATTGAAACCATTCTTATAAAAACAGGATAAACAGTTAAAAAACTGACAGCAAAAGTTAACTCTCCATCCATTGGAGAGTTTTCTTTTCTTTGATACAATAAAAGCAGCAAAAGATCAGAGAAAAGAGAGGTGCAGATGGATGGAATTGAAAATTGGAAAACGAATTCAAGATCTTAGAAAGCAAAAAGGACTGACGCAGGAACAGGTGGCAGCAGCACTCAATATTTCAGCGGCAGCAGTGTCCAAGTGGGAGACGGATACGACATATCCGGATATTACAATCCTAAACCCACTGGCAAGGCTTTTGGGCGTGAGTGTGGATGTTCTGCTGGACTTTCAGGAGCAGATGACGGAAGAAGAATGTATGAAGCGGATGGAGAAAGCGGATACACTGTTTTCGACAAGAAACTGGGAAGAAGGACAGCAGTACTGTGAAGAGCTTCTGAAAGAATTTCCGACAGACTTATTTCTGAAATTTCGGGTAGCTTCGACTTATATGCAGTATGCAGGTGCAAGCTTGCAGGAAGAAATTTTGAAGCAGCAGATGGAACGAAGCATTACGTTGTTTGAAGAGAGCACAGCCAGCGAAAATGCGGAGATTTCCGAGACGGCATGGTATGTTTTATCTGGCTTATACTGTATGAATGAGGAATATGAAAAAGGGCTGGAAGCCGTAGAAAAACTGCCGCAGCCGGATTTTGATGCAAGAAGCATGAAGTCCAGTATCCTGTATCAGATGGGAAAACTGGAAGAATCAGAAAAACTGACACAGCGTTGTTTGTATGAAGAAATCCGCAATGCAGGTTTGTCTCTGGTCAGTCTGGCGAAAATTGCCGGAGAAGAAAGTGAGTATGAAAAGGCGTTTCGATTTCTGGATGCCGCACAGGAGCTGGAGACCTTATTTGAAGAAAGCCGTCTCGGAGGAGTCAATGTTATGGTATCCCAGATGAAACTTGGAATTCTGGTGAAGCAGGGGAAAAAAGACCAGGCACTTTCAGAACTGAAGCATCTGGTTATGGGGTATCTGAATATTGTACAAGGAAGAAAGACAGAGACTCCAATTTACTTTGACAAACTGGAATGGAATGAAAGTACTTCACCGAAACGGGGATATCTACTGGAAAATCTTCTGTGGCTGTTGGAGACAGAGGACGTATATGCAGAATTAAGAGCGGAAGATGTGTATCGGGAAATGGTAGAAAAAATTCAAAAGGAACTGGAAAAAAGCAGATAAAATTCGCCCCGCAAAAGTGGAAGAGAGCTTTTGCGGGGCGACCTTGTTTCTTATTTAATCTCAGCTCTTGCAGCTGCATCCTTGTAGTATTTGAAATCTGTAAAGATTTCTTCTTTGTAAGGATTCTTTTTCTTCTTTCTTGCAGTTCTTATAATGTAAATAAATGCTACAATATTTACGATCAGTGCAAGGAGACTGACAATCGTCATCATGGTCGGATCTGCATTTGTGCTTCCGCCGGCAGTGATTCCGTTTAAAGTACCGTCAGCATACAGTTTTGGAATGGTTGCCCATGGGAATACCTGTGTTCCGTCAGAGAATGTCTCCTGGAACAGAGGGAATACCTGCGCGAACATACACCAGATACAAAGCGTGTTGGCACGGTTCATGATCCAGCCGCCTTTGTTCCAGAGCAGTGCTGCGATTGTCGGTGCAAGCAGAAGTGCAACGCCGCAGAACCAGGAATGTGTCGGCAGACAGTTGTAGGTATAGGCGAAATTCCATACATCATAGACCAGGATGTAAACCCAGATCATATCCGGCCAGATCATGTCTTTTTTGTCTTTGGATGTGTAGACAGCCCACCATCCGGTCATACACAAAATATTGATGATTCCGGCAATTCCGTTAAATACGTTGTGCCATCCTCCGTACAGCCATACATCTTCAGAGGACAGCCACCAGGAATACCATCCGTTGATGGCAGATTCAAAATCACTTGCAACGGCGATCAGAATATTGATGGCAACGATTGCAAACGGATACGCTTTGAACCAGTGAGCTTTTCCGATTCCCCATTCATATTTGATCATCATAAATCCGATACATCCTGCAAGTGCGGCATAAAGCTTGGCGTAGTGGAACCATCCATTCATATATAGATATGTCTGGTTATTGAGTGCCCAGGAAGCTCCTGTTTTTGCCCCGACGGCAATTGCAATAAAATAAACAGTCAAAATAGCCGGGATGACAAAAAACATTAAAATACCGCCGGCTTTGGTCCGTCTGGAAACTTCGTTTAACAGAATCAGTGCAGCGAGTACGCCAAGCATCGCGATCCACTGCGGCAGGGCGTTTTCACCGTAAACATGAAATAACATAATCTTTTTCCTCTTTTCATTCCTTTTATTGTGCTTCAATTTCCTTGATATTACATTCATCTCCGCACACGAGATACGTGTTCGGGCTTTTACAATATGGGCACTGTCTGCCGAATTCCACTGTAGGATACGTCTGGCGGCAATCCTCACAGTAAGTAGTGGCAGGGAGTATCTCGATTTTCAGTTCTGAATGTTCGATCAGCGGAAATTTTTTGCGGTAGTATTTCCAGCAGTCTGTCAGGTAATCAGGGACGATTGTGCTCACTTCCCCGATTTCCAGAGTGACAGAGCCGATTTCGCTTAAATTGTTTTCTTTTGCAACATTTTGAAGCGTTTTTGTAATGTGAACAATAATTCCCAACTCATGCATAATGTGTTCCTTTATGATTTCTTTTTCAGTTTGATCTTAATGGCACGTTTGGCTGCATAAGGAAGGATTCCTTTTAGCTTGTCTTCTGCAGTACGCATCCGGCTTGCCTCAGGAAGATCCCGGCTTAAATGGATGGCATCAAACTCGCATTTTGTGGTACAGAGTCCGCAGCCGATGCATTTATTTTCATCCACGACAGAAGCTCCGCATCCGAGACAGCGACCTGCTTCGATCTTGACTTGTTCTTCTGTGAGAGAAGAACGCAGATCGCGGAAGGTTTCTTTTGCGATTCCGGATTTTTTACCCGGTATCTGTCTTTTTGCCGTGTCAAATTCTTCGATGTCAAGGTTGTTTTTATCAAGCTCGACAAACTGACGCAGATCACGTCCAAGTGTCAGCGAGTGGCCTTTATGTACAAAGCGGTGGATGGATACGCAGCCCTGTTTTCCGGCAGCAATCGCATCAATGGCGAATTTCGGCCCGGTAAAGACATCACCGCCGACAAAAATATCCGGTTCTGCGGTCTGATAGGTGACAGGATCTGCCTGTGCAGTCTGATTTGGACGAAGCTCTACAGCGGTGTCTTTTAACAGATTACCCCAGAGGATCGTCTGCCCGATGGAGAGCAGTACATTTTCACATTCCAAGGTGATACAGTCATTCTCATCATAGACCGGAGCAAATCTGTGATTTTCATCAAATACAGAGATACATTTTTTCAACACGATACCTGTTACAGCTCCGTTTTCAGTGAGGATTTCTTTTGGTCCCCATCCGCACTGAATCTGGATATCTTCTTCTTTTACCTCTTCTACTTCATCACGGGCTGCCGGCATTTCTGCCTCGGATTCCAGACAGTACATGGAGACAAGCTCACTTCCGGTACGAAGCGCGGTCCTTGCAACGTCGATGGCAACGTTTCCGCCGCCGATCACCACAGTACGGCCATTCAGATGAACAGAATCTTCATTCAGGTTTACACTGCGTAAAAATTCCACACCGGTTGTCACGCCTTTCGCATCTTCCCCCGGTATTCCGGTTTTTCGTCCGCCCTGTGCACCGATCGCAATATAAAACGCCTGATATCCCTGTGCACGGAGTTCAGGGATCGTGATATCTTTGCCGATTTCCACGTTGTAACGGAATTCAATTCCCATTTGTTTTAAAATGTCAATTTCTGCTTCAATTACTGATTTTTCCAGACGGAAGGATGGGATTCCATTCATCAGCATACCACCTGCACGGGATTCTTTTTCAAAAATCGTAACCGGGTATCCTTTTGTACGCAGATAGTAGGCGGCGGACATTCCGGCAGGACCGGCACCGATCACGGCAATTTTCTGAGTGAATTGTTTTCCTTCATGATTCTCGCAAAGCGGAACAAAGCGGGTATTTTCCTTTAACTCCTGTTCTGCGATAAACCGCTTGATCTCATCAATAGCAACAGCCTGATCAATGGTCGCTCGGGTACATGCATCCTCACAGCGGCGGTTACAGATTGCACCGCAGACTGCAGGGAACGGGTTTTCGGTCTTGATCAGTTTTAATGCGTCAAGATAGCGTCCCTCAGCCGCCATCTTAATATAGCTGTACGGGAAGATGAGCAGGACAGGCAGTCTTACAAGGAGATGTACCGGTGTCATAGCAGTTGATTTTGGCATGATCCCGGTAATCCGGAGCCCATTTGTCCGGTCCCCATTTTTCCGTATCCGGAAGCAGGAATTTCGGATAGGAAATCTCGCCTTGTTTTGTACACAGCTTCTCCAAGTTTGGCAGCGCCTACTGGACAGACCTCCACACACTGACCACAGGCAACGCATTTGCCTGCTTCCACATGGGCACGGTAGGCAGAGCGGGACATATTCGGTGTGTTGAACAACTGAGATGTACGCAGTGCATTGCAGACACCAGATGCACAGTTGCAGATGGCGAAGATCTTATCTTCCCGTCAATATTGGTGATTTGATGTACAAATCCGTTTCTCTCGGCGCGCTCCAGAATTTCCAGAACTTCCTCCTGTGTGATGTAATGGCCTTTTCCTGTTTCTACCAGATAATCTGCCATATCACCGACACCGATGCACAGATCTCCTTCGATTTCGCCGCAGCCTTCGCCGCGCACGCGTTGCTGACGGCGGCAGGAACAGGCGCCGACTGCATATTTGTCCTGATATTTTTTCAGCCAGTGGGAGATATGCTCCACACTTGCGGATTCCTGCTTTGCAGGAATTGCCTTTTCTACAGGAATGACATGCATTCCGATTCCGGAGCCTCCCGGCGGTACCATTGGTGTGACCTTTTCCAGAGGCAGTCTGGACATATTTTCAAAGAAATCTGCCAGAATCGGGTGTTCTTCCACCTGCTTGTCATTCATCATCATAAATTCTGCGCAGCCGGGAACAAACATCGGCAGGACATACTGCTTATGATGGTCGGCGTTCTCCCAGTTATATTCGATCATGCCGATCACGGACATTTCATCCAGCAACTTTTGCACACGTTCTGGATCTTTGCCGGATTTTCGGGCAATCTGTTCCAGTGTCATTGGTTTTCTGACCTTCATGGAAAGACAGACCTCTGCCATTTCATCAGTCAGACTTCCGCGAGTCCCCAATACTCGGGATCCTCCACTGTGACTTTCACACCGACACGGTCAGTGATCATCTGTCCCAGCTTCAGGATCAGTTTACGTTCTTCTTTCATTCCTTTACTCCTTTTTCATTTGATTCATTCCAGGAACTGGTTTCTTCTTTCAGCCAGTCGATCCATTCGTCCATGCCCTCCCCGGTGCGGGCAGAGATCGGGATGATCTTCATATCCGGATTCAGCTTCAGTACCCGCTTTTTACATTCTTCCAGATCAAAGTCAAAGTAAGGAAGAACATCGATCTTGTTGATCAGAAGGCACTGGCATACCTGAAACATCAGTGGATATTTCAGTGGTTTATCGTCTCCTTCCGGAACACTTAAGATCATGGCATTTTTCACAGCGCCTGTGTCAAATTCTGCAGGACAGACCAGGTTGCCCACATTTTCCAAAATGGCAAGATCTACATCACTGGTATCCAGCTCCAAAAGCCCTTGCCTTGTCATATCTGCATCCAGATGACACATTCCCCCTGTGTGCAGCTGAATGACTTTGGCTCCGGTTTCGCTGATCGTATCTGCATCTACAGCGCTGTCAATGTCAGCTTCCATGACTCCGATGCGAAAATCATGTTTCATAGCATCTATTGTTTTAGTCAGAGTGGTGGTCTTCCCTGCTCCGGGAGACGACATCAGATTTAAAAGAAATGTTTTGTCTTTTTTTAATTCTGTCCGCACTTTATCTGCTTCCAGGTCATTGTCAGCGAAGACACGCTGTTTGATTTCATAAACTTTGTACATAATCCTCTCCAGTCCTTTAAATATTAAAAAGTATAAATAAAGTGTAAAGCAGAACTAAAAGAAGTTAAATGTTTTTTGGACACAATGTATAAGAATTAACTTTCTAAGAAAGAAAAATAAGACAAATACAACATGATATAGACGAAGTGTTGAGTAAAATAAAAAGAGCCAAAGCTCACGCAATCATTGCGTTTACTTTGGCTCTGATTTTATGAAAATTAGAAATTAAACTTCCGGACCAGCAGAAACTAAAGCTTTTCCAGCTTCATTTCCTTCGTATTTAGCAAAGTTCTTAACAAATCTCTGTGCAAGATCTTTTGCTTTTGTCTCCCACTCAGCAGCATCTGCATAAGTGTCACGTGGGTCAAGAATGTTTGTATCTACACCTGGAAGCTCTGTTGGTACTTCGAAGTTGAAGAATGGGATCTTCTTAGTAGGTGCATTTACGATGTCTCCGTTTAAGATTGCATCGATGATACCGCGAGTATCTTTGATAGAGATACGTTTTCCTGTTCCGTTCCATCCTGTGTTCACCAGGTATGCTTTTGCTCCGTTTGCTTCCATTTTCTTAACAAGTTCTTCTGCATATTTTGTAGGATGCAGCTCTAAGAATGCCTGTCCGAAGCAAGCTGAGAATGTTGGTGTAGGCTCTGTGATTCCACGTTCTGTACCAGCAAGTTTTGCTGTGAATCCAGACAGGAAGTAGTATTCAGCCTGCTCTGGTGTCAGAACAGATACCGGAGGAAGTACTCCGAATGCATCTGCAGACAGGAAGATTACATTCTTAGCTGCCGGTGCAGAAGAAACCGGACGTACGATGTTCTCGATGTGGTTGATCGGGTAAGATACACGAGTATTTTCTGTAACACTCTTGTCATTAAAGTCGATCTTTCCTTCTGCATCCAGAGTTACGTTCTCAAGAAGAGCGTCACGTCTGATTGCATTGTAGATGTCCGGCTCAGATTCTTTGTCAAGGTTGATAACTTTTGCGTAGCATCCGCCTTCAAAGTTGAATACTCCGTTGTCATCCCATCCGTGCTCGTCATCACCGATCAGAAGACGTTTCGGATCTGTAGAGAGTGTTGTCTTACCTGTTCCTGAAAGTCCGAAGAAGAGTGCTGTGTTCTCTCCGTTCATGTCTGTGTTTGCAGAACAGTGCATAGAAGCGATACCTTTCAGCGGCAGGTAGTAGTTCATCATAGAGAACATACCTTTTTTCATCTCTCCGCCGTACCATGTGTTTACGATAACTTGCTCACGGCTTGTGATGTTGAACATAACAGCTGTCTCAGAGTTAAGTCCGAGCTCTTTGTAGTTTTCAACTTTTGCTTTAGAAGCGTTGTAAACAACGAAATCTGGTTCAAAGTCTTTTAATTCTTCTTCTGTAGGCTGGATGAACATGTTTGTAACAAAGTGTGCCTGCCAAGCAACCTCAACGATGAAACGGATTGCCATACGTGTATCTTTGTTAGCTCCGCAGAATGCATCTACAACGAACAGTCTCTTGTTAGAGAGTTCTTTCAATGCGATGTCTTTTACTGTAGACCATGCTTCTTCAGAAGCCGGGTGGTTATCGTTCTTATATTCATCAGAAGTCCACCATACAGTATCTTTAGAGTTCTCATCCATTACAATGAATTTGTCTTTAGGTGAACGTCCTGTATATACTCCAGTCATTACGTTTACTGCACCGAGTTCACTTTCCTGACCTTTTTCAAAACCTTCGAGTTCAGGTTTTGTTTCTTCTTCGAATAATACTTCGTAAGAAGGATTGTACACAATTTCTGTAGTTCCGGTAATGCCATACTTGGTTAAATCAATCTGTGCCATGTTACGTTAAACCTCTTTTCT
>ENA-OQCK01000145-OQCK01000145.1-human-gut-metagenome-genome-assembly--contig:-NODE-145-length-41348-cov-3.895684_pt1 | contig 41348 bp, 45 predicted proteins | sample MGYA00242498_ERZ504578 | MGnify/ENA primary metagenome ERZ504578 (study PRJEB26092, sample SAMD00036229) | human gut metagenome | host: Homo sapiens | study: EMG produced TPA metagenomics assembly of...
TTTATTCATAACAGTCTGATTCAGACTGCAAAAGTAATTTCAAATCGTTGCGCACCAAATACCATTACAACAAACTGAATTTCAACAATTTCAAAGAACGACTATGATTTTTTAGTGGACACTAATGGAATATATTATAAAAAAGGATGATTCTTCTACATTTTATTTTGAATTTATTGCAGTAGATAATAATAATCAGTCATCAGAAATTTCCAAATTGATAGTCAATAAAGGTATCGTCAATTATTCTAGAGAATTAAAATTTTCAAATTTAAAATGTGTATCCCGTATTACTGGTGCTGAAATAAATGGCACAAACGGATTACCTATTGTAGAATTTGAAGTAAATAATCGTACTAATGAATTATACAATGTAGGTGGTACAGATTTAGGTATTGTTTGGGAATTACAACCCGGACATTATGGACTTTTTTCGGCGATACATTCGGTAGTGACTTTTATCCAAATTTTGTAAATCCAGGACCCAATGGGAGTAACTGGAGAAGTAATGTTTTGCTTTTCTCTGACGATCAAGATCTTTCTGATGGGCTCACCATTAATGGTGCTACTATGGATGAAAGTGGTAAAAATGCTCGTGAAATATGTTATGGAGGTAAAGATGGAAGTGGTAATGGAGATTGGACTTCTATTCCCACAGCAGCCATTCGTGCCAATGGCATAGATTATGTTCATTACATGAATATTCGTAATTGGGCAGGATGGATAACTAACTTTTCAAGTCTTTACAAATCTTCAGACAATGGAATTACTTGGACACGTTGCCAAAATGTAAAATTTGGTTCAACAAGTAATTTTGGTCAAGTAAGCTATTTCAAAAAAGACGGATATATTTATATGGTGGGTACAATTACTGGACGTGACAATAAGCCTCATCTTGCTCGTTTTTTAGAAGAAAATATTGAAAATCAAACAGAATACGAATTTTGGAATGGAAGTGGATGGATTAAAGGAAATGAAACTGCAGCCACTCCATTATTCAATGATATATCTGGAGAACTTTCCATCGCTTATCATCCAGAATTTAAAAAATGGATATTGCTCTATTTCAATAGTACACGCTATGATATCTCATTCCGAACAGCAGATCATATTATAGGGGAATGGAGTAAACCACAAAAACTAGTCGATGGCTGGCAATATTCACAATTGTATGGTTCTTATATTCACCCCATATCACTCAAAGGAAATATACTTTATTTCATTATGTCTATGTGGCTACCATATAATACTTATTTAATGTCTGCTGAACTCAAATGTAATCCATAAAAAGAATTTTGCTAAATCACATTAATAATGGGGCTGTGTCTTTGCAGACACAACCCCATTTATCTTGTATTTATTTTTTTCCTGCCCAATAAACTCCCCCCAATATCAGTATCGCCCCCATCAAAGCAACTATAGTAAGCTGTTCGCCAAGCAGAAAAGCAGAACCTACCAGAGTGAAGAGAGGATTCAGATAAATATAGTTGGAAGCTCTTATCGTTCCCAGCTGTTTTAATACTACGTTCCAGACTACAAAACAAATCAAGGAAGCCAATACACCCAGGAAAAGTAAATTGAACAGAATAGCCGGCTCGAGAAGACGGGCAATGTCGAAATTCCAGGGATGAATCAGAAATGCAGGAAGAATAGTCAATACTCCATAAAAAAATATCTTACGGGTAATGAAAGTTATACCATAACAATTGGACATTTTTCTCATTATCAAGCTATAGAATGCCCAGGAAAAAGCAGCAAGCAAAGTAAGGAAATCACCTAAAGGAGAAATCTTCAATACAAAACTACCATTATAAACCACCAATGCCACACCAACCAATGCCAGCAATGAACCAGCCATCAATCCACGGGTAGCCTTTTCCTTTTTATAAATCCACAAAGAAAGAATGGTGGTGAGCAACGGAGCCGTACAGACAATAAACGACACATTCGTCGCCAATGTAATCTCCAAAGCTGTATTTTCTGTAAAAAAGTAGAATGAACCGCCTGTTATGCCTCCTAAAAACATCCAAAATTCATCTTTCCAATTGTCGGCAAACAGTTTTCGGGGAGAAATAAGCCAAATGCCCATATAAGCTATCAGGAAACGAAGCAAGAATATTTCCTGCGGAGAAAGACCGTGCCCAATCAATACTTTCGTTGAAATAAAGGTCAGCCCCCAAATACCTACCGTAAGGACGGCGACAAGATGATAAGTATAATTTTTCATTGCGTTCATACACTTCCGATAAGTCGCACAAATATACGTACTTTCTTTTTTCAATACAATGAAACCAACCATAAATAATGTTCAGGGAGGATTTACTAAAACTCGAAGGAAGATTTACTAAAACGGGAGGAAAGATTTAGTAAATCTTCCTTCGAGTTTTAGTAAATCTTTAAATCCCTTATTAGAAGCCTATTGAACGAACTCTCATTTATCGGCAGAATAATAAACAACAATCTGCCGAATACACAGACAAAAAACGCGAAGGATGAAATCTTCCCAGACTTCATCTCGCTATATCCTAAAAATCTTTTAGTAAATATCCTATTGAATCAATTTAGCTATTATTTGTATTACAAACAAAAAATTAGTTTTAAAAGCACATCACAAATATAAGTAATAAAAAGTGAATTATCAAGCCTTTGCCATTGTTTTTTATGTTACTTCGCTACAAATCTGAAAATAAACCCGTAACTTTGCACCGATATTAACCGGATACTAACCGGTTTTAACCATTGAATAAACAATGTTTTCAACAAAATATTAATAAGTACCACTATGGAATACAATTTCAGGGAAATTGAAAAGAAATGGCAGAAAAGGTGGGTGGAAAACAAAACCTACCAAGTGACGGAAGACGAAACGAAGAAAAAATTCTATGTACTGAACATGTTCCCCTACCCTCCGGTGCGGGATTGCATGTAGGTCATCCGCTGGGATATATTGCTTCGGATATTTACGCCCGCTACAAACGACTGCAAGGTTTCAATGTACTGAATCCCATGGGATATGACGCTTACGGACTTCCAGCAGAGCAATATGCCATACAAACGGGACAGCACCCTGCAATTACGACCGTCAACAATATCAACCGATACCGCGAACAGTTGGATAAGATAGGTTTCTCTTTCGACTGGAACCGCGAAATCCGTACCTGCGAACCGGAATATTACCATTGGACCCAATGGGCATTCCAAAAGATGTTCAACAGCTACTACTGCAACGATGAAAAGCAGGCACGTCCCATCCAGGAACTGATTGAAGCATTCAGCCAAACCGGTACCGAAGGAATAAACGTGGCTTGCAGCGAAGAACTGAGTTTCACCGCCGCAGAGTGGAATGCCAAGAGCGAAAAGGAACAGCAGGAAATCCTGATGAACTACCGTATAGCCTATCTGGGCGAGACGATGGTAAACTGGTGCCCTCAGCTGGGAACCGTACTTGCCAACGATGAAGTGGTGGACGGCGTAAGCGAACGAGGCGGCTTCCCCGTCATTCAAAAGAAGATGCGTCAATGGTGCCTCCGTGTATCTGCCTATGCACAACGCTTGCTGGACGGACTCGATACCATCGACTGGACCGAATCCCTGAAAGAAACCCAAAAGAACTGGATAGGACGCAGCGAAGGCGCTGAAATAGAATTCAAGGTAAAAGACAGCGATTTGGAATTCACTATCTTCACCACCCGTGCAGATACCATGTTCGGCGTCACCTTCATGGTATTGGCTCCCGAAAGCGAACTGGTACAGCAACTTACCACCGACACACAGAAAGATGAAGTAAACGCTTATCTGGAACGTACCAAGAAACGTACCGAACGCGAACGTATTGCCGACCGTAGCGTTACCGGTGCATTCTCCGGAAGCTATGCCATCAATCCCTTTACCGGTGAGGCAGTTCCTATCTGGATAAGCGACTATGTACTTGCCGGATACGGTACGGGTGCCATCATGGCTGTGCCTGCGCACGACAGCCGTGACTATGCTTTTGCCAAGCACTTCGGTCTCGAAATTCGTCCGTTGGTAGAAGGCTGCGATGTAAGCGAAGAGAGCTTCGATGCCAAGGAAGGCATTGTATGCAACTCTCCACGCGAAGGCGTTACTCCCTATTGCGACCTCTCACTGAACGGACTTACCATCAAGGAAGCGATTGCCGCTACCAAGAAATATGTGAAAGAACATAACTTGGGACGTGTAAAGGTGAACTTCCGTCTGCGCGATGCCATCTTCTCACGCCAGCGCTATTGGGGCGAGCCGTTCCCGGTTTACTACAAGGACAACATGCCTTACATGATTGACGAGAGCGCCCTGCCCTTGGAACTGCCCGAAGTAGCCAAATTCCTGCCTACCGAAACCGGTGAACCTCCATTGGGACATGCCGCAAAATGGGCTTGGGATACCGTAAACAAATGCGTCGTAGAAAACGAAAAGATAGACAACATCACCGTCTTCCCGTTGGAACTCAACACGATGCCCGGATTTGCCGGTTCAAGCGCCTATTACCTGCGCTATATGGACCCGCACAACAACCAGGCACTTGTAGACAAGAAAACGGATGAGTACTGGCACAATGTAGACCTTTACGTAGGCGGTACCGAACATGCCACCGGTCACTTGATATACTCCCGTTTCTGGAATAAGTTCCTGTACGACCTCGGCATTTCCGTAGCCGAAGAACCGTTCCAAAAGCTGGTGAACCAGGGCATGATTCAAGGACGGAGCAACTTCGTCTATCGCATCAAAGATACCAATACATTCGTGTCCCTGAATCTGAAAGACCAGTACGACACTACCCCACTCCACGTGGATGTGAATATCGTATCCAATGATGTTCTGGACCTTGAACCTTCAAGGCATGGCGTCCAGAATACGAAACTGCCGAGTTTATTCTGGAAGACGGCAAGTACATCTGCGGATGGGCTGTGGAAAAGATGAGTAAATCCATGTTCAACGTTGTCAATCCCGATATGATTGTCGACAAATACGGTGCCGACACTCTCCGCATGTACGAAATGTTCCTCGGCCCGGTAGAACAATCAAAGCCGTGGGATACAAACGGAATAGACGGTGTGCACCGCTTCATCAAGAAGTTCTGGTCATTGTTCTACGACCGCAACGACAATTATCTGGTAACGGATGAACCTGCCACCAAGGAAGAACTGAAATCCCTCCACAAACTGATTAAGAAAGTGACGGGAGACATCGAGCAATTCTCTTACAACACAAGTATCAGTGCCTTTATGATTTGTGTAAACGAGTTGTTCGGAATGAAATGCAACAAGAAGGAAATCCTGAACCAGTTCATCATCGTACTGGCTCCCTTCGCTCCGCACGTATGCGAAGAGTTGTGGGAGACACTGGGCAATGCAGGCTCCGTATGCGATGCCAAGTGGCCGATATGCAACGAAGAATACCTGGTGGAAGATACGGTCAACTACACCATTTCCTTCAACGGAAAGGCACGGTTCAACATGGAGTTCCCGGCAGATGCGGCATCGGATGCATCCAGACTGCTGTATTGGCCGACGAACGCTCTGAAAAATGGATGGAAGGCAAGTCCATCGTCAAGTAATCGTAGTGCCGAAGAAGATTGTGAACATCGTTGTCAAATAACAGATATGCAAATTACAAAACCAACCAAAGCGGAAGTGACGAGAGAGCTGAAGGATTATATCTTCATCACTCTGGGACTCATCAGCTATGCACTGGGATGGGCGGCATTCCTCATTCCCTATCAGATTACGACCGGAGGTACTACCGGTATCGGTGCCATCATCTATTATGCCACCGGATTTCCCATCCAGTGGTCATACTTCATCATCAATGCCGTACTGATGACTTTTGCCATCAAGATACTCGGACCGAAATTCAGTATCAAGACTACGTTTGCCATCTTCGGACTCACTTTCTTCTTATGGTTTTTCCAGTTGCTGGTGAACGGTTCGGACGGCGTCCCTCCCCAACTGCTGGGCGAAGGACAAGACTTCATGGCTTGCCTGATAGGTGCGGCAATGTGCGGTGCCGGACTGGGTATCGTGTTCAACTGCAACGGCAGCACGGGAGGTACGGACATCATGCAGCCATCATCCATAAATACAAGGATGTCACGCTGGGACGCATGATTATGGCTTGCGACTTCATTATCATCAGTTCCTGCTATGTGGTATTCCATGACTGGCGACGTGTGATATTTGGTTTTGTAACTTTGTTTGTTATCGGATTTGTACTGGATTACATAGTCAACAGTGCCCGGCAATCCGTCCAGTTCTTTATTTTCTCCAAAGAATATGAAAAGATTGCCGACCGCATCACCAAAGAAACCCATCGCGGTGTAACGGTACTCGACGGTATCGGCTGGTACAGTAAACACAACGTGAAGGTACTGGTCGTCCTTGCCTACAAACGCCAATCGGTAGAAATATTCCGGATGGTGAAAGATATAGACCCGAACGCTTTCATTTCCCAAAGTTCCGTCATCGGTGTATACGGAGAAGGTTTCGACCGGTTGAAAGTGAAATAGGGACTTGTATAAGCCACAAGTATAAGGAGAACATAATATGAGAAAGAAATTTGTATTTGCCACCAACAATTCACACAAACTGGAAGAAGTGACTGCCATTTTGGGAGAGAAGGTCGAACTTCTCAGCATGAAGGATATCAAATGCGATACTGACATTCCGGAAACTGCAGACACACTTGAAGGAAATGCTTTGCTGAAAGCAAGATATATCTTCGATAACTATCATCTGGATTGTTTTGCCGATGATACCGGTTTGGAAGTGGAGGCCCTTGGTGGGGCACCGGGTGTATATTCCGCCCGTTATGCCGGCGATGCACACAATTCGGAAGCAAACATGAAGAAGTTGCTGAAAGATATGGAGGGCATCGAGAACCGTAAGGCACAATTCCGTACCGTATTTGTACTTATCATCGACGGAAAGGAACATCTGTTTGAAGGCATCGTGAAAGGAGAAATCACGAAAAACAGAAAAGGCGCTTCAGGCTTCGGTTACGATCCCATATTCATTCCCGAAGGATATACGCAGACTTTTGCAGAAATGGGGAATGAACTGAAGAATAAAATCAGTCACCGGGCATTGGCCACTAACAAGTTGTGTAAGTTCTTAATGAGATAATGTTTTAATGTGCTGATATGCTAATGTGCAATGTGCTAATTGGCTGCGCTGTCACGCCGAAAGGTCATTAGCACATTGGCACATTAGCATATCAGCACATTATAACCCAGTTGAGCCGATATTTCCAACATCCTCTTAATCGGTTTCACTGCTTTTTCTGCAATCTCAGCATCCACCTTTATTTCCGGTGATTCGTTTTTCAAACAATCATAAAGCTTTTCCAGTGTATTCAGCCGCATGTAACTGCATTCATTGCAGGCACAAGTGCTGTCGTTGGGAGGAGCCGGAATAAATGTTGTCTGCGGGCATTGTTTCTGCATCTCGTGCAGGATACCGCTTTCGGTAGCTACAATGTAGCTCTTTTCGGGATGTGCCACTGCGTACTTCAGCAAAGCTGCCGTAGAGCCTACCACATCGGCCAGTTTCAAGACTGTACTCTTGCATTCGGGATGTGCCAGTACCACCGCATCGGGATGCTGCTGTTTTATTTCAACAATCTTTTCAACCGAGAATTCCTCGTGTACATGGCATGCGCATCCCATAATAACATATTTCTTCCGGTAATGGAGTTGATATAATTACCTAAGTTCCGGTCCGGACCAAAGATTATTTTCTCATCTTTGGGGAAGCTTTCCACAATCTGCTTTGCATTGGTAGAAGTTACCACCACATCGGTCACCGCCTTTACGGCAGCCGTTGTGTTCACATAGGATATCACCGTATATCCGGGATGCTCTTTGACAAACTGACTGAATTTGTCTGCCGGACAACTGTCTGCCAACGAACAGCCTGCCGCCATATCGGGCACCAGCACCTTCTTGTCGGGACAAAGCACCTTCGCCGTTTCTCCCATGAAGTGCACACCGCACATCACGATGATGTCCGCCTCCGTCCGGGCCGCCCATTGCGCCAAAGCCAGACTGTCGCCCACGTAATCGGCTATATCTTGTATTTCACCTTTCTGGTAGTAGTGTCCCAGAATGATTGCGTTCTTCTCCTTCTTCAGCTGCTTGATAGCTTCTATAAGATTATCCATAATTATATTTTTTAATTTCTCTTTCTTCTTTAAAAATCCTTTGATAGTAATGATAGGCTGTTAACAGTGTGGACAAATAAATACGATTTTTCTTGCCTATGAAGTTATTAGTATCAAGCTGAATTTTACTCTTATGCTTATAAACCGGGGTTTTTAAGTTTATCCGTTGATAATAAGACTTCTGCTAAACAGCATTAACATGTTGTTAATAATATGCAAAGTTAATAACTTTAGAGTTATAAACCGATGAAACCAGGCTGAAAAATATGTTGAATGAAGCCTGGAAAATTCTCCTTAACTTTTTTGGTTTGTTCGTTTCACTGCTGTAATATGCAGACCTTTGAATAATGCAAGGATTATTTTTAAAATTGTTTCCCTATTGTATTGACACCTTTTCAACGGTTATTAACCGGGATATAAACGGAAAAAAGTATCTTTGCAGGGAGATTTAAAAGTATATTGTCATGCGTAAACTGAAGATAACTGAACTGAATCGTATTAGTGTAGAGGAATTTAAGGAAGCCGAAAAACTGCCTTTGGTAGTGGTATTGGATAATATCCGCAGTCTCCATAATATAGGTTCCGTTTTCCGTACTTCGGATGCTTTCCGCATCGAGTGCATTTATCTTTGTGGCATTACAGCTACCCCACCCCATCCGGAGATGCACAAAACAGCTTTGGGAGCGGAATTTACCGTAGATTGGAAATATGTTGATAACTCTGTTGAAGCTGTTGATAACCTAAAATCCGAGGGATACATCGTTTATTCTGTAGAGCAGGCGGAAGGTAGTGTGATGCTGGACGAACTGGTGCTGGACAAGACTAAAAAGTATGCTGTGGTAATGGGAAATGAAGTGAAGGGTGTTCAACAAGAAGTGATTGACCATTCGCACGGTTGCATTGAAATTCCTCAATACGGCACAAAGCATTCGTTGAATGTATCGGTTACGGCGGGTATTGTTATTTGGGATTTATTCAAGAAACTGAGATAATAACAGGCTGTTAATAAGCTGTCAATATATCGGGTTTGTTGGAGCTATAGATCGAACACGGTGCATCTATAGATCCAGCGTGTTGCATCTATAGATCCAATAAACTAGTTCTATATAGGTATGATGAGAGATTTTATGAACAGTGGTTTATTTTTATAATCAACCATTTTATTCATTGTAAATTAATGCTTTATCTCCTAATTTATCCTTTTTGTTAACCATGTATCAACACATATCGGTTGTATGTGGAAAACTTGCTGTACAGTTGGTGTCTTTTCTTATTTTTTGTATATTTGCTGAATATATATAAATCATATCGATATGAAAAAGATAATATCTTCATGGATAGGCATTTTTGTAGGTTGTACTATTCTGGCAGCAGGTTTTGTTTACTTTATCAATCCTTATAATCTTGTTCCTGGCGGGGTGTATGGAGCCAGTATTGTGCTTCATAATCTGTTCCCTTCTATTCAGGTAGGTACTTTCGGTTATATGTTTGATATTCCTTTGCTTATCATTTCCGTGCTGGTACTGGGAGCAAAATTGGGAGCACGTACTATCGTGGCGGCACTATTCACTCCGCTTGCATGAATGTGCTGTCTCTCCTCTCCTATCCTTCTGAAGAAGCGCTCCATCAGTTGGACCCTACACAGTTGCTGGGTGGCAGTCTGAATATGTCCGACCATTTGATGCTGACTTCTGTGATTGGTGCGGTGGTTATCGGTATAGGCTGTGGTATTGTAGTGCGTAGCCGGGCTACTACAGGAGGTACGGATATTGTGGCGATGATATTGCAGAAATATTGCCATATACGTTTTTCAAAGGCGATACTGCTGGTAGATGGTATTGTGGTGGGATTCGGCCTATTGGTTATCGGTTTCGGTATCGGAAATCCGGATGATGCTACACAACCTTCGTGGCATTTGTCTTTCTATTCACTGATAGCTATTTTTGTCACTTCAAGGGTATTGGCCTATGTGATAAATGGGGAGAAGAATGACAAGATACTGTTTGTCATCAGTGATATGCGCCTTACCGCTTTGCACGACTATATTCTTAAAGATTTGGACCGTACAGCCACTTGCATCAAAAGTAGTGGTCTTTATACCAATGTAGACAAGGAAATGCTGTTTCTTGTGGTGAGTTACAAGGAAGTGGTAGGTATCAAGCAGAAGATAAGGGAAGTAGACCCAAAGGCTTTTGTAGTGGTTACCGATGCTTATGATGCATTTGGTGAAGGTTGGAAAGAGCTTCCGATGGCAGGAGAGGTACAACCCGAATAGGTAGTAATAAACAATTGTTCATTCTGTTATTAACTGAATATATAGCTTAATATCAATTGTTTAATAACTGATTATTTATGTTGCTAACATAGTTTTCAACATGGTGTTAACGATAAGTTTTTTGTTTGAATGAACGGTATTGTTGCGAAGTCGATGATGTGGAACTTATGGCATGGTTGCCATAAATTGAGTGCAGGTTGCAAGCATTGTTATGTTTATCGTGGTGATGCCCGGCGAGAGGTGGACAGTTCGGTGGTGGTGCGGACAAAAAACTTTGACCTGCCTTTGCGTAAAAAGCGTAACGGAGAATTCAAGATACCACCTGGAACATTTGTCTACACCTGCTTTACTTCCGATTTCTTTGTGGAAGATGCTGACAAATGGCGGGCCGAAGCATGGGAGATGATTCGTTGTCGCAGTGACCTGCATTTTATGATGATTACCAAGCGTATAGACCGTTTTTCTGACTGTCTGCCCGATGATTGGGGAGACGGATATGATAATGTAACCATTTGTTGTACGGTTGAAAACCAGACTTGCGCCGATTATCGCTTGCCCATCTATAGGAGAGCTCCCATAAAGCATAAGATAATAATCTGTGAACCGCTGCTGGAAAGGATAGATTTAAGTACTTATGCTGTTGGCGAATGGATTGAACAGATAGTTGCAGGGGGAGAATCCGGTTACGAAGCCCGCCCTTGTGATTTTGAATGGGTGATGGACCTTCGCAGAATTTGTGTGGAAAATAAAGTGGACTTCTGGTTCAAGCAGACCGGTTCTAAGTTCGTCAAAGACGGAAAGACATATAATGTGAAACGCCAATTTCAACATTCGCAGGCACGCAAGGCGGGAATAAACATCAGTTTATAATTGTCCGCTTTCTACCATCAATATCACCCGTTCGGTCAATGCATCGTCTCCCATAGGGTCGTATTGTTTTTTTAGACTGGCGCCGAAGAGTGCGGCAAAAGTCTGGTAGAAACCGGCTTTGAAAGGGCCCATAAAAGCTTTTACCAGTTCATATCCGGTGGAGTTGGTCTGTCGGTCTACCAGTTTTATTAACAGTTTGCCTTGGGCAAAGGTAAGTTTCTTCATGCGGGGAGTGTATTGCTCCTTCAAGCTTTTCTCTACTGCTTTCATGTGTTTCTGGCGGGCTTTCTCGGTGGGCAGGGTCATCATGTATTCGTAGGTTTCAATGATGGCACGGTTAATCTCCTTGGAGATGGGAAGTACCTTCTTTACGTCACGAATGAGTTTGTAGTACTTGTTCATGTCGCGCTTGTTCTTGAATTTAAGCGGCTTGAAGATGTAGACAGTGGGGAGCTTGACATAAGGGATGGTATCTCCTTCGTAAACGCACATGGGAGTAAGATAGACACTCTTTTGCGCAGCAGACTGTGGTTGCTGCTGTGCAAAACATTTCAGGCTTCCGAGAGAAAGAAACATGATGAGTATTACTATGTTAAGCCTTGCGTTCATGTTGCAAAAGTACACCATTCTGTGTAATGTTGTTGCATCATGTTGATTTTTCCTTGCTCAATTAACTTATTTAAGGTAACTTCGCTTCCCAAAACATGAAAGTGACCTACTATTAATGGAATTACTCAAGATAGGAGTTTTTGTAAGTATGCTGTCAATGACTCCTATGCTTGAAGCTCAAAATATATCCGGCCTTCAGAAAGAACAGCCTTTACTTCTTTTGGAAGAAAATTTGGAACAACTTTCCATCGGGAATGAGGAAGAATACGGTTGGGAAGATGAATTGGAGGAGTTGTCCCGACGTCTGCAAGAGCCTGTCAACCTCAATGCCGCCACTAAACGGCAATTGGAGCAGTTTCCTTTTCTTACGGATATACAGATAGAGAATCTTCTGGCTTATGTCTATATACACGGACAGATGCAGACCATTTATGAATTGCAACTGGTGGAGGAGATGGATAAACGTACCATCGACCTACTGCTGCCCTTTGTCTGTGTGCGGGCAGTGAAAGCGGGTAGGGGGTATCCTGCTTTAAAATCTATACTGAAATACGGGAAACACGAAACATTGGCACGTTTGGATGTACCGTTCTATATCCGTAAAGGATATGAGAAGAATTACCTGGGACCTTCCCTTTACCATTCTTTGCGCTATAATTTTCATTATGGAGATTATCTCCAAATAGGCGTGACGGGAGAGAAGGATGCCGGAGAACCCTTCTTTGCCCTGCACAACAGAAAAGGCTATGATTACTATTCTTTCTATTTTCTGATAAAGAATCTGGGGCGGCTGAAGGCTTTGGCATTGGGCAATTACCGTCTGAGCTTCGGGCAGGGACTGGTACTTAGTACGGATTTTCGTTTAGGAAAAACATTCTCTATGTCTACAACAGAATATCGTACCGGAGGCATCCGTAAGCATAGTTCTACCGATGAGTACAATTATTTCCGGGGAGTGGCGGCAACGGTGGGAGTATTGCCTTACTTGGATATTTCGGCTTTCTATTCGCATCGCTCCATGGACGGTGTGGTGGAGGATGGCGAGATAACTTCCATTTACAAGACGGGATTGCATCGCACGCAGAAGGAGGCAGATAAAATGAATGCCTTTGCCTTGCAGGTGATAGGTGGAAACATGACCTATGAAAAGAGCTCTCTGAAGGTGGGAGTGACGGGGATTTACTATTTTTTCGACCGTCCTTACAAGCCTCGGTTGAACAAGTATGCAAAGTACAATCTTCATGGAAGTAATTTCTATAACGTGGGCATGGATTATAGGTATCGTCTGGGCCGTTTGGTGTGGGTGGGGGAGGCGGCAACCGGTAGTAAAGGCTATGCGTTGCTGAACCGGTTGAAGTATGTTTTTTCTTCCGATTATCATCTGCTACTTGTTCACCGGTATTATTCATATGATTATTGGACTTTGTTTGGGCATTCCTTTGGCGAAAGCAGTATGCCGCAGAATGAGAACGGATGGTATCTGGCAGCAGAGGCCACACCTTTCGCTCATTGGAAGTTTTTCGCTTCACTGGATGTGTTTTCTTTTCCTTGGTGGAAATACCGTATAAGTAAACCCTCGAAGGGAGTGGATGCCATGTTTCAGGTTACTTATACTCCTCGAAAGAGCCTTTCGATGTATTTTAATTATCGGTACAAACAGAAAGAAAGAGACGTGACGGGTACAAGCGGTGCAGTTATCGAACCTATCTATCACCATAAACTCCGTTATCGGCTGACCTATATGCCGGGAAGATATATCTTTCGTACTACAATAGATTATAACCACTTCCGTCAGCAGGATGGGAAAGGGTATCGCTTTGATAGACGGCAAGGTTATCAGTGTACTCAACTTTGCTCGTACACTTTCCCCTTCCCTCTGTCAGTTTCCGTGCAGGGAACCTGGTTTCATACGGACGATTACGATTCGCGTGTTTACGCCTCCGAGCGTGGATTGTTATATACTTTCTATACCCCTTCCTTCTATGGCAAAGGGTTCCGTTACTCCGCTCATCTGCGATATGATTTGAGTAAGAACTTCATGTTTCTTGCCAAATTCGGACAGACGGTTTATCAGGATAGGGAGACGATTGGTTCGGGCAATGATGAGATACCGGGAAATAGGAAAGCGGACTTGCAGATGCAACTGCGTATCAAGTTTTAGAGGAATGATTGATAGCTTTTTTATTTCTTTCTTTATCTTTGTCCGTATGATAATCCAAGGATGAACTCTGGAGTGCTAAGATTAGTAGATACTCGGAGTATTAAATAGTAAATAGTAAATCGTCAAATAGTAAATAGTATGACTGTCATTTATCCATCCCCCATATTCGGTCCCGTTCATTCCCGCCGTCTGGGAGTATCTTTGGGAATAAATTTATTGCCGGCAGACGGCAAAGTATGCACCTTCGACTGTATTTACTGTGAATGTGGTTTCAATGCCGACCATCGTCCCAAACAGCCGTTGCCTACGCGCGAAGAAGTCCGTTCGGCCCTTGAAGCCCGTCTGCGGGACATGCAGCAAAACGGACCTACACCGGATGTACTGACTTTTGCCGGTAATGGAGAACCGACGGCACATCCCCGTTTCCCCGAAATCATAGAAGATACACTTGCCTTGCGCGACAAGTATTTTCCGAATGCAAAGGTGAGCGTACTGAGCAATTCTACCTTTATTCATCGTCCTGCCGTATTCGAGGCTTTGAACAAGATTGACAACAACATCCTTAAACTGGATACGGTGGATGAAGAGTATATCCGTGTACTTGACCGTCCTACCGGACATTACTCCATCCGGGAGATTATAGAAGGGATGAAAGCGTTCAAAGGGAACTGCATTATCCAGACCATGTTTCTCAAAGGAAGTTATAAAGGACAAGATATGGATAATACATCCGATAAATTTGTTCTTCCCTGCTGGAAGCTGTCAAGGAGATTGCTCCCCGCCAAGTGATGATTTATACCATCGACCGCGAAACGCCCGACCATGATTTGCAGAAGGCCACTCATGAGGAACTGGATCGCATTGCGGAACGGATACGTGAAACGGGTATACCGGTAAGTGTTTCTTATTAATAATATACTTATGAAATCAATAGCAATTAAAGATTTAAGTGAGAACTTCTTCGAAGTGATAGGCAAAGAGTGGATGCTGGTTACGGCAGGCAGTAAAGAACATTTCAACACCATGACTGCCAGTTGGGGAGGTATTGGCTGGCTTTGGAACAAGCCGGTGGTGTTTGTCTTTATTCGTTCCGAGCGCTATACGTATGAGTTTATGGAGGAGAACGAATATTTCACCCTTTCTTTTTTAGGGAAGGAAAACCGGAGTATTTACAACCTTTGTGGCAGTAAATCGGGTAGGGAAGTGGATAAGGTAAAGGAAACTGGTCTGAATTCTATCGTTACCGAGCGGGGAAACATTCTCTTTGAGCAGGACCGCCTGGGATTGGAGTGCCGCAAGCTTTTCATTACCGATATGAAAGAAGAACTCTTTCTCGACCATTCCGTCTACGAGCGTTGGTATGGCGGTGACCACGGTGGATTGCACCGGGTTTATGTAGCCGAGATTGTAGATGCCTGGGTAAAGGAATAGCTCCTTTACCACAGTTTCAAGTCATATTCGGCTTCCACCTTCTCTTCTATTTCATCCGGAAGGGCGGGGAAGAAGTCGATACCTGTAATACGTTCCACTTCGTCCACTGTATTGACGTAGCTGTCCAATGGATGATTGCCTGATGCATTCTTATAAATGAAGCCGATGGCTTTGGGGGATTGCTGTCTGCACACAGAACGACCTTGAAGAATGCTTCGGGCACTGTAATTTTGTGCTTCTTACCAATGGTGCGGTGACGTTGGTCATAGAGAATAGGACCGCATACAATGTATATCTTGCCTTCTTCTTGTGCCCAACGGCGGCATGACTCTTCCAGTTCTTTCCAGTCGCCACGGTTTAGATTGTGGTTCTGCGGGCAAATGTTTGTCATGTAGAAGCTCTCTTGCATGGCTTTCCAGTGCCAGCGGTTGTCACCGGCCGGACACATATGTCCGCGGTCCATGCCGGCTCCTTTGTAGTCATCGGTGGTTACTGCCTCGTGCTCAGGCAGGTCGGGGTCGGGCAGGAACTTGTCTGTACGGCTTTCACGCTCCACCAGTTTTTCGGGAGTGAGTTCCCAGGCTACCCAGTTGGGTATCTTTAAATCTTTGTTGTAGGATACTGTGTAGCCTTTCCGCTGGAGAATCTGTTCGGAGACGTTCTTCAGCTTTGCCGGTATTTCAAGGCGTGTGCCTGCCGTGAGTTCTATCTTGGCAGGCGTAGAACTCTTTTGCCTGGCATCCGAAAGTATCTTTGCAACGGGTTCATAGGCAAGGCAGACCGCACATATAAACAATATAAGATAATAGACGCCTTGCGATTGTTTCTTTTTTTTTCGTGCCATGCCGGGATTAGTGTTGGATAATCATTTTGGCCCTTTCCAGTGCCACATTTATGTTCGGACAGATATTTTCTTCGCCCAACAGCTCATAGAAGCCCGATTTTTCCAGTACCTTATGTACCTTTTCATTGACACCGGAGAGCACAATGGTTATTTTTTCCTTTTGGGACATCTCACAAAGGCTTGTCAAGTTGTGGATACCGGTAGAATCGATGAACGGAACTTTACGCATGCGGATGATGCGCACTTTGGGGCGGTCGCCCAGCCGCGCCATGATTCTTCGAATTTGGTGGCGATGCCGAAGAAGTAAGGACCGTTTATTTCATATACTTCCACATCCTCGGGGATTATCAGGTGCTCGTCATTGCTTGCAATGTCCGATTCTGCATTCGGGTCTATTTCATCTTTGATGACGGATATTTCGGTAGTCTCCATGACGCGGCGCATAAACAGCACGCAGGCAATCACCAGACCTACTTCAATGGCAATAGTCAGGTCGAAGATGACGGTCAGGAAGAAAGTAATCAGCAGTACCGTGACATCCGATTTAGGATTCTTCAATAATGCCTTGAACGTACGCCAACCACTCATGTTATAGGATACTATGACCAGTACACCCGCCAGGCAAGCCATTGGGATATACTGTGCCAGCGGCATGAGGAACAGTAGGATAAGCAGCAATACACTGCATGCACCATGCCTGCTACGGGAGTTTTTCCTCCGTTGTTGATGTTTGCCATGGTACGCGCGATGGCTCCGGTGGCAGGGATACCGCCAAACAGCGGGGTAGCCATGTTGGCAACACCTTGTGCTATCAGTTCCGTGTTGGAATCGTGTTTGTCGCCTATCACACCATCGGCCACGGTGGCAGACAGCAAAGATTCGATGGCACCCAGTACAGCGATTGTAATGGCTACGGGGAACAAGTTCTTTATCGCTTCCCAATCCAGGCAGGCATCACGGCATCCGGCAGTTCGGCACGGATGCTGAAACGGTCGCCGATGGTATCGATACAATCAATGCTCCATATACTTTCATCAGCCAGACTGCCACTGTCACCACGATGATGGCAATAAGTGACCCCGGAATCTTCTTCGAGAACCGCGGTGTAATGGCAATGATGAAGATGCTGACAATACTTACAATCGTGTTCCACCAGTTTACGGTATCGAAATGTCGGAAATAAATCATCCATTTTCCTACAAAGTCTCCCGGAACTTTCTCTCCTCCGAACGTCAGCCCGAAAATGTCGGCAATCTGCGTAGTGAGATGGTGACGGCAATACCGCTTGTAAAACCTACGATGATGGGATAGGGGATAAACTTAATGACAGCTCCCAGCTTGAACACTCCCAGCAGGATGAGCAGTACGCCTGCCATCAGTGTGGCGACAATAAGCCCGATTCACCGTATTGCTGGATGATGCCATAGATAATGACGATGAACGCACCGGTCGGTCCTCCAATCTGTACCTTGCTCCCACCCATCAGGGAGATGATGAAACCGGCTATGATAGCGTAATGATACCTTTCTCCGGTGATACGCCGGAGGCGATACCGAATGCAATGGCAAGCGGGAGGGCAACGATACCTACAATGATACCTGCCATCAGGTCTGCCATGAACAGTTCTTTAGAGTAATTTTTTAAAGCCGTGTATAGCTTTGGTCTGAATCCGAACGCTTTCATTATAATCTACTTTTTTATACGTTTTTTTATACAGAATGTAATGTATATATTGCAAATTGCCTGCAAAAGTAGATAAAATAATGGATATTAGTGAACACAACTGTGATGTATTTTGTTTTCCTTATCAGATATGTGCTATTAATTATGTCTGAAATACCTCTTCGGGTTATCGGTGAAGATAGATTCTTTCTATAAGACGATAAATAAATCCGATGGGGCAGAGGTGTGATTATTCCAAACTAAATTCGTAATTTTGTGTTGTTTATAAACAGTACGAACGACATTTATACGTAATTATATTAACTAATAAAAAAGAGACTATGGCTAAAAGTGTTAAAGGAACTCAGACTGAGAAGAATCTGCTGACTTCATTCGCTGGTGAATCACAAGCAAGAATGCGTTACACTTATTTTGCAAGTGTAGCCAAGAAAGAAGGTTACGAACAAATCGCCGCTATTTTCACAGAAACGGCTGACCAGGAAAAGGAACACGCTAAACGTATGTTCAAGTGGCTGGAAGGCGGTATGGTGGAAATCACCGCTTCTTATCCTGCAGGTGTTATCGGCACTACCCTGGAAAATCTTCAGGAAGCTGCTGCCGGCGAACACGAAGAATGGTCATTGGATTATCCTAAGTTTGCTGATATTGCAGACGAAGAAGGTTTCCCCGAAATCGCTCTTATGTACCGTAACATCGCCATTGCCGAAAAGGGACACGAAGAACGTTATCGCGCTTTTATCCAGAATATAGAGACTGCCAGCGTATTTGCCAAGGAAGGCGAAGTGGTATGGCAGTGCCGCAACTGTGGTTTCATCTACACCGGTAAGGAAGCTCCTCAGGTATGCCCGGCTTGCTTGCATCCGCAGGCTTATTTCGAAGTAAAGAAGTCAAACTATTGATAATGTCTCCTGCTTGTGCAGGTATGGATAACGGGAAACGCCCGGATGCTCTGAAGAAAGCATCCGGGCGCTTTGTTTAAATGACCATGTTCGTTTTCCCGTGCCAGTATAGTGGCGCGAGTTTTACTTTAGTTACTTCCCGACGTGCGGATAGTCTATCGTGTAGTGCAGTCCGCGGCTTTCCTTGCGTTCCATGGCTTGCTTTGTTATCAGGTATCCTACGTTTATCATGTTGCGTAGTTCGCACAGCTCTCGGGTAGCCTTGCTCCGCTTGAAGAGTGCTTCTGTCTCCTCGTAAAGTATGTCCAGTCGGTTCCAGGCACGTGTCAACCGGGTATTGCTGCGGACAATACTACGTATGCCTCCATAATCTGGTTCACTTCCTTCATGCTTTGTGTGATGAGGACACGTTCTTCGGTGGAAATGGTACCTTCGTCGTTCCATTCGGGAATGTCTTCGTTGAAGTCATAACGTTCCAGTACGCTCAGCGCGTGTTTGGCTGCCGCGTCGGCATAAACCACGGCTTCAATCAGTGAGTTGCTTGCCAGACGGTTGCCGCCATGCAGTCCGGTGCACGAACATTCGCCGATGGCGTACAGGCGGCGGATGCTGCTCTGTCCGTCCAAATCCACCTTGATGCCACCGCAGAGATAATGGGCGGCGGGGGCTACCGGTATGTATTCCTTTGTAATGTCTATACCGATGCTGAGGCATTTCTTGTATATGTTAGGGAAGTGCTTCTTGGTTTCTTCGGGGTCTTTGTGGGTGACGTCCAGATACACATGGTCCTCACCGCGCTGTTTCATTTCGTTGTCGATGGCACGCGCCACGATGTCACGCGGGGCCAGCGAGAGTCGCGGGTCGTACTTCTGCATGAATTCTTTTCCGTCTTTGGTACGCAGCACGCCGCCATAACCGCGCATGGCTTCGGTGATGAGGAACGAGGGGCGGTCTCCCGGATGGAAAAGAGCTGTGGGATGGAATTGGATGAATTCCATGTCTTTCACTGCTCCTTGGCACGGTAGACCATGGCAATGCCGTCTCCCGTGGCCACCAGCGGGTTGGTGGTATGGCGGTAAACGGCTTCGCAACCGCCCGTTGCCATGATGGTGACTTTGGAAAGGAAGGTATCCACCTCGCCCGTCGCTTCGTTCAGCACATAGCACCGTAGCACTTGATGCCGGGGGTGTGGCGGGTAACGATGATTCCCTGGTGATGCTGGGTAATGATTTCCACAGCGTAATGGTCGGTCAGTACGGTGATGTTGGGGTGTTGCTTCACAGCTTCAATGAGGCTGGTCTGTATCTCTGCACCCGTATTGTCCTTATGGTGGAGGATGCGGAATTCGGAGTGGCCGCCTTCTTTGTGCAGGTCAAACTCTCCGTCCTCCTTTTTGTCGAAGTTCACTCCCCATTTGATAAGCTCCTTGATTTGTTCGGGGGCATTGCGCACCACCTTCTCTACGGCTTCACGGTCGCTTATCCAGTCACCCGCAATCATGGTATCTTCGATATGCTTTTCAAAATTGTCTACGGCCAGATTGGTGACAGAGGCGATACCTCCTTGTGCAAAATAAGTGTTTGCCTCTTCCAAACCTGCCTTACAAATGAGGGCTACTGTTCCTTTATGCGCTACTTTCAGCGCAAAACTCATACCGGCAAGTCCGGAGCCGATAACGAGAAAATCGAACTTTCTTACCATAGGTTTTGTGTATTAAACGCCGCAAAGATAGTGTAAACCAAACGTAGAGCAAAATAAGCGGGCTTATTTTTATTTGTTATGTAAGGTATTGTTTCAATACTTCATCCAGGGATTTTTCTTTGGGCAATTCCATGTTCTTGCGCATGCGCGAACGGACTACGTTTACACTATTCCGGTTGATTCCCATGATAAGGCTATTTCGTCGGTACTTTGGTTCATGCAGATGAGCATGGCCAGCAATTCTTCGTTGCGGGTCAGTTGAGGATAACTTTCGCGGAGCTTGGGCAGATAAGAAGGATGTATGGTGGCAAACGACCGGCGGAATGTGTTCTCATCTTCCCTGCTGAGCAGGCTTTGCACGGTGAGCTGGCGAATGGAGTTGAGGTTATTGGTAGCCATGGCCCGTTCTATTTCTTCCGTCAGTTGTTCGTTGCGGCGGTTCAGGTCTTGCTGCCGGGTAATGAGGGTCTGTATTTCCCGTTTGTTGTTTTCTATAAGCTGGTGGTTGGCCTTCCTTCGGATGATGAAATAGGCTGTAGTGGTGATAAGTAGCAACAGTAATGTAATGGAGATGCAGATGTTGTAGAACAACTGCTGTTGCTGCCATTGCACTTGTGCCGAGAGCAGTTTGTTTTCTTTCTCTTTTTGGTTGGCATCAAACCGGATGTTGGCTGCTGCCACAGCACGTTTCTTTTCGTTATTGTCCAGAGAATCGGCAAACTGTCGGTTACGGATGTAGCAACGAGCAAAATCGTCGTTCATGCCTTTGGCAGATAGTAATCCATTAATATCTCGTTGGCATCGCGGCCTTCCATGAACTTCATGTTGATGAGGTCTTGTGCAGCCCGGTCTATCAGGTGTATGCCGTTTTGCTCCTTCCCGGTTTGCAGTAAGGCCCGGCCTAGGTGGAGGTTGAGTTGGTATTTGGCCCATTGGGGCATCCGCACGGTATCGGGACAGATGCTAAGGGCAAGTTGCAGTGCTTTTTCCAAAGAGTCGGGATAGTCCAGATAACTGTTTACCGTTTCTACTTTGTTTACGAATACGCCTTAAAGCTGTTTTGTATCATTGACAACTTTTCTCCCAGCCTGAGGTAGTGGAATACAGAGTCCTTTTGATTCATGTTACGAAAGATCTGGCACGGTAGCGGTACAAGTCTCCCAGTCCGAAGCTGTCTTTCAGCATGGAGTAGTATTGGGCTTTTTTGTTCATTTCCAGGGCCTGGTCGTACATACCCAGTTCGGCGTAGAGATTAGCTTGTTCTCCGTAGGCAATCACTACATTTCCAGGTGCTATGCTGTCGTTGTAAGTGGCTATGGCTTCTTGGTTAGTGGCTATAGCTTTCTCGTATTCGCCACTGAGGTGGTAATAGATGCCCAACCGTGACATTATCCGCAGCATGTTCGGGAAGTTTCCACCTTTCCGGTAGACATCTATTGCTTTTTCCAAAATTTGGATAGCTTTGGGTAGATTGTTTCCGGAGTACATGTAGACACCGCTTATGATTTCTGCCTGCCGGATAAAGTCATTGGCACTGGTACAGACCGGTAACTGGAGGTAGTCTTCTGCCAGTCGGACAGCTTCCGGGTTATTGCCATACAGTTGGTTCAGTCCGGCCTTGAAGCTCAGCAGTTCGTGCGGGCAATGTTCGCGGATGAGGGGATGGTTCCCAATGCTGTCCATATAGTCGATGCCGTCTTTGTATTGTTTGGTGTTTATGTAATTGTTCCCGCAGGCATTAAATATCTTGCGGGCATAGTAAATCAGGGTATCTGTAGTTCCGTTTTTTTCTGCCGATTCCAGGATTTCGGGCAAGGTCTGTTTGGCAAGATCCAACGTTTGTCGCGCTTTGTTTTCGAGTAGTAAGGCATTGATTTGTTGAAGGACATTGTTCCAATGCCTCATTTCGTCTTGTTCCGAAGAGGTGGAGCGGTTGGTGCAGGCTACAGCTACGAGAATCAGAAGTAAAAATGAAAGTTTTTTGGCATTCATATTTTGTGGACTGTTTGTTTTGTAAGGCAAAGATATAATTTCTTAATTTAAAATTTACAACAATGGACTTGTTTTTTGTTTCTTGTTAATTATTTGATAATAAATATAATATGAAATTGTATATCAGATTGTATATCGTATTCTTATGGTTAGGTTGTGCATATTTTGCAAATTTGTATCAAAACGATTGTAAATATGTATAATGGTGAAATAAGATACAATGAAAACAAAGAAAACAGTGACACCTTTTAATATGCAGGAGATTGCCAGAGCTTTGCGCGAAATGATTTCGGAAGATTCTCCCAATGCTTCGGAGGCTTTGTTGTCCGGAACTCGTGAGGCTGTATTCCGTGAAATCTTTATTTTTCATTATCCTTCTTTTTTAGAGAAACTTTATCAGTCTATTCCGGAGGTGGATAAGGATGAAGAACTGATATGTATGCTGGTAGCTCTTGGACAGTCTGTAAAGGAGATTGCAGAACTGATTTATTTTTCGCCGGAACGGGTAGAATTGTTATGTGCTTCGGTCTGCCGCAAGCTGAATGTGACGGAAGTTCGAGAAATGGAGATACTAATGAAGAAGTTGTTATCATAAAAATACGTACCTTAGCGGCAAAAATCAGATAAAATGAATCGAATCTTTCATGCGCGCATTGCTATGGGGCAGTATCTGTTTCTCATCCTGATAGGTATTCTCGCCGTCTATATGCTTTGGTACAAGTCTCCGTTCCTGGCTGCTATTTTCATGCTTTGGCTGGTGGTTATTATCGAGAAGCTGATTCATACCACCTATACCGTAACGCCCGACGGGAAGTTGGTGCTGTCCTTCGGCCGTTTCTCCCGGAGTAAGGAAATTCTGATGAAAGACATCACTTCTGTGGAGCGTGCTTCTTCCATGCAGGTAGGGCGGTTTGCGGTGATGCGCTATGTGCTCGTGAAATATGGCGAGGGCAAGTGTGTAGTGCTTCTTCCCGTCAAGGAGGAGGAGTTTATCCGGTTACTGGAGGAACGGAGAGGGTGAGCAATAGGGTGTGCCCACGTATGCGATTCTGTTTTAATCTGCCGTTATCGGTTCCATGGTAATGTCTCCTGTGTAGCTTTCCGGAGTTGTTTGTATGAACTTTCCCTTTATCTGTTTTTCCGTTTTTGTATATTCACCTGCGAATGTCAGCGTATAGGTAGCTACAAGCTTGCTGTAGTGTAGTGTTCCTTTTATGATGAGCCGACAGTGAGGTTGTATGCTGATGGTGGAAGTACTGCTGTTTGGACCTTTGGCTTTTGTTGTTTCGCTGCCATATTTTATGGTTGCCCCACTTAACAATAGTTCATCTCCAAACATGTAAGGGGTATTGACGAACACATCTTCTTCCCCCATCCATACAAATGCTTCGGGGTCGTTGCTCTGAAAGGTGGTTTCCTGCCATGTGTCTTCGAAGGGGGAGTTTGTGGTGGTGATACTATTGTTTAAATTGTTTTCCATGATGAAGGGCAGGAGCTCTACATCATACGTACTGAATCCATCCCCTTCTTCAAAAGAGTATTGAATATCTTTGAACAGATATTTTTCAGCATCTTTAATTTCGTCTTTATCATAACAGCCGGTCGTGCAAACAATCAGCATGGCGGACAATACGAGGTGGAATAGTTTCTGTTGTTTCATAGCCTTTACTTTTTGTGGGGATGTACATGCAAAGATAAGTTTATTTTTTGAAACTGTTCATAATAAGCACTTTATTTTCCTGATAATATAGTCTTTCCGTAGAGGCAGATTGTTTTTGAATCATAAATAAAGCTTAATTTTAGCTCTTCTGTTTGCAGTTTTTTGGATGTGGCAGCGTCCATTATGTAAAAAAGAAACGGATATGAACTTGAATTGTGCCATTTTGCATGCGGACCCGGAGATTACCGGAAGATTGGAAGAGTATATCGGCAAAGTTCCTTTTCTCTCTTTGCACGGAAAGTACGGCAATCCTCTTGAAGCGCTGAAGGATTATTATGAGACAAAAGTGGAAGTTTATTTTGTCGGCATCTATCCGGTGGAAGAAGGTGAAATCAACGGAATGGATTTTTGCAGGCTCTTGTCCTCGTCTACTCGTGTCATTTTCATTACAGACACCGACCGCTATGCTGCCGAATGTTTCCGTCTGGATGCGTTGGACTATCTGATGGACGGGCTCAATTTCTCCACGTTTTTCCAGTCTGTCAGCAAAGCGGCACGCTGGTTCTCTTTGCAGGATGCAGGTACGTCCGCCCCCAAGCAAAGGCAAGGTCCGGAAGAGGTTCCAAGGTGATTTACATGCGGTGTGACAACCGCATCATGCGGCTCGACCTGGAACGGATAAACTATATAGAAGGTATGGGCGATTATGTGAAGATTTTCTGTAAAGATGCCCCTAAGCCTATCTTGAGCTTGTGTAGCATGAAGTATATGGAAGAAAAACTTCCGGCCGATGAATTTATCCGCGTACACCGTTCTTTTATTGTCCGCATGGACTGCATCAGCGCCATCGGGCGCAGTACACTGCTCATAGAGCAGAAGGATGTCCCCATTGGCGATGCTTACCGCGAAAGGGTGAAAGGGTATGTGTCCAGGCTGGCAGTGTTGTAATACCCTGTTTTCAGATACTATATACTTTGTTTGTTGGATCTATAGTTCCAGCGTGCTGCATCTATATATGCAACGCGTTGCATATATAGATCCAACAAATGATAATCATTCGGTGTAAAATCCGTGTAATCTGTGGTGAACCGGAACCTTGTATTACTTTAGTTTTGCTCTCGAAATCCTTTCCCCGAACGTCAAGTTCAGATTCAGGCTGAATCGGCTTTCCTGCATCAGATTGCTGCGTGTGTTCAGTTGTTTCCGCCAGGTGGCGCCCAGCGAAAGATAGGAGTACCGGATGGGGAAGCTCGCCCCTACACTGGCTTCCAGATACTGCATCTTCCCGCCTTTCAGGTTGATATAGGAGTTGCCGAAACCTATTCCACCCATCAGCTCGGTGGAACGTGCCAGACGTGGCTTTGGTAATGTAGCTGCTCCCAGGTTCACTTTGTGCTGGTTCTCGTATTTCATGGAAGTGTAGGAGGAGGAGTTGCGGCTCCAGTCCAGGTAGTTGTAGTCGGCGGTCAGCACCCAGCGTTCGGTGGTTATGCTGAGGCCGGTGCCGAGGTGCATGGCAGATATTGTGTACGGCTGTGGTATCCTTTATCGAGGTTCTCGCTGGTAGATGAGTTGCTGTAAGTCAGTGTATTGTCGTGGCTGATGGGAAGGGAGGGAGCAAATACCAGCCCTGCCGCCCACTTCCGTTGTCCGGTCGCACCCCATTCGTAATGTATGCCGAAGTCCGCATAAAAGGCCTGTTTAGAAGATTCGTACTTTACGACGGCGCTTTCCTGCGTTTCGCTTTGCGTCACTGTGCCCGCTATCATCCCAGATTGATGCCGACCGACAGTTGCCTGCTCAGTGCAAAGGCATTGGTGACGTAGCACCGGTATAGTCCGCCCGTACCCTCAAAGAGCGAGTAGGTGTAGTTGCCGGGCATTCCCTCTATCTCTTCTTCGGTCTGGATGACATAGCCCACACTGCTGTATGGTGCTGCACCTACAAGGCATACCAGCGCGGCAGGACACGGAAGCCATGCTGATGCGGTTGGGGTTGCCGGTGAAGTTGGAGCTGTGTTCGCTCAGAAAGGAGTAGCGGGCATATGAGGCAGATGCACCCACATCGAACGTGAAGCAGGCGGTGTCCATGCGGGTGATGGCTGCGGGGTTCAGCGTGTTCAGAAATCCGGTACGGTTCAGGCGATGCCCGTGTTGCCCATGCCGGCATAACGTCCGCCGTCACCGGCACTCAGTTCGCCCACTCCGTACATGGAGGTGGGCAGGTTGGTGGTGTTTTGTGCCACGGCAGTGAGGCTTGCCGTACACAGACTGCACAGCAGAAGGGGAATCCGGTAATGGCGTTTCATTGCTCGTTGTATATTTTGAATCTTACGTCTAATCTGCATTGGTTTTCTTGTTCGGGGTCGTTGGTGAAGATGACCTGGTTGAAGGTGGTGGTGCTTTCTTCGTCTGTCAGACTCATCAGCAGTTTCTGCCGCTTGATGCCCGAAGTGCCGTAGTTGTTGCGGATGAATTCGGTGAGGTCGAAGGAGTAGTAGGTCTCTTTCCCGTACATCTCGTCGATGGTCAGGTCGCCGGTCTGTACGGTTACGCCGTCACTGCCGTATACGTAGTCCTCCAGCACATTGTTCTCGTCCGTGATATAAAGGCGGATGTCATTGGGAAGCTGGCTCACTTCGTTGTAGCTCCGGGCCAGAGGATAGAGGTAGAGTGTGGCGCTCTCTATGGAGACTATCTGTCCGGCACTTCCGAGGCTGTTGAGGTAGGGGAATTCCAGTTGGTTGTAGTAACCCGTCAATCCCTGCATATAGGCCAGGCAACCCATGTCGCTGGAGTGGACGAGGTTCTCTATTCCGCTTTTCAGGGAAGCAAGGTGGGTGCCGGTGGGGTCGTGCCGGATACCGGTATAGGCATAGTCGGTGTTTACGCTGAAAGTCAGCACTTGTCCGGTCCGCTGGTTGGAGACTTCCTGGTAGTGGAGGTTGATGCTCATGCAGAATCATTCACCATGAATCCGGTGATACACTGCCCGTCGTTTTCGGGAACAAAGACCAGTCCGGGGAATTTCTTCTTGAACTTGTCTTGGGTATCGAAGTTGTCGTCCTGGGCCACGAGGTCATTCAGCAGTTGCTGTCCCCATGAGTCGGGCAGGCGGACGCTTACTTCCTTCTTTCGCCCCGGGCAGGGGGTGAAGGTAAAGCTGAAGAGCGGGGTATCTTCCGTCGGGAGTACGGTGCTGTTGTAAAGGTCCTCGTCGTTGTCCAGCACGATAGGGTTTTTCAGCCGGTAGATGGAGATGCGCTGTTGCGTCAGGGTATCTCCCCAGAAATGGCCCGAAGGTATCATTCGCAGTACGAGGGAGTCGAGGGTATAGGTATAGTCTGTGTTGGGGGTGAAGTCGGACGTGGAGTATTCGGCATAGTAGGTGGCGGATACTTCTCCCCAGGCGCTGCTCCGGTAATGTCCCAGCTGGCAGATGCTGTCGCCCCGGGTCTCTATGGAGTCTAGCAGGATGGTGCTGATGTCTACCGAGCAGGTGTCTGCGTATACATTATAGAAGGAGCTTTCCACGAGGCTCTTTCCAAGCTGCGAGTTCTCGTCCTGGCAGGCGCAGAAGATAGCGAGGACTGCGAATAAGCTGTACAATGACTTCTTCATTTCTGTTCTTTTAGTTGGCGGCAAAGGAAAGGCAAAACTTTTATATCTTCCTACAAAAATCGGCGTTCGGACGGTTTTTATCGGTAAAGGCGTTTAACGGGAATTTCGGACTGTTCGTCGGTTATTTTTGTCGGTGTGGTTGCGGTGGTTTACTTTTGCGGACAGACAAAAAGGACCTCCCGCAGCTTCTTGTTTTGGAAAGTGGGAAGTATAAAGCTTAATCATTAAAAAAACAATAAACAATGAACAGACTATTGGTAGGAATAATGTTGCTGGCCATCGTGTGCATTGCCGGCAGTTGTACGGACGAGGATGAATACACTCAGGGGCAGTGGATGAAGAAAGCCAGCTATAACGGTGTGTACCGCGCTTATGCCTCCGGCTTCACCATCGGCAATTATGGATATTTGTGTGGCGGCTTCTACGGAGCGAACAAGGATTACCTGAACGACCTTTGGGAGTATGACATGAGCCGGAACAGCTGGACGCAGTGTGCCGACATGCCCGTTGCCGGGCGCAAGGCTGCGTGGGCTTTGCCGTGAATGGCAAGGGATACATTACGACCGGTTCCGTGAAGGACGGCTCCTCGTCCTACTGTGTAGCAGATACCTGGGAGTATGACCCTGCCACGGATACCTGGACACGGAAAGACGACTTCAAAGGCGGAGTACGCGACGGTGCCCTGGCTTTCAGTATAGGCGGATATGGCTATGTCGGTACGGGCTGCAACAGCGACGCTACCGGCAGCGAGAGTGCCTACAAGATGGACTTCTACCGTTTCAACCCCAATGGCGCCGAAGGTTCGCAATGGGAAGCGGTGAGCGGGTATGGAGGCGAGAAGCGCTACTTCGGTACGGCATTCGTCATCGATGAGGTGGCCTACATCTGTTGCGGGCGAAACAACAGTACCGATCTGGTGGATTTCTGGAAGTTCGACGGAAGCAACTGGACCAGTTGCGTGACATTGCCGATACGGACTCCGACAATGACTATGACGATGACTACGCCATCACACGGTCCGAAGCCGTATCCTTCGTCATCGGTGGAAGGGGATTTGTGGCTACGGGAATACGTAACAGCACTTCCTTGAGCAGCGACTACTGGCTGTACGACCCTGACAAGGACTTATGGTACGGCGATTCCGATGACGACTTTACCCCCATTACAGATGTACATAATTATCCTCCGGTGCTTCTTCGCGCAGGGCTGCCGTTGGTTTCTCTACCGGCGAACGTGGTTTTGTGCTGACGGGAACAAGTGGTACCAGCTACTTTGATGATGTGTACGAACTTCTACCGATGAGGAAGAGGAAGTCTGATTCGCCTCATAACTGAACGGAACTTATGAAGCTGATGTTTATTATGATAAAGATAGGTGTACCGGCTGTGATGGCGGTATGCCTTTCTTGCTGTTCGGGTCATACTGCCGGCGGTGGCAATGAGTTGAAATGCCGGGTGATGGAGGTGGAAGGCGGTTACGGCTACGTGGTGCTGCATGGAGCCGATACCCTGATATATCAACCTTTTATACCTGCTTTGAGCGGTCGCCTGCCATTTGCAACAAAGGTGGAAGCGCTGGCGGCCGGTCGGCTGGTATGCCGTAAGCTTGCCGATGGGCAAGCTCGGCATTGAGCAGGGAGGAGGTGGAGTCTTGTCTGACAGACACCGGACTCTAATCTTCTAAAGAATCCTTTACTTCGTGATGTATTTCCGAGCAGTCATAAGGGTATCTCTGCATGAATTTACCTTGAGTACCTTCTTTGTATCGCTACCGGGACGTGAAAGAGTGGCGGTGAATGTCACTTGAAGCCGTTTGTAGTAGATGGTTGAAGTGTATATGTTCCATTTCATACCTACTATGTCTACTTCAAAATGTTTATATCTCAGTTCGTCTTCTTTGTAATACTTGCCTTGGTTGATGAAGAATAACAGTTGTTGTCCCATGATTATTTTTCCGTCTTCTATGTGGTTGGGCAGATAGATGCTACGTTTCTCCGGGTCTATGCTTTTGAAGGTTTCGTCAGAGTGCCCATCGGGTATGAATGCGTATTCTGTCCATTTATTGATGAATGGATAGTAGTCATGCTTGTCGGTTGTGTTTCCCAGATTTTCATTTTTATAGGTACTCTTATCAGGTCCTGTTCCGGCTTCTTTCACTCCGTCACCTTCTTCCACGCTGTATTCGATGGACTCTATCTGATAGAAGTTAGTGCACGGTTCTTGGTGTATGATGATTTGTTCCTTGTAGAGTCCCGTTTTCATCTCAAGGTTGATGATGAGGCTACGGGATTCACCTAAGTCAAAGTTGTCTTTAAAGTGCAGGATGAGATGGCTGTCGGTGTCCCGTTCCAAGTCCCACCATTTATAATGCAGGCTTCCCGTACCTTCCAGTTGTGGGAGCTTGTTGCCATCCATCATGAGGTCTCCCCATGGGGTGGTGATGGAGGTTATGCGCCAGTCGCCGCGTGTTAGGTCTATCTGCAGGGTAGAGGCTTCGCCCTTCACGGTAGTTTCCTGAAAGGGCGAGAGGCGGATTTCATCGCTATCATTGCAAGCCGTCAGGCGCAAAGGAAAAGAGCGAACAAAAGGATGGATTGGAATAAGTCAGTCGTTTTCATGTTGGTTATTATTTGATTATGTCCATTGGACGTGGCATTCTTTGTAAATGCTGCACGACAAAGATAATTATTTCCTCTTTACGCTGTATTCTCCGAAAGAAAGAAGTACTCTTTTTTGCCGGATAATACGGGTTTTATTAACTTGCGCACAAATTATCGCTAATCATTAACCACTAACCATTAATTCCATGAAATACCAAGTTGCCATTATCGGTGGAGGTCCTGCGGGATATACTGCTGCCGAAGCTGCCGGAAAAGCAGGATTGAGTGTCGTACTATTTGAGAAGCAGAGTCTCGGTGGAGTGTGCCTGAATGAAGGGTGTATCCCTACCAAGACCTTGTTGTATTCGGCCAAGACCTATGACGGAGCCCGCCATGCTGCAAAGTATGCGGTCAGTGTGCCCGAAGTATCGTTCGATTTGCCCAAGATTATTGCCCGCAAGCAGAAGGTAGTGCGCAAGCTGGTATTGGGAGTCAAAGGAAAGCTGACTGCCATGGTGTGACGATTGTCAGCGGAGAGGCCACAGTGACGGACAAGAATCATGTGGAGTGCGGCGGAGAAACCTACGAATGCGAGAACCTGCTGCTCTGCACCGGTTCCGAAACCTTTGTCCCTGCCATTCCCGGTATAGACAAGGTGCCTTACTGGACCCATCGTGACGCGCTGGACAACAAGGAACTGCCCGCTTCGCTTGCCATCATCGGCGGCGGTGTCATCGGTATGGAGTTCGCTTCTTTCTTCAACAGCCTGGGAGTGCAGGTAACCGTCGTCGAGATGCTGGACGAGATACTGGGAGGCGGTATGGACCGAGAGCTGGCGGGTATGCTCCGTGCAGAGTACGCCAAGCGGGGAATCAAGTTCATGCTGAGTGCAAAAGTAGTGTCTGTCATGCCGGATACTGCCGAAGCTTCTTCCCTTATCCAGGTGAATTATGAAACAGCCGACGGTCCCGGTTCCGTCGTTGCCGAACGGCTTCTGATGAGTGTCGGGCGCCGTCCGGTAATGAAAGGCTTCGGATTGGAGAATCTGGGCTTGGAAAGAACGGAGCGCGGAAATGTCTTTGTCAACGGACAGATGCAAACTTCAGTTCCCGGAGTATATGCTTGCGGCGACTTGACGGGATATTCCTTGCTGGCGCATACAGCCGTCCGCGAGGCGGAAGTAGCCATACATTCCATCATTGGCAAGAAGGATGCCATGAGCTACCGTGCCATCCCCGGCGTGGTATATACCAATCCCGAAATAGCCGGTGTGGGCGAGACAGAAGAATCCCTGCAGAAGAGAGGCGTTGCCTATCGTGCTGTGAAGCTTCCGATGACGTACAGTGGTCGCTTTGTAGCAGAGAATGAAGGAGTGAATGGCGTCTGCAAGTTACTGTTGGGCAGTGACGATACCGTATTGGGGGCACATGTCTTGGGTAATCCCGCTTCGGAAATCATCACGCTGGCAGGCATGGCTATTGAACTGAAACTTACTGCCGATGAATGGAAGAAGATTGTCTTTCCGCACCCCACGGTGGGAGAGATATTCAAGGAGGCATTGTAGAACCCATGACTATTGTTTCATATAAACATAAAAGATGAAAACCGTAAAGCTAATCACCTGCGACGATGCCTTTCAGGCACATGTTATTCAGGGTGCCTTGAAGAATGAGGGCATTGCGTCTGTTTTGCATAATGAAAACATGTCTTCCGTGATGCGCGGATATGTCCGTGATGTCACGGGAGTGGATATATTTGTCTATGAGGACGAATATGACAATGCCCTCCGTCTGCTTGAACGGAACCAGATGATTCCGGAACAGTTGAGGTACTGCCCCCATTGCGGTTCGGATGAGATTAAGTTTGTGCTGAAGAAGAGCCATCGGGTGCGTGCTGTGGTGGCTGCTGTTATTGCGGCATTGTCGGCCGCACCTCCGGGCACTGAGCATTGGGAGTATGTATGCAGGAAGTGCGGCACTCATTTTGAGAAGCCGGTGGCGAAAGGAACAGTTGAAGAATAATCAGGTGTTTATTCTTTTAACCGCTTTCAATCCAGTCCCGGTTTTTACGTCCCAATCGGCTTTCCGCAAAATCCAGGAAACGATGTGTCTGTTATATGGGCTTGGATGACACCTGCCAGAAGTTGAAGAAAGGTTCTTCACCCACTCGGACAAGCAGGTCGGCGAGTAGTACTGACCCTTTCCTATAGAGGGCAAGATGCGCTTCGCGGTCGTTGCGGTCAATACCCAGATAGGACGGATATGGCGTGTTTCCTTACGGTAGGCGTCGATGTAAGCGGCATAGGCTTTTTCGCCGCGGGCGTGGCGTATGTATTGCAAAGCACTGAATTCGGCAAAAGATTCGTTCAGCCAGTCGTGCCAAGATTCCACCGGAGCCTTGTTCCACCAGAAGTGGCCGATTTCGTGGGCGGTGTTCTTGAGTACATATTCATTGAATGTTCGGGAACTGAGCATAATGAAATTTTTACGGCTGTACCCTCCTGAGGTGCCGGAAGCTGAAAGCAGGAATTTCATGTAAATATCCTCATCTCCCGCAATTTTATAAAGGCGTCGGAAGAATTTCAAGGCATTGTGGCAACATTGAAGTGCCGAGTCTGCACCGGCATCCGGGAAGTCTGTATAGATAAGTTCAATGGTAGTTCCGTTATCATTGATGCGGCGGCTTTTCAGCATGGGTGAAGCCAGGATAACATTGTCGAAATTCTCCCAAGGTTGCTCCATTTCCCATATCCCTTCTTCTGTATGGGAAATAATACCTGAGCCGCTCACCGTATAACCGTCAGTGATGCCGATTCGTAAGTGCGAATAATCTGCCCGGTTACCGTTGCAGACAGGATACCATCCCGTATAGTAACCAAGTTCAATCCAATGGTCATTGAATGATTTTGCAGGGCCCTGCACTTCCTGCATGTAGAGTGTGTAACGGGTATTTATGCGGCAGCGGTCATCGGCTCCTGCCGGCCGGTAGAGGGTCAAGGTCCGTCTGTCGGGAATGAATTGGGCAGGTGCTGGGGCAAGCGTATCGAAACGGTAGGTTATCTCCCGGCTGCTGTGGCGTAGTGTGTCGATACGGGCATGGCGCCATAGTACCAACGAGATTGAGTCACTGTCATGGAAATCGACTTCAAACGAACCGCCAACTTCGACTTGTCGGTTCGGTACATCAATCTGTACGGTTAAGTCATAACTGACAATGCGCGGAGATTCTTGTGCCCGAAGCATGGGGGAGAAAAGGAGGCATATTGTAAAGCTGGCAATTGTAAGTTGTAGTTTCATGGTACATCAATTTTAGAGTGATAGTAACTGGGAGATTTTGCCTATGCAATCTATGCAAAAGTAGTATTTTTAAAGGAATATTAAGATGGATGGCTGGATATAATTTATGAAAAGACTACCTCGTTGTTGTTCATTTGTAAGATTGTCGTACTTTTGCCTTTAAAGATAAATATATTTATGAAAAGGATATTGTTGCTGTTAATTTTATCCGTCTGCCTGCTCCCATTATGGCCCCAAGAGACGGTAACTCCGGTGAAGCCGCTCTCTGCGCGGATTGATGCGTTGATAGAACACAAACTTCCCGCAGGCTCTAATGTGGCCATTTCGGTCTATGACCTGACTGCCGGAAAGCCCTTGTACGGCTATCAGGCGGACAAGCTTTCCCGTCCCGCTTCCACCATGAAGCTGCTGACCACCATTACCGCCCTTTCCCGTCCCGAAGCCGACGAGCCGTTCCGTACGGAAGTGTGGTATCAGGGAACCATTGAGCGCGATACCTTGCAGGGGGATATGTATGTGATAGGCGGTTACGACCCGGAGTTTGATGAAGAGGCATTGGATTCCCTGGTGGCTACCGTGGCCCGTTTCCCCTTCTCTGTCATCAAAGGCAAGGTGTATGGAGATGTCTCCATGAAAGACTCCTTGTACTGGGGCAGCGGCTGGTTGTGGATGATACTCCCTATTCCTTCCAGCCCTACCTCTCACCGCTGATGCTGAATAAAGGAGTGGTGAAGGTTACCGCCACACCCGGCGAACGGGGCGACAGCGCACGCCTTGAATGCACTCCCGCCTCTTCCTATTATACACTGACGAACAAGACCCAAAGCCGTACCCCTTCTGCCGGACGTTTCCGTGTGTCGCGCGACTGGCTGGTGAACGGGAACAACATCACCGTGACGGGCAACGTCGATGCCCGCCGTGCAGGTACGGTCAATATATTTTCTTCGCAGGACTTCTTCATGCATACCTTTATGGAACGGTTGCAGGCACGAGGCATCCGGTGCATTCCGGCGGCAGAAGCGGAAGTCTCTTACCTCTTCGGTGAGTTCCGGCAAGACAGCCTCTCCGTACGGATGGCTTCCTACGAAACTTCCGTGCAGGATGTGGTGAAACAGATAATGAAGGAGAGCGATAATCTCAATGCCGAAGCCATGCTCTGCCGGTTGGGTGTGCAGAGCAGCGGAAAGAAGCGTGTCTCTGCCGAGGACGGGCTTTCTGCCATCCGCATGCTGATAAAAGAGATGGGATATAACCCCGATAGGTATAATCTGGCAGATGGTTGCGGCCTTTCCAATTACAACTACATTTCACCGGAACTCTTGGTTTCTTTCCTGCGATATGCCTACTCGCGTACGGATGTTTTCCAGAAACTTTATAAGGCTTTGCCCATTGGCGGCGTGGACGGTACACTGGAGTTCCGCATGAAGAAAGGCACCCTTTCCCACAGAAATGTACATGCCAAGACGGGTTCCTTTACCGCCATCAACTGCCTGGCCGGCTACCTTAAAGCCCGCAACGGACACGAAATAGCCTTTGCCATCATGAACCAGAATGCACTGTCGGGCAGGGAAGCACGCGCTTTTCAGGATGCAGTGTGTGATGAAGTGATACGTTGAGGTTTAGCCATCGTAAAGTTGACCTTTAGCGTCGTAAAGTTAAGGTTTAGCTTCCTAATGCAGACCTTTACGGAGTGAGCCCCAAGAGTAGGGGAAATCATTCCTCTTTCGTATTGCGGTAGCGTGCCGGAGACATACCCAGATAAGACTTCACATACTTCCCGAAGAAAGACTGGTTGGGGAAATCGAACTCCTCTGCAATCTCTTTGATGGACTTGTCCGAATGCTTCAGCCGGTACTTGATGTGTTCAATGGCATTCTCGTTTATCAAGTCCAGCGGTGTACGTCCGCATGCCTGCTTGATGACCTTCGAAAAGTGTTTGGGACTATAGCAGAGTGCATCGGCATAATATCCTACAGAACGGTGTATGCCGTTGTCTTTGGACAACATCTCTATAAACTTACGCAGGATATAGTCGGACTGTTTGATGCTTTCTTTTGTATCGACTGTCATTTCTGAAGGGTTCACTTCTTTGTTGAGGTGTCCCAACATCTCACAGAAAATGGCAGAAAACAAGTATTGCATCACTTCCCTGTGATAGTGATGAGGCTCGTCGTTTATCTTTGCCATAAGCAGTTCTCGGTAGAATTTGAAGATTTCCTTGTCCCCTTCCTCCCCGACAGACTTTATGGGATTGTTGTGGATATGCATAACGGTATTCCATGTATCCTTCTCCATCTTGACCACGCGTTGTAGGAACTGTGTGGAGAATGCGGCAAGCCTTATCTTGTGCTTTGGGCTTACCATCGCGTGGCTGATAATGGTATTGGGAAGGCCGAGCAGTAAGTCGCCTGCTTCCAGTTGGTAGGTTTTGTAGTTGACGTCCAACTGGATACAGCCTTCTAGACAGATAGCGATAAGGAAGCATCCTAATCTTATTGTATCTTCATTGTAGGGGCTTCCCTCCAGACTATTGATTATGACAAAGTCATTGTCTACATAGTCAAGGACATGTTCGCTGTTTTTAAAGTCCGCGATTTCTACGATTTTTATGTTCCCTTTCTCCATATTCTTCCTTTTTCGTTTTGCAAAGTTGGTGAATAATGGGAAATATGGGATGTTCCATTATGCGGCTTTCTTGTTCTATATGTCATTTATAGACAATTCATTAGCCTTAAAAAAGATGAATGTCGAAAAAGGAACATCTTTGGTGTGTAATTGGTCATTATGGCGTTGTTCCTTTCTCCTACTTTTGCCATCGGTTTTAACAAAAAGACAATGAGAAAAAGTATGATTACATTGAACAGGAAATGGATACGCTGATAGGGATTGTCGGTTGTACAATGTGTTTGGCATCTTGCAAGCAGGCATCGGATGCTTCCGGAATGAAACCTTCTTATGCTACCATGAAAGTGGAGGCGACGGACAAAGAGCTTTCCACTTCGTACTCAGCAACGATACGCGGACGGCAGGACATAGATATTTATCCGCAAGTGTCGGGTACCATCGAGAAGCTTTGTGTGACCGAGGGGCAGAAGGTGCGCCGGGGACAACTGCTTTTCATCATCGACCAGGTTCCCTACAAGGCTGCACTCAAAACGCCGTTGCCAATGTGGAAGCGGCACGTGCCGCACTGGCTACTGCCGAACTGACTTATAACAGCAACAAGGAATTGTATGCGCAGAAAGTGGTTTCGGAATTCAGCCTGAAGACTGCCGAAAACAGCTACCTTACCGCCAAGGCGCAACTCTCGCAGGCCGAGGCCCAGGAGATAAGCGCACGCAACAACCTCTCCTATACGGAAGTGAAGAGTCCCAGCGACGGGGTGGTGGGGGCATTGCCCTACCGTGCAGGGGCATTGGTCAGCCCCAGCTTGCCGCAACCGCTGACAACGGTCAGTGACAACAGCGACATGTACGTTTACTTTTCCATGACCGAGAACCAGTTGCTCGCCCTGACACGCCAGTACGGCAGCATGGACGAGGCGCTGAAGAACATGCCGGCGGCAGAGCTGCGTCTGAACGACAATTCCGTCTACGACAAGAAAGGTACCATCGAGTCCATCAGTGGTGTCATCGACCGCCAGACGGGTACGGTAGTGGCACGCGTGGTCTTCCCCAACGAATCGCGCCTGCTCCATAGCGGGGCATCGGGCACGGTGGTGGTGCCTGCCACGTATAAGAACTGCATTGTGATTCCGCAAGAAGCCACCGTACAGTTGCAGGACAAGACGTTGGTATACAAGGTAGTGGATGGCAAGGCCGTCTCTACTGATTACCGTGGCAGGAATAAATGACGGACGCGAATACGTGGTGCTGGACGGACTGAAAGTGGGTGACGAGATTGTTTCCACAGGTGCCGGACTGCTGCGCGAAGGAACGCAAGTGAAATGATGATTGCTATTTTATCAACTATCAATGACCCATTAAGATGAAAGGAAACATATTTATAAAACGGCCGGTGATGGCTATCTCCATCTCCGTACTGATTCTGGTGATAGGGCTCATTTCGCTCTTTACGCTGCCGGTGGAACAATATCCTGACATTGCGCCTCCTACGGTATATGTCAGTGCCAACTACACCGCGCCGATGCCGAAGCCGTGCTGAACAGTGTCATCATGCCGTTGGAGGAGAGCATCAACGGTGTGGAGAACATGATGTACATCAGCTCTACCGCCACCAATGCCGGTTCTGCCACCATACAAGTCTATTTCAAGCAGGGCACGGACCCCGACATGGCTGCGGTGAACGTACAGAACCGCGTATCCAAGGCGCAGGGACTGCTGCCCGCCGAAGTGACGAAAATCGGTGTGACTACCCAGAAGCGGCAGACCAGCTTCCTGCAAATCGGCGCTTTGGTGAGCACCGACGGGCGCTACGACCAGACGTTCCTTGCCAATTACCTCGACATCAACGTGATTCCGCAAATCAAACGTATCGAAGGTGTGGGTGACGTAATGGAGCTGGGTGATACCTACAGTATGCGCATCTGGCTGAAACCGGAACGGATGGCGCAGTATGGACTGGTCCCTTCGGATGTGACCGCCGTATTGGGCGAGCAGAACATCGAAGCGCCTACCGGTTCGCTGGGCGAGAATTCAAAGAACGTGTTCCAGTTTACGATGAAGTATCGTGGACGCCTGAAGAGTGTGGAGGAATTCCAGAACACGGTGGTACGCTCGCAGAGTGACGGTTCCGTGCTCCGTCTGAAGGACGTGGCGGATGTGGAGCTGGGTACGTTGACTTACAGTTTCCGCAGTGAGATGGACAGCAAGCCGGCTGTGCTTTTCATGATGTTCCAGACGGCAGGCTCCAACGCAACCGCCGTCAACAAGCAGATTACCGCACAGATAGACGAGATGAGGAAGAGCCTGCCCGAAGGGACGGAGTTTGTAACCATGATGAGCTCCAACGACTTCCTCTTCGCTTCCATACACAATGTGGTGGAGACACTGGTCATTGCCATTATACTGGTAATTCTGGTGGTGTATTTCTTCCTGCAGGACTTCAAGAGTACGCTTATACCTCCATTTCCATTATCGTGTCGCTGGTCGGCACGTTTGCCTGCCTGGTGGCTGCGGGGTTCAGTCTCAATATCCTGACGCTGTTTGCGTTGGTGCTTGCCATCGGTACGGTGGTGGACGATGCCATCGTGGTGGTGGAGGCGGTGCAGTCCAAGTTCGATGCCGGATACAAGTCCCCTTACCTTGCCACGAAGGATGCGATGGGCGATGTGACGATGGCCATCATCTCTTGTACCTGCGTGTTCATGGCGGTATTTATCCCCGTGACGTTTATGGGCGGTACTTCGGGCGTGTTCTATACGCAGTTCGGTGTCACGATGGCAACGGCGGTGGGCATCTCCATGATTTCGGCATTGACGCTTTGTCCCGCCTTGTGCGCCATCATGATGCGTCCGTCGGACGGTACGAAGAGTGCGAAGAGCATCAACGGACGGGTGCGTGCGGCATACAATGCCTCGTTCAACGCCGTGCTGGGCAAATATAAGAAAGGTGTGATGTTCTTCATCCACCACCGCTGGATGGTGTGGACTTCATTGGCGGCTACCGTCGTATTGCTGGTTTACCTGATGAGTACCACCAAGACGGGGCTTGTGCCGCAGGAGGACCAGGGTGTCATCATGGTGAACGTCAGCACGTCTCCGGGAAGCACGCTGGAAGAAACCACGAAGGTGATGAACAAGCTGGAGGACATCCTGAAAAACACTTCCGAGATAGAACACTATTCCAAGGTGGCAGGATACGGACTGATGTCCGGTCAGGGCACTTCCTACGGTACCATCATCATCCGTCTGAAGGACTGGGGCGAGCGGAAGGGGAGCGAACACACGTCCGACGCTGTGGTGGCCCGCCTCAATGCACAGTTCTACGGTGTGAAGGAGGCACAGATATTCAGCTTCCAGCCGGGTATGATTCCGGGCTATGGTATGGGTAACTCCCTGGAGCTGAACCTGCAGGACAGAACGGGTGGTGACATGGCTACGTTCTACGAGGCAGTGATACAGTTTCTGGGTGCGTTGAACCAGCGTCCCGAAGTGGCTATGGCGTATACCTCTTATGCCATGAATTTCCCGCAGGTATCGGTAGATGTGGATGCTGCCAAGTGCAAGCGTGCGGGTATCTCGCCGGGTGCGGTGCTCGACGCATTGGGCAGCTATTGCGGCGGTGCCTATATTTCCAACTACAATCAGTTTGGCAAGGTGTACCGCGTCATGATGCAGGCATCGCCCGAATATCGTCTGGACGAACAGGCACTGGGTAATATGTTTGTGCGCAACGGTACGGAGATGGCTCCGGTCAGCCAGTTTGTGACATTGAATCGGGTGCTTGGTCCGGAGACGGCCAACCGCTTCAATCTGTATAGCGCCATCTCTGCCAACGTGAATCCGGCGGAAGGATATTCGTCCGGTGAAGTGCAGAAAGTGATTGCGGAAGTGGCAGAACAGACATTGCCGCTGGGCTACGGTTACGAGTACGGAGGTATGGCACGTGAGGAAGCCAATACTGGTGGTGCGCAGACTGTCTTTATTTATGCCATCTGTATCTTCCTTATCTATCTCATCCTGGCATGTCTTTATGAGAGTTTCCTGATACCGTTTGCGGTCATCTTCTCCGTACCGTTCGGGCTGATGGGTTCATTCCTCTTTGCCAAGGTTCTGGGATTGGAGAACAACATCTATTTGCAGACGGGTGTGATTATGCTGATTGGCTTGCTCGCCAAGACGGCCATCCTGATTACGGAGTATGCCATCGAGCGGCGCCGCAAGGGAATGGGCATTGTGGAATCAGCTTATTCGGCCGCCCAGGTCCGTTTGCGTCCTATCCTGATGACGGTGCTGACGATGATATTCGGTATGCTTCCGCTGATGTTCTCGAGTGGTGCGGGCGCCAACGGTAACTCTTCGCTGGGTACGGGCGTAGTAGGCGGCATGCTCATCGGAACGCTAGCGCTGCTTTTCGTCGTTCCGGTGTTCTACATCATCTTCGAGTACTTACAGGAGAAGGTTCGTCCGCCAATGGAGGAAGAAGCCGATATGCAGGTATTGCTTGAAAAGCAGAAGAGTGAGGCAGAACGGGCGAAAGATTGAGGAAAATAAAATAAAAACAGATTGGAACAATGAAGAAACATATCATCCTATTGTCCGCCGCCGGTTTGCTGTTCAGCAGTTGCGGCGTGTACACCAAATACAAACCCGCTACCGAGGTCCCCGACGGCCTCTATGGGGAAGAAATGGCAGCTTTTACGGAGAGCCTCGCCGGTTCTCCGGCTGCCACCGAAGACAGCCTGGACCTTGGCCTGGGCGGCATGGACTGGCACGAGCTTTTCACCGACCACATCTGCAGGCACTCATCGGACAAGGGTTGCAGAACAATACCGACTACCAGTCGGCACAGCTCCGCGTGGAGGAAGCCGAAGCTAACCCTGCTGTCCGCCAAAGCCTTGCCTTCCTGACCC
>ENA-OQCK01000146-OQCK01000146.1-human-gut-metagenome-genome-assembly--contig:-NODE-146-length-41321-cov-3.544375_pt1 | contig 41321 bp, 47 predicted proteins | sample MGYA00242498_ERZ504578 | MGnify/ENA primary metagenome ERZ504578 (study PRJEB26092, sample SAMD00036229) | human gut metagenome | host: Homo sapiens | study: EMG produced TPA metagenomics assembly of...
GTCATCGTCGCTGCAGCGTCCGGTTCATCGACCGGAGTTTCGGACGTATGCCGAACACGATCTCCATACGTTCCCTTTCCGTCATCTTGTTGTCCGAGAGGCAGGCCGTGCGTATATCGTTCACGATTTCCACGCTGTTCAATATCATCTCCCGGTAAATCTGGTTGCGCCGCGTGGAGAGGGCGACGGCCAATGCACCCGTCGAATGTCTGCTCAATTGTTTGGTGAAGTCGCCCATGTTGTCTGTAAGCTGCGATATTTCATGGTAAAAACCGTAAATCTGAGCCGCATAGCAGACAATCGAGCGGAACGAGTTCAGGTAATTGTTGAACTCCCGTTGCAAGTCCGTCGTGCCTTCCACTTCTTCCTTCGTCCACACATGCCCTGTAGTTTGCATCAGCATGACCTTCTCTTGGTTTTTCAGTTCCTTCTCGGCCTTGTTGGTATAAACCAGAATCATTCCCGCAAGTCGCATCGTTCTGCGCCTGTACCTTCGAGATACCGGCGCACAGCAACAGAATCCATATCGAGATTATCCGCTTCATCGTTCTTCGTTTTTTATTATCCTTTTTTCAACGGGCGATGGCTGCCGCCCTGCGCCAGCGGGACATGGCCAGACGGGCCACCTCGCCGTTGCTGCGGTCTATCATACCCGCCGTTATGTTGTTCCACACGTCGTTCAGTATAATAGCGCAGGCTCAAATAGAGCAGATGCAGTTTCCGGCTGAATGCCGCGAGCTGGTCGTTCAAAGCCCACAGGTTTTGCTCCGTTCCGCCCCCGTGAGCATGTTTTCCGTGCCGCCTTTGGCCACGGCGTCGTTCAGCAACGTGAACACGGAAACCAGCTCCGTCGCCGTCTCGATATAGAGGTTGTTCATGTTCATGCTGGTCGACGATGCCTGCGGGTTCGTCCCGATGGCTTGCCAGTTTCCCAGCGTGAGGAAATCCGCACGCCGTCGTTATAGAGGTGGGTACAGGCTTTCAGCGACGAAGCATAACCGTTCGCCGTCTTGAGGTAACTGTTGTACTGCTTTTCCCACTCATGTATGCGGTTGAACTCCGCTGCGATACTGTTCTGCATCAGGGCGGTCTGTGTCTGCCCTTTGATTTGTTTGTCTATCTGGCCGTTTATCAGTTCGTTTCCCTCGGCCAAGGCTGCCCATTCCAACGGGTTCGAAGCGGCAACCTGCGCCTTGGCCAATTGCGGAAGCAGACCGGCAAGCACAAAAGACCACCCATATGCTAATGATTCGTAACTCATAGATTCCCTTTTTCGTTTATTGATTTCCACACGTTCACGGATAATCGCCACGATGTCGTTTCCGCGCCGGATACCGATAAGGTCGAGCTTCGGGCTGTTCCGGTCCGTCGAAAGGATAACGACCGTTTTCAGACCGCAAAGCTGTTGCAGGAGGCTCTGGTGTTCCTGAAAGTCCACGATACGGTACAGTTCCATGTAGTCCACCCTGCGGCAGAAAAGTCCCCGCTCGCAGACAAGCTGTTCGTTGCCGACCCGGTAACATATCCGGCGCAGGCAAATGAAACGATACAGCAGCACGAGGAACAGAAACAAGGCAATGACCGTCGCCATACCGCCAAGCGGCATACCTTCCATGCCGCCGTACACCAGTCCCGCCATGCACATGAATATCAATGGCAGTTCGTCGATGACGAATTGCCCGGCGTGCGGGCGCAGGATAATGTTCCGGACATCTTGTATGGTATATGGCATGGTCATCGGCGAAAGTGTATCTGTCGTTCCTGCCCGGCGTTTTCTTCTTTTTCCGACTCCTGCCCGACAGTCTCTTCACGTTTCTGTTCAGCCAAAAGCTGTTCGTTCCAGCTCGTATGGCGATAATCCGGACTTTCCCAGGTAATGGAGACATCATGCTCCCTGTCAATACCAAGGAACTCCCGTAGTTTCTCTCGATATTCCCGGTAGCACTTGTTCGTGGTATCTATCTGGTCCTGCACGTCTTCCGGGGCACACAACCCGCTCGAACGCATCGACTCCGCTTCTTCCGATTCGGCGTCGAACCGTATGCAGATTTCTTGCAAACCACCCTTGGGCAATAGGTAAAATTCTCCGTCTGTCAAATCCCCGCCGTCCGGTATGGAATCGAGATAGGTTTCCTCTCCGGCGTTTCCTCTATGGCAAAACGTACTGAGCGGCATATCTCCTTTTGCAAATCCCATGTGAGATTCGACCCTTTCCGGGTATTATCGAAACAGATATGTTGCCGGGCAGATGGTAAGATCAAGTATCTCTCTCATCTGTTTCCCGATAGGCTTGCCGCCCGTTGAGATAAAGACCGCCTTTCTCAAATCCTTGTTCTTCGCCTGATGGAGTTGGTAATAGGCCATCGCGTCATAGGTACTCCCGAACCAGTAGATATGTTTGGCCTCGGCAAGAGGTGTTCCGGCAGGACTTGCAATCCACAACCCTTCGCTCTCATTGCTTTCCTCGCTCTTGCCTTTATAGCTATCGCATCCGTCCATTCTCATACGTTCCCGTTCCTCGAAACCCACGACCGTACCGCCCTCTTTGGGCAAGGTCAGTGGAAAAGCGAGACAGGTGTATGCCGCACCGTCTGCGCCGTGTTTTGTTGCCAGGCAGAAATGACGGTGGAAAGCATTCTGCGTGCTGAGGTCGATACCCCGGTTCTTGAAATAGGGATAGAATATCTCCTGCATCTCATGGTCTTGAGGTTGAATCTGTGCAGGTCGTAGTCTGTTATATCGAATGGTCGTAGGTCTTGCTTGACCGGTACGGTTTGCACCTCGTATTCTTCGAAGGGGATGTTCAGCAGGCGGCTGCACACGAGGTTTACCAGCCGGTTCAGGTCTATTCCCTCATAATATTCCGCGAATAACGCCGGGTGCTCCTTGATGAACGAAACGACGTTGTATTCCTTCTGCCGGGGTGGTTGGCAACAGCATTTTCCCTGTTGCGTTATGACGAACTTGTCACCCCGGATACGCTTTTCCTCACTGTCCGTGCGGATAAACGAGGAGAGGCGTAGTCCGAAGCGTCGGTTCTGGCGATACCCGGCATCAAGCAGTACATCCCGGATATCGAGTCTTTGCAAAAAATCATTATGTGTCAATTTCTTGTCATTCATTGTCTTCTCTTTTCTTTTGTTGTTTCATGTAGGGGGTACTGCGTTGTCATCGGTGGAAACGTGCTTGCCGTTCCTGTTCGGGTTCTTCTCTTCTGGCCGGCTCTTCGTGACTGATTCTTGCAGCCTGATCTTTGCCAAGAGCTGTTCGTTCCAGTCCTTATAGCCTTTTTCAGCGGGCTCGTACACAATAAGGTCGGTGCTGTCCTCGCCGGGAGCGGGAAGATTACGGATCGCATCCTCTATGGCCATGATATTTTGTCTCATGCCCTCCAGTGTTTCCTCACTGGCCGAACCCTCGGCAAGGGCTATCTCGTACTCGTCTTGGCACACCATGCTCATCTCCTGCAAATATCCGTCGCCGATTGTCCGATAGTCGAGCGTACCATCTTCCCGATAGATTTCTTTGGGACGTAAAAGCGTGCCGATTATCCTGTGAAGTCGAAGGTTCGAGTTTTATTTCGTAGTTCTGGTTCTCCTCGCCACTGATACGGACCAGCAGTTTGTCGTCTTTCGTCACGTTGCTGGTGAATGTCTTGCCCGCCTGGGTGAGCGCGAAGTTGATGGCGAAGATCTGTCCGGCACGGTCCTGGTCGAAGCAGAGATGGTGGTAAGCGCGTGGAGTGGCCTTTATCATGGCTTTGAACTGCTGTTGGCTCGGTGCCCCGCCGGTAGAAACGAACACTCCCTTTCGCAGTTCCTTGTCCCATTTCTGGTTAAGCTGGTAATAAGCCATCGCGTCGTAGGCACTCTCGAACCAATAGATACGCTTAGCTTCCGCAAGTGGGGTTTGGGCAGCTGGCAATCCACAGCCCCTCGCTCGAATTGCTGCCCTCGGCCTTGCCTTTGTAGCTGCCGCTTCCGTCCATTCTTGCACGTCCCCGTTCCTCGAAGCCCACGACCGTGCCGTCGCCTTTGGGCAAGGTCAGCGGAAAAGCGAGATTGGTGTATGCCGCACCGTCCTCACGGTGTTTCGTCGCCAGACAGAAGTGGCGGTGGAAGGCGTACTGGGTGTAGAGGTCGATACCCCGGCTCTTGAAATAAGGATAGAACTTCTTCTGTGTCTCCCGGTCCTGCGGGTTGAACTTGTACAGGTCGTAGTTCGCGATGTCGAACGGGCGGATGTCCCGCTTGGGCTGTATAATCCGCGTTGTCCGGTCCTCGATGGGATGGTTCAGCAGCCGGTTGCACACGAGGTTCACCAGTCGGTCGGGAGACATGCCCGCACGGTATTCAGCGAAAAACTGCGGGTGCGCCTTGATGAACGAGATGATGTTATAGACTTTCTGCTGCTGTGCTTGGAAGCAGCACTTTCCCTGTTGCGTCACGATGAACTTGTCGCCACGGATACGCCGTCCCTCGCTGTCCAGACGGACATACGAGGGATAGCGCAGGCCGTCGCGCCGGTTCAGGTGGTAGCCCGCGTCAATCAGCACGTCCTGAATGTTCAGCCTTTGCAGGAAGTCGTCGTAGGTAAGGTCTCCTTCTCTCATAATTGTCTTTATCTCCCTCTTCTCATATCGTTAATATCCTGATTCATCTGTGCCTCGAAATTGCGTATAGCCACGTCCCTCGGCGTATCGACACCGGGCTTGAAATACGGACGCGGCTCGCCTCCGAAACGCTCACCGTAGAACTCCGGACCGTGATGATGATGCCGCAGGCCGTGGACGACACCCGCCGTGACGACCGTTCCTGCCGCAAGGGCGGCGAAAATCTTCACGCCGAGACCGCGCTGTGCTTCCGGCCGCATCTTCATGTCCACCTCGCTGAATATTTTCGAAAAGATTTTCATGCGGTGGTAGTCATCGACCGCAAGGAATTTGTCGTAATCCTTCTGGCTGATCTCGTGCTGATGACCTGCCCGTCGATGACGGCCGTCATCTTGTACTTGCCCTCTATGGGGGACGGGTGTACGGCTATCTCGCCGACCTCGACCTCCCTGCCGTGCCGTTCTTCTCGGTACCAGCTTGCGCTCGTCAAGGACGGAAATATCCCGTCCATCGACGGAAGCAGCCGCACCATACGGCATCTCCTGCCGGAGCTGGTTTTCCAGTGGGGAGAGGATTTCCTGCTCCTGTTGCTGACGCTGCGTCAGTTCCTCCTGTACTTCGGGGTGCAGACCAAGGGCGATACGTTGTTTGCTGTCGAGGTCCGCCATCGTTACCTTGTCGGCAAAATCCGCCCCGATAACCCCGTTCAGGACTTCCAGCCGCTTCTCGACCGGTTGTTCCTCGATGGAGTTGGAGGTCAGGACGGCCGTTTCTTCTTCCGTCAGGTCATAGACCAGATCGGCGGTCACCTTTTCGGACTGTACGGTCAGTGTCCGTGCCTCCTTATCGACGATAAGCCGTGGGAGGCAAGACATTCCTGCCATTCTCGTTGGAAAAATAGACAGGAGAGCTTATCAGTTCCTTGTAGGTACGGGCCGGTTCCGTGCTGCGCGGACGGCTGACCAGCGGCGTGATGACCGTCTGCAGGTTTTGCAGGACGTCGGCCTGTTGTGCCGGTTGCACCGGTTGTCCGGCCTTGTATTTGTAATAGAAGCCGTAGCCGCCCGACTGCAATTCGCCCGGCTTCATGCGTCCGTCCCACCGTTCAGGGACAACGGGCGGTCCCGGATAGAACAGTTGGCCGCCGACCCGCCGCAGATGGAAGCCCCACTGGTGGCGTGGCGTCCAGCCGAGAAACGGGGGCGGCATACCCAACCGTCCCACATGCCCGTATTCGCCGATACCGATACGGTAGCCGTGCAGCCCCATAGCGACACGACCGTTGGCATTGCGGGCATGGACGAAGTTCTTGGGCATATAAAAGTCTTTCCCTACAATGCTCGTGAACACGTTGTAGGCTTTCTTGTTGGCCGAGTTTGTTCCCCAGTCCGTCAGGGCCAACATCTGACGCTCGGTAAGGTCGTAGGTCAGCAGCGGCGAATCGTGGCCCTGCACCACGAGCCGGTAGCCCGTGCCGTCGCTGACCACGTGGGCCTGCATACCGTTACGCCTCAATATGTCCTGCATTTCGGGTTGCAGGTCCATCATTCGGGGGTTGGTATTCTTTCGTATCGCCATAATCCGTTGTTAAAAAGGGTTTCCGTTATGCATCTCCGTTCTCCATCGCCGCCTCCAGTTGCTCGTCCTTGTAGTGGACGAACTCGGCGGCGGATTCGTTGCCCGCCATAAGGCTGTGCTCCTTGCAATAGCGGGCATATTCCTCCTGCCATTCGGGCGAGAAATGATTCACATAGTCGAGCCAGCCGTATTCGCCGCGCTCCATCTTCTCGATAAGTACCTCTTCGGAATAATATTGGTGTTCTGCCATATTCGCTGGATGTTAAGATATTATTTGTGAACTCCCGCCGCACGGTTACGCTCGGCGCTTTTCTTCTGTTCGTTCCACAGTTCTTCGGTATATTCCTCTTCGGGAACATAGTCGAGGTTGCCGTCATCGTCCATCACCCAGCAGCCGTACACGCCGAAAGTGTACTTGTCCCACTCGCGTTTGGGCTGTTCTTTCCATTTCTGCTGTCGCCCGAACAGAAGCGGATGCCGGTCTTGTCATGCAGGTCGATGCCCACCGTGACGGGTTCATCGTCCACGACCAGTGTCAGCGGTTCGCCGTTCTGCATACTGTTTACCTCCATTGTACCGAGGTGCATTATGTCGGCCAGCACTTGCAGGTTGCGCCCGATAATCGGCGTGGGGATATACATCACCTGCTTCGTTTCCTCGTCTATCTGCACGAATGCCTTGCTGTGCCGTCCGTCTGCCGTCTCCACATCGGCAAGAATCGCCTTGCCTGCGAGCAGTTGTTTCTGTTGCGCCTCGTCGTAGCGTTCCAGTGGCGAGGATTCCAGGACGGGATAAAATACCACGTCCGACAGACCGTCATCTCTACGGACAAGGGCGAAGCGGCTGCGGCTTTCGATTAGTTCTCCCTTCTCGTCACGGACACGGACCGGAAGCACGGGAGAGTGTCTGCCGTCGCAAATCTCATCGAGGACACGCATCGGCAAGTCCTCGATCATCTCCTGTGTAAGCCCGAATCGGGCCAGTGTCGGATAGGGCAATTCAATTAGTTCAAATCGTACTACATTCATATTTAATTTTGTATTTTGAATTACACTTTGCAAAGATAGATTCTTTTCATTCCCTTGTATATAATAGAATAATATTAGTGTATTAAGAGAGTTTATTTTTATGTTCAGAGTATGATTTTGCGCATAAATTCATACTCTGAATGCTTTTTTTGTTGTACTTTGGTCGAAAAAGGCCGTGGAAACGGGACATCTTGGGCAGGGCTGGTTATATTTGCCGCATGAGAAAGAAACTACTGGTTTTGATGGCGGGTGCTGCAAGTATCGCAGGCCCCGTTCAAGCACAATTCAATACGGTCTCGACCGTGCCGTCCCGATACAGGGTTGAAGTCGTTTCTGCCGGTAGGGATAATGTGGCGACCTTGCCCGGAAACATGCTTTCCGTCCAAGACTCCTTACCGTCGGCAGGAGACGCCGCCCCGGCATTGCCCGCCGACACCTGCAAACACGTATGGATAGAGCGTTACCTTAGCGTAAGCTATCCGCTGCACCGGATGAAAATCAACTCGCTTTATGGGTATCGGAAAGATCCTTTTACCGGAAAAAAGAAGTTTCACAACGGAATCGACCTCCACGCACGGGGCGACGAGGTGATGGCCATGATGGCGGGAGTGGTAGTGAAAGTCGGGCAGGACAAATCCTCCGGCAAGTATGTGACCTTACGGCATGGAGACTACACGGTCAGCTATTGCCACCTGTCGCGTATCCTTACCCGGAAAGGGGCTGCTATCGGGCCGAGGGATGTCGTCGGTATTACCGGTTCTACAGGACGCAGCACCAGCGAACACCTGCATATTTCCTGCAAGCTCGATGGAAAAAGTGTCGATCCGTTAATGGTACTGGATTACATCAAGTCCATACGCGAAGAGTGCGTGGCGGCACTGGCCGAATCCAGAGAGGCCCCCGCATTAAGTCCTGCGGGTGGAAAACACAGATGATTCCGTTTATTTTTGTTAATCATTTCACGGGAATGGTAAAAAAAAATGCCTTTATGCTTACCTTTGCAAGGCAAAATTAAGGTATGAAAGGATTCGTTGCTGTTCTATCGTTGGTGCTGCTGGCCTTGGTATGCAATTCCGGGGCGCTGCATGTTCCGGCGGCCGGTGTGGCGGCTGCGCAGGAATGTTGTGTCCGAAATACGGACAACGCCTCTTTTCAGCAATTCCATGACAGAGACTCTATCCGGCAAAAAAAGGACAGCGACATAACAGGCATAATCGGGGAAATCCCCGATGTGGCTTGCCGTGCCGGCGCATCGGTAAAGGGGATGCATCTTCGGTACATATCTGTGGAAACGGCCCATTTTCTCCGAATTTTACAGCGGTATCTCATTTGCCGCATGAACAACCTGACCTATTGTTGTACCCTCGTGCATGACTCTTCCCGTAGCCCGAACTGGATAATGCCTGCGAGCATTATATCTTCGGGATGAGACGGATTCTGATTTAGCGGTTTGTTTTTTTTATCGTTTATACTGACGGTTACACTTGGCTGAAAAGCGGGGTGTGGCTGTTCGTCGTGAGTATATCTTATTATTGAACAATCAGCAAAAATAAAATTTTCAATCCGTATGAATCAAAACATTTCTGCTGCCGAAACCCTGTTTTCCGCAGCGCATCCCGATATAAAGAAGATTACCAATATTTCGGCTCTTATTCTTTCCCTCCTTTTTTGTGCGGTGGGACTGTGCCTTCTGTTTTTCTCGTCGAAAGTGGAAGATTCCTCTTCCGCGTCAGGTCCTGTCCTGCTGGTCGCGGAATCGCCTTTCTGGTGGCCGGAGGTATTCGCCTGATGATAAGAAAAAGGAGTCTGATATACGTTCCGACCGGCAGTTTGGTGAAAAAAGGTTCTTGTTTCTTCGATGCGGGCGACCTCTCTGTATTGGGGCGGTTGCTGGAGGAGAAGACTTTTGACGGCAAGGCAGAGGTACTGCCGAAGAAGGACGGCGGTGTGCGGATGGACTACATGGTTTCGCAGGACGGTAACTTCGCTGCCGTCCAGTTGCTGAAGTATGTTCCTTACGCTTACGAACCGGCATCTTCCGTACTCCATTATACGGGAGAAGAGGCCAGCGCTTTCGTGAATGCTTTGCGGGTCGGCCGATTCTGATTCTGGAAGGAAACGGTAACAGTTTCCGCAATTTGGCTCGTCCGGCAGCCGGTTCTATAAAAGAACGGTTGCCGGATTTGTTTTTATTGTGGACTGGGGTTTGTTTCTTTGGAAGGCTTTCATTTGCACGACAAATGTCCGGTTCATACATGACGCCATGCTCTGGAAAAGACCCGGTTGTACGGCAGGTTTTCTTGTACTCTGTATCGTTCCGACCATTTTTTATATGTTGAAGGTTAAAGTAATGAGTTATTATATATACCGATTGTTTGGTATTGGCACGGCTGGTAAAAGCTTGTAATTTTGTACCCGTTTTTCATTTCTTTTAAAAACTATAAAAAATAACGGGTAATTGTGCGTATATCTGTTCTCGGACTGATACTTATGTTCCTGTTTCCGATAACTCTATTTGCCCAACAGAGGGTGGATGTGACCGGAAAGACCCTTGTCGTTTCCAACAATGGAGAAGGACAAGAGGTGTTGCCCTATACCAATATCTTGGTACTCGAAGCCGGGGATTCCACCCTTGTAAAAGGGTGATGAGTGATGCCGGCGGGAATTTCCGTCTTAGCTTCCATGCAAAGAAAGAATCGCCTTACCTGCTGAAAGTTTCTTATATAGGTATGAAGCCGGAGTTTCGTGCATTAAATACAGGCAAGACGAAAATCCATGTCGGAAACATTGTCTTGACAGAAGGTCTTGAACTGTCCGAAGTGGTGGTCACGGCTCCCATAAAGGAGGTGGAACTGGTGGGCGACACTACCGTCATCAATGCCGATGCCTACCGGATTCCCGAAGGCTCGAACTTGGAAGAGCTGGTAAAAAAGATACCGGGCTTGGAATATGACAGGCAAAACAAAACCTTGGTTTATAATGGGCTTCCCATTGCGGAAATCAATGTTAACGGGGAAGCGTTCTTTGCAGGAAACCATGCGCTGGCTTTGGAAAATCTGCCCGCCGATTTGGTAAGCAGGATAAAAGTGTATGACAAGCGTAGCGAAATGGAGAAATTCATGGGGATAAAAACAGGGGAAGAAAACTATGTGCTCGACCTGCAAACCAAGAAGGAGTTCAACGGTACACTGATGACTTCCGTAGCCGCAGGCAAGGGTAACAACAAGAAAAAAGAAGCGGAACTAATCAGCAATTTCTTCAAAACCGGCGGGGAAAACCTGTCGGTAATCGCCAAAAGCGGCAACCGCAACATGACATCCGCAAACAAAGACAACCGCCAAGACAATGTAGCGGTGAACTTCCTGAAAAAGTTCGGAAAGAAGATACACCTTAACGGGAATGTCATGTACAGCAATGCTATCAATGGGAACGAGGGGACATCTTACTACGAGCAATACCTGAAAACGGGGAACCGCTACCGCTATGCGACCAGCGACCGCCACAACACCAACCGCATGGCAAGCACCATGCTAAGCATGAAATGGAATATCGATAAGATGACCTTGCTGAACCTTTCAGGCAGCTTTAGTGCGATGAAAGGGACAAACGGGAGTGACAGCCGGCAGGCGACCTACAATGAAAATCCAGAATTGGATATCACAGCACCGTTCAATGGGGAAGAAAACGGCCAAACGGAAAACGATATCCGGGTGAATGGCATCCGCATGAACTCCCGTTCAACAAGCGCCAACCGGCAGTATTTCCTGAACGCCGACCTCACCCGACGGCTGAACGAGAAAGGCAGCAGTTTGGGGCTAACCATGCAATACTCGGAGGGGAGAGGAAAGAACGAGGCGTTTTCCGTGTCCTCCACCACCTATTACCAATTGCAGGATGAGTGGGGTAACGATTCCGTCCTCTACCGTAATCAATATTATGACAGCCCAAACAGAAACCGCAAATTCAGCTTGGGACTGATACTGACACAGCCACTACACAAGAGCCTGCGGGCACAACTTTCGTATAAATTCAGACGGGAAAACCAAAACAACGACCGCAATACCTACGACCTGTCCCGCTTTTTCGACGGTACGGACGATGAACCCTTGTACACCCTGCCGGAAGGCTACGAGGCAGCCTATACCGACAGCTGAGCAACAGAAGCCGAAGCCACACGACAGCGCATGAAGTGGCCCTCCACCTTAACTATACGGACAGAACTTGGGAAATCAACGCTGGCCTGTCCGTCGTTCCCGAACGGCAGAGTCTCGACCAGAAGACCGGGCGGATGCAAGCCGACACGCTGAGAACCTCCGTGAACTACTACCCGGCTGTTACCGTCTTGTGGCACAAAAAGAAAACACGGGTGCAACTAAGTTACGAGGGAGACACGAAACAGCCGGGACTGACCGAACTGCTGACACTGACCGACAACAGCGATCCGCTGAACATTACACGGGGAAATCCCAGCCTGCGCCCTTCGTACAACCAAAGGGTGCGCTAGAAGCACGAGACACGAAGATAGGTTTGAACGGAGACATGACTTGGGCGAACACGGTGAACAGTGTGACACGGGCTGTGACGTACAATACCCAAACAGGCGGTATAGAAAGCTATCCCGTGAATGTGAACGGGAATTGGAACGCAAGAGCCACCGTGCGATACCAGAAGCGCATCAAACGCCGATTTTCCGTTACCGCACGTACCGGCGCTTCGTTCAGCCAGAACGTAAGCCTTATCAACGAGGGACAGCAGGAGATGCCGGAGCGCAGTACGACCCACAACACGACACTGAATGCCAACCTGCGTTTTGGCTACCAGCCCCAATGGGGAGGTTTCGACCTGACGGGTGACTGGCGTTTCCGCCACTCCACCAACCTTTTGCGCGAAACCGGCGATTACACCCGCGACTACCGCTTGGGGGTGAACGCCTACGCCGACCTGCCCGGCGGCATTCAGTTGCGGAGCGATGTCGATTATTCTTTCCGCAACGGGACGAACATCACCCCCGGCGAAGATGACCAGGTAGTGTGGAACGCCTCCCTTTCTTGGCGTTTCCTCAAACAGAAGAAGGCGGAACTGTCATTCTACTGGCGGACATCCTTAGCCAGAAAAAGAACTTACCCGCAGCGTCTCTTCCTCCGGATTGTCGGAGAGACACACGCAGCAGATAGGTAGTTGGTTCATGCTCTCCTTCAAGTACCGTTTTAACAAACAATTATAAAGCAGGAGCGAAGTTTATATTTTTTTAGTTAATGAGTGGTGATTTGCTTCTAATTATATACCAATTTTTAGGTATTGTGCTCTGAGTAAACTCGTTATAATTTTGCACCCCGAAATAATAATAACGAAATAATAAAATCACAGAAAGATGAAAAGAAACAATTTGCATGTCGGTTTGATGGCATTCGCAATGCTGCTGATAGGGGCATCGTGCAGCGATGACGACAACACCCTCTCATACAGCACGGGTGCCGTGCAGAATACCGAATTGAAAACCATTCTTGTTCAAAGAGGCTACACATTCAACGAGGACGGCAATCTGTTGCTTGATGATTTGGCTAACAATACGACGACGCTTGACCTCTCCGGAACGCAGATTTCCACAGACGCACTGGCAGAACTTTCCATGTTCCCTAACTTGACTGATGTGGATCTGTCGGACAATGGTTACGGCCCGGCGTTCGACTTTGCCAAATTGCCGGAACAAATCACCGGAATAGACCTGACGGGTAATGAAATCTACGACTATGATAATCTTGTGAGTGTCGTAGTGGAAGAAAACGGTGATGAAACTGTGACTAACCTGCACGAAATTACCAAACTTTACCTTCCGGAAACCGCTAAAGAGAATATCGAAGATCTCGTGCGTTTCTACCGCCAAAACAAGGAAGCCATCACCGCCGGCACCATTGATATGAAGATGACTGATGTCGACGGCAATCTGCAAACTTATACCACCCTGCGCGACGTGCCCGACGCAAACCTGCTCACTTATTTGCAGACAAATTTTGCCGATCTGTTTAACGGCGACCAAATAGACCTTAGCAAACATTTGGGACTCGACCAGAAAACAAAGGAACTGCTTGTTGCTCCTGCTGATAATGTTACCAACTTTGAGGGTATTCAGTTTCTGGTGGAGAATCCTTATTGGGAAGGTGCTAAAATCAGCCTTTATTCTGCCGGAGAAGAAAGTATAGCTTCTATGCCCAATATAAAAGTAGGGAAATTCATAACCCAAGTCATCCTGCAAAATATAGAAGTGGAAGATATCGACTTATCCAATGCTACAGATTTGCGAAGTGCTTGGGTCCAAAATAACCCGGCATTGCAGAAGTTAGATTTGAGTTATTCCACTATTTGGGGTCAAGGAGATAAAGAAACGGAAGGCAATGGTACGTATGGCAGTAGTCTGATGGTTCTGGGATGTCCTATACTGAAAGAAATCAAATTGCCCGAAAAAAATGAATTGAAAGCCTACAGAATTGATATTGAATGCTTGGACGCATTGGAAACATTTGACATGTCGAATGTCAAGATGGTAGCAGAACTCAGTATAGGTGATTTGAATAAAGACTTTAATCTGGTTTATCCGGAACTGACCATTTTCTATAGTGAAGATGGATATGCCGGTACTTATTTCGCTTGTTCAGAGAACACTTTCTATAGAGAATCAACCCAAGCATTCCTGAAAGCAAATTATACAGACATTGACCCAGACGATACGGTCAGAAGGTTAGGTTATACTTCTTCTTTATCGTATGATAAAACAAAGGATGCCGTTGGAGGACTTTATTGAACAAACAAAAATAAAGTGTAATTATTTTTTTATTAAACTTTAATTATAAAAACGATGCGAAAATTTTTCTTAGGAGCTGCCCTTGTTGCAGCAAGTTTCGGAATGGCACAGTCTGCTGACGCTGCCACAGTGATGGATGTAGATGGTGTAAGTACCGTATTGGCAATCAGCGATTACGAAGGTACTTATAACGGTACAATGGATCAAATCAAAATGAGAGGAGAAGATTATGAGCCACGTGCTGCATCTTATACTCTTGAAAATGGTATTTTGAGTTGCGATTTTCCGCAGATCGGAAGTATGCCGGGGAATATCACTATCGAGTTGGAAGTAGAAGTAGATGAAGAAACCGGTGAAATTACAGCTTTCAAAGGTGATAAAGCAGGAACTTTGACCATTTTAGGCATGGATTTAGTAACATTGAAGTTAGATTCTTTGACTGATGCCAAAGTTACAGGCAACACTATCGAGTTTACTCTGGCAGTATCCGGTAAGTTCTTAGGTGCAGATTTCCCTGCATCCGTACACTTTGTTGGAACAAAATAATTCGTCATTATTTTGTCAAGCAACGAAATTAAATTCAGAAAGAGTAAGGAGAAAGCTGTCAAACGGCTTTCTCTTAGCTCTTTTTTTGTGTGTTACTAAGAAAAAATTATCACAATATATTCACCTCACCCAATGGGGAAGACACCATTATCCTGTCAGCAAGGCTGCTATGCCGCTAAAAACACTTCCGGTATGCAACCGACGGCGAGGAAACAAAATTATCCAAACCGCCTGAACCGCTTCTGAAGCCTACATGCGGTACACATCAAAGACAGACTTTGCCATCGGAAAAAGCCTGCCTTTAATCATGTAAAAACCATGACTTACATACCTTTGCGGAATACACGCAGGCAAGGGTAATGAACAGGAAACAATTATGGATTACAAAACAAGTAAATTATATAAGCAAAATGAAAAAGTTATACTTTTTATTCAGCCTTCTTATGGCAACAGTAATCGGATTAAGTTCGTGTGAAAGTGACGATTCACTTACCAATGAGCCACCTGCACAGGAATATATTGATAAGGCGAAGGAAATCCTTGTAGGAGACCTCGTGCTCTCAACCCGTGCTACAATGAGCGGTGTGGACAAGACGCTGTTGGAAAGCGGTTGCCCCACCAAATTCAACTTTTCTTGGCGGGAAGACGGCACGATGGTGCTCGACCTGAGCGACTTCACCGTGGGCGCCATGCCCTTCGCCATCACCTTCCGCTGTGCAACGAAGTTTATGCAACTCAACAGTTGGGAAAAGGATGAATACCCCGGCAGCGGTTGGGTGAAGTTCGTGGGAACGGACGGAAATGTCACCACGAGCGGCGATGACGCTGCGGACAACCAGGAAGGGAGCGGCGCCCGTGTAGATGGTTTCCTGAACGTGGACACCAAGCAAGTGGAGTTCATCGTGGACTACAACATGATGAACGTGCGCACCGAAACCTTCCTGCAAGAAATCGACAAGAGCCGTATCGACCGCTTTGAAGAAGAATTTGCCCAGTACGAAAAAGACTTGGAAGAAGCCAAGAAAGAACAGGGCAAGGCTTGACCTTTCGATTGCAGGAAAGAAGGAAAGACCGTAAGACACACGGCTTTCCCTCTTTTTTGTGTAGAATAACATGTTTTGATGATAGACAGATGAAAAGAATAACAGCCATCTTATTTTGTGTCTTACTGGCATGTATGAATGCCCAGGCACAACGTAAAGTAAAGCTCAAAGTTCTGGAGAAAGGGACGGAACAGCCGGTCATCGCGGCCACTGTGGTCTATGCCGATAACGAAGCGTTGCAAAACCTGCAGGGGAGCGTCACGAATGTGGACGGGCTGGCGGAACTGAAAATCCCCTCCAAGAAAACGTATTATTACAAAATATCCTATGTCGGTTTTGTTCCGGCAACAGGAAAGATAGAAGCGACCGAAACCGAGAAGACCGTCTATCTGGAAGAGGATCATTTGGGACTGAACGAGGTAGTCGTCACCGGTTCGCGTACAGCGCGACCCATCAAGATGTCGCCCGTTACGACGCAAGTCTTGGGCGGCAAGCAGTTGGTCGAAGCCGGATACAGCAACCTGCAACAGGCATTGCAGCAGGAAACTCCCGGTCTGAATATCCAGAAGGTGGGCTTCGGAAACGAAATCTCCATGCAGGGGCTCGACGCCCGCCACGTGCTGTTCCTGATGGACGGCGAGCGCATGACGGGCGACATGGCCGGGAATCTCGACTACGAGCGTTTCAACCTGCACGCCATCGACCGTATCGAGATTGTAAAAGGAGCCAGCAGTACGCTGTACGGCTCGCGTGCCGCCGGTGCGGTAATCAACCTTATCACGAAGAAAACGACCAAACCGCTTTCCATCGACGCAGGTGTGCGCTACGGACAGATGAACGAGCGCAATTACAAGAATCCGCAACCGAAGGATTTTTTGTATATGTTCGAGAAGAATGCCGACCGCCCCAACCTGCAAGGCTGGGTATCTGCCGGATTCAAGGCGGGGAAAGTAACCTCGCAGACCGACGCATGGTACAGTTCCTCGGATGCGTTCTACATGTATCAGGCGGAGAATGACAAGAAGGTCTACACGCAGGAGGCCAATCCCTTCCTTCCGCACGACATCACCGTGGTCAACTCGTCCTCACGTCCGCCGATGGGCATCGAGGGCAAGGAGCATATCACGGTTTCCCAAAAACTGTATTACGACCCGACCGATGACCTCTCGGTCTTGGTTTACGGGAGCACCTTCTTCATGAACACGTATGACCTGATACAGGACATGACTTTCAGCCAGGCGCGTGACTGGACGGCGGGAGCCAAGCTGACCTACCACGTGAAGGACTGGTTCAGCGTTACGGGTAGCCTTCATGCCGACTTTTACGACCGCTTCAAGCGGCACGAGCGCATCGACACGCGCAACAAGGACTACGAGAGTAGCATCTGGCAGCCGCGCCTGACCATCACGAGCAACTACTTCGACGGGCACAGCCTGATCTTCGGTGTGGAACATACGTCGGACGAACTGACCTCCGACCGTTTCTCCGGCAATGCCAACCACGATCTGAAAACCCGCGCCTTGAAAGAAACGGAGTATTTCTTGCAGGACGAGTGGACCATCAACCCCAAGTGGATGGTATCTGCCGGACTGCGTACCAACTTCTCGAAGGCGTTCGGTTTCATGGGGATGCCCAAGATTGCCGCCAAGTATTCGCCCAACGAACGGTGGAGCATCCGCGCCAACTATTCGATGGGATACCGTTCTCCGAGTATCAAGGAACTCTTCTTCAACTGGGACCATTTGGGCATGTTCATGATCCGCGGAAACGAGAACATGCAACCGGAAAAGAACAATTATTTCTCGCTGGGAGCCGAGTACAGCAACGACCGCCTGTTCCTGTCCGGTACGGCCTACGGCAACTATTTCCGTGATAAAATCGAGGGCGTATGGCGCATCTACGACATGCAGTACAACTTCGAGTACACCAATTTGAGCAAGCAACGCCTTCTGGGGCTGGAAGCCTTGCTGCGCTGGCACGTGCTGGACTGCCTGACGCTGAACGGGACGTACAGCTTCGTGAACGTGAGCAAGAACGAGGGCATACAGGTGAACACCACCTCTCCCCATGCCGCCACGGCCAGTCTGGACTACAAGTTCACGAAGAAGAACTACCGGTTGAACGCCGTGTTCAGCGCCTCGTACATGGGACGCAAGAAGTTCGACGTGCAGGACCGCGTGTTCGTGGAAGAGGACAACAAGAGCTATGACGCCTACTTCCGTTGCGACCTGCCGCAATACGTGCTGTGCAACCTGTCGGTGTCGCAGACCTTCTACAATAAGGTAAAACTGACGCTCGGTGTGGACAACATCTTCAACTACGTGCCGAAAACCCTCGGTTCGGGCATCACGATGTTCAACGTGCCCGCCACGCCGGGAACACGCGGATGGGTGCAGTTGGAATTTATGCTGGACGATGTGATTAACTCTTTAAGGAAAAAGAAATGATTAAATATACGACAATGAAACGTATGGGATTATTCAAAACGGTAAGCCTCCTGCTGGGCTGTCTCACGATGTTCTCCTGCGTGGACTATGACGACATACAGCCCTTTACGGGCAAGACGCTGCCCCGCAAGTCGGGCTATTCCACAGGGGTGACGAACGACTGGATATACTTCAACCTCCGCACGGGAGAGTCATTCAACACTTACACCGTGAACAAGGACATCAAGGAAGGCGAACAAATCAACCGCACGGACTGGGATCTGGCTTTCTGCGGCTATACCATGCGTACCAATCGGGTACGAGCGGCATCGGTCAGGGCGGTGCCGCCGACTTGGGCTATGGCGGTTACGATGACTGGACGAGCGTTTCACAACTGCCTTCCGACTTGGAATGGGTCGTTGACACGGACGACGTGCGCGTCACCATGTCGCAGAACGACTGGAACCATTACCTTGTGGAAAACAATCTGGACTTCGATGCCAACCCGTGGTTCGACCCCAACAACGGTCCTGCCACGACCGAGACCAATGCCAACCCGCTGCTGTCGCAGGCCATGAGCTTCTCCGGGCCTCCCCCCACATACACCCCTTCGTTCCACACGTATGTGGTGCGTACCGCCGACGGAGAGAGGTACTTCAAGATACAGATTATCAGTTGGTACGATGCCAACGTGGAAATCGGTGATGAAGGCGGGAGAATCAGTTACTATTGCGACGAATTGAAATGACGGAAAGTATGATGGGACAATTCGTGCGCTTTATGCGCTTCTGCAACCGGCGGTGGGTGAAATGGCCGACAGTTATCGTCTTCCTGACGGCGATAACGGTCGCCCACTTCGTCATGGCAGACAAGTACGGGGACAGCCCCAATGCTCCCACTTGGGAGTTTACAATTACGCTGCACGCCGCCATGCTGGTTGCTGCGGCAATTATTATAGTATTCTACAAGAAACGTATCAAACGTAAATTAATGGAATATGGAAAAGACTAACGTAACGACCACTGAAACAACAAATGTAACACCTCCTGCCGCCAAACGGCGCTATTGGTGGAAAGCCATCGCTTCTTTCCTCATGGTATTGTTTACCATGCCTTTGGGGCACGGCTGATGATTATCATGGAGCATCTGATGAGCGAGACCGTTCTGCACTATTCGGCCTTTGTCATGGGCGCGGTAGGTATGGCGATGGTGATTGTCGGCGTATTCGCCAAAGGAGATACGCGCCAAACACTCTGGGGATTCTTCGGCGGTCTGCTCTTCTGGACAGGCTGGGTGGAATTTCTCTTCATGTATTTTGCCAACCGTTTCGGCACGCAGCCGGAACTCGACCCTGTGACGGGTGAAATCGTAACCCGTCCCGAATATCTCATACTGCCCGCCTCGTTCGGTTTTTGGATGATGATTATGGTAATGTACCTGTTCAGTACAAAGAACGGATGCAACTTCATCAACTGGTGGCAACGGTTGCTCTTCCGTGGTAAGAAGAACGACATCGCCGCCCGCCCCATGACGCGCCACACGAGTATCGTCACATTCATGGAACTGATGATGTTGCTGTGGACTTCCTACCTGTTGCTGATGTTCTGCTACGATGATGTATTCCTGGGCGAGAATCATCCGGTGACACTGTTGGTGGGGGTCGGATGCTTTATCGCTCGTTCTTTATCTTCGCCAAACAGTTGCGCCTTTCTGCGTGGGGGGCCAACATCCGTATGGCAATCGCTACCGTTATCGTGTTCTGGACACCGATTGAGATCCTTGGCCGTATGGATTTGTTGAGCGAGATATGGGTAGACCCTATGGGGCATAAGACGGAAATGATTATCATACTGGCAGCGTTCCTTGTACTGGCTGTTTACCTGTGGTATATGGGTGCGAAGAAAAAGAATGCCGTTTCCCAATAAAGAAAACCGGATATGGCAGCAACAAAAGAGAGAAAAAGGCACTGGCTTAAAGCGTTTGTCTCCATCGCTGTGACATTGGTTGCCATGCCGCTGACACACATCCTGGCACGTGCGCTGAAAGACGGTACGGCGGGGGTGGAACAGTTCTATGCCGGTATGGGAATGGGGCTGTTCGGTTTGCTGATGGTCATTATCGGTGTATTCATAAAAGGCGACGTCAAACAAACGCTGTTGGGTTTGTTCGGCGGTATGTTTTACTGGATGGGCGCCATCGACTTCCTGTTTATGTACTATGCCAACCGTTTCGGCACGCAGGCGCAGCTCGACCCGGTAACGGGCGAGATTGTCAGCCGGCCGGAATACCTGATACTTCCGTCCACATTCGGGTTCTGGGCCATGACGATGATGCTGTACCTGTTCTGCACTGCCAACGGCTGCAATTTCCTGAACTGGTGGCAGCGCTTGTTCTTCGGCAAGCACAAGAAGGAAATCGCCGCACGCCCCATGACACGCCATACCAGCATTGTCGCTTTTATGGAAGTCATTACCATGCTGTGGACGTGCTACTTGGTGCTGATGTTCTGCTACGATGAGCGTTTTTTTGGTGACCATCATCCGGTGACATTGCTTGTCGGGATGCTGGCTTCATCGGTTCGCTGTTCATGTTCGCCAAGCTGTTGCGTTATGCTTCGTGGGGCATGAGCCTGCGTTTCGGTTTCGCCACCGTAATTATCTTCTGGATCGCGGTAGAGGTCTTCGACCGGATTCACCTGCTGAACGGGCTATGGGCAAATCCACAAGGACATGTGCAGGAAATCGCGTTGATTCTGGTTTCGTTTGCAGTAACCGGGCTTTATCTCGCTTGTGACAGACGAAAGAAAACTGCGGATGTAAAACGACAATAAAAGATAAATCATGAAACGGATAACTTGGAGGAAACATCATAAATGGTTCGGGTTGCTGTTCTGCTTCTTCATGCTCATGTTCTGTTGGAGCGGTATTGTGCTGAATCATCGTGAAGCGGTGGCCGACATCAACGTCAGCCGGAAGTGGCTGCCTGCGGGTTATCGTTTCGAAGCATGGAACGGCGGGCTGCTGAGGGGAACGCTGCGCTATACGGACAAGGATTCCGTGGCTCATATACTGGCCTATGGTGCAGCCGGGGTATGGCGCACGGACACTGCCGCCTCGGCTTTTGCGGACTTCAACGAAGGACTTTCCCAAGGGGCGGACTACCGTAGCATGAAAGGCATAGTGCAAACACCCGACGGTACGCTGTATGCCGCCGGCCAGTTCGGCCTGTACCGCCACGACGGAACGGCTTGGATAGAAATCCCCCTGCCTTTGGACGAGGGAGAACGTCTTTCGGACATCACCGTCCGGGGCGACACGCTGGTAGTTGCCGGACGTTCGTACCTCTATCTCTCCACGTCTTCTCACGCCGGATTTCGGAAAATACAGGTGAAAGTTCCCGACGGTTACGAGCCGAAGGTGACGCTTTTCCGCACGGTGTGGATGTTGCATAGCGGGGAGTTGTTCGGCACGGCAGGCAAGCTGGTTGTGGATGCGGTGGCTGTTGTGCTGGTTCTCCTGTGCCTCACGGGGCTTGCCTACTGGCTGCTGCCCAAGGACATGCGCCGCCGCCACCGCCACGGGCGGCACACGGAAGGCGAAGCCCGATGGACACGCCTCTCCCTGCTGTGGCACGACAAGCTGGGACGCACCACTATCATACTGACCTCTTGGTGGCCGTTACGGGCTGGTGTCTCCGTCCACCCGTCATGATACCGTTGGCTCTGACTAAGACACCCGCTCTGCCGGCACTTCCTTAGACAGCCCTAATCCTTGGCACGACAAGCTGCGCATGGTGCGCTATGACGATATGTGCGGTGACTGGCTGCTCTCCACTTCCGAAGGTTTTTATTCGCTGGCTTCACCGGATGCCGTTCCCGTGAAGGTGGAGGAAGCTCCCCCGGTCAGTGTCATGGGGCTGAATGTCTGGCAAAAGGATAAGCAGGGGAACTGGCTGGCCGGTTCGTTCAGCGGCCTGTTCGTTTGGGACAGACAGCAGGGCTGGGTAACGGACTACTTCACGGGAGAAGAAGCCGAAGATACAGCCGGTCCTCCTTTCGGCAAGTTTGCCGTTTCGGGTTACAGTGCGGATTTCAAGGGAAAGGAATGCGTGGTGGAATATTACGAGGGAACGGATGCACTTGTCCAGCCCGGCGAACTCTCCACACAACCCATGTCGCTTTGGAACTTCGCTTTGGAAGTACACAGCGGACGGGTGTTCATAGGCAGCGTGGCTACTTACGTGTTTGTCTTCCTCGTGGGAGGAGGATGCGTATGGTGTCTGTGGACAGGATATAGGGTGAGAAAAGGAAACAAGTAATAAAACTTGTTTTTAAGAAAGTCTCTTGGAGATTGAGCACACCCGATTCTACACAAAATGCGATGGCATACGGCAGAACGCCCTGTTTATTTTCATGCAGGACCGGAGAGATAAAACGGCATTTGAAAGAAACGGATTGCCAGTTGAAAATTTGGGAGGCTTTGTTCAAGATTCCATTGGTTGGAATGACCGCATACGGAGACATCGCCTCTTTGCGCATAAAAGTGAGGTTGTGCCGGTTTGAAGTGAACAACCTCACTTTTTATAATTTGGGGCAGCGATTGTTTAACATCCTCCGCAACATCCGCCTCTTCTGTGTTTCTTGTGATGACGATGATAATCGCAGCAACGACCTTCATGATCACAATCTACGCAACTTCTGCATTCTTCATTCTTGCGACAACCTCTGCATTCCGAGCAGTCCGTATCGCATTTACACTTGCGGCAGGTACAGTCCTCGCAACAACATTCTATTTTCACTGTTTCCTTTTCTTTTTTGTCCTTTTGTGCAAACAGGGTCACACAGCAGGCTGAAAAAACGAGGACACAAGTCAATACGATTTCTTCATAAATTATATGTTTTAATGTAATGACTAAAAATACTTGTCCCTATTATTCTTGGTTTTTCGGGAAAATTAAAATTACGTTTCCAAAAATAGAGATATAATTCAATAATCACAAATCACTTATAATAAATGATGTGAAAAATGAGATTCCATTCAAAATATGAATTAAGAGAAATCTTTCCGCAAGTACACCATGTCGGTAAGCAGCTTTCCATCCTCATAAATCGGATGATCGTAATTATCCGTGAAGAAATTTTTCAGTCGGTGTGAGATACGAAAGCCGCAATGTTCGTAGAAAGAGAGTGTAGATGCGTATCTCCCGTACCGACAAGCATGACGGAACATCTGCCTGATAGTATCCAAAGAGATAATCAACCAGCCGTTTTCCGTATCCTTTGCGTTGGGAGGAGGGACAAACGGCTATGTTTTTTATTTCGTAAATACCCTCTCCTTCACACGTCACTACAGAGATAGCCTTCAGACCGTCATCATAGAGGGCAAACATCTCACCTCGTTCCAGATATTTGTCTATCATGCTTTCTTGTTCATCTGCCAACAACAGCAAATCCAAGAATTGTTTCTTGTTAGAAGTAATAAGTTTTATTTCCATGTCATATATTCTTTTTCCAATGTTCCAAAACCGTTTCCAAGTGTTCAAGTCCCCTTTCTACCACCCCTTGATAAAAAGGATAAGGCTTTTTCCCGATGATGTTCAAACGAATTTCAACAATAGTCATTCTTTCATTTCGTCAGTTCCTTGATTTTGTTCACGATGCAGCCACCCCACACGTGCGCCTTTATCAGAAGCAGAGGCGGCCGGGTAACGGTTTTTCCATAGAAGATGGCCGCCACCACCTTGCCGCCGCACCTTTCTATCTCCTCCTTGTAGTCGGCCATACTCTGTCCGCTTGTCAGCACGTCGTCCACGATGATAATCTGTTTCCCTTCGATATTCCCCGTGATACGGTAGTTCCTTTCGAGGATACGGTTTTCGCCGCCTTTCGCCTCGTGCAAGCTGTCGCGTGACTCGAACACATCGACATCATATAAGCCCGAACTTAGGTCCGGCCGGTGGGTTGTGATGTACCAGTCGAGCCGTTTGAATCGCCGGGCATACTTGAACTCGTCGCTGCACGGCATAAACAGGATGTGGTAAGGGGCATCGTCCAAATTCAGGAGGGACATGCACGCCTTAAAAAACTCGATACCGTGATTTTCGCCCTCTTTGAACTGGTAAAGGGAACAGCAGAACGCCCGCTGTTCATCGTCGATCAGGTCGGCGTACCGTGAAGGATAGTAATACCCATAGAAAGCGACTTTTATTCCGTGCGATTTGAACGGCTTGAGCGGCTGATGGTCCTCGAAAAAGTCCGAACGGGCGAAACAGAACATGAGGCAGGCTTCCCGATGGCCCGCCAGTACCGCCAGACGGCAATAACGGTCGCGCTCTTTGGCGGTAGCGGCGTGCTGCTGCGAACGCAGCAGCTGCAGTCTTCCGTCGCCAGAAACCGGCAAGATACGACAGCAGGACTGCAAGGCCGCACAAAACCATGAACCAGAGCTTTGCTTCCATATTCATTGGGATAAGGTTATTCCGACATACCTGTACAACCGGCAGTTTTCTCTGCCACGGGAGCTTTGCACCTGCCGTTCACCTGTTTCAATGTCTTCTCGAAATATCTTGTTTTCATGTATTTATGCAATTTATTACTGTGTAATATATAAGCAAAGGAATGAATTACATTTTGTCTGCTGACATTCCTAATATTTTTTCCATATTGGGACGAAAGAAATTGCCCCACTCTTCCAGTTTCTCAATGATAGGCAAAAGGGTTTCACCTATCGGAGTAATCGAGTATTCGGAATGTGGGGGAAGTTCCGCAAATATTTTCTTCTCTATGATTCCATACATTTCCAATTTCTTTAATTGCTGATTTATAACACGAGCATTGGCTTCAGGAAACAATTTGTGTAATTTGCTCGGACATTTAGCCCCATCGCTTAGCTCAAAAATGATACAACTTTTCCATGTCCCACTAATAACTTCCATTGCAATTCTGATTCCGTAATCAATGTCAAAAGGTATTTTCGATACCCGATTCTAATTTATATTCCACCTCCCAGTGCATGATAAAGTTTGATAATACTCTGTATGCGGTCAAAGCTGGTTTGCAACCGGTTTGTCTCTGCTTCAAGGAGTGACTGTTGGGTAGTTAATATTTCCAGATAGGTGGTACCGGAATGGCGCATCAACAGTTCCGTCTTTCGCACAGCTTCACGCAAGGTTTCAACCTGATGGGTGTTTATTTCAAATTGCGATTTTGCCGTCTGCCATGCGGTTAAGGCATCATTCACCTCTTTCCCCGCGTTCAGTAATGACTGTTGGTATAACAATCTGGCTTCTTCCTGACGGGTTTGAGCAATTTTCAAATTAGCGATATTTGTTCCACGGTTGAATAACGGCTGTGTCAGCGAAGCGATTGCATTGAACAGCCACTGTCCGGGATTGGTGATTACCCCGCCTCCATTGTTGGTCCAGCCCAATGTACCCGAAAGAGTGATATTGGGGTAGAAGGCCGAGCGGGCTACATTGGTGGCGTAGAACGCTTGAGCCAGTTCCATTTCAGCCCGACGAACATCAGGACGATTGGATAATAACAGCAAAGGAACTCCGACAGAGATTGTATCGGGGAAAGACGCTTCTGCCAAATCGCTCCGCTCAATCGAGTGCGACGGCATGGCAAGTATCGCCGACAAGGCGTTTTCTGTCTCAGAGATACTTTTGCATATAGCCAGTTGCGATGATTCCAGCTGCATCACGTTTGCCCTTGCCTGCAACACACCGGCATCATTCGCCTTGCCCACCTTTTTCAACGCTTCAAGTGTGCGCACGGTAGCCTGCCAGTTTTCCAAAGTCCGATGATTTATCACCTTTTGCGCATCAAGCAGGGCGAGGGTATAGTAACTGTCCGCTATCGTAGCGACAAGCTGTGTCTGTACGGCCTGCCGGTAGTCACGACTTCCTTGCAATGCGGCAACCGCACCACGCTTTGCTGCCGTAAGTTTGCCGAATAATTCAAGCTCCCAACTTGCGGACGCTCCCACATTGTACGCCTTTGCCGTAGCTCCGTCATATTTGTTTCCGCTGCCTTCCGCACTGATTCCCAATGAAGGGAGGTACGACAGTCTGGCTGTCATCAGGGCGGCTTCTGCCGCTTCCACTCGCAGGCGTGCCACATTGAGGTCGGTATTCTGCCGGAGTCCTGTCTCAATCAAAAACTGAAGTTTACGGTCGGTAAACATCTCCCGCCATGACATGGATGCAAGCGTTGTTGTATCAATGCCAGCCGGGATATTCCGGTACAGCTTCTCTGTCGGAATGTCAGCCCGATGATACCGGCTGTATGTGCCACAGCCGGTAAGCATCAAGGTTGATATGGTAAATAAGATGATCTTCTTCATTTAATTACGTTTAATCCGTTCTTGAATATATTGAAATGTGATGAACAGTGACGGTACGAGGAACAGCAGTGCCAGCGTACCTACTATCATACCTCCGATTACGCCGTGGCGAGCGAGCGGCTGCCGTTGGCACCCACACCATGAGCCATCATCAGCGGAACGAGTCCGAACACCATAGACAATACGGTCATCAGGATGGGGCGCAGGCGAACCTTTGCCGCACTGTATGCCGCCTGCGCGAGGGTCATGCCTTCCGACCGCCGCTTGCCGGCATATTCGGTCAGCAGAATGGCAGTCTTGGCAAGCAGTCCGATAATCATAATCAGTCCGGTCTGCATATAGATGTTGTTCTCCAGCCCGAACAGTCCCGCGAACAGGAAGCTGCCCATCAAACCGCAAGGCACGGACAGCAACACGGCAAACGGGATGAACACGCTTTCATAGAGGGCACACAGTATGAGGTATATCAAGACCATGCACAGCACGAATATCCACACGGCATTGTTCGTCGTATTGCTTTCTTCGCGCGACAACCCTCCCAACTCGTAGGTGTAACCTGACGGGAGAACGTGGTCGGCAGTTTCCCTTATGGCCTTCAATACCTGTCCCGAACTGTATCCTGTTGCCGGCGACCGCTGATGGAAATGGCATTGAACATATTGAAGCGGGTCAGGTCCGACGGACCGTTGGTCTTGGTAAGACGGACAAAATGGCTCAACGGCGACATGGAGCCGTCGGAAGTACGGACATACATGCCGTCCAACGATTCGGTGTCCATGCGATATTCGGCAGGAGCCTGCATGGTGACATGGTACAGTTTTGAGAAGCGGTTGAAATTCGATACATATTCTCCCGAAAAATATCCCGAGAGTGTTGACAGGACATCGGAAGGAGACACACCGGACTGTTCGCATTTGGCAGCATCTATATCCACCCAGTATTGCGGATAATCAGCCGCGAACGATGAATAGACCTCACCGATCTCCGGTCTGCCCGACAACGCTTCCACAAACCGGTCGGTCACTTGGCTGAAGGCGGTTATGTCTCCGGCGTTTTTGTCCTGCAAGTACAGTTCAAAACCGTTGCCCATCCCATATCCGGCAATCATCGGGGGCGACATGGCGAATACGGTGGCATCGGGAATATCGGCGGTGGCGGCATAAATACGGCCTATTACATCGTTCACCGACTGCCCTTCCCTTTGCGCTCGTCCCAATCCGTGAGAGTGAGAAAAGACATGGCCTGCGAAGGTCCCGAGCCACTGAAAGAAAAGCCTGCCACAGTACCGTTGTATTCAATCTCTGCGATACTGTCAAGACGGCTGTTTATACGTTTTAGGGTTTTGCCGGTCTGCGCCATGGATGTACCGGGTTTCGTGTTCATGCTGACCATGACCGTGCCTGTATCTTCTTCAGGAATAAGTCCGGTCTTGGTCGTATTGACAAAAAGCACCAACAGCCCGAACGATACCGCGATAGTGCCCCACAGCAGCCACCTGCGATGAATGACATATAGCACACCGCGCACATAACGACGGCTCAAACGGTCAAAAACCGCATTGAATGCCTTGCGGAAGCGTGCCGCGAAGTTGTTCTTCGTGTTCCCGTGCTCGTCAATGTAAGGCTTCAGCAGCAGGGCGCACAATGCCGGAGAAAGGGTGAAGGCATTGATGGCCGAAATGCCCACGGCAACCGCCATCGTGATACCGAACTGCGTATAGAACGCCCCTGAAGTACCGCCCATCATGCCCACAGGGAAGAACACCGCCATGAAAATAAGGGTGGAGGTCAGAATGGCCGACGACACGCCCTTCATGGCATCATCGGCGGCAAGCACCGGAGACTGATACCCCTCGTCGAACTTCGCCTGCACGGCTTCCACCACCACGATGGCATCGTCACCACCGTGCCTATGGCAAGCACAAGGGCGAAAAGCGTAAGCAGGTTGATGGAAAAGCCTATCAGTGACATTACGGCAAACGTTCCGATGATGGACACGAAGATAGAAATCGTGGGAATCAGCGTGGATTGATGTCCTGTAAGAACACATACACCACCACGATGACTAAAAGTATCGCCTCGATAAGCGTCCTGATGACAGAATGGATGGAGGCATTCAGGAACTTGTTGGTGTCGGTAAGCACCACAAACTCTGCCCCTTCGGGCAAATCGCGGCTGAGGTCATCGAGTACCTCGTGTATCTCATTGATGGTGCTTGATGCGTTCGAACCGGATTTCTGGTTTATCATCATCATGGCTGCCGGATGTCCGTTCACTTCGGATGAATAATTGTAATACTCATCGCCCAGCTCTATATCCGCGACCTCTTTCAATCGCAATACATCGCCGCCGGGCAGGGACTTGACCACCAGTTCGCCGAACTCTTCCGCAGTCGAGAGCCTGCCCCGGTATTTCATCGTGTACTCGTTTGCCCCGTCGGAGTTCTGTCCGAAAGAACCGGTGGCGGCCTCAATGTTCTGCCGTGCCAATACCGCCGAAATATCATCCGGGATAAGCCCGTACCCCGCCATCTTGTCCGGTTTGAGCCACAAACGCATACTGTAGTTCGAGCCGAACAGCTGTGCCTTTCCGACACCGCCTATACGTTTCACCCGTGGCTCGACATTGATTTTCATGTAATTGTTCAGGAAAGTCTGGTCGAAACGGTCGTCGGGTGAGTAAAGCGCGAAAGTCATCAGCTCGGCATTCTGCTGTTTCTCTGTCGTGACGCCGCTTTTGGTGGCTTCCGCCGGAAGCTGGCTTAACGCGCCATTCACACGGTTCTGCACGTTCACCGCCGCCATGTCCGCGTTGGCACCCTGCTTGAAATAGATGTTGATGGAAGCATCGCCCGTGTTGGATGCGGTAGAGGTCATGTAGATCATGTCCTCCACTCCGTTAATGGCTTCCTCAAGCGGGACGATTACCGCTTTCTGCACGGTTTCGGCATTCGCACCGGGATAGGTACAGAACACGTTGACAGTAGGCGGTGCAATGTCGGGATATTGCTCCACCGGGAGCACTTTGATGGCGATGAGTCCCATCAAGACAATCACCACGGAAATAACGCCCGAGAATACCGGGCGGTCTATGAAAAATCGTAGATTCATGGGGTTACGTTTTTAGGTGTAACAATCATTCCTTCCTTTACAAGTCCTACCCCTTCGGTGATGATGGTGTCGCCCACGGACACACCTTGCTTCACCACGAAGTGGTTACCATCGTTCAGACGGTCCACGGTCAGGTAGCTGCTTCGGCCTTTCCGTTTCTGAGGCGGTAGCGATAATCTTGTCCTGCAATTCCACGGTGGCGGTCTTGGGCAGCAGGATGGCATCCGCATCCACTCCTTGCAGGACGATATTGCCGATGGTGCCGCTCAGCAGCTCACGGTCGGGGTTGGGGAAGCGGGCTTTGATTTGCACCGCCCCGGTGGTGGCATTGACCACGCCACTGACAGTCTCTATGCGTCCCTTCCGTCCGTAGAACGTGCCGTCATTCAGTTGCAGGCCGACTTCCGGCATTTGGGAAATCATCTTGTCTATGGAACCGTATTGTGTCCTGAACTGACGCAGCTTGTTTTCGGAGACGGAGAATAGGCGTACATTTCCGCATTGTCGGAAACTACCGTGAAGGGCTGCGTCATGCCGGGACTGACAAGTGCGCCGATGCGGAAAGGAAGCGTGCCTACCACTCCGTTGCTGGGACTTTTTATCTCGGTATAGGAGAGATTGTTGCGGGCATCCGTTTCCTGAGCCTTTGCCTGTTCGAGTTCGGCAAGTGCTACCGCCAGCCCGTTGCGGGCAAGAGAGAGTTCGTAATCGGATATGACTTTCTCATCAAACAAGGCTTGCTTGCCTTGCAGCTCGATCCGTGCCGTTTCCACTTTTGCCTGTGCTGCGCTGACGTTTGCCTGTGCGGTGCGCAAGGCTGCCTGATAGGGCACTTGGTCGATGACGGCAAGCACTTGTCCCGTCTTAACCTGCTCCCCTTCTTTCACACACAGGCGGGTGATACGGCCCGACACTTGGGGTACTATGTCCACATCCTGCCGCCCACGGATGGAGGCGGAATAACTTTCTTGAAATTCAACTGCCCGGGAAGAAACCACCATGACGGGCAATGTCTGTCTCATTTCCTGTTCCCTCTGTTCTTGTTTGCAGGCTGTCAATAATGCAGCCAGCAGGCTTGTTACCGTGATGCCGGCTATCCATGTTCTTCTATTCATCATCTGTTCTTATTGTTTTTCCATTCCTTATTCAATACCGCATAAATGCAGGTGTCCTCATACCGTGGTGTTCCATCGGGATGGCACACAAACGATATGAATTCCTTCATGCATCCTTCATATCTCATTCCGAGACGTTCGCACAATCTTTTCGACCGCAGGTTGTCATCCTCCACAAAGCCGTAGATGCGACGTGCGCCTGCTTCACGGAAAAGGTAATCCAGAAATTCCGTTGCCGCTTCATGCGCCAATCCCTTGCCCTCGAAGCGTTGGTTGAAATGCCAGCCCACGTTGAATGTGTCGGCTTCTTCACGCAATGCAAAAACATCACCGATTATGAAATCGTCTTCCTTCAGGCACACGGCATAGCGCAGCAACTCCTTTGGAGTATTGGATATATAAGCCAGTGCAGACTCTTCAGAGCACAAGCGTTCGCTCACGAAGCAGTTGACACGCGGATGGGAGAGGTATTCCAGCAAACCAACGGCATCCTTCTCCTGAAAATCTCTGATGATAAGGTGTTCTGTTTCAATAATCATAAGTCGCCAATTTTGGCTGCAAAGATATTCCATACCCAATTTGCCGACAACCGGCATGCAGTCGAAACGGAAAAAAACATTTATAAAACAGCTAAAATGGCTTCTGAAATGTCATTGTAAATGCTCTTTTCAAAGATGCACATCTTTGGGCAGTTAAGCCATGCTTCTTGATGCGTCACCTTCCTACAGATTACCAAAATCATACCCTGTTTTGGCAATCTACGTTCATTATGCAAGCATCGAATACAGTATAAATGATAGAACCATCTGTCTCGACACTCCTTTTATCTGTTTCAACTGCTGTTTTGTCTGTTTCATCCGGTTTCGACCTATCAAATGAAAAAGCAAAGTCGTACCTTTGCAACATGAAGTAACTTTGCAACCAAATATGATCAAAGAAAATGTAAAAATAATGAACTGGCGGAACGGCTTCCTGCTATCGCTCGTTTCCTATATCCTCTACCTTATTATATGGTTAATTCTTGATGACGAAACCGCCAACCAATTACCGGGAATGGCGACAGTCGATTATGTCGTCGATTTTTTGTTGTGTATGCTCTTTACCTACATATCCTTGGGGTTCTCTTACCTTGTTTTTAAGATTTTGCCGTTCAGAACATCTTATGTGTGGGTGATTGTCTATGCTTCCTGTCTTTTGACGCTGAATAACCTCGTTGCGTTCGGCATGACATCTCTGTTCAATCTTTTGTGGGATGAAACCGGCAACGGGCTTCTTGACGAACTGATCAACATGAAGGGGGCTTACACTTTTGCATGATAGCCACTTTCATATCAAGCGTTTATGCCAACACATTCTTCCTCCAGTCATACATCAGGGCGCGCGATGAGAAGCAGGCTCTTGAAATGGCACTGATGAAGGAGAAGGAGATTGCCTTACAGTCGCAACTCAACTCGCTGAAGCTGCAAATTAATCCGCACTTCATGTTCAACAACTTCAACAACCTGCTGGAATTGATAGAGGAAGATACCAAACTTGCCGGCAAGTTCCTGAGTAACCTGTCGAAAGTGTACCGGTACATCATCACCAATCTGACCGGAATCTGATTCCCGTCAGAGATGAGATAAAGTTCCTTGAATCATACTTGTATCTGATGCAGGTGCGCCACGTCGGAGGGGTCGTCACGAACATCAGCCTCGAACTGAAAGAATGCAAAGGATACCTTCCCCCGGCCGTGTTGCAACTTCTTGTGGAGAATGCAATAAAGCATAACGGTTTTTCGATGGAAAATCCGTTGTTTATTGACATCACGTTGTCTGACGACTATATCACAGTGCGCAACCTTAAATCTTCCTTGCTCTCAAAAATGGAATCGACCGGCTTGGGTCATAAAAACATAATAGAGCGTTATTCGTTGCTCTGCGATAAAAAAGTCAAGATAGAAAATGCCGAGAACTTCTATTCGGTGAGTTTGCCCATCATAAAAAAACAGTCCCTATGAAGATACTGATTCTTGAAGACGAACAGCGCAATGCCATGCGTCTCATTAGATTGCTGAACGACATTGATACGACGTTTATAATTGAAGGACCACTTACAAATATCAAAGAGGCGGTCGATTTTTCCAATCAGGCAAAACAACAGACTCATCCTTGCGGATATCCGCCTTACTGACGGCCTGAGTTTTGAAGCGCTTAAATATGCTCCGGCAACCGTTCCAATCATATTCACCACCGCATACGATGAATATGCGGTACAGGCTTTCAAGTTCAATAGCTTTGACTATCTTCTGAAGCCTTTGGATGCCGATGAACTTGAAGCTGCCATAGATAAAGCTACCAAAGCTGGCAAGAATTATGCTGACGAAAATCTCCGGCAGCTTTTCGATTCGTTGCAGAAGAACCAGTTCCGCTATCGGGAACGTTTCCTGTTGCCCTATCGTGACGGGTATAAGACCGTACGTGTTTCGGACATCAACCATATCGAAACCGAAAACAAGACGGTATACCTTCGTCTTAATAATGGAACTTCAGAAGTTGTCAATATGTCAATGGACGAACTCGAACAGCAACTCAATCCTGATTGCTTCTTCCGTGCCAACCGCCAATACATAATTAACATAGAATACGTATTGTTTCTTTCTAATTATTTCGGAGGGAAACTTATTGTCCGCTTAAAAGGGTATCCGAACACAAAAATAACCGTTAGTAAAGAGAAGGCTCAACGGCTAAAAGAGTGGATTGACAAATAGTCTCTGCCATGCTATGATAACATTTCTGTACTCACTTTCAGTTAGAAAAAACTGAATATCTCGCTACTCCATGAGGAACGCGCGGATATTCTTTATAATCGCTTGTTCCAGTTCGTATTCGGAATGTTCTTTCGAAAGGCCCACAAGGTCGAATGTATATTCGTCTTTCAGGCAAGTATGGCCTGGTTCTTTATCTTCTCCGGCAAGGTCATGTCGAAGTTGCTCTGACCGAGCAGATAATTTTCGTAGGTCTTTGCTTCTATCTTGTTGATAAGTACATCTTTCGTCCAGCCGTATTTCTTGGTTGACAAGATGTAGAATTGCCGTTGTTGCATCTCTTTGCACTTGGTCAGAATGACGATGTGCTTCGACCAGCTAATTTCTCCAACTAACGGTTGGAGAATTTCATTCGACCGGTATTCGGTATAAAAACGGGCCATGTCCCACATGTTGGAAACACCGAATCCCTTTATACCCAGAAACTCCTTTTGTATGTACCGCGAAAGGTTCTCCATGACGGATTTTCCCCAGCCCAAGGCCGCTTGTTGTTCGGTAATCCGCCTGCCGATTTCCCAATACAGGGCGATCATCTCTTTGTTTACGGCCTTCAATGCCTCGTATTGGGGCGACCGGATGCGGGAGGTTATCTCGTTTCTGAAATCGAGATATTCGGGAGATAAGATGGGAGTATTCTTTTCAGTCATAGGTTATTCATTATAATCGGTTACAGGGGTAAGTTTTTCTTTTGATTATGCACAGGATTCCCTTGTCTTATCCCATCTTCTCCGGATTTCCGGTCTGTCGGCAGCATTCCCCGTTGTACGACGCTTTCTCCCTTTTCTATACCCGTTCCGTCCTTTCTCCCTTGTACGCATTTTCCTCCCTCTTTTAGCTGTCGGTTTCCGTGCCAGCCTTGCAGCGACCTGCGGGGTATTATTTTTCCGCGAAGGTAACGGGCCGTTCCAATCTTGCCAATGCCGGCTGCGCCGCGAGTGAGGCGCAAAAATCTTCCTCTCCGTTGTCGAGCGTATTTTTTCGCTTCAGCCTTGTCCGATTGTCCCTGCCACCTTCAAGAGGCAGAAAAATAATCCCGGAGGCCGCAAACAGGCCGAATAAAGGGAAACAAACAAGGTTAAATTATGAGTTACAGCAAATTAAAATCACTGGTGGCAAACGTGGAAGCCATTGCAACGGCAATGAAAGTCCGTATCGACGACCGACAAGCCACTGACGAAGAGAAAGAGGTATTATCCCGATATTCCGGTTTCGGGGGATTAAAGATGTATTGAATATAGGAACGGAGCATACCGTCAGCGATGATGTGGCCGAGCCTATCCGCAAGCTGCAGGACTTGATAGGCGCATATCCCTATTATGACGACGCCATGCGGCAAGCCGTCATCAACAGTATAAAATCCTCCGTCCTGACTGCTTTTTACACACCGAAATTCCTCGTGGACGCAGTAACCCGGCAGATACACGCTACATTCAAGGATAACTGCCTGCAAATGAGTACCTTTCTTGAACCCAGTGCGGGAATTGGCGGCTTTCTGCCCGTCTCCATGCCCGGCACTCGCAGCTACGCTTTTGAAAAAGATTGTCTTACGGGGCTTATCCTGTCGCTTCTGTATGACGAGGCGACCACGGTAACGGCAGGCTTCGAGACGATAGCCGACCAGCATCTGGAGCATGAGAGCTTCGATGTTATCGCCTCGAATATCCCGTTCGGCAATTTCCGGGTGTTCGATGCGGAAATGTGGAAGAAAGGCGGCATGTACGAACAGTCAGCCAAGACCATACACAACTACTTTTTTGTCAAGGCAATGGAACTGTTGAACGAGGGCGGACTGCTGGCGTTCGTTGCGCCGAGAGGAATTGCCGACACGCCGGGCAACAAGTTCGTGCGCGAGTACCTCGTCAATCATGCCGACCTCATAACGGCCTTACGGCTACCCGATACCCTTTTCATGCAGACGAGCGGCATAGAGGTAGGGAGCGACCTTTTGATATTCCAAAAGCACAGCCGCAAGGCGACGCTCTCGTTACGGGAGAAGATGTTTTTGCAGGTCTCCAAGGAAAAGGTCGACACGGCAGGAACGATGACCGACTATGCGAACAAAATCTTTACCCTCCAAGACCGCCCTTGCCACGGACAGTCGCATTGCGCTGAACCAGTTCGGTAAGTACGTCCGCAAATACCAGTGGTTAGGCGATGGAAACGCCATGTCCCAATACCTTTCCGCACTGCTCAAATACGATTTCGACCGCTATTTTCGCAAGGCTCTTTTTGCCAATCACGGCCAGGACAACACCCCCGTGCAGATGTCTCTTTTCGGCGAGCCGCAGACGGTCAAAGGCATACGTGCCTACACGGAGGACATGGAAACATGGATGAAGAACGGCGCAATGGTCGTTTTCGAGGGGCAGGTAGGTACGCTTCGGTTTCGTAAGTCGAGCCGTTACACGGAGACAGCCGTTGATTTCGTACCCGTGGACGAGGGCAAGGTAAATACGGACAGGGCCGCCGACTATTTCCCCATACGCAAGGTGTATTTCGAGCTGTCCGGCAGGGAACGGGAAGAACAAAAGGAGTGCTCGGAACTGCGTAAACAACTCAACACCCTATACGACGCTTTTATTGCCAAATGGGGATTTTTCCACGACAACGACAACAAGGAGTTTATCTTGCTCGACAGCCTCGGTACGGAGGTGTTCACGATAGAAATGCAGGTCGCAGGGACATCTTCAAAGCCGACGTTATGCGTGAACCTGTAGCTTTCAAGAAGATAGACACCGCCGTAACGCTGTCCCCCGTGGAAGCCTTGGCAAGCAGCCTGAACTTTTACGGCAAGGTCGATATGGGCTACATGGCACAAGCCACGAACAAGGAGGAAGAAGAAATCATCGAAGCCCTGCAAGGGGAAATTTTCTACAATCCGGCCAATGGGGAATGGGAGCACAAAGGAAAGTTCCTCTCCGGAAACATCATCGCCAAGCAGGAAGAGACGCTTTCCTTTCTCCCGAATCTCGCAGGCAAGGAGAAAGAATGGGCCGAAGCGTCCGCAAAGGCACTGGAGAACACCATACCCGAACCGATACCCTATGAAGAACTCGACATCAACATGGGCGAGCGGTGGATAGATACGAAGCTGTACGCCGATTTCGCCTCCGACCTATTCGGAGTGGGTGCGGACGTGATGTATTTCGACGTGAACGATACCTACTTGATTCGGCTGCAGGGATATTCGCCCGTGGCATACAATACCTATTCCGTGCGCAATTACAACGGCGAGGACTTGTTTGTACACGCCCTGCACGATACCGTACCTGAGATAACGAAAGAGGAATACCGGAACGGCAGCAAAATACGTGTGCCGGACGAGGAAGCCATGCAGGAGGCCGCCGCCAAGATACAGGAAATCAGAGACCGTTTCAACCGGTGGCTTGACGATGAGCCTTTGGAAGTCCGGGACGAACTGGTAAGGACATACAACGAGCGCTTCAATTGTTACGTGCGTCCGCACTACGACGGCTCGGCGCAGACGTTCCCCGGCCTCTCTTTCGAGCTGTTCCCGTACAAAGAACTTATCCCTCACAGAAAGACGCTATCTGGATGATTAAGCAGAACGGCGGCGGTATCTGCTGGCACGAGGTCGGCACGGGCAAGACGATGATTATGTGCGTGGCCGCATACGAAATGAAACGTCTCGGACTGGTGCAGAAACCCTCATTATCGGCTGAAAGCAATGTACACGAGATTGCCGATACATTCCGAAAGGCATACCCCACGGCCAAGGTGCTCTATCCGGGCAAGGAAGATTTCACCCCCGCCAACCGCAAGGAAGTGTTTTCAAAAATCAAGAACAACAACTGGGATTGCATTATCCTGACACACGACCAGTTTAGCAAGATTCCGCAATCCGAAGAAACCATGTACGACATATTCTCGGAAGAACTGGCCGATGTGGAGCGCAGCCTCGAAGTGCTGGAGCAATCCACTATGCGTTACCGGAGCGGCAGGATGCAGAAAGGACTGGAAACCCGGAAACAGAACCTTGAAGCCAAGCTCGCCGAACTGCAGATGAAGATAGACCTCCGGAAAGACGATACCATCGATTTCCGTTCGATGGGCATAGACCACATTTTTGTAGACGAATGCCACTGCTATAAAAATTTGATGTTCCAGACACGCCACACGAGAGTAGCGGGCATCGGCAATGCGCAAGGCTCGCAAAGGGCGATGAACCTTTTGTTTGCCATTCGGGACATTCAACGCCGCACGGGAAAGGACTTGGGGGCTACGTTCCTGTCGGGTACGGTGGTCGTCAATGCGCTGACCGAACTGTACGTGATGTTCAAATATCTGCGTCCAAGGGAACTCAAACGGCAACAAGTAAGCTGTTTCGACGCTTGGGCGGCTATCTTCACGAAAAAGGCCGCCGACTACGAGCTGAACGTAACGGGTACGATAAAGCGCAAAGAGCGTTTCCGCACTTACATCAAAGTGCCGGAACTGGCGATGTTCCTGCGGGAGATTACCGACTATCGTACAGCCGATATGATAAACCTCGATGTGCCGGACAAAAACGTGCGTTTCCTTTCCCATGCACCCACTATCCAACAGGAGGAAATGATCGGGCGGCTCGTCGCCTTTGCGCACAGCGGACAATGGGAAGATTTGGGGTTGGATATTCCGCAGCCGGACAATCTCGACAAGGCAAAAATGCTTGTTGCTACCAACGTGGCCCGTAAGATGTCTCTTGATATGCGTCTGTTGGGCGATAAGTTACTGATGACCCGAACAACAAGGCTTCGATTTGCGCAAGAACTATTTATGATTATTATGTAAGTTCAAATGCCAATCGTGGTACACAGTTCGTCTTCAGCGACCTTGCCACTTACAAGCCGAACGAGTGGAACATCTATAGCGACATCAAGGACAAGCTGGTGGCAATGGGGATTCCTGCCGATGAAATCCAGTTTATCCAGTACGCCAAGACCGAACGGGCGAGAAAGAAACTTTTTGCGGACATGAACAGTGGCAGGGTACGGGTGTTGTTCGGCTCTACCTCGATGTTGGGAACGGGAGTAAACGCCCAAGAAAGGGCCGTTGCGGTGCATCATCTGGAGATACCTTGGCGCCCCGCGACATGGAGCAGCGCAACGTCGTGCGGTACGCAAAGGCAACACCGTTAAGCTCTGGGGAAACAATACCGTGGACGTGGTGATTTACGGAACGGAAAAGACGCTCGACGCTTACAAATTTAACCTGTTGAAAACCAAGCAAATGTTCATCAACCAAATTAACAACGGTACGATTGCTGTGCGCCGTATCGACGAGGACGCTATGGACGAGGATAACGGCATGAATTTCGCCGAGTTCGTGGCTCTCCTGTCGGGAAATACCGACCTGTTGGAGAAAACGAAGCTCGACAACAAGATTATGCAGCTCGAAAAGGAACAGGCCATTTTCAAGAAAGACCGTATCAGGCCGAGCGTAAGATTGCGGCCAACCGGGAAGACATGACAAAGGCCGAGAGTGCGGCGGCACGCATGACGCAGGACTGGGAATATATCACCTCTTACACCGGAGACCGGACGACCCGGCTGTTGAACTCGCACAAGCCACGGCGGAAGAGACCGGACGGGAGCTGCACCGCATTTCCAAGACCTACCGCAACGGGGCAATCGGTACGATAGGCACGTATGCCGGATTGAACCTGTCGGTGTACAGCGAGTATGACATGGGCGGTACATTCTACCGCAACACGTTCCTCGTCGAGGGCGTAAGCGGACTGAAATACCGTTGTGGCATATCGGGAGCATTGCCTCTGGCTTCGTGGAATCCTCCCGATACCCGCAAGCCGCCCTCGCCAAGCTGCCCGGCATGATTGAGGAACAACGGCAGAAGATAGCCAAGCTGGAGAGCGAGATACCCGCTTTGCAGGGAATCATCGCCCGCAAGTGGAGCAAGGCGGACGAGTTGGCAAGGCTCAAACAGGAGTGCAACGCTTTACAGCATCGGATCGACGAAAGCATGAAAGAGGCGGAACGCACGCAGTCCGCCCTTTCCGAACACGAGGCCACCGACAAAGCGGCATGACCATAATTCATAGATTTAACCTTTTCCCTCTGTTCGGTTACAACACCGGACAGGGGATTTTTTCACCTTCCGGTCTGCCACGGCCATACCCGGTTGTAACGGAATCTTCCCCTTGTACCTCCAGCCACTCCTTTTATACCACACACCTTGTCTTTTATAGGCAGGCTTTCGCTTCCCCCCCCTTTGTAGATTGAGATGCTATCACGAACCGACGACCGTAAAGCCCGACACTTTTTTCCGCAAAGTTGATTGCATCTCAAAACTTTGCCTCAAGGCCCATCTTCGATTTTCCTGATGAAAAATCTTCCTTCTCATTCCATTCCAAGAGTATTTTTCATGGAATCCTTGCTGCAAACCCCGTGATGCAAAGACGAGGCAGAAAAAAGAATCGAACTTTCCGGTAATCGCTCGAACCGGAGGGAAATAAAAAAAACTTAAAAACAAATTGAAACATGAAAAAAAATTCGCTTTTTGACAACTGGTTCGTTTACAACTATCAGAGATTGCGTAACATATTCGGACGTTACCTGCACGAGGACGCCTTTCACGACGCCTATTTGGCGATGAAACGGGAAGTCGTGATTTCGGAAATACCTGTCGAGAGCTTCGAGCCTTATTTTTTCGGCGTGTACAAAAAAGTGCAGACTGAAATGTATTCACAAGGATAGTTGTTACTGTTTCCCCGACAACGAACATTTCTTTTTGCTCATGCAGGAAGAAGAAACACCGTCCGTCGAGGTGCTGGCAGCTTCCGACAAGCTGGTGTATGACATACTGCTGTTTGTGAAGAAGAAATATCCCCAAACGGACTACGAGCTTTTCAGACTGAAAGAGTACGAGGCGAAATGTTCATACAGACACCTTTCCGCCTATGCAGGCATTTCCGCAAGTGCGATACACCGGAGAATAAGCGATATAACCGACACTATCCGCAATCACGAAGGATTTTCCAAAAGGTACGCCCACGTAAGCATGTAATTTGTATAACCCGTAAATAATTCAAGAAAATGAAATTTGTAATTTACAACGTCGAGAATTGCCGGACAAGAGAAAACCGTGTAGGTAAAAGAAGCATAAGGTTCAACAGCGTTACCGGCAACATGTATCTATCCACCAAATTGGCAAAAGAAATGAATATCACAATGAACGACCGACTGGAGTTTGGCTGTGATGAAAACAACCCGAAAGAGTGGTTTCTGCACAAAACCACTGACAAGCGAGGTTTTCCGCTGCAGTTCAACAGGGGAGGAACACGTTTGAGGAATAAGTACATCTGTAAGACCATTTTGGATATAGCGAAGGTCAAGGAGAGCGCAACATTCTTGGTATCGAAAGACCCGGTAAAGACCGAGCTGGGGCCATTTTACAGAATAATACTTTCTTGCCCCATTCTCCCGAAGAACAAGCCCAAACTATAAGCCGATAACCTCTGTGGTCTGTCCGATGGGCGAAAGCCCTCCGGACGGATTGCGGGGCAACCGATACCTTTTATAGTACGATTACTCCTTTTTTACCTTCAGGCTGTTTCCCTATTATACGCCGGCTTTCCCAACCCCGTGAACCAGTGGAAAGTCTGTGCCGTAACAAGTCGTCAGGGAAAGGTACGGGAGGCCGTTCAAACCGGCGGCAGCGGATCGTGCCGTTCCATGCCGGAGCTTCGACCTGTCGAAACAACACGGTATTCCACAGCCCGACCGGTCTTTATGCCGCTGGTTTCGGACTTTCCGCCTCTGTTCCGTATCTTTCCCTTGTGACTGCCACGTCAAGGGCAAACGGTGATACTTCTTATTCGCTCCGCGCTTTCATTCCGCCCGGTCGAAATTCAGGCGTGGAGCGGATAAGGAGAATCCCTTTCATGTTTGCCCCGGC
>ENA-OQCK01000147-OQCK01000147.1-human-gut-metagenome-genome-assembly--contig:-NODE-147-length-41281-cov-3.718278_pt1 | contig 41281 bp, 44 predicted proteins | sample MGYA00242498_ERZ504578 | MGnify/ENA primary metagenome ERZ504578 (study PRJEB26092, sample SAMD00036229) | human gut metagenome | host: Homo sapiens | study: EMG produced TPA metagenomics assembly of...
AATGCTAAAATCAAAGCGTTCAGGGCACAGTTCAGAGGAGTAAGAGATAAAGCATTTTTCTTGTATAGACTCGCTAAATTATATGCATAAAATGAAAATCCCTCAGATTCTTACGTTGATCCCTTTTCGTGTCTTAGGTCATAGACATTATACAAAGAAAAAACTCCTACAATACCTTGATATTGTAGGAGTTGTACATTTACTGTCCATTTCTGTCCAGCGTTTCTGTGATCCGCCTGGGGCTCGAACCCAGGACCCCAACATTAAAAGTGTTGTGCTCTACCTGCTGAGCTAGCGAATCAATCCTTATTTGCAAATCAGTTATTTCCTGATTGCGGGTGCAAAGGTAGTGACTTTTATTTAATTTGCAAGCGTTTCGTGGAAAAAAGTTCCAATTATTTTTCCTTTTTACTGCTTGTTTCTTGATTATCAGTTGTTTCTACTTCATCATATTTTATCTTTTCTTTGTTGATAATAAAGCGTTGGTAGTAAGAGAGCATTAAAGTTGTTAACGGTAAAGCAATAATCATTCCCAACATTCCCATTAATGAGCCCCAGATAGAAAGTGATAAAAGGATAATGGCAGGATTTAGGCCGGTAATCTTTCCCATAATTTTGGGGACGAGAAAAGTATCCTGTATAATTTGTACGATAGCAAAGACAGCTAATGCGCACGCAATGATAATCCAGAAATTCTGTCCCGTATCCGCTGCTTTGAGGATAGCTAGCAATACAGTGGGAAGGAAACCTATGATTTGCAGATAAGGAACCATGTTGAGAGCACCGATGAAAAGTCCCAGAGCGATAGCCATTGGAAAATCAATAATGAGGAAACCTATGCTGAACAGGATACCTACGCAAAATGCCACCAAAGCTTGACCACGAAAATATCTGTTCATACCGTCCTGCACGTCATGAACCAGATTGGAGGCAAATGTACGGTACTTGTTCGGAAGCAGGTGCAACCACCCTTCGGCTATTGCTTCATAATCCAGCAATATAAAAATAACATATAATAAGATAATAAAGGACGCAAGAATGCTAAATAGAATATTGAGAGATTCTGCAAGCAAAGCCCACATCCTGGGCACGGTATCCTTGATAGCTGCAAGAATATTCTCCTCGCTTAATATACGGTTGAGCGCTTGAAGGTCGATATTCTCATGGATAAACTCGGAAAGATTTTGAGGGACGTTGTTGCCGGCACCGTTGGTGAGGTAAGTCACGAGCAAGTCATTCATTCTGCTGATTTCCGAAATCATTGGCGGTACTAACAGATAAAATAAGGATACTCCGACAACTGTAATCAGGAATAATGCACAGAGGATAGAGACGATACGACTTTTCAACTTCAGCTTGTATTGGAAGAATTTGACCAGCGGATAAACCATGTAAGCGATCAGCCACGCAATAAAGAAGGGCAATAACACTCCGCTCAGTCGTTCCACCAGCATTAATATTCCTACCACCAATACACATCCGATGGCACCACGTATAAAACTGTCGAATGTTATTTTTTTCCTTTCCATATATGTAATTGTTAGTTTATATTTTTTGTCCGTCCTCTTCGAGCGCACGGAGATAACACTCCCTGCAGAGAGGCTCATATTCTGCTGTTTCTCCCAAAAGAACCTGTTTGTCATTCTTCACCGTGCGATGCGAGAAAGAAGCCAACTGTCCGCATTTCACACAGATAGCGTGCACTTTTGATACTTCGTCTGCAATGGCGCATAACTGAGGCATTGGTCCGAAAGGGTTCCCTTTGAAGTCCATATCCAGTCCGGCGATGATGACACGTACACCATTATTGGCAAGCTGGTTGCAGATATCAATTAGTCCGCTGTCGAAAAACTGAGCTTCGTCAATACCCACTACATCTATTTCGGAAGTGAATAGCAGGATACTTGCCGATGAGTCGATAGGAGTAGAAGCGATAGAGTGACTATCGTGTGAAACCACATCTTCTTCCGAATAACGGGTGTCGATAGCTGGTTTGAATATCTCCACACGTTGGCGGGCAAACTTGGCTCTTTTCATTCTACGAATTAGTTCCTCCGTCTTTCCGGAAAACATGGAGCCGCAGATAATTTCGATTCTACCTCTTCTTTTAGTCTCTTGTATATGATCTTCTGAGAATAATACCATGATATGATTTCGTGCTTCCTTGATTAAATAAATGTGTGTACAAAGGTAGCATAACTTTTTTGAAATAAAATAGTGTTGGCATTGTAACTTTCTTGTCTCGCTTTTGTAAATCCGCTCCGATACTTTTGCAGCCGTAAATCAGGATTTATTTATTAATATAATTAAATGAAAACAATGTTTAAGGTAAAAGTTTGTTTGTTGATGCTGTTGTGCAGTGTGGCTGCTGCAATGGCAAATCCCCCTGTGCCTGTTGAAAAGGTGAAAGGTACGATTAAAACGCCGAACGGAGAACCCGTTATCGGAGCTACTATTATTGAGAAAGGAACAACTAATGGTACCATAACGGATGTCAATGGTAACTTCGTATTGAAGATTATGAACAAGATAGGCGAACTGGAGGCTGCTTGTGTCGGGTTCAAAAAGGTTGTGTTTAAACCGGAAAAAGAGATTGTCAGTCTGATAATGGAAGAGGATACCAAAGTGCTTGGGGAAGTCGTGGTTACTGCCCTGGGTATCACCCGCGAGGCTAAATCATTGGGATATTCGGTACAGAAGTTGGGAGGTGACGGAGTGGTGCAAGCGCACGAATCCAATTTTGTGAACGCGTTGAGCAACCGTATTGCAGGTGTGCAGATTACGAATTCTTCTGGTGGCATCGGAGCTTCTTCGAGTATTCAGATACGTGGTCAAAACTTCGTGGGCGGATACAACTATAACAACTCTCCTTTATTTGTGGTAGACGGTGTGCCTATTAGTAATAACAATGAGCAGTCTACTCGAAGTTTCACCGGACGCCAGGACTACAATAATCCTAATTTTACATCAGGTGAAGCTGAAGTAGACTACGGAAACGCTGCCGGAGAGATAAATCAGGAAGATATTGAGAGTGTTTCTATTCTGAAAGGTCCGAACGCTTCGGCTCTTTACGGTGCACGTGCCGCTAACGGAGTGATTCTGATTACCACCAAAAGCGGGAAAGGGCAAAAAGGACTTGGAGTGACATATAGCTCTACCGTTTCTTTTGAGACTGCCCTTCGGCTTCCGGAATTTCAGAACAGTTTCGGCCAGGGGCTGGAAGGAAAATACGCTTATGTTGACGGTGCCGGAGGTGGTGTGAACGATAAGGACGTAGCCAACTGGCCCCGCAATGAACGGGCAGCTTATTACTCAGTTTGACTCTCCGTTGGATGATAACGGAAACCGGATTGCAATCCCTTTTGTGTCCGGAGGTAATCAATTGGAAGATTTCCTTCAGACGGGACATAATATATCTAATACAATCACGCTGAGTAACTCGAACGATAAACTGAATTATCGCTTGACGTATACTAATAATCAGCAGAAGGGTATTGTCCCTAATACCGGGCTGGCGAAGAATACGATAGGTTTGTCTGCCGGATATCAGATCATTCCACAGTTGCGTGCCGATGTGACTATGAACTATGTACATACCAACAGCGACAACCGGGCAAGTACGGGAGCGAAGAACGCTGACAACATCATGCTATTTTCTTGAAAATGCCGCGAAATGTCAGTCTGAATTCCTTGCAGCAGCAGTGGCGTGATGGAAAAGAAAATGTAGCCAGAATACACCTATCGGTGATGAAACGTCTACAGGAATCAACAACCCTTATTTTGTGGTCTACAATAATCTCAACGGAAATACCCGCGATCGTGTCTACGGAAATCTTCGTTTGAAATATGATATTCTCAAGGGGCTGTCTTTACAAATCCGTTCGGGGCTTGATGTATATTCGGACAAGAGAACGATGCGTCATGCCGTAACTTCACAATCTTTCTTCAACGGTTATTATCAGGAAGATGACGTTTCTTTTATGGAAATAAACAATGACTTTCTGTTGAGTTACCGTCTGCCGGATGAGGCTGTAAGAAACTTCGGGTTCAGTATTTCTGCCGGAGGAAATATGATGAACCAGATATCCAAGCGACTGGGGGCCATTGCACCGGAACTGACTATTCCCGGGGTATACAACCTGACAAATAATGCTAAACCGATTCTTGCGGGTAATTCTCTTACACAGAAGAAGGTGAACAGTTTGTATGTAACGGCACAGTTCAGCTATTTGAACGGATTGTTTCTTGATCTGACAGGAAGAAACGATTGGTCAAGCGCGTTGCCCAAGAAAAATAATTCTTATTTCTATCCTTCGGCTTCTCTGAGTGCTGTGCTGACAGACTTGTTCGATATAAGGAGCAATATCCTGACATTTGCCAAAGTAAGAACAAGTACCTCTATGGTACGTCGGGATTTGGAACCTTATCAGACGGCTTCCAACTTTATCATTTCTCAAGGGTGGGGAGGTAACTCTACTGCAACTGCCAATAATAACTATCCAAACCCGGATATCAAACCGGAGAAAGTAGTATCCTACGAGTTGGTGGTGATTTTCGCTTTTTCAATAGCCGCGTAGGGATCGATGTGGCTTACTATAAAAGTATTACTACTGATTTGATTATTCCGATCACGCTGAATCCGTCTGCCGGATATGATACGAAACTGATGAATGTTGGAAAGATGACTAATCAGGGAATAGAGTTAATGGTCAACGTGGTTCCTGTGCGTACCAAAGACCTTGAATGGAGCTTGAACTTCAACTTCTCCAAGAATAAGAACAAAGTAGTTGCTTTGGCGGAAGATAAAGGAATCTCACGTATTCGCCAAATTGAACGGTGGGCCTCTCTGGAATTACGTACTGAAAACACTAAGGGCGATGGTTCTTATGGTTCTCTTTACGGTGATTATCTGGTATACAAAGACGGACAACTGCAACTGAAAAACGGCCTGCCGGTAGAAGAAAACGGTGACTGGGGATATTTGGGAAATGTGAATCCTGATTGGACGGGTGGTCTTGGTACGGATTTCAAATATAAGAACTGGACGTTCAGTGCGCTTTTCGGATTTCAGCACGGAGGTTCTGTTTACTCACGTACTTATATTGAAGGGATGAGAAATGGTTCGTTGAAAGAATCTCTGGCATGGCGTGATGCTGACGGAGCCGGAATGATTGTAGCAGACGGTATCGATGTGGAAACGGGACAGAAGAATACAGTGGCTGTACCGGTGAGAAACTACGTGCAGGCGTACTATGACAACGATATGATTGCCACCTTCGACGCTTCTTACGTGAAGCTGCGTGAACTGAAAATCGGATATACTCTTCCAAAGAAATGGCTGAAGAATACTCCGTTGAAAAACGTCTCTGTATCAGCTTTCGGACGTAATCTCTTTATCTGGACGGATGTCCCCAACATTGATCCGGAAGTTGCTTCTTACGATGGGCAACTGAAAGGGATAGAAACAATGTCTTTACCTTCTACCAGAAGCTTTGGATTCAATCTTAACGTAACTCTCTAATAAACAACAGAAATCATGAAAAGAAATAAAATAACTTTGTTGCTTGCCGCATTTCTACTGGTGTGTGGTTGTAGTGACTTCGAAGAGATTAATGTCAACCCCAATAATCCCCCGACTGTTCCTGCCAATCTTCTTTTGCCGACTGTTATCAGTACTGCTGTTTCTTCAATGACGGGTAGTGGCAATGGAGCTGCCGGACAGTTTATCCAACACATTAACTATATCGGAGGAAGTAACGAAGTTTTGGGCGTTTCAATATAACCGGGGCTTCTTTCCGCGAAGAATGGAATGCTCCGATGCGTAGTGTAAAGGATATTAATCAGATCCTTGATATTGCAGAGAAAAACAATCAGCCTCAGTATAAGGCATTGGGATTGATCTGTAAAGTATATGTTCTCTCATTGATGACGGATGCGTATGGTGATATTCCGTATAATGAAGCTGGAAAAGGAGATGTCAGCGGATTGGAATTTCCGCATTATCAGGAACAGAAGGAAGTGTATCGATTAATGCTTGCCGACCTTGAAACTGCAAATCAGCTATTGAAGTCATTAAAGGCTGACGCTACTATTAGTGACGATATTCTTTTTAATGGAGATGCAGTGAAATGGCGTAAATATGCAAATTCTTTAAAAGTACGTATCCTGATGCGCCAGTCGGCGAAGAAAGATGTGTCTGCCGATATAGCTGCGATCTTCAACAATGCACAGGAATATCCCGTCTTTACTTCTATTGACGACCAGGCAACACTGGTGTATAACAATACCGTTGATTTCTACAAGTGGTATATACAACCTAAAAACCTGCCTTCTGACGGATCGGGTGTTATATTCGGAGATAATTTCCGGGTAAGTGAAGCCATAGTAGATGCTCTGCAAACCAAGGATGATCCTCGTTTACCGGTTTATGTTGCTCCGACAAAGCATTCTTTTGAAGCACATCGGGCAAATGCTTCTGTACCTTTTGTCTATCGCGGGCAACCGGCGGGACTGAGTGCGGCAGAGCAGAATGAGATTGATAAGGATGATTATTCAGTATTGAGCAGTACGATCCGAAGCGAAAGCCGTGCTTTCGTGATGACTTTTGCTGAACTTCAGTTTCTGAAAGCGGAAGCGATTATCCGAGGTATGATAACAGGGAATGCAGCCGATGAATATGCCAAAGGTATCAGAGCTTCTATGCAGAAGTGGGCTGCTATTTCTTCTGATGACGTGGACGTCTATCTGGCACGTCCGGATGTGGCATTGAATACAGCTCAGAATGAAGCATTGAAACAAATAGGTACACAGGCATGGATTGATAGTTTTCTGAATGGTTTTGAGGCATTCGCAAATTGGCGGCGTACCGGGTATCCGGAGTTGAAGGTCGGTACATCGGTATCAAGTGCTATTCCCGTGCGCTATATCTATTCGGATAACGAGCAGAACAACCCGAATCTGATTTCATGGACAAATGAGAAAATCGGACGCATGGTGAATGAAACAGATATGGTATGGTTTCAACCTCAGAAATGGAATACAAATGATAAATGATAGATAGAATGAAAAAGTTATATAGTATCGTAGGAATGTGGATCGTGTCGGCCTTTTGTTTATTGTCGGCTCAATCACGTGTTTATTCTTCAGTCGAGAATGTACATTCTCATAATGATTATTTGCAGAATGTACCTTTTTATACTGCGTACTCCACACGGTGTGCTTCTATCGAAGCTGATGTGTTTCTGGTAGACGGAGAGTTGTATGTGGCTCATAAAGAGAATGAAATTAATAAAGCCCGTAAACTCCGGAATCTTTATTTGAATCCGATCAGGGAACAATTTGAAATGAATGGCGGCTCCGGTTACCCGAACGGAAAGAGCTTCCAGCTACTGATTGACTTGAAAACAGATTATAAGGAAACAATGAAGGTGTTGGAACAGCAACTATTGGAATATCGGGATTGTTTTGATGTAAAGAAGAATCCTTTGGCAGTCCGGGTGGTTGTCAGTGGCTTTCTCCCTTCACCGGAAGAATTTTCCAATTACGCAGATTTTATTTTCTTCGACGGAAGACCCCGATTCATCTATACGCCGGAACAGAGCCTGCGTATACCCATGATGAGTACTTCTTTCCGGACATTGACTCAATGGAACGGATTGGGAAGAATGGTAGAAACCGATTACAACAAGGTAAAAGCGTTTATAGATAAAGCTCATGCCGAAGGGAAAGCGGCACGTTTCTGGGGGTGTCCCGATACCAAAACGGCTTGGAATACTTTTATGAAACTAGGATTGGACTATCTGAATACCGACCATCCTGCTTTGCTGGATGATTTCCTGAAACGTTATCCGAAGAACTTTTATACCAGCAGGGGAAAGTTTCATGAGATTTATCAACCCACCTATAAAAATGACGGAAGCAAGAAAATGCCTAAGAATGTCATTGTGCTTATCTCCGACGGCGGTGCGGGGCAAGGGCAGATGTGGCTGCGGCTACGGCTAATGGCGGCAAGCTGAATCTGATGCAAATGAAGAATATCGGACTGTTGAAAACGAATCCGACAAATGACTATACGACTGATTCGGCTGGAGCTGGAACTGCATTGGCTACCGGGCAGAAAACCCGTAACCGCCGTATCGGTACCGACTCTCTGGGTAATAAAATACAAAACATAACGGAAGCTTTGGCCGCAAAAGGAGTTCAGACAGGAATCATCAGTAATGACGGAATCACGGGAGCTACTCCTTCCGCTTACTATGCTCATCAACCGGAACGGGACATGGGGCAAGAGATAGCGGAAGATTTGCTTACTTCGCCTGCAGATCTGGTGATAGCCGCACCGGTGGAGGCTTTTGCAGCAAACGATAGTCTGTTGACGAAGCAATTGCGGGAGAAGAATATAGCAGTCTGTAACCAATTGCCCCAGCTGAGTCAGGTTCCTTTAAACCAGCGTGTTATCTGTTTGCAAGGAGATGACTATGGAAAGAATTTTCGGGTGATAGAAGAATCTTTCAATACAGTGATAACCCGTCTTTCGGCAGGTAAGAAAGGTTTCTTCACCATGATAGAAGGAGCAAAAGTTGATAAAGGCGGCCACGCTAATGATTTGTATACAGTGGTGGACGAATATCTGTCTTTTGACCGCTTGGTGGGGAAAGCTCTCGAATATGCCGATCAAAACGGAGAAACATTAATACTTGTACTCTCTGATCATGAGACGGGAGGATTGACTTTATTGGACGGTGATTATAAAACCGGAACTGTAACTGGGAATTTCTTTACGAATGACCATACAGGGATTCCAACGCTTTTATATGCTTATGGCCCCTGTTCACAGTATTTCTGCGGTTTTGCTGAAAACTCATCCTTATTTGATAAAATTCTGGGTTTCTATAAGTAATAGATACTGTCGATTCTGATAATATGGATAATATCCCCGAATGTATCTTTTTGCATTGCCGAAAATACATTGGGGATGTTTTTTAGTACATAATTTAATATGCAAGAACTGTTAAATTATCCATTATTTTAAGTTATTGCATAAATTATTCCTACATTCGCACCATATTAAATAATAGACGGACATGAAACAGAAGCTATTAACAGATATCGAGTTGGATGTTCATGAGTTGAAATACCTCATGGAGTCATTCTCAAAGGAGTCGACTCAGACTTTGTCTGAACTGTTGAAGCGGAGTATTACACGGATGCAGGGACATTTGGATGAACTCTTGCAGGATGTGGATACTGTTTGTGAAAGTTTGCCGCCTTCTCCTATCGTAGAAGAATATAAAGAATCAGACACTTTTGTAGCGGAACCGGAACCTCCTGTTGTGGAAGAAACAATTGAGGAGGAAGAGGAAGAACCTGTTGCTGATGAATCAGTGACAGAGGAGTCTGTATTTATTGAGGATGAGGTGAGTAAGCCGACCGTATTGGGAGAAAGTATCAAACTGTCCGCCGGAGGGTTACGTCAATCTATCAGTCTGAATGATTCATTCCGTTTCTCACGCGAGTTGTTTGGTGGAGATACAGACTTGATGAATCGTGTGATCGAACAAATATCAGTCATGAGCTCCTACAAGACTGCTGTTGCATTTCTTTCCTCGAAAGCCGATATGAACGAAGAAAATGAAGCAGCAATTGATTTTCTGGAGTTGTTAAAGAAGTATTTTAACCAATCAGCGTAATAAAAAATATATGGGAAAGTTGTATGTAGTACCTACGCCGGTAGGAAATCTGGAGGACATGACCTTTCGGGCTATCAAAGTTCTGAAAGAGGTCGACTTGATTCTGGCAGAGGACACGCGCACTTCCGGTATCTTGCTGAAACACTTTGAAATAAAGAACGCAATGCAGTCCCACCACAAATTTAATGAACATAAAACGGTGGAAAGTGTTGTTAATAGAATAAAGGCAGGTGAAACAGTTGCGTTAATTTCGGATGCTGGAACGCCCGGAATTTCCGATCCCGGATTTCTTGTCGTTCGTGAATGTGTACGTAACGGTATCGAAGTAGAGTGCTTGCCGGGGGCGACAGCCTTTGTTCCGGCACTTGTAGCTTCGGGATTGCCGAATGAAAAGTTTTGCTTCGAGGGGTTTCTGCCTCAGAAGAAAGGACGGCAGACACGATTGAAGGCATTGGCAGAAGAACATCGTACAATGGTGTTTTATGAATCGCCTCACCGATTGTTGAAGACATTAACTCAGTTTGCCGAGTATTTCGGAGCTGAACGTCAGGTAACCGTGTCGCGTGAAATATCCAAGCTCCATGAGGAGACGGTTCGCGGCAGTCTGGCGGAATTGATAGAACACTTACCGCTACCGAACCGCGGGGCGAGATTGTGATAGTATTAGCAGGAATAGACGATTAAAATAACTTCATTTAAAAACGTAAAACGTAAACGTATGAAAAAGTTAGCAGTTTTATTTGTATGCGCAGCCATGTTGGCTTCGTGTGATGGCTTTAAAGGTGGAAGTAAGGACCTGAAAGCTGAAAATGACTCTCTGTTGATGGAACTGAACCAGCGCAATGCTGAACTGGATGATATGATGGGAACTTTCAATGAAGTTCAGGAAGGTTTCCGTAAGATCAATGCTGCCGAAAGTCGTGTAGACTTGCAGCGCGGTACTATTACCGAAAATTCTGCTAGTGCCAAACAACAAATCGCTTCTGATATTGAATTCATCTCCAAGCAGATGGAGGAAAACAAAGCTCAGATTGCTAAATTGCAGGCTCAGTTGAAAAATAGCAGTTATAATTCTGCTCAGATGAAAAAGGCGGTTGCCGCTCTGACTGCTGAATTGAATGCTAAACAACAACGTATCGAAGAACTTCAAACCGAACTGGCTTCCAAGAATATCCGTATTCAGGAACTGGATGCTGCTGTAAGCGATCTATCTGCTGCCAAAGAAACGCTGGTTGCCGAAAACGAAGCGAAAGCTAAGACAGTTGCCGAACAGGATAAGAGCTTGAATGCTGCATGGTTTGTATTCGGAACAAAATCCGAACTGAAAGCCCAGAAGATTCTTCAAAGTGGTGATGTGCTGAAAAGCGCTGATTTCAACAAGGATTATTTCACTCAGATTGATATCCGTACAACAAAAGAAATCAAGTTGTACTCTAAACGTGCTGAGTTGTTGACTACTCATCCTGCCGGTTCTTACGAATTGGTGAAAGATGACAAAGGTCAGTTGACTTTGAAGATTACGAATCCTACTGAATTCTGGAGTATATCCAGATACTTGGTTATTCAGGTAAAATAAGGTAGACACCTCTTTTGAATTGCCAATGTGCTGATTCCTGAATGCAAGAAATTAGCACATTGGCTTTTTGTTTCTTATATATACCCCCGTAACTGTTGATGAAATATAGAAATCTTTTTTTGATCTTGACGACACTATCTGGGCTTTTTCCCGTAATGCTCGCGATACTTTTGAAGAAGTCTATCGGAAATATTCATTCGAACGTTATTTTGATTCGTTCGATCATTATTATACGATTTATCAGCAACGGAATACCGAACTCTGGATTGAATATGGTGAGGGGAAGATAACGAAGGATGAACTGAACTGGCAACGTTTTTCTTATCCTTTGCAGGCGGTAGGAGTGGAGGATGAGACCTTGGCTGAAAAGTTCTCGGAAGATTTCTTCGCAATTATTCCTACCAAAAGCGGTTTGATGCCTTATGCGAAAGAGGTGTTGGAGTATCTGGCTCCGAAATATAATCTTTATATACTGTCCAACGGTTTTCGGGAATTACAATCACGTAAAATGCGTTCAGCAGGCGTAGACATCTACTTTAAAAAGGTTATCCTTTCCGAAGATCTCGGGGTACTGAAGCCGTGGCCTGAAATATTCAACTTTGCTCTTTCCGCCACTCAGTCCGAACTGCGCGAATCATTGATGATTGGTGACAGTTGGGAAGCGGATATAACCGGGGCACATGGAATAGGGATGCACCAGGCTTTTTACAATGTAACCGGTCGTACCTCATTTCCTTTTCAGCCTACTTATCACATTTATTCTTTGAAAGATTTGATAGATTTATTATAGATTTTATGGATTAAGTCGTATTTTTGTCGTGTTTAATAAATGCATAAAAATGCGATACTGCCATGGATAGTACACTTCTCCCGTTTGCCTTGCTTTGTTTCACTTCGTTCTTTACGTTGACCAATCCTTTGGGGACAATGCCCGTCTTTCTTACAATGACTCATGGAATGACGGATAAGGAACGTCAGTCTATCGTGCAACGTGCCACCATTGTGTCGTTTGTCACATTAATGGTTTTTGTTTTTGCCGGTCAGTTTCTTTTTAAGTTTTTCGGGATCTCTACTGATGGATTTCGTATTGCCGGTGGGGTGATTATCTTCAAAATCGGTTTTGATATGCTTCAAGCCCGCTACACGCCGATGAAGTTGAAGGATGAAGAAATAAAAACTTATGCTGATGATATTTCAATTACTCCTCTCGGGATACCAATGTTGTGTGGTCCCGGAGCGATAGCGAATGCTATTGTTTTGATGCAGGATGCTCACAACTTCGAAATGAAAGGGATTTTGATAGGAACTATCGGACTGATTTATCTGCTGACTTTCTTTATTCTCCGTGCTTCCACGAAATTGGTGAGTGTCTTGGGAGAGACGGGGAATAATGTAATGATGCGTCTTATGGGATTGATCTTAATGGTGATCGCAGTAGAATGTTTCGTCAGTGGGTTGAAACCGATATTGGTGGATATAGTGAGAGAAGGGATGGTTGGTGTCTTAAAATAAGAATAGTGAAAAACCGGGTAGTGGAAAAGTTACTCACTACCCGATTTTTTGTTGTTTGCAGATGAATGAATTATCTGTTACCGCCTGCCCACCAGACTTTTTCGTTATAAACATACTGTCCATTTCCATAAGCAGCTTTCACTTCTGCGTTTGTCGTTGTGTCACTATTGCCATATGGACAACGTAAGGGGAAAGGCTTGGTATTCTGTAATTGAATGAAACTTTCAGTAGGTGCTGTCATTCTACGGAGGTCATTATAAGATTCTGTAGCTTCTCCGGAAGCTCCCCATAGTGCAAAATATTTTTGTATCATGGTAGTTTTCAGAGGCTCATTCGTATATGTAGCTTCTACAGTGTTGTCAAAATAGCTATTCGCTTCTTCTTCCGTGATAGCGCTAGCTGGGTTTAGTAATGTGTTTCCCAATTCTTTTCTGGAAATACTAAAACTGTTCTCTGCATTTAGCAATCCGGCTACCACAGCCTCTTTCAAGGCGCTTTTTGCATCACGTCCCAATCGGCATAAAGCTTCTGCTTCTAAGAACTTTAACTCATGGAAGCTCATTAAAAGAGTAGGGGCTGTTGCTGAATACATAAACAGAGATGTACCATATTTGCTGGTTCCTTGTTCCGGTGTTCCGCTAGGTGCATATACATCAGTATCAGGAGTCCCCGGAGCTTGTGCTTTTCCTTCTTTCTCTTTGTCTAGTTTTGTAATGAATGCCCTGGACAGACGTGGGTCATTATATTCAGCTAGTTTGCTTCTCATGCTTTCGCTTGCTCCCAATGCTGCACGTGCTTTGAAGAAACCATAAAGTGGATTTATGTTATTGACATCATATACACTGAATGCTGCCTGTTCTTCTGTGTTTTTAAAAGACTTGCTTACATACTCCAACACTTTCTCCATATCAGCGTCTTTATTAGTTGACCTTTGAAGTAGGTGCATCGTATAGCGTGCTTTCAGGCATATGCAAATTTGAGCCATTTTTCTGCATCTCCTTGGTAAAGTAAATCTTGACTGGATGGATCTATTAAATCCTCTTGTTGTAAGTCTGCAATAGCGTCATCCAGATATTGCATTGCTTGTTTATAAATATCCTCTTGTTTATCCATTTTGGGATTTAGATAAACGGGGGAACCATTTTCGTCAACTAAGGCAGCTTGGCTGCACGGAGCATCGCCAAACATATCTGCTATTAATGCACAGTTGTAGGCTGCTAATACTTCGGCCATGCCTTTGGTTGTATAATTGCCGTAATCTATCCCTCCATCACTACATTGGTTAATTATGATACGGGCGGATTTTAATGTTGAGTACAGGTTGTTCCATGTATTATTGAAAGTGGAAGATGATGTCGGTTCACTTTCTCTGGTTTCTGCATAATACAATTGATTGTCAACACCTACTTCATATTCAATATATGAAGATAGATAAGTATTTAAGTCTCCTCCTGCATTTGAAAACGCGGTAGAGGTTATTACATCAGTTAGGATAAATCTTCCAGCCACGCTTTGTGTGTGTCCATGATCTTTATTTATTCTATCCATTGCATCTTCCGAACATCCGGAAAGGACAACTGATAAAACGCCAACGGCAAAAAATCCTTTAATTATAGTATATGTTTTCATCTTTCTTTTTAGCTAATTAGAATTTTACATTAAATCCGAAGCCATAACTGGCCGTTCCGGGTAAAGAGAAACGTTCGAATGCGCCTCCCATATTGTCATTGCCTTGTGAAGCCTCTGGGTCGAATCCTTTAAATTCTGACCAAACTAATATGTTACGTGCAAAGACATTTACGTTTACGTTTAGCCATTTTTTGGAGAGGACCGGATAGCTTATGGATAATTCACGTAACTTAATATAAGAGTTGTCATAAATATAAGACTCGTCAATAGACCTTCTTCTTGTGAAATAGGATTGAGCATCAGATACCTTTATGTCATTAGGAGCATAAATCGGATTTCCATTGGTATCTTTACCCGTTTCTTTAACTGAGTTTTCTACAATAAAATCAGTTTTACGCATATCTCCAGATAATTTACTCACACCGTAATAGTTCATCTCGCCAGCGGTACCGGAATACATTTGACCGCCTTGTTTCCAATCAAATACAGCTGAAATGCGGAACTTGTATAATTCAATATTAGTATTGAACCCAGGCGGAAATCGGGAGATACAGTTCCGATGACCGCATCTTCTCCTTGCATGGGGAGCCCGTTTTGATCTACAACTATCTTACCTTCATTATTGCGCATATAGCTTTTCCATAGATTACAGGGAATTTGTCACCAATTCCGGCACGTACTTGTGGAGTAACAAAACCTCCTAACATAATGCTTTCTACTCCTGGAGCCAGTTCATCAACATAATTGTCGATTTTGGAGAAGTTGAAGGCAAAATCAAGTTTAAAGTTCTTTGTATCTACCGGAGAAATGCCCAAGGTCACTTCATGAGTATTAGTATGTATCTTACCTCCGTTCATTATCATACTTGAGGCTCCGGTTGAACCGGCTAAAGGAACTTCAAATATCTGATCCTTTACATTCTGACGGGAGTAAGTATAATTCAATGTGACCAATCCGTTGAAGAAAGTAAGATCAGCTCCTATCTCGTATGATTTTGTATTCTGTGGCTTTAAGTTGGGATCATATACTTTATAGTATGGTACATAAGCCATTGCTCCGGCTATTGGGTATACAATAGGATTCCCCATATAGAAACCGCCACCATAAGCGGGAGTGTAGTAATAGCTTTGAGTATAATCTCCTGCCATACTACTTCTGCGTAGGAGGCACGTATTTTACCGAAAGTTAATATATTGTTCTTTAACGGTGCCAATTCTGTAAAAATGAATCCTAATGAGACTGATGGATAAGTGAAAGAACGATTGTTACGAGGCATACTTGAAACGATGTCATTACGTATACTTCCACTTAAGTAGAGCATATTTTTCCATGCAACTGATACATTTGCAAAATTACCTACGGTTCGTTTTTTATTGTATTGACTTTCATTGGAAAATACAGAAGCATTATTTAAGTGATTCCAGCCCGGAAAGTTGAAATTCATGCTATACGCATATTCGTATTTTGTCTTTTTATCAACAAATTCATTACCGATTAAAGCGTCTAATGCCCATTCATCATTAATATTCCATGTGTAAGAGGCAGTCAGTAATGAGTTTAGCTCATTAACAGTATAGTGATATTCCGAATCTTCACCTGTAGCGGCCCAAGTGCTTCCATATCCATAAATTTCAGAATAGTTAGTTGTATAAGCATCGTCACCTATTTGATACTTAATATCCAGTTTATGGTTGTCGGTCCCGAATTTAGTGGAGTATTTCACAAAGGCATTTCCAAAGAAGCGTTGTGAACGTTCTGAAAATTGATTATTATCGACAGCCCAGTAAGCATCGTCAATCCAATCACTACGATAGGTATTTTGAGTATATAGGTCACCTTCTATATGGGAAGGAATGCCTGCCATATTATAACTAACAGGAGCATTGTAAACAGTAGCAACTACACTTGTGTTGGCAGTAGATTGTTTTGTGATCTTTGAAGTCACAAAATTCCCATTAAATCCGGTAGTCCAGTTGGGGTGCAGTTGTGCTTCTGCTGATAATTTTACATTGTATCTATCCATACCTGTTGAGGGAACAATACCATTGGTAGTGGTATTTCCCATAGAGAAAGAGTAGTTCCCTTTATCAAATTTTTGGGCTACATTCACATTGTTGCTCCACGATACACCAGTTTCGAAGAAGTCTTTCATGTTGTTATATGCTTTTGGAGTAGCCCAAGGGTCCATACCGGCTGCTGCAAGCTGAGGAACGTAATACCTGTCTGGTTGTTTACCATACTTATTGGTGTAACTATTATTAGTATTTCCACCATAGTTAGGATCATTAGGTAATTCTGAGATTCTAGGACCCCATGCAAAAGGTGATAAGGGGTCAAATACTCCTTTAGAGCCTTGTGCGTATTCTTGTTGTAACTCTGGCAGGGTTGAGATCTTATCGAATGAAAGGTTGGTGCTAAAAGTGATGTTTGGTTTCCCTTTATTTGCTCCTTTACCACTTTTAGTAGTGATAACAATAACACCGTTCGAGGCCTCATTCCATATAATGCAGAAGCAGCCTGTCCTTTCAGTATATTAATACTTTCGATGTCGTTAGGATCAATATCGACTGCACGATTAGCATAGTCTGTGCCATATGCTCCGTCAGTAAGAGATGTACTAACATCGGCAGTAGAAGCAATTGGCATACCGTCAATTACATATAAAGGGGTATTATCTCCTGTGAAAGAACGGGAACCGCGAATGGTTATTTTAGAAGAGGCTCCCGGCATACCCGATGAAGGAGTGATGTCAATACCTGATACTTTTCCTTGTAATGCACCTGCTAAATCCGTATTGGCCGCCCGTGTCAGTACATCTGATTTTACATCTTGTACAGCATATCCTAATGCTTTTTTCTCACGTGAGATACCCATTGCTGTCACAACTATCTCATCTAATTTTTGTGCATCAGCTTTCAGTATGACTTTTAAGGTCGGTTTAATAATGACTTCCTGAGTCTGCATTCCAATATACGAAATCTGCAAAGTCTTTGCAGAACTTGGTACATTTGCCAAATTAAAATTACCATCCACATCTGTGATTGTACCTTGAGTAGTACCTTTTACTAACACAGAGGCGCCAACAACTGGCTGCCCGTCTTCTTCAGAAATCACAACACCTGTGATCTTCTGAGTTTGGGCAGTTACCAGACTTATGCCCACAAAAAGGCATGCCAATAACAGCATCAATTTTCTTTTCATAAATTCTCTCTTAAAGTTTAACTTTACATTAATTGTTTCTTTACTCTAACAATTTGCAAATATATTAATAAATATGAAACTAACAATTCATTTAATAAAAAAAAGGTTGCAAATATGGCATTCTGTTATTCAATTGCTAATATTTATGCTAATAAGCATAGATATTGGCTGCAAAAGTTTTGATTTCAAAACTCAGAAGCGACACTTTGCAAAAGCAAAATGCTCATTTTAATATTTCACATACTCATTTTTAGTCACAAAACACCTCTATTAACAAACCTTTTTGCTTATTTTGAAAAAAACATCAATAAAAAGTGGCATTTAATTTAAAGTTTTGTGAATACTTCATTTTTGAGGATTTATTTTTTTAGAGATATTAATGCATATTCAACCCTGGCGTAGCACAGAACTACGTCTAATTTGTTCTATTATTAATTAAAAAACTGAAGTATGGAAAAGATTAGTTACAACCTTGTGTTTAACAGAAAAAAAAGATTGAATAAAAAGGGAATGGCATTAGTACAGGTAAAAGCTTATTTAAATAGAAGAAAAATATATTTCTCTACTAAGATATACCTTAAACCTGAACAGTGGGATACGAAACGTAGAATGGTAAAGGGACATCCTAATGCAGACGTATTGAATCGTATGTTATACGAGCACATTGCGGCTATTGAACAAATAGAACTTGGATTATGGCAACAGGGGAAGAGTATTTCTTTGGAGTTATTAAAGGATTCCATCGATAAACCTGTAAGCAACGGTAGATCGTTCTTAACTTTCTTCAGAGAAGAAGTCGCTAATTCTTCTTTGAAAGAAAGCACCAGACAGAATCACCTGTCTACTCTGGAGCTACTCCAAGAATTTAAGAAGGAAGTACAGTTCACGGACCTGACATTTGAATTTGTGTCTTCATTTGACAATTATCTGCAATCCAAGGGATATCACCTGAATACGATTGCCAAACATATGAAACATTTGAAACGTTATGTTAACGTCGCTATAAATAAGGATTATATGGACGTGCAGAAATATGCATTCAGAAAATATAAAATAAAAAGTGTAGAAGGCAGACATAGTCATCTATCACCGGAAGAATTGCATAAATTGGAGGATTTACAGCTAGGAGGAAAATATGCTAAATTGCAAAAGACAAAAGATTCCTTTTTATTTTGCTGTTACGCCGGATTACGATACTCCGACTTTACCAATTGACATCTGCAAATATTGTTGAGTTTCAACAGGAAACGTGGCTTATTTACAAATCAGTCAAAACTGGTATTGAGGTACGTCTACCATTATATCTATTGTTTGAAGGGAAAGGCATTCATATATTGCAGCGCTATAAGGATGATCTTAATCGTTTTTTCAAATTGAAAGATAATTCGAATATTAATAAGGAACTGAGTATATTAGGGAAACTGGCAGAAATTGATAAACGTATATCATTTCATACCGCCCGCCATACAAATGCTACCTTATTAATATATAGTGGTGCTAATATCACTACTGTACAAAAGTTGTTAGGACATAAAAGTGTAAAAACGACTCAGGTATATGCGAATATTATGGATATAACTCTTGTACGGGATCTTGAAAAAGCAATCTACTCAAAAGCCGGTGGCAAACATAAAGGAAACTAATCCTAAATCTTCCAGGATTAAGCTCTCCGGATACTATTAGTTAGTACTCGTTATGCATAGCTTTATTCGTCTAACAACTGTTAAACTTTCGTCTGACAGTTGTTTCTCTTTCGTCTAACAGTTGTCAGACGAAAAAACAACATCTGTCAGACGAATAAAATTATGCAATAACAAAGATTGATTTATTAAGTACGAGAAGTAGATAGTTACTAACTTAAAAATAATCCACAACCGTACGGAAAGAAGTAAATCATTTTAATTTATAAAATAAGATACCACATAGAATAAATAAAACCTATTTTTATTAACATCTGAGGAATATTCTCAATTAAGTAATTCTAGTATTTGCATTCAATGGAAATTGTTGTGGAACAAAATAACAAAGTCAAAGTGGGTTCTTTTCAAAGTCTAAACGATTATTTACTAAATACTTATCTCTTTTCAAGTAGATATTTAGTAGCACAATTTCTGTTTTTATATCATTGCTACTATAAATAATAAGCTATAAATTAAAGATATAGGTTGTTTTTTATTAAGAAGAATGACAAGATACTTATGTTTTGCAAATAGTTATAATCTATTGATAATAAGAGCAATATCGAACGACCAAGTTCTGCAAAGACTTTGCAGATTTCGTATATTGGAATGCAGGCGCAAGAAGTGGCAATTAAACCCCATTTAAAAATCACATTGAGCCGGATGCTAAACAATTAGATGAGATTATAGTTGTTGCTTATGGTACTGCTAAGAAATCAGCATTTACCGGTTCTGCTTCAACTATTAAAGCTGATAAATTGGAAGAGAGAATTGTGTCGAATATCACCAATGCCCTCTCCGGACAGGTGGCCGGTATTCAGACAGTAAATGCTAACGGAGCTCCGGGAGCGTCTGCGACAGTTCGTATCCGTGGTATCGGTTCTATGAGTTCAAGCAATGCTCCGTTGTATGTAGTAGACGGAGTACCTTATGATGGTGATATGTCTTCCATTAACCCTCAAGATATAGAATCCCTTTCTGTATTGAAGGATGCGGCTGCTAACTCTATTTATGGAGCACGCGGAGCGAATGGAGTTATCTTAATTACAACTAAATCTGCTAAAACAGAAAAAGCAAAGGTCACATTTGATGCCAAATGGGGGTCCAATTCGCGCATGGTTCCTCAATATGATGTAATTGGAACGGCAGAATATTACGAAACGCAGTACAAGACTTTGTACAATTCCAAGATCTATACCGGTTCCTCTAAGGCCGAAGCTTATAATTATGCAGATAAAACTTTGTTGGACGCAAAAAATGGTGGATTGGGATACCTTGTTTATACCGTGCCTGATGGTGAAAAATTGATTGGTAACAATTTCAAGCTTAATCCGAATGCTAAGTTAGGGTATTCTGATGGTAAATATTATTATACTCCTGACGATTGGTATGACGAAGTATTCAGTTCAAATTTCCGTCAGGAATACAATGTTAATATCTCAGGCCGTTCTGACAAATTGAATTACTATGCAAGTGTCGGTTACCTGAATGATTCCGGTATTATTCAAAATTCTGCTTACAAACGTTATACCGGTCGTGCAAAAGTTGATTATCAAGCTAAAGAATGGTTAAAAGTAGGAACCAACATTGCATACACTTATTCGGATTCACAAGCTCCTGACTATCAGGATGGTGATTCTTGGGGAAGTTCTGCTAACTTATTTTATGTATCCAATACAATTGCACCGATCTATCCTTTATATGTACGTAATGCTGACGGAAGTATTGCTATCAATCCCAACACAGGTATAAAATCTATGACTCGGGTAACAACAGCGGCTTTTCTCGTCCTTCGGTAACTGGAAATGCGGCTAGAGACATCGAACTGAACCGTCAGCATGAATATACCGATTTGTTAAGTGGAAAATGGTATGCTAACATCACTCCGATTGAAGGTTTGACGCTGACTGCTAATATTTCTGCGAATGTACAGAACAGCCGTTTGAACCAGTTGAGCAGTGCTTTCGGATCTGCATCGGCAGATGATGGTTCTGTTTTTGTACAGCATACCAGAATGATGGGAGTGAATAACCAGTATCTGGCAACCTATGCACGTACGTTTGCCGATAAGCATAATGCAGATTTATTGGTCGGTTATGAACAATACCGTTATAAGAATCAAGTACTCTACGGAGAAAACACCAATCTGTACAACCCATATATTGGTGAGTTGAATAATGCCGGAGGTATAGACAAGAAGAATGCGAAATCATATACGGACAATTATATGACCGAAGGTATTTTGAGCCGTTTGCAATATAACTATGACGGAAAATACTTCCTCAGTGCTTCTTATCGTCGTGACGCTTCTTCACGTTTCCATAAAGATCACCGTTGGGGTAACTTCGGAAGTGTAGGTGGAGCTTGGCTGATTAACCACGAAAAGTTCATGGAAAACGTGAAATGGGTGAATATGTTGAAACTGAAAGCTAGTTGGGGTGTGCAGGGTAATGACAGACTGCTGATTACTGTAAACGGTGTACAGCGTGACAACTGGTATGCTTATCAAGACCAGTATGATGTGAACTACGCTAACGGGCAATATTCACTGATTCTCAAATATAAAGGAACGAAAGATCTGACTTGGGAAACGTCTTATGCTTTCAATATCGGTACTGACTTTGAATTATTCAACAACCGTTTGAATGGTACTATTGAATATTTCAGCAGAAAAACTGTCGATTTGTTGTATAACAAACCGATCCCTGTATCATCCGGTATCAGTACAGGCTATGAGCGACCAACGTGGGCGATATTATGAATAAGGGTGTTGAATTGGATTTGAACGGCATTATCCTTCGCGGAAAGGATTATGAATGGGCTATGAACTTCAACCTGACGCACTATACCAATAAAATTACTGCATTGGATCCGGATTTGGAGAAAAATGGCGGTCAAAAAGGTTCTTATTATATTTACCGGGTAGGAGGATCTCTTTACCAGTCTTATTTGAAAACATACGCCGGAGTAGATCCGGATACGGGAAAGGCATTGTATTATGTGGATCCGGATAATGGTGATTATACAAAGACTTCTAACTATGAAGAAGCCCAACAAGCGGATCAGGGTACTACGTTGCCAAAAGTATATGGTGGTTTGGGGACTTCAGTGCGATTCTACGGTTTTGATTTCTCATTGCAGCTTTCTTATCAGTGGGCGGCAAATATTACGACGGGGCTTATCAGCATATATGCACAATGGAAATAGTGGTATGCAAGGTACAAACTGGTCTACGGACATCCGTAAAGCGTGGACACCGGACAATCGTTATACTGACGTACCTCGTTTAAGTGCAAGTGATGCAAGCTACCAACAGGATTCCAGCCGTTTCCTTGTTAGCTCGGATTATCTCAGCCTTAACAATATTACATTGGGATATACAATACCGAAACGTTTGACCAGCAAACTGGGACTATCTCATTGTAGAGTTTATTTGACGGCTGACAATGTAGCTCTTTTATCGGCACGCAAAGGTCTTGACCCGCGTTTGGGATTAGTCTGGGAGCTCGACTGCTGAAAGTGGTGCCAATACTACCAGTTCATATTCTGCGATGCGTACTATCACAGGAGGAATTTCTCTTACGTTTTAATTAAAAAAGAAAGAACTATGAAACGAATAAATAAGTTTGCACTTTTTATATTGGGAGCATTATCGTTTGCTTCCTGCTCTGACATCAATGATATTGAGAGTGAGGGCTACCGAATTACAGGTGAACAGATAGATGATGCTACATCTGTCATCCCTTCCCGTGTGGAGGCTAAAATTGCAGGTATGTATAGCAGCATGGGGACAGTGTGTGCTGCATTTCCTTCTGATACCAGAGATGATGACGGTGGTTATCCGACAGTTTGTCTTTCTCAGGATTTGAATGGCCCGGATATGATCTGTGCCAATAATGGTTATAACTGGTTTTCTGTCAGCAGTGAATATAGTGACCGTTATGCTACGTATGCCAATCCCTTTGCACGTTATGCTATCTTTTATAATCAGATAAAAGCGGCTAATGATATTATTCTTTCTATTGATCCGGCGACGGCGAGTGAGACTGAAAAGTATTATTTAGGACAAGCTAAGGCGGTTCGTGCGTTTGATTATTTATGTCTGGCACCTTATTATCAGTTCCGCTATGCTACCAGTAAAGACCTTCCATGTGTGCCGTTGATAACGGAAGAAACGACTAATTTTGTCAATAATCCTCGTGCTACGGTAGGTAAGGTCTACGAACAAATTATAAGTGACTTGAATAGTGCTATTGATTTGTTGGAAGGATATAACCGTCAGGGAGATAAGACTCGTATCGACCAACAGGTTGCTTATGGGTTACGTGCACGTGCTCACTTGTATATGGGAATGTGGCAAGAAGCATACAATGATGCTGATAAGGCAATGGAAGGCTATACTCCTTATACTAAGGAAGAAGTGTCCAAACCTGCTTTTTATGATATATCCGATCATAACTGGATGTGGGGAATTAACGTTTCTGTACCTATGGTGAATAAGAATGCGTATGCAACTCCGGCAGGACAATTAGGGTCATTCTCCAGTTATGCTTACACGGCGGGAGTAGCCATGTATAAGACTATAAACTCCTTGCTTTATAAGAAAATCTCAACATCAGATGTCCGCAAACAATGGTGGGTCGATGAAAACCTGAAATCAGACGCATTATCTGGACTTAGCTGGGGCTCTGCAATTGGAAATGATATTTCGACATTGGAAATAGAAGATGTAAAAATGAAATTTATCAAATATACCAATGTGAAGTTCGGAATGAAAAGTGGTATAGGAAGCTCCAATAATGACAATGACTGGTGTATCATGCGTGCCGAGGAGATGATTCTTATCAAAGCGGAAGCTTTGGCACAACAGAATGACGAAGGTAATGCTGCTAAAGAGCTTAAGGTATTGATGGATGAGCGTGATGCGAGTTGGAACAAAAGTTCTGTAACTGTTGATGATGTTTGGTTGCAACGTCGTATTGAATTATGGGGTGAAGGCTTCTCTATGGCAGATATTATGCGTTTGGGTAAACCTGTTGTTCGCTTCCAGGGAAGTGACAAGGGAAACTGGCCGGATGCTTTCTGTTTCAATATTGCTGCTGATGACCCTTGGTTGCTGTTGCGTATCCCGCAGAAAGAAAGCAATAACAATGCCGGTATCGTGAATAATACCGGAGGTAACCTTCCCGTAGCAGCAGAATCCGAATCTAAAAGATGGTGCAACTGATTAAAATGAATACTACAATGAAAAAAGTAACAAAATATATAGCTTTATTAATTGGAGGAATAGCATTGCTAAGCATGGCTGCTTGCTCCGATGATGATGGACGTACTCCTTCTCCGGCAGTTGATCCCAATTGTATTGGTGCTTCTTTTGTGGGAGATAATATTGGATATGAAGAGTTGGAAGATACTGATCCTAAAGAACTGACGTTGACAATTAGCCGGGATAAGACAGAGGCGGCTGCAACTGTTGCAATTGAGGTACAGACTAATACGGAAAATATTTTCAACATCCCTCAGAGTGTTAGTTTTGCAGCCGGACAGGCAACGGCTGATCTGGTTATAACTTTTGAAAATGCACAGCTAAAAGAGGAGTATTCGTTTCAAATCTCATTGGAAGCTGCTGCCGTTAATCCATATAAAGGAAACGGACATGCTAGTTTCACTGTTCAATGTTTGAAATGGGTGGATGTTTCGGGAACATTTGCTTTCAAAGACTGGGTATTTGATGAATATAATGCTGGTAAAGAATATAATGTAAAAGTACAACGTGTAGATGGCGAGAATCGTTATCGCATTGTTGATCCGTTCTCGCAAGCTTTGGCAGAGTCAGGAGAAGAAGTTGGTGAACCGGATGAATATTTGTTCTTCACGATTAATCCGAAAAACAATGGAGTCGCTTTCGATAGTTATAATACCGGGTACTTGACAGAAGAAGGATCAGATATCCTAGGATTTAGCTCATTGGACTATTTAGGGGTAGATGATGTGGATTCTAAATATGATCCGACAAGCCATAAGATGACTCTCAATGTCTATTATTACGGGGATGGTCTGATTGGACAAAAAGAATCTGTGCTTACAGTGCCGGATGACTTTAAATTGATACTTGAGGATGAGTGATTCGAATCTAATCAATATTTGAAAGACGATTAACATGAAGAAATAGATCATTTCTTCTTGACAAGAATAAATAGAGAGTATGTTCGCGTTTTAAAAAAACGTAAGCATACTCTCTTTTATTATCTCATTGAAATCATTATCTTTGTCCCCGTGTTATATAGGAAAGAAAAAAGTAAAGAATGAAAGAATTTGTAATATCCGAAGCCAAAGTAGAAATAGCAGTGCTTGTGGGACTCATCACTCAGACGCAGGATGAGCGTAAAACGAACGAGTATCTGGATGAATTGGCGTTCCTTGCCGAGACGGCTGGGGCGGAAGTAGTGAAACGATTTACGCAGAAGTTGCCGACAGCTAACTCGGTGACCTATGTCGGTAAAGGAAAATTGGAGGAGATTAAACAATATATCCGGAACGAGGAGGAAGAAGAACGTGAAGTGGGAATGGTTATCTTTGATGATGAACTTTCTGCGAAACAGATACGTAATATTGAAGCTGAGCTGAAAATTAAAATACTTGACCGTACATCACTGATTCTCGATATATTCGCGATGCTGCTCAGACTGCTAATGCAAAGACGCAGGTGAACTTGCCCAGTATAAATATATGTTGCCACGCCTGCAACGACTCTGGACTCACTTGGAACGCCAGGGAGGCGGTTCCGGAGCCGGTGGCGGTAAAGGTTCCGTGGGGCTTCGCGGACCGGGAGAAACGCAACTCGAAATGGACCGCCGTATCATCTTGAACCGTATGTCGTTACTGAAAGAACGTTTGGCAGAGATTGACAAGCAGAAAGCTACCCAGCGCAAAAATCGTGGACGCATGATACGCGTTGCATTAGTAGGTTACACTAATGTCGGAAAATCAACCATGATGAACCTTCTCTCGAAGAGCGAAGTGTTTGCCGAGAACAAACTATTTGCTACTCTGGATACCACTGTGCGTAAAGTGATTATCGATAACCTGCCGTTCTTGTTATCCGATACGGTAGGATTTATCCGTAAATTGCCGACTGATTTGGTCGATTCGTTCAAGTCGACGCTCGACGAGGTGCGTGAAGCGGATTTGCTTGTGCATGTAGTCGATATTTCTCACCCCGGATTTGAAGAACAGATCGAAGTGGTAAACAAGACACTTGCCGAAATTGGCGGCGGTGGCAAACCCATGATACTTGTATTCAATAAAATAGACGCTTACACCTATGTGGAGAAAGCGCCGGATGACCTTACCCCCCGAACGAAAGAAAACTTAACACTCGAAGAACTGATGAAGACGTGGATGGCAAAAATGGAAGACAACTGTCTCTTTATTTCCGCCCGCGAAAGAATCAATATGGACGAACTGAAAAGCGTAGTTTATCAACGAGTGAAAGAATTACACGTTCAGAAATACCCCTATAACGATTTTCTTTATCAGTCTACGAAGAGGAGGAATAATTAATCAATGTGCTGCTTTGCTGATTGGGGGAAGGCGGCACATTACTTATATTTATTAATATGAAAGATTATCGTAGACTAACTGAAGATGAAGTGCTTCAGTTAAAGAGCCAGTCGTGTCTGGCTGATGATTGGGGAAATGTATCAGTTGCAGAGGGGTTTAATTGTGAGTACGTTCATCACACCCGTTTTTCGGGAGAAGTGAAACTGGGTGTATTTGATGCTGAATTTACATTGCCGGGAGGCATCAGGAAACATTCCGGATTGCGTCATGTAACTTTGCACAATGTGACAGTAGGGGATAACTGCTGCATTGAAAACATTCAGAACTACATTGCTAATTATGAGATCGGTAATGATACCTTCATTGAGAATGTGGATATCATTCTGGTGGACAGGCTTACTACTTTCGGTAATGGGGTAGAGGCGACAGTTCTTAATGAAACAGGAGGGCGTGAAGTACTCATTAACGACAAGTTGTCAGCGCATCAGCCTACATATTGGCGTTGTACCGTCATCGTCCTGAACTAATCAATCGCATGAAAGCGATTACGGATTACTATTCCAATAAGCACGCTTCTACTGTCGGCAGTATTGGTGATCATGTGATGATTCTTAATACAGGTTCAATCAGAAATGTCAGGATTGGTGATTATTGCCACATCTGTGGAACCTGTCGGCTGACCAATGGCAGTATCAATAGTAATGTGACGGCACCTGTGCATATCGGTCACGGGGTGATCTGCGACGACTTTATTATCTCTTCCGGTTCAGACGTGGACGACGGAACGATGCTAAGCCGTTGCTTTGTCGGACAAGCTTGTAAACTGGGACACAATTATTCTGCTTCCGACTCGTTATTCTTCAGCAACTGCCAGGGAGAAAATGGAGAAGCGTGCGCTATCTTCGCAGGCCCTTTCACGGTGACTCACCATAAATCGACTTTGTTGATTGCCGGAATGTTCTCATTCATGAATGCAGGTTCGGGATCTAATCAGAGTAATCATATGTATAAGTTGGGACCGATTCATCAGGGGACCATGGAAAGAGGGGCAAAAACGACTTCTGATTCATATATCTTATGGCCGGCACGTGTCGGAGCTTTTTCTTTGGTAATGGGACGTCATGTAAACCATGCCGACACTTCCAATCTTCCTTTCTCCTATTTGATAGAACAACGGAATACCACTTATCTGGTTCCCGGAGTGAATCTGAGAAGTGTCGGGACAATCCGTGACGCCCAGAAATGGCCGAAACGTGACAAACGGAAAGATCCGAACCGGCTTGATTATATCAATTATAACCTTTTGAGTCCATATACCATTCAAAAGATGTTCAAGGGACGTTCTATTTTGAAGGAATTGAAACGGGTATCCGGCGAAACCTCTGAAATCTATCTTACCAGAGTGCAAAGATCAAGAATTCTTCTTTGAATAACGGGATTCGTTTCTATGAAATTGCCATCAACAAATTCTTGGGGAACTCTATCATAAAACGGTTGGAAGGCATTAATTTCCAAAGTAATGACGAAATCCGCCAGCACCTGAAACCGGATACGGAAATCGGTGTCGGCGAATGGGTGGACATCTCCGGACTGATTGCTCCCAAGAGTGAAATAGACCGATTGTTGGACGGTATCGAAAACGGCTCTATTAACCGCCTGAAATCTATTAATGCCAGTTTTGCGGAAATGCATGAAAACTATTACACGTATGAATGGACCTGGGCATATAATAAGATTCAGGAATTTTATGGCTTGAATCCGGAAACGGTAACTGCTCAGGACGTGGTTACTATCGTGAAAGCATGGCAGAAAGCTGTGGTAGGGTTGGATAAAATGGTTTATGAAGACGCAAAGAAAGAGTTCTCGCTTTCTTCAATGACCGGATTCGGTGTTGATGGTTCTCGCGATGATATGAAACAGGATTTCGAACAAGTACGTGGTGACTTTGAAAGCAATACATTCGTGACTGCAGTTTTGAAACACATCGAGGACAAAACTGCTTTAGGAAATGAACTGATTAAACGAATCGAACATATACAATAAGTGAACCAAACTATGAATCGATGAGCGGTGGACATTGTACAATAAAGTACAATTCGTTCACCGTCTTCATTTGTACCTCGTCATTCTCCGTTATTCATTCTTAATTCTTCTTCTTTCCTTTCTCATTCTTCATTCTTAATTATTACCTTTGCCTCACTAACTAACATTACGTAATAAAATAAGAAACTTATGGCAACACCTCCGTTTAAGTATCAACCCATGTTTGAAAAGGGAAAAGATACAACTGAGTATTATCTGCTTACGAAAGACTATGTGTCGGTAAGTGAGTTTGAAGGAAACCCTATCCTGAAAATTGAGAAAGAAGGTCTGACTGCAATGGCCAATGCTGCTTTCCGTGATGTATCATTTATGCTTCGTCGTTCGCACAACGAACAGGTAGCAAAAATCTTGAACGATCCGGAAGCCAGCGAGAATGACAAGTACGTGGCACTGACTTTCCTGCGTAATGCAGAAGTGGCATCGAAAGGTATACTTCCATTCTGCCAGGATACCGGTACTGCTATTATTCACGGTGAAAAAGGACAGCAGGTATGGACAGGGTATTCTGACGAAGAGGCTCTTTCGCTGGGTGTTTACAAAACATATACTGAAGAAAATCTGCGTTACTCTCAGAATGCACCTCTGAATATGTATGATGAGGTAAATACAAAATGTAACCTTCCTGCACAGATTGACATTGAGGCTACTGAAGGTATGGAGTATGAATTTCTTTGTGTAACAAAAGGAGGTGGTTCTGCCAACAAAACATATTTGTATCAGGAAACAAAGGCAATTCTGAATCCGGGTACATTGGTTCCGTTCCTGGTTGAAAAGATGAAAACATTGGGAACTGCTGCTTGCCCTCCTTACCATATCGCTTTCGTTATCGGCGGTACTTCTGCCGAAAAGAATTTGCTGACAGTGAAGCTGGCTTCTACTCATTTCTATGATAACCTGCCGACAACAGGAAACGAATATGGTCGTGCATTCCGTGATGTCGAACTGGAGAAAGAAGTATTGGCAGAAGCTCACAAGATTGGCCTTGGCGCTCAATTCGGTGGTAAATATCTGGCTCATGACGTACGTATCATTCGTTTGCCCCGCCATGGTGCTTCTTGCCCGGTAGGTTTGGGAGTATCTTGCTCTGCCGACCGTAACATCAAATGTAAAATCAATAAAGAAGGTATCTGGATTGAGAAACTGGATTCAAATCCGGGCGAACTTATCCCGGCAGAATTACGTAAGGCAGGCGAAGGCGATGTTGTGAAGATTGACCTGAACCGTCCGATGTCCGAAATACTGAAAGAGTTGACTAAATATCCGGTATCTACCCGTTTGTCATTGAATGGTACGATTATCGTAGGTCGTGATATTGCTCACGCCAAGCTGAAAGAACGTTTGGACCGTGGCGAGGACCTGCCTCAATACATTAAGGATCATCCTATCTACTATGCAGGTCCGGCAAAAACTCCGGAAGGCATGGCTTGTGGTTCAATGGGCCCGACTACTGCAGGACGTATGGATTCGTATGTGGAACTGTTCCAGAGTCACGGTGGCAGCATGGTTATGCTGGCGAAAGGTAACCGTAGCCAGCAAGTGACGGATGCTTGTCAGAAATATGGTGGTTTCTATCTGGGCTCTATCGGTGGTCCGGCAGCTATCCTTGCTCAAAATAATATCAAGAGCATCGAATGTGTGGAATATCCGGAACTGGGCATGGAAGCTATCTGGAAGATTGAAGTAGAAGATTTCCCGGCATTCATTCTGGTAGATGATAAGGGCAATGACTTCTTCAAACAGTTAAAACCGTGGAATTGCACTAAATAATTTGTTTGCAGTTCTGATTCAATAAATGATTTATTTAAGGGATACCTGTCAAATTCGTATAGGCATCCCTTTTTTACTAACTCTCTTTTTCTAATCACTAACTATTATGAAACCACCGACAATCGAATTAAACAATCCGAAGAACCAACATATCGTCTGGTTGGATGTAGTACGCCTTATTGCCATGTTTACAGTTGTTTGCTGCCATTGTACCGACCATTCAACTTCTATCCGGGCACAGCTCCAATATTGGGGAAATAAAATTGTGGGGAGCCATTTACGGTGCTGTACTTCGTCCGTGTGTGCCTCTGTTTGTAATGATTACAGGCGCATTGCTCTTGCCTGTCCGGGGTGACGCTTCTACTTTTTATAAAAAACGTATTCCCCGTGTTTTTATCCGTTCTTAATTTGGTCTATTATCTATAATCTTTTCCCTTGGATTACCGGCTTATTGGGGTTAGACCCAAAGATTATCCTTGATTTCTTTCCTTATTCCGGTGAAGAAGTGATGCAGCAATCCCTTTCAGTAGCTATACAATACATTCTGACAATTCCTTTTAACTTCTCCCTTTTGGCAGTGCACATGTGGTATATCTATCTGCTTATCGGACTCTATCTTTACCTGCCTGTTTTTTCGGCATGGGTGGAAAAGCTTCGCAACGGGCTAAGTTAATGTTCCTGCTGGCTTGGGGAGTGACATTGTTGCTACCTTATTATTATCAGTTTGTTTCCTCTTACTTATGGGGCTCTTGCTCTTGGAATTCTTTTGGAATGTTATATGCATTTGCCGGTTTCAACGGATACTTATTGTTAGGACATTATCTGAAAGATCTCGATTGGAGCCTGAAGAAAACATTGGCAATCGGTATTCCGATGTTTGTGGTGGGGTATGTCGTGACGTTCTTTGGTTTCCGTTACATGACAGCTTTGCCGGATTGTACGGACGAAATGTTGGAACTCTTTTTTACCTATTGTTCTCTCAATGTGGTGATGATGACAATTCCTGTATTTATGTTGGCTAAGAAAGTCAATGTCCGTTCGGAAAGAGTACGGAAGGCATTGGCTAACCTGACCGTATGTGGTTTCGGTGTCTATATGATACATTACTTCTTTACCGGTCCGTCAGTGGTATTGGTAAGAACACTCAATATACCTATTCCTTTACAGATACCGATAGCTGCGATAGTCGCTTTTCTGGTGTCCTGGTTGATTGTAAACTTGGTGAATCGTATCGGTAAACCTGCTAAATACATCATGGGATAATCTGTAAAACGATATACTATAAACGCGATAAACGGTGAACAAACTGTGCAATATGCTGCCAGTTGTGTTCACCGTTCATCGTTTATTATTCACGTAGTTTTTCTATTCTTCCAGGTATTTTGTAATCTTTCCGCTGATTTGCAGCAAAGAGATCTCGCAAAGTTTGGTGTTATATTCTGCGGAGAGGATGCGTTCTTCTGCATCCAGCAAACTCTTTTGTGCTTCACGTACCTCAAAACCGGAAAGGTCTCCCTGTATATAACGATCCATGGCAATATCGTGATTATCTTTGGCAGTTACGAGGTTCTGACGTTCCAGATTCAGTAATTGAAGGTTGTTGCGATAAGCCTGCCATAAATTACTAAGGTCGGAGCGAAGGGCAAGCTCCAATTCCTGACGTTCCAGACGGCGGTTCTTGAAGGCAAGGGTTGCATTCCGCTTTTCACGGCGGCGGTTGCCGTCGAATATATTAAATCCGACAGTTACTCCGGCATTGAAGCCCAAGTTTCCCCTCCGGCTGGTTGCATTAATATCGTACTTATTAAAGGTATATCCATATCCCGTATTCAGTTTAAGGTACGGATAGTTACGTGAATTTTCCTTTTTATAATCCAATTGCGCAAGTACCGTATTCTGATCTGCTTTCAGTAAAGAAGCGTTCGTTGCCAGTGTGCCATTCCATAACTCCTCAAATTTCAAATCCCCATGTACGTCGATCGTGGAGTCTTTGATTATAATAGCCTGATTAACATTCTTGTTAGCCATTAGCTCATTTAACTGGATACGCGATGAGTGCAGCAATTCCTGTTGTTTGATATATTGAGCACTGTCTGCATTGAAGTCTACTTTCGCCTGTTGATAATCCAATCCTGAGAACTTTCCGACAAGATGACTCGCTTCTGCTATACGCAGGCGTTCTTTGGAGAGCGACATTGCATAATGAAAGTTTTTCAGACGGATCTTCTGTTGGATAAAGTTGTAATATTCCGAGGTCAGGTCCGCAATGAAATCCTCAATGGCGATACGGGTGTTAGTTTCTCCCTGACGTTCCAATTCCTTCAACTGTTTGTACGTTGTACTGATATTGAATCCGTCGAAAATAGTCCAGTTGAGGTTAAGCCCGACGTTGACGGTCTGGTCATAGACCCATTGTTTTTTGTAATCTCTCCGGTGGCACGGGCCTTACTTTCAATATTATCCAGGTTTCCGGTATATCCGGCAGAGAAATCCAATGTAGGGAAGTATCCTGCATTCCCTAACGTTGCATTGTTCTTGCTGATTTGTTCCTCGTTATGGACGATGCGCAACGAGTAATTGTTTTGCAGTCCTTCCTCCAAACACTCTTTCAGTGTGAGGACTTGTTGCGCCTTCGCAGTAGAAACTGACAAGAAGGCACATGCGGTAACTATATATATGATACGTTTCATGCAAATTCCTTTCTGTTTCATTCGGTTAGTTTTTTGATTCGGTTGGTCGAGATATAACTGTAAATAGCCGGTACGATATACATGGTAAGTAGGGTAGAAACGACCATACCACCTACTACTGCCGTACCCATGGCAATACGCTGATTACAGCCTTCTCCGGTGGCGAATGCAACGGGATAAGTCCCAGAACTGTAGAAGCGCTTGTCATAAGAATCGGGCGGAGACGTTGCAGGGCGGCATCTTTGATAGCACTCATTTTATCCTCTCCGGCCTCCTGTTTCTGATTGGCAAATTCCACAATCAGGATACCGTTCTTTGCCACTAGACCAATCAGCATAATAATACCAATCTGACTGAAAATATTCATTGTTATATCTCCGAAATACATGAATACCAATGCTCCGGCAATAGCAACGGTACTGTCAACATGATAATCAATGGATCTTTAAAACTCTCGAATTGCGCAGCCAGAATCAGGTAAATCAGAAGAATAGCCAAGACAAAGGCAAACATCAGACTGGAAGAACTCTCACGATATTCTTGGAGTCACCCGCCAAAGCTGTTCGGAACGTGTCGTCCAATGTTTCCTTGGCAATCTTATCCATTTCGTCCAGTCCTTGTCCGATCGTTTTTCCGTCTGCCAATCCTGCGGAAATAGTAGCTGATACAAATCGGTTATACCGGTATAACTTTGGAGGAGCGATACCACTTTCCAACTCAATCAAGTTATCCAACTGAATCATATCCCCATTGCTGCTGCGAACATAAATGGCTTTCAAATCGGCCGGCTTATTCCTCTGCTGACGATTGATCTCGCCGAGAATCTCGTATTGCTTTCCGTTCATATAGAAATATCCCATACGCTGGCCACTCAATCCGTATTGCAATGTTTGAGCAATATTCTTGGTACTAACTCCCATGATACTGGACTTGTCACGGTTAATCTGAATACGGGCTTCCGGCTTACTGAACTTCAAGTCTACGTCTGCCATCTGAAAGACCGGATTCTCATATACTTTAGCCATAAACTTGGGCAGTACTTCTTCCAGCTTCTCCAGATTAGTAGCTTGAAGCACATACTGGACAGGCATACTTCCACGACGTCCTCCGAAAGAAGACTGCTGTTGCACAAACGAACGTGCCATTGTCTTGCTCCGTATTTCTTTCGAAATCTTTTCGGCAACTTCCATTTGCGTGTAGTTACGATCTTTCATGTCTTTCAGCGTGATACGCACGTTTCCGCTACCACTGGATACACGGGCAGTAACAGATTCTGCGTCAGGAAGAATGGAATCGACAAGCTGGTTGATATCTTCCGTATAATCCCGAATATATTCATAAGTGACACCCTCTGCACCTCGTGTGTTGATACTGATTTGAGAACGGTCTTCAAGAGGAGCCATTTCCGCAGGAATAGCATTCCATAGAACTCCAATCAGGCAAATAGTAATAAAAGTGAAAGGAAGGGCAATCCAACGTTTGTTCAAGAAAGCAGCTAGCGAACGGCTGTATAGCCGGTTCATGCCTTCAAAGAACGGTTCGGTCTTTGCATAGAACCAGCTTTGCTTTTCCCGTTTGATCAGTAGTTTGGTTGCCAACATCGGAGTGAAAGTCAGTGCCGCGAACGAAGAATGATAACCGAACCCGAAATTACGATACTGAACTCTCGGAATAACCGTCCCGTCATACCGTCCATGAAGACAATCGGGAAGAATACGGCAACCAGTGTGATCGTCGTTGAAATAACAGCAAAGAAAATCTCTTTCGCTCCTTCGATCCCTGCCTCTTTCGGCTCATTCCCTTTTCAATGCGGATGTAGATATTCTCCGTCATAACAATCGCATCGTCCACCACCAGTCCCACGGACAACACAATGGCAAGCATGGAAAGTACATTAATAGAGAATCCCGCCAGATACATAACGAAGAATGCTCCGATAAGGGAAACGGGAATCACGATACATGGTACCAGTGTCACACGCCAGTCGCGCAGGAAAAGGAAGATGATGATGATAACGAGTACAAAAGCCTCATATACAGTAGACTTAACCTCATTGATAGACGCACGAATAAATTTGGTGTTATCAAACCCATAATTATAGTGCACGTCTTCCGGCAAGTCTTTTTTCATTTGTTCCATACGCTGGTATACAGCGTCGGCGATTTCAATATGGTTTGCACCCGGCTGTGGAATTACTACCACGCGACCATGGGTACGCCGTTCATCTTCATGTAGCTCTTGATGTCGGCTGGCCCCAACTCGGCACGTCCGATGTCACTGAAACGTACAATTCGGTTGTTCTCCTCCTTGATAATCAGGTCATTGAATTCATCTGCCGTGTGCATCAGTCCTAATGTACGGATCGTCAACTCGGTAGTATTTCCTTCGATACTACCGGAAGGAAGTTCTACGTTTTCATTGTCAACTGCATTTTTTACATCGATAGGAGTAATTCCGTAACCTGCCATTTTCACAGGTCGAGCCAGAGACGCATGGAGTAACGTTTCTCTCCCCAGATAGACACACTACTTACATCGGAAATTGTTTGCAACTGTTCTTTGACTGTCAAATCTGCGATTTCACTCAACTCCAGCAGCGAACGTTTGTCACTTTGAAGAGCAACCATTAAGATAGGCATGGCGTCCGCATCCGCTTTTGATACGGTAGGAGGGTCACAGTCGCGAGGTAAATAACGTTGTGCACGTGAAACTTTATCACGAACGTCGTTTGCGGCGGTTTCCAGTCGACAGACAATTCAAACTCTACGGTAATACGACTTTGTCCTTGCTGGCTGACACTGGATAAAGAACGGATACCGGGGATACCATTGATATTCTGTTCCAATGGTTCGGTTATCTGATTTTCGATAACATCGGCATTAGCTCCCGGATATGAGCAACTAACAGAGATAATCGGATTATCTACTGACGGATATTCGCGGACACCCAGATAATTGTACCCGATAAATCCGAACAGGAGAATAATGATTGTCAATACAGTGGCTAATACCGGGCGGCGTATACTTAATTCGGATATATTCATAAGGCGCTGGTATTAATCAATGTTATCAAGTTTCACAACCAGTCCGGTGCGGAGCTGCAGTGTTCCTGAAGTAATGATTGTATCTCCCATGTGTAGTCCTCTTATCACTTGCACTTCGGATGCTGTACGGATACCGGTAATAATATCCACCGGTTCGGCTTTCCCCGATTTATACAGGTAGACTTTATCTTTCCCCATTTCCGGCACAATAGCTTCCGTAGGGATAGCGATTGCATCGGGAATCTCTTCCTTTTTCAATAAAACACTGGTATAGCGTCCCGGCAGCAGGATGTGGTTTACATTCGGATAAAGTGCGCGGGCTGTGAATTGGTGCAGATTCGGGTCGATTGCCGATTCTACTGCATATACTTGTGCGCCGAAGGCATCTAGTTTACCTTCAACGCTGAAATTCAGGTTGGTTCCTTTTTTAATCTGCTTGGCATAACGTTCCGGTACGGAGAACTCTACTTTCAGCGGGGCGATTTTAGTCAGCTTCGCAACGACAGTGGTCGGAGAGGCGTACGTGCCGACACTGACCTGTCGGAGTCCGATAATCCCGTCAAACGGGGCACGGAGCTCGGTCAATTCGATATTCGCTTTCACTATTTCAATATCGGCATTCAGCGTTGCTAAATCTGTCTTAACTTGTTCGTAGGCTTCCTTGCTGACTGCATCCCGTTTCAGCAGGGCGTCCTGACGGAAAACACGGTCTTCTGCCAGTTTCAGTTGTGAAACCAGTCGTTGTAGTTGTGCCTGTAACTGTCGGTCGTTTACCTTGCTAGTAACTGGCCTTTCTTGACAGGCGTACCTTCTTCAAAGTTGATTTCGACTATTTTTCCGGAAGTTTCGAAAGACAAATCTACTTCTTCATCTGGTAGAAGTACACCGGTAGTCTAAATTCATCCGTCAATAATTGTGGTTTTATGACTTTGGCATTTACGTTTAAGATTTGTTTTCCTTTTTTTTGATTACCACCCATTACTTTGTCGGCGGCTGCCAGTTCGTCGTTTTTCTTTGGTAATTGTGAGTAGATTCCTCCTCCGATAATTCCGGCACCAACGAGGATAATGATGCCCCATTTAGTTTTCTTATTCATGGTTTAGTATCGTATGTATAGCATGTTATATAATATCTTCACAAACTTAGACACTCTCTGAAAGGAAAGGTTTAATGAGAGAAATGGTAAAAAAGAGTTAATCAATCGAAAGAAAAAAAGAGTGCTAGTAAGCAGCCCGGTACTTCCTTCTTCTTTATCCTCCAGCATATTCAGATAAGAAGTATAGCGGGATTCGCTGATTAAATGCTCCTCTACCGCTTTGCGCACAGCACATCCCGGTTCGTGACGATGCGTGCAGTTGCCATATTTGCACTCGGCGGAAACTTTGAATATTTCAGGAAAATAATGACCAATTTCTTCTTCCTCCATATCGAATGTTCCGAAACCTTTGATGCCCGGAGTATCAATAATATATCCGTCTCCGTCTACCGGGAACATTTCGGAGAAAGTGGTGGTATGCATTCCCTTATTGTGATAAGTGGAGATTTCGCCGGTTTTTGTTTCAATTCCCGGCAGTATAGCATTGATAAGAGTCGATTTCCCTACTCCCGAATGTCCGGAGAAAAGAGTAATCTTACCTTCGAGCGCCTTTTTGATTTCGTCTAGTCCGTCACCGTTCTTTGCGGAAACCTTGAAACAAGGGTAGCCGATATGCGTATACAGGTTAATAAGTGCGTCCAGATAATGCAATTCTTCTTCGTTGTAAACGTCTACCTTATTAAATACTAATTTGACGGGAACCCGATAGGCTTCTGCGGACGCAAGAAAACGGTCGATAAAAATGGTGGAAGTCTCGGGATAGTTGACAGTTACCACCAACATACATTGGTCGAGGTTGGCGGCAAGTATATGCGATTGTTTAGAAAGATTGGAAGAACGACGGATGATGTAGTTCTTCCTATCTTCTATTTCGTTGATAAAAGCAGTGCCCTCTTGATTGGTTATAATCTGAACACGGTCGCCCACGGCTATCGGATTGGTACTGCGAATCCCTTTTAACCGGAAATTACCTTTGATCTTACATTCAATAAATTGTCCGTCGTCGGTTTTCACCTGGTACCAACTGCCCGTGTTTTTGATTACTAATCCGTGCACTTGCTTTTTGTTTTTTAAACGGTCATGATTTCTTTATCCTTTTCAGCCAGCATATCATCTATTTGCTTGATATACTTATCGTGGATTTTTTGCAGTTTGGCTTCCGCATTCTTCTGTTCATCTTCTGCCAATCCGTCTTTTACAGCTTTTTTCAGTGCGTCGATACCGTCACGGCGGGCGTTGCGTACGCTCACTTTGGCAGTTTCACCTTCTCCTTTACACTGTTTGGCCAGTTGTTTACGACGTTCTTCGGTCAATGGGGGAATACCGATACGGATTATTTCACCATTGTTTTCGGGCATGATGCGAGATCAGAGTCGATAATGGCTTTTTCGATTACACGGAACATACTTTTGTCCCACGGCTTGATAGTGATGCTGCGTGCATCAGGAGTCGTTACGGCTGCTACATTGCTGATAGGAACCATGCTTCCGTAAGAATCTACGCGGATACCGTCCAACAGTCGGGTACTCGCTTTTCCGGCGCGATATGTGCCAACGCTTCTTCCAGATACATAATGGCCATATCCATTTTCTCTTGTGCATTGTCAAGGCAAGTCTTTACGTCTACCATATTTTTTGATAATTAAAGTTGCTATTCGATTGATTAAGTAGCAAAAGTATATTATTTTTTGTTCACCTGCAACAGCATACTCATCTTTTTTATGAGTGACTTACCGATGATGATTAGGGTAACTGCTGTAATAATCATCAAAATACCGACCATTAAGCGGGGTGTCAGCTTTTCGTGAAACAGAAGGACACCGAAAAATAAAGCGGTCACAGGTTCCAGAGCCCCCAGTATGGCGGTCGGAGTGGAACCTATGTAATGGATAGCCAATGCTGTGCAAACCAGTGATACGGCAGTAGGCAGGATAGCCAGTGCCAATACATCTCCCCAGAGCCACGCGGTAGGTATCACTTGCAAATCCGTCAGGAAGTTCAGACGGACGATGTAGACCGACAGACCGAACAAAATAGCGTAAAAAGTGAGTTTTGTTGTCGATAGGTTTTTCAGTGTCGAGCGGTTGACACCTACTATATATATGGCATAAGATAGCGATGATAGCAGGACAAAGATGATTCCAATGGTAGACAACGGTTTGCCTCCGTCTCCCTGATAAAGCAGGGCAATGCCGGCGAGAGCCAGTAGAATGGAAAAGACGGTGATTGCTGAAATCTTCTCTTTAAAGAACGCTCCCATAATGACCGTTACCATTACCGGATAAACGAACAGGATCGTTGACGCGATTCCTGCATCCATATAGTTGTAGCTCATGAACAGTAGTGAGGAAGAAAACGAAAACAACAATCCCATAATAACCAGCGGAAGAATATCGCTTTACGAAGGGCGAAAGATTGATGCTGCATCTTCATCAGTATCCCTAGTACGATGACAGCAAAAAAGTAACGATAAAATAAAACAGTATCGACGCTCATGCCGGCTGCATAGAGCGGGAGTGTAAAAAGAGGATTCATACCGTAACTTGCGGCGGCAATCGCTCCATAAATAAAACCTTTGGTTTTGCTGTTCATTGCTTTAAGTCTTTAAAATGGCGTGCAAAAGTACACAGTTCACTGATGATAAACAAGTGTTTAGCCTGTTGATAGTATAATTTAATCTTTCGTGTGCTAAAAACTATTATTTCGGCTGCATAAAACTAATCCTGTTTATGCGATCGGAAGATTAAATAAGTGTAGCCGGAAGAATAATTCTTAGGCAAATAGGGAAACTATATGCACGGAAGAAATTGTACCCTTAGAACCAAATCGCCTTTTTCATTGTATCCTATCCAATGCTTGGGAGTTTCTCGTCTTGTACAGATAAACAGGGGGCAGATAAAATCCGGCTTCTCGGATTTGTTGAAGAAATTTATAGAAATTAATAGCGATAATGCGATAGGAGAGTATATATGCTCTGTCTATCGCTCATCGCTATAATAAATCCTAATTCCCTTATTTACCGGGAACGTCCTCTTTTTATAATTAGTTGTGTACAATTGTACCTATTTCTTCTCCGCTGATTACTTTTTTCAGATTGCCTACCGTATCCATGTCGAAAACGACAATGGGCAGGTTGTTTTCTTTGCACATACAAGTAGCCGTCAGATCCATTACTTTCAGGCCACGTTTCAGCACTTCATCGTAAGTGATGTCGTGGAACTTGGTTGCCGTAGGGTCTTTCTCCGGGTCGGCTGTATAAATGCCGTCCACACGAGTCCCTTTCAGCATCACGTCTGCCTCGATTTCGATTCCTCTCAATGAAGATCCTGTATCGGTAGTAAAGAAAGGATTTCCCGTTCCTGCAGACATGATGACGATTTCACCGTTTTCCATGTGTTCGATCGCTTTCCACTTACTATAAAATTCGCCGATCGGTTCCATGCGGACTGCTGTAAGCACACGGGCTTTCACCCCGGCAGCTACCAAGGCCGAACTCAATGCCAGACTATTGATAACAGTTGCGAGCATCCCCATTTGGTCGCCTTTCACACGGTCGAATCCTTTATTGGCTCCACTCAAACCACGGAAAATGTTTCCTCCGCCAATCACGATGCCGATCTGTACGCCTTGTTCATGAATTTCTTTGATTTGTGCAGCATATTCTGCCAGTCTTTTTTCATCAATGCCATATTGCTTTTCGCCCATAAGGCTTTCTCCGCTTAATTTCAGCAAGAC
>ENA-OQCK01000148-OQCK01000148.1-human-gut-metagenome-genome-assembly--contig:-NODE-148-length-40976-cov-2.457343_pt1 | contig 40976 bp, 54 predicted proteins | sample MGYA00242498_ERZ504578 | MGnify/ENA primary metagenome ERZ504578 (study PRJEB26092, sample SAMD00036229) | human gut metagenome | host: Homo sapiens | study: EMG produced TPA metagenomics assembly of...
TTACTTACTTCTACCTATTTGAAACCCTTTCTAACGCTATATTTATGCTCTGTATAGACTTTTGTAGAAGAAAGTTCCACATTTTTTATTCGCCTTTTGAAAGTGGAATTTAACTTTTCACTTCAGCATTTATAAAAAAATAATAACTGTCATCCTATTCCTTCTTCCTTTTTCCCCCTTCCCCATTACCTTGTCCGTTTAGGAACAACTTTTTTCATAAATGTCAGCTTTTCCTTATGTAGAAAGTATTATAAAGATATTATGTGGTATAATGGAATGGATATAAATCATAACAAGGGAGGATTTCTTCATGAAAAAAATAAGACTCGCAGCCGCATGTATACTCCTGTTATCTGCAATGGTACTGCAGGGCTGTTCCGGCAATGATCATGGACTGGACCCTGATAAGCCCATCACGCTGACACTCTGGCATTACTACAGCGGTTCACAAAAGCAGGCATTTGATGAGCTTGTGGATGAATTCAATGAAACACAGGGGAAAAAACAGGGAATCAGTGTGGATGCTGTCGCAAAGGGGAGTATTTCCAACATCTCCGCTGATTTAAAAAGCTCTCTGGAGAAAAAGGTGAATGCACCGGAGCTGCCCAATATCTTTGCGGCCTACGGGGATACAGCAGAGGATATGGAAAAGGCGGAAAAGCTTGTTTCCATCAATGACTATATGTCGGATGAGGAAATGGCGGAATATGTCGATGACTATATGAAGGACGGCAGTCTGCATGACCATGCCTATGTCAATATCTTCCCAATCGCCAAGGCAACGGAGGTCATGGTTATCAATAAGAACATATAGGATGAATTTGCGAAAAAGGAAAATGTAAAGCTATCCGATCTGGATACCTGGGAGGGACTGGCACGCGTCAGTGAGAAATACTATACATACAGTGGAGGAAAAGCCTTTTTTGCGAGGGACGCCCTCATGAATTATCTCAATGCCGGGAGTGAGCAGCTGGGTACACCACTGTTTTCCATAACCGGACACACCGGCTCCTTCACCGTCAGCAGGGAAACGATGCGCAAGCTCTGGGACCAGTATTACGTTCCGTTCGTAAAGGGCTACTATGCCAAAAACGGTCGGTTTGCCAGTGATGACATGAAAACCGAGGATGTCGTAGCCTGTGTTTCCTCCTCTGCAGGAGCAACCTTCTTCCCGAAGGAAATCGTCAGAGATGACGGTACAGGCTATGCTGTGGAATATATCGTACGCGGTGTTCCCAACTTTGAAGGGAAAAAGAGCTATGCCATCACACAGGGGGCAGGTATGGCTGTCAGCAAAAGCGATGAAGCGCATGAATATGCATCCGTTCAGTTCCTGAAATGGTTCACGGAAAAGGAAAGAAACACATTGTTCTCCGCAGGCTCCTCTTATTTGCCGGTGAAAAAGGAAGCAAACTCCTTTGCATCCTGGAATACCATTACGGAAGCAGAAAAGGTTACCGCAAATCAGCTGGTAAGAGATATCGTCAAAACCTCTATGGAAACGGTCTCAACAAGTACCCTGACCTCACAGAAATCATTTAACGGAAGCTATGAAATCCGTAATTATCTGGAAACGGCGCTGAATGAAAAATGTGCTGCGGATGCGCGTCAGATTCAGCAGGCAGTGAAGAACAAAGACAGCCGTGAAAAAGCATGGAAGCCGTATCTCAGCGATGAAAATTTCAATACATGGTTTGAACAGATTACAAAGGATATTAACGAGAAGATGAAGGACAGTGATGCATAATGCAGAAGAATTCCCTGTTTCGCAGGCTGCTGATTACGCTCACGCTGACCGGGGCCGCAATCTGTCTAATCTTCATGGGAACGGTTTTCGCCGGTGGTACCATCAGCAATCTGAAGGATATCTCTTATCACTCTTTCATCAGCGTGTGATATTCAGGGTATCGGACCTGCAGGAAATCATGGCAACCGATCTGTATCAGCAGGATACCTACAAGGAACTGCTACAGGAATGTGAAAAGGTTTATCATAATGCTGCCGCCTATCAGAACAGCAGGGAGCTGCCGGCATCCGTCCTGAAGCAGATGGATGCCTTCTCCAAGCTGAAATACATCACAGGCTCCTATGTTATATTTGATAAGGATGTCTTTCATACCGATAGCTACCCTGCCTATTATCTGACAGATGGTACCCCCGGTGACACATATAATGATAAAAGCGATATCATTGCACGCTTTGGCAATGCAAGTGCTCTCAAAAAAGCAGGCTACTCTCTGCATTCCGAGTGGAAAACCTTCATGAAGCTATCAGAAAAGGATGAAAACGACGGCTTTTACTTCCGTCCCTATCAGGCGGCGGTAAACAATCCAAGGGAAGAAATTAAAAGCTACGGCTATTGGGGTACGAGCATACGTATGCAGGATAATGAAACCGAGTTCATCACCTATTCCTTTCCTCTAATCAGCTCGGATCATAAGGTTTACGGAGTGGCCGGTGTGGAAATATCCCTTGATTTTCTAAAAAAATATCTTCCCTATGAAGAATTAAACGATGATTCCAGCAATGCCTATCTGCTGGCATGCAAAAATAAGAATACCGACACCAATGAAGTGGTATACAGCAATGGTCCCAACTATCGCAGTCTGTTTCCTATCGGAAAGAAATTCGAGCTGGAGGATGCCGCCGGTGAACGCGGCTCCACCCTGACGGTAAACGATCGATTACTTGTCATGCAGCAGGAACAGCTGCACCTTTATGAAAGCAATACGCCCTTTGTCGAGCAGGAATGGTATCTGATCGGTACGCTGGAATACGATGCACTGTACAGCAGCGCAATTCGTCTTCAGAAAACCATTCTCTGGACAATGCTGGGCTCGATACTGCTCGCCTTCATCATTGCTCTTTTCACAAGCATGAAATTCTCACATCCGATTGCACAGCTTGCCAAGGTATTGAAGAATTTCGATCCGAATGATGAAATGCATCTGCCGAGAGTGAAAGTACTGGAGGTTGATGAGCTTGCTTCCTCCATTGAGGAATTAAGCAGAAATCTGTCCACAGCGGAATCCAGACTCTCCCAGGTCATCCATGCGCTGGATATGCCAATCGGCGCCATTGAGGTCTATGATTCCGGACTCGTTTACTGCACGGAGGAAATTCCGCATCTGCTCTGCTTTCATAACAGAAAACGAACCTCCTATACACATAAGGAATTTGTACAGGAAATCGAGGTTTTCAAAAAGCGTATAGAAATCTTTGAAGAAAAAGAGGAATGGCAGGACGGCAGACAGGTCCACACCTATGTGATCTCGCATCAGCTGGATGAGCATGAAACATGGCTGCGCTTCATCCTTTCCCAACATGAGGGAACCCATGTCATTGTCGTTATGGATGTCAGTGATGAAATCCGCGAAAAAACGCAAACTGACCTATGAGCGCGATCACGATGTACTCACGCAGCTCTTTAACAGAAGGGCCTTCCGCAGCCGCGTGGAAGCGATTCTGAGCGGGGATGCCTGCGGAATCTGCGCCATGATTTTATGGGATCTTGACAACCTGAAGGTAATCAATGACACCTATGGACACGACGCCGGTGATCAGCTCATCTGTGCCACCGCCCGCTATCTGCAAAAGCTCTCCTCCTCCCGCTGTATCGTATCGCGCATGGCAGGGGATGAATTCCTTGTCTTCTTCCATCACTATCAAAAGGAAAGTGAAATTCGTACGATTGTTGAGGGTATGCATCGACAGATCAACGCACACAAAATCACCTTTACAGGGAAAGAAGAAATCCGGATTCGCCTGTCTGCGGGGATTGCCTGGTATCCAAAGGATGCGCAGGACTTTGATACGCTCAGTAAATATGCCGACTTTGCCATGTATTCCATCAAGAGTACACAGAAGGGCGGTATTGAGGAATTCCAGCCAAGCACCTATCATAAGGACAAGCTGCTGCTCAGCGGCCGCAATGAGCTGAATGAAATACTGGACCATAATCTGGTCAGCTATGCATATCAGCCGATCGTCCACCTGAAATCAAAAGAAATCTACGCCTTTGAAGCACTGATGCGTCCACGCAGTACGATTATCACATCTCCGGTGGATATCCTGCGCGTTGCCAGATCGCAGAGTCAGCTTTACCGTGTGGAATTCATGACCTGGACGCAGTCAATCGCTCAGTTTGCGGACTTCCACACTGCCTTTCCCAAGACCCGTCTGTTCATCAACTCCATCCCCAGCATCCCGATGCTGATGATCTGACACAGAGTCTCGAACAGCAGTATAAAGAGTATCTGCCGCTGCTGGTCATCGAGATGATTGAAACAGATGAAATCGAACAGCATTATCTGGAAACCAAGCAGCAGTTTGCAAAGCGCTGGGACGCACATATCGCGATTGATGATTTCGGAAGCGGCTATAGCAACGATTCCACCCTCTTAAACGTCGCAGCGAACTATATTAAGATTGATATGATGTTTGTACGTGATATTCATAAGGATGAAAACAGGCAGCGACTGGTTGAAAACATGATTACCTTTGCCCATCGCCAGCATATCCGTGTAATCGCTGAAGGTGTGGAAACCAAAGAAGAGCTGCAGCAGCTGATTCGCATGGATGTGGATTTTGTACAGGGCTATTATCTTGGAAAGCCGGCACTTCAGATAAGCAATATCTGCGAAGCAGACATACGCAGAAAGCTCAGTAATCTTTAGCATCGCTATTGCACGGCAGCTAAAAGTATGCTGTGAGGTAAAAAAGGTTGCTTCAGCTCCTACCCGTATCTATTGCAAAAGCTGTTTCTATATCACAAAAGGCGCAGCATCCCTGCGGATCTTCCCCGATATAAATAATGAAAAAAGGAGAATTCAATCCTATTGTATTTCATCAATAGAAATTGAATTCTTCTTTTTATGAACACTGAAAGATGAAACTCCCTGTGACGCTGTACCTTTTTCTGTATACCATTATAGGCAGCGGCTGCATTACGCTTAGAAGTAGCGCAGAACACAGCTGCTTCTGCAAGTTACATGAGATGCGGCAGCTGCTTGCGCAGACACTCCTTCAGCTGCATCAGCTGCTCCTGCAATCGCTCATAGGAGGTATGGACAAAGCCTGCCAAACATACCTGACGGATTCCCTTCCCTTCGATATACAGCTGCTTTTTCAGCGCAATCATCGAGATAAAGGATTCGCTGAATCGCTCATCATACAGCACCACCAGCATGCAGTCGCGAAGCAGAAGCCGATGCATGGGAAACATGGCAGTGAATTCCTCATACGTACCTGTTTTGCAGTTTTCCTGATAGCATTGAAACAGATACGAAACAAGAGCATCCTCATCAGCGGCATGATGCGCACACATGCTGCAGGATATCGGCTGCAGTGCTGATCGCTGCTGCCGCAGCTGCTTCAGATAAAGCTGGAGCTTTTGAATATCGCTGTCCTGTATCATACTGCTGATCTCCACAATGGGAACCTGTTTATGCAGATAATCGAATGTTATGAAGAAATCAACCTCTGCAGCAGCCGCATCAATTTCATCCTCCGTCAGAATGCGCACAATATCAATATTCGGCAGCGCTTCACTGATCCGCATACGGCCATAATATGCCAGCTCCAAGGAGCAGTTGACAATCATTCCCGCACGAAAACGCACCTGCATATCCAGCTGATGAAAATATGGCAGTAAAAGCATGGATAAGCGTGTATATTCGCTCTCGTACAGCTGCAGCCCGCGCAGTTTTTCATCCTTGTGAAACAGGCGCATAACACTGAGGAACTCCGCCATGGAATCAAATTTCACCTGTGTATCATTATAATGGAGCACCCGCATGGCATGATGCTTTCGTATCATCGCTGTCTGCAGCAGAATGGAGAAGAGAATCGGAAGCTCCTCATCCGGCTCCCCGTGATATTCCTGCTTCAGCAATGCAAAGAAACGCGCACTCAGCTGCCTGGTTTCCTCATTCACTACAAATTCATGCAGCATGCTTCTATTCCATTGCCGTGCCCCGCTTTCTATCAGCTGTTCCAGAAACCGCATTTCCTCACCGTTAACATCCACATGGAAATAATCCTGAAGCATGGTATGGACGTCTGTTTCCCATTCATAGGCGTTGTCTCCTGCAGGCTATAGCCCATCTGAATCCGTTTCATCATAACGCCGAGATAAATACTGAAATGATGCAGCGCATTCACCGTAAAGCGATACCGATAGGCATCCTCGTACAGCCGCAGAATATCGCGAAACAGAGACTGATGCTCCTGCAGAAAAACCGGTTCAATACTCATAATCATCGCCTTATCCGCTCGCTGATAAAAATAGTACAGCACAAACAGACGAAGCTGCCGCTCATCCCCGTCAATATGCAAATGTGTCCCCTTCGTGATTTTCAGATGAAACATCCGCAGCATACTTTCCCAGCACAGCAAATCTTCCTTCAGCTGAAGACGGTTTGTATACAATTCATCGGCAAGCGTATCCATCGTGTACGGCTCCTGTCGAAACAGCAGTAAGATCATACCGTGATAAAACCTGTCCAAATCCGGCTTGATTTCCAGAACCCTGGATTCCAGCAGATAGCGGACATATTCCTCCTCCCGCTCCATCAGATGCATCCGTACACCGCTTCCCCGCTTAGTCTGAATCCGTGATGTTACCTCATTCATATGCAGATAGGCATTGATTGCCTTAATATCATTGCGTATCGTTTTCTCACTGAAGCCGAATTCGCCGCATAATTCCTGAATTGGCTGATAATGCTTCTGTGACAGCAGATACAGAAGCAGTTTTCGCTGTCGCTGGTTCATACATCTCCCGCTTTCCTCTTTGTAAAAATTTTACCACAGTTACGGTAATTTTGCTACTTAACAACGCCTGCAACAGGCCTATAATGGACTATGGTATAGAAAGTAAGTATTTGAGGAGGCAATAGCTATGGAAACTGTACTAAAACAAAAGAAACAGATGATATATCTTCACTGATCGTTCTCATGTTTACACAGATCGGAACCTCAGGGGATAATGCGGTTCTCAGTGTCGCGACAAACGCACTGATATCCGCACTGCATGCAAGTATGAATGACATTCAGCTTGCCAATATGGTGTATTCGCTCTGTGCCGGGGCGTTTATGGTTGCCGGCGGAATGCTGGGAATCATCATCGGCTGGAAAAAGAACTTCCGCATCGGCGTGATTCTTGCCATCATCGGAGAGCTCATGCTGGCCATCTCCACCAATGTTGTTATGTTTACCTGGGGCGGCCGTTTGCTGGTCGGTCTGGGCGCAAGCTTTATGATTCCTTCCGTTCTCGGACTGATCCCGGGAATCTACAGTGGTAAGGAACGCGTCTTCGCGTTTGGTGCCATCGGTGCAGCCACCGGGATTGCGGCAGCCGCAGGTCCCATCGTAGCCGGCTTTCTGCTGGATGCATTTGGTTTTCGGGTTGCCTTTGGTGCACTCGCCGTTTACTTTTTCCTGATTCTCATCGGTTCAACGGCAATCCCCGAGGTTGAGCGTTCAACAAAGAAGCTGAAAATGGATGTGCGCGGAACAATTGTTGCGGCAATCGGTCTGTTCCTGTTTTTGATTGGTATTTCCAAGATTTCCGTATGGGGACTTATAACACCGCTGCAGGCACCGTTTACGCTTTTTGGAATTTCCCCGTCCCTGCCGCTTGCGCTGCTTGGTGTCATCATTCTCGCTCTACTGGTCGTTATGGAAAAAAGCATTGAACAGAAGAACGGATGTGCCCTGCTTCCTTCCTCCTTTCTGAAATCCGCGCAGGTTCGTGCTGGACTGTTCGCCAGCGCCATTGTATTCCTGTATCTGGGAGGTACCGTTATGCTGGTAAATCCCTATCTGCAGGTTGTCGGCGGGTTCAATGCCGTTCAGACAGGGGTTGCGATGATCTGTGTCGGTGCTCCCATGTTTGCGGCATCCATGGGGGTCCCGAAATATGCAGCGCAGGTACATCCGAAAACGATTCTTCGCATCGGCTATATCCTGCTTGCCGTTTCCGTGATCCCTATGGCATTCTCTTTGCAGGAGCACGGAGTATCCATCGGCATGTATATCGGTTTGATCATTGCCGGTATCGGTCAGGGAATGCTGAGTGCACAGGCAAGCAATGTCGTGGCACTGGCTGTCAATGAGCGTGATGCCCAGCAATCCGGCGGCATACAGGCTACCGCAAGAAATGTCGGACAGGCAATCGGTGTTGCGGTGCTTGGTATGGTTATGATTTTCACGATCAATGCCAATCTGGGAAGCAGTATGGAAAAGGATGCATTGCTCTCCGCCTCCCTTGTACAGCAGGAGGAAGCAAAAAATGTCAGCTTTATGTCGGATGAGGCCTTTATCTCTTCCCTGTCGGATCTCACCATGAAGCCGCAGGAGCAGCAGGAGCTTGTCCGTTTGAATGCACAGGCCCGCATGCATTCCACACAGTATGCACTGTATGTACTGGGAATTCTTTCCCTTGTATGTATTTTCAGTACCGGCGGCATTACGGTTACAAAAAAGAACAGGCATAAATCATGCATCAATGATAAGGAGATGAGGAAAGATGCAGAAATTATATACAAATGGTACCATCCTTACGATGAAGGAAAACGAATTATACAGTGAGGCACTGCTGATCAGGGACGGAAGTATTCAGGCAGTCGGCACAAGGAAGGATCTGGAGCCTCTATGCGAGGCAGATTGTGAGCGAATCGATTTGCAGGGAGCATGCCTGATGCCCTCCTTTATCGATGCGCACTCCCACATGCTGCAGTTTGCGAACACCCTGAAATTTGTTCCGCTGAAAAGCTGCACCTGTGTTGCGGATATTCAGGAGGAAATCAAACGCTACATTGAAGAGAAACAGCTAGCGGATGGTGAATGGGTGATGGGCTTTGGCTATGACCATAATGCACTTGCTGAGCACCGGCATCCAAACTGCCATGAGCTGGATGCCGCAAGCCGTACGCATCCTATCATTCTTGCACACTCCTCCTTCCACATGGGAGTCTTAAATACCATGGCTCTGCAGGCTTATGGTCTGGATGACAGCGTGAAGAATCCGGAGGGTGGAAGCTATGGCCGTGATGAGCAGGGACACCTGAACGGGTATATGGAAGAGGTTACCTTCATGCGCGGTCCCGGAGAACGTGTCATGAGTCTGGAAAACATTGATGCGTATGCCGTCGAGGCACAGAAAATCTATGCCAGCTTCGGTATTACCACAGCACAGGAGGGCTTTGCGCACAGGAGCGAGGTGGATATTTACGAACGCCTTGGCCGCAGCGATCAGATGCTGCTGGATATGGTTGCATACGTGGATATCGTGGAGGACAGCGAGGTTGTTCAGCAAAGAGAGGACCTTAAGGAGTACAGGAACCACTTTCGCATCGGCGGCTACAAGCTGTTTCTGGACGGCTCCCCACAGGGGAAGACGGCATGGATGAGCAAGCCGTATGAAAACAGCGGTGATTATTGCGGCTATCCGATCTATACGGATGAGCAGGTGGACGGCTACGTACAGCAGGCTCTTGATGAACACCGCCAGCTGCTGGTACACTGCAACGGAGATGCCGCAAGCCAGCAGATGCTGAACGGCTATCATCACAGCAGACAGAAAACCACAGATACCCGTCCGGTCATGGTACATTCCCAAACCCTGCGTCCGGATCAGCTGCCGCAGCTGAAAGAAACCGGCGTGATGCCAAGCTATTTTGTTGCCCATGTATATCACTGGGGTGATGTACACCTTGTCAATTTCGGAAAACAACGGGCAGAAAATATCTCCTGTACGCCAGTGCCCTGAAAAATCACATTCCCTTTACCTTCCATCAGGATACCCCGGTTATTCTGCCGGATATGCTGGAAAGTGTATGGGCTGCAGTCAATCGTGTCACGAAGAATGGTGTCGTACTGGGTGAACAGCAGCGCATCAGTGTTCTGGAAGCACTGAAGGCTGTGACCATTAACGCCGCCTATCAGTATTTCGAGGAGGACCGCAAGGGTACACTGGAGGCCGGAAAGCTGGCAGATCTGGTTATTCTGAATGAGGATCCATTAAAGGCTGAGCCGATGAAGCTCCGTGACATTCAGGTCATGGAAACCATCAAGGAAGGCCGTACTATTTATAAAAAGCAGCATAGCCATAAGCAATATGGGCAATGAAACAGGGACTTAGGCTGATGAAAAGCAGACAAAATTCAAAATTGCCTGTTTTTTTGATTGCCATCCTGAAGCTGCAGCAAAGCTTTCTACTCTTTATCTGTCTGCTAAGCTTTTCAAAGATGCCGTATGCCAGCATTTTCCCTTAAAGCTTCCCGCTGCTTTATACGATTCACAGTCCGACAGCTTCTTTATTTATATGTATGATCAGCTGAAGATACCTCCGTTATAGCGATACTGGGCATAGAGCATAACTCCGATTTTTCGGAAGCAGACCGCCAAACAACACCGGCAGAAAAAGCACCTTTTGGCACGACAGAATCACTGCAGAGCTGACAAAGCACATCCCCACAACAGCAAGCCCCACTCCCATCAGATGCAGATAGGGTGTGATATCCTCTTCCTTCATATTCTGATAATGATAATCATGCAGAAATGCAATACGCCTGCGCATGCCAATCTCCACTGCAAAATAGAGCATCAGCGCACCCAATGCCAGAAAAATAATAGCTGCCATATCGCTTCCTCCCATTCTTTTTCATCATTATATGCTATGTATTATTATTTCACAAGACGCAAAACGGCATACGTTCTCTTGTGCGGATGCTAAACGAAAAAGCCTGTAGGCATCGTTTTCGTGAAGGACTCAATTCACTGCTCGTGTAAAATATGTGAGGCTTCCTCTGATGATGACAAGAGCATAGAAGGTACATGTCCTTCTATCTCTAGTGTTTTACAGCCTTTGCACTGATTATTTAAAGCCCAAAATCATAACGGACTATAGAAAAAAATCATGTTTTTAGCACTCTAGTATTGACAGTGCTAAATTATGTGATATAATAACAGTGAAGATGAGGTAAGGTACCTGCAGGACATGGTTTTAGGAATCGAGGCGATGGATACAGTATTGCTTCCCGCAGATATTTGTACACATCTGAAAAATCTGAATCATACAATACGATAGAAAGAGGTGGACTTTATGATGAGATTTTTACCAGACGTATTTACAGACACATTTGAAGACATGTGGAAGGATCCGTTTTTCACAAAGAGCAACAGCTGCATGAAACAGATGTTCGTGAGCTAGACGGTAACTATCTGCTGGACATGGAGCTGCCTGGTTATAAGAAGGAAGACATTCATCTGGATTTAAAGGATGGATACCTCAACATTACAGCCGCAAAAAACAGTTCCAACGAAGAGAAGGATGACAAAGGAAACATCATCCGTCAGGAGCGCTACAGCGGTTCCTGTGCAAGAAGCTTTTATGTCGGAAATGCAATCCGTGAGGAGGATATCCGTGCAAGCTTCGACAACGGCGAGCTGAAAATCACCTTCCCGAAGGAAGAGAGCCGCAAGGTTGAAGAAAAACGCTTTATTCCTATTGAATAAGTGTGAGAGGATGCGTAAAAAGCATCCTTTTTCTTTTTGCCAACCCGGTTCCATGGTATACTAATATTAGAGGTGAATTTATGACAAGCTGGATCAAAGAAGCAGTATTTTATCACATTTATCCGCTGGGCTTTGTTGGCGCAGCGCAGTATCATGAGGAGGAGATCACGCACTCCATAAAGAAGGTGGAGGACTGGATTCCCCATATGAAAAAGCTGGGAGTCAATGCCTTGTACCTGGGGCCGGTTTTTGAAAGCCATGAGCATGGCTATGACACAAGCGATTATCGTATGCTGGATCATCGCTTAGGTACAAACGATGATTTCAAGAGGGTATGCGACAGCCTGCATGCAGCCGACATCCGCATCGTTTTGGATGGTGTGTTCAATCATGTCGGTCGTGATTTCTGGGCATTTCGCGATGTTCAGGAAAAGAAGGAGAAATCAACCTATTGCGACTGGTTTTCCAACCTGCACTTTCATGCACGCAGTCCGCTGAATGATGATTTTACCTATGATGCATGGGAAGGACACTATAATCTGGTAAAGCTCAATCTGGAGAATGAAGAGGTTGTTCGCTATCTGCTGGACAGTGTTGCGATGTGGATGGATGAGTTTCACATCGACGGCCTGCGCCTGGATGCAGCCGATTGTATACGTCCCGAGTTTTTTCGCAGACTGAAGGCGTTCTGATAAAGAAAATCCGGACTTCTGGCTGATGGGGGAAATCATACACGGTGATTACAACCGCTGGGCAAATCCCGACATGCTGGATTCCGTTACCAATTATGAATGCTATAAGGGACTGTATTCCTCTCACAATGAAAGGAATTATTTTGAAATCGGATATTCCTTGAACCGGCAGTTTGGCAACGGTGGAATCTATCAGGGACTGGATCTGTATAATTTCGTCGATAATCACGACGTAAACCGTCTGGCAAGCACCGTTAAAAACAAAGAGGATCTGTTTAATATATATACCATCCTCTTCACCATGCCGGGAATTCCAAGCATTTATTACGGCAGTGAATATGCAGTTGAGGGTAGAAAGCGACAAACGGCAGCGATGCCGATATCCGCCCCTGCCTGCAGCTGTGTGAGTTTGATTCAGAAAAGCTCTGTGAGCACCTTGCTCTGCTTTCTTTCGTGCATAAGATGAGAGCCTGCAGCCACGGCAGCTATGAGCAGGTACTGCTTCGTAATGAACAGTTTGTATTCTGTCGAAGCTGTGAGCAGGACAGTCTGTATATCGCATGCAATGTGGCAGATGCGGATTATGAAGCAGAGCTGCCTATCCCACAGGCTGCTGGAAGGATTTTCTGCGTGGCACGACATACAGAAGTGAAGGCGGAAGCTGCAGCTTACCATTCCCGCAAAGAGCTCCTGCATTCTGTATAAGGATAACGAGAGTGAACAGACTGTGACAGAAGATTGCAGCATTTCGTACGGGGAAGCCCGGGACCTGATGGAGGAAGAACAATCAGCGGTATACGCAGTACCAATTTTTGTAAAGCCGTTAAAGGAAGCAGAGGGTCTTCCGGTGGAAGGCATGGAAGTAAAGCCTGGAAAATACCGCCATTTCAAAGGAAAATGCTACAGCGTGCTGTATGTGGCAACACACAGTGAAACGCTGGAGCGCTATGTTGTATACCGGCAGCTATATGGCAACGAGGAGGTCTGGATACGCCTCTTGCTATGTTTTGTGAGAGCATTCTGGTTGATGGCGTACTGACACCACGCTTCACCTATATCGGAAAATAAGAGGAAAAGCATCACCATAAAGAAAAAGACTTATCCATGGAAGCAGGCTGTTCTGCACTTATCGCATACAGCGATTGTTTCCGGATAAGTCTTTTATTATAGTAAAGCCTTTTTCATGTTTCTGAAGTTAATCCCTGCCTTTTTACACGGCTGTCTGCATAGTCAGCCTCACAACGCCTGCACATAGGCCTGTATAACAGCGTGAATCTGCTCGGACTGCAGCATCGCACTGCTCTCGTTCATCAAAGTGGTTACAGCATCCAGGCCGAGAGGAAGACTGCGCCGCATGCGGTATGCAAACGGCTTTGGAAACAGATGCAGCTGCTTTGCAATCGATCCGATAAGCAGGAACCGGCAATTTTTCTCAACAAAGGACTGCATTGTACTGGCTTTTGCTGGATAATGATAAAACAACACCTCATGCAGATAGGTATGCAGGCGTTGTGCAAGGCGCAGACGCTGTCTTTTCCCGTGCAGCATGCTTGCAAGTGTATGCTGGCACAGAATGCGATCCTCCTCCATATCCTGTATATCATCTGCCACCTGTAAAAGAAAACCGTAGGCGATACAGAAAAATGCTTCTTTTTCAGAAAGGTCTCCATCCATCAGATAGCCGTCAGCCAAAACAGAGGCTCCCCCTTGTATATGGATATCCTTCGTATTTCTTCTTCACAAAGTCTGCTGTCCTGCTGTACGGACAAGATCTGGCCCTCCTGAATGCGCAGAAGTGCATCATACACATCCGGAAACTGTTGGCGGGGAAAAGTATCCTCAATCATGGAAACAAGGGCATCTACCTGACGATACAGGTCTGCATCCATCGGCCTCTGTTCCCCCTTCAGACGTTCGCTCAGCCAGCTGTTAAACGCCTTTTTCCGTTGTTTGTCAATAGCAGGGTCATCCAGAAAATTATCGGTATACGGATACAGCATACTGTAGGCGAAGATCGCCTTGTGATAGCACAGCTTCCGCTCCAGCATACATTCCAGCAGCAAAATAATCCAGACATTCCGCATTGCCTGCATGATATCATCCAGCTCAAGCGCAGTATCAAAGCACATGGCATCCCGAACGAACTGCTTGGTAATGGATAGGAATTCCTCCTGAACCGCAGGCTTTAACACAGCGAAATTCAGAACGGATTCACTGCGAAGCAAAGCAAGAACACGTCTGTCCATTTCCGTTTTCCACCCTGCATCCTCCAAATTTTCTGCAGCATGCTGTAAAAACGTTTCCCAGTCTGCTTTCAGCTCTACCGCTTTCCTCCTGTTATCTTTTTGTACCTGTTTTTTCACAGGGGTTAGCCTTAATCTGGTACAGCGGCAGTTGAGCCACAGTCTGTCACACTCCCTGACCAGCTCCTCGAAGCTACTCATCCTTCAAACTGCAGATCGATATCCCCCATACTGCTGTGTAGCTGAAGGTAGTTGTCACTCGATCGATTCCCTTCCTCTGCATCACATGACAGCTCCCATTCCCGGTTTTGGATCTGTGTATCTCCCATTGTATTTTTAACCCTGTAGCGATAATCCTTCTGATCTCCGCGAACATGAATCATGATATCACCCATGCTGCTTTTCACTACACTGTTTCCATAAAGCTGTCCATCCACCTCAATATCTCCGGCAGATTGCGCAATCGCCAAATCCTTGGAAACGATATGTTCCAGCGTAATATCCCCTAGCTTTTCTTCTATGGTGATATGCTTTGCGGACAGGTTTTTCAGCTGAATGTCACCAAGCTTATCTTCAACGTATATTCGCTCATACTGCTTATCCTTCAACGTAACTATAATCGTATCATTTCGATTCCGATTTCCTTTGCTTATATCCGGATTGTCTACAGTAACCGTTACATTGCCCTTCTCCTGTTTGATGTTCACTTTCTCCTTGCGAATATCGAGGAATGTAATTTTATTTTCCTTTCCCCGTTCAATCCGGACATCTCCCAGAGTGACGTCAAGTGACAGCGATTCCACTTCCTGCAGCGACTGATCCCAGCGCTCCTTATAGCTGTGCTTCTCATCCTCCCAGGATGTAAAATCAAAGCTATCTCCCAACTGTATACCGAAGCTTCCGTTAAACGGCCACCAGTCTACCGTATCCTTGTCAACATGCAGATAGCGCAAATCGCCCCCCTTTGCGATCCCCACACCAATACATAAGGATCCCAATACCATCAAAACTACAGACACCACAACCAGTGTACGTATCCCTCTATGCTTTTTCATGCCGTTTTCCTCCCTGTGCCTTATGATACAGCCGTGTCAGTGCATTGGTAAACGCAGGCAGCACGGTACGAATGAGTGAAAAAAAACAAAATAGAAAGCAGTAAGCCCAAGCCAATACATAAAAATCCGCCACCTGCCGCAATCCATGCATTGGATGGCGTATGGTAGTTTGTAACAGCACTTGCCATCAGAGGTATCCCTGTAATCAATATAGAGGCAAAGGATACAATACCGGCTACGCCCAATGCAAATACGGTAATCACAAGTGCAAACATTACGGCAATAGCCGCAAACAGAAGCGGAAGAGCAATCGGCAGGGCACAGATACCAAGAATGATCATCCCTGCATTTTTCAATGAGCTGTTTGGATTATTTCCTCTGCGATAGTTTCTATGCTGCTGTTCCTGACGTATGGACCTCTCTGCCTTCAGCTGTGCTGCAAACTGCGCCGGTGTCCCTAAATCATCTATGACCTGCTGGTCATTCCCATCCCCTGCTTCTTCAAAATATTCTTCACAATACGAAACTGCATCCTCCACCTCAGATGGTGAAAAATTCGCAAGCCTTCGCTTCAGTTCCGCTATATACTCAGCCTTCTTCATGTTCTTTTCCTCCCTCCAGAATACCACTGAATTTTGTTGAGAATGCCTTCCATTCCTCAACATACTCCCTATATTTATTTCTTCCTGCATCTGTCAATCGGTAATATCTTCGATTTCTGCCCATATGCTGCTGGTCATAGGTTTCCAGATAGCCTTCTCTCATGAGTCTGCGCAGAACCGGATACAGTGTTGACTCACTCACACTCATTACAACCTTTACCTCCTGCGTTAGACGATATCCATAGGTATCCTCCTTGTGCAGCGTTGCCAGCACACAGCGTCCAGCAATGCAGAGCCAAGCTGAAATGTCATATACATCACCTTTCTTCAACAATATTATACGCCATATAATATTGTAATGCAATCATATATCATAGGAAAGATCAAATAAATGTAACAGCCTGTATCCGCAGCATGCTTATATACAAAAAGCCGGGATGAATGAACTCCGGCTTTTTTCCTATGGCAGCAAATAACCGCTGCATTTTTTTCCTTACAGACAGAAGATTTCCGGATAATCAAGGTACGGGACAAGTTCTGCATGAAAAACCACCCTGCCTGCGACACCTTCAATTCTTCCTGACGCTACCTGTTTCCACCAGCAGCACAGGTGCATTATGTTCTCCGCTTCATCTCCAGCATTGCCGCATAATGCTTTATATTGAAAGCCGCAGGGGCATTCTTTTTTAGCAGCTGCAGGTGTTCCTGTTCCCATGCTTTCATCGCTTGATCAGAAAGAGAGGCCCCCACACCCCGACAGGCCTTCATTCTCCCATTCCAGGATTCTCTGGTAAAGGGAATATCAAGGGCATATTCCTCATGTGCTACCGGTTCAAACACTTCATATACACAGTCAGGCAATGAAATAGGGTGCATATACTCTCGGGCTCCTGACCAGTTTGGGCTGTATTTTAAAACCAGCTGCTCGCTTGCACCTGCGATCGCATCCTCTTGAGGAAGCCAGGCCATATATAAAAAGAGAAGCCTCCCCTCCGGTTTCAGATACTGAAGCAGCTTTGGAAGCAGCCTTTCATAATCAAAATACCAAAAACACTGACATGCTGTAATGACGTCAAAGGTATGGCTGGTAAAGCTGATATCCTCGGCAGATACACAGAAATAAGATATATTCTGGTTCATTTGTCGTGCAAGTGCCTTCGCCTCTTCAATCTGCTGCTGGGAAATATCCGTTCCTGTCCAGTTGGCACCATAGGTGTACATGTTCCTAGGCAGCACACCGGTTCCTGTTCCCAAATCAAGCACACGCTGATTTGCGACACATAATCCACGTTCTGCAATTTTTTCATAAAACACAGAGGGATAAATATCCCGATACTTTGCATAATCCTTTGATGTCCGGTCCCAGTCGAATGCATTCCCGGCATCTATATTCTTATTTGTAATTTTCACAACGGCATCTCCCTTACGCATCTATATGCTTATTTCTATTATTATACACCATTCCTTCGTGGATGAATTACAATCGAACAAGCAAGTGCTGCTTTTCCGCGTGCCTGTTTCCATAAGCAGGCAGAGGATGGCGAAATGTAAAGTAAGACAACTGCATTCCATTTTTTACAATTCTTGCTTTTGCAATTCACTTCTTACTATACTTTTGTATTTTATATATTCCCATCGGATTTCACTAAATTTCACTTATCTCCAGTCAAACTGACATTCGATCTATAAATAAGCACCCAGAGCAGTCTTGCTCATCGGGAGCAATATAGCTTCCTTCTGTGCAATCAATCGTTCCTGATCAGGCATCTCATCTATACAATATATTCTAAAGCAAGCATAGAATTGCTCCATTCCATTGATTGTTCTGTTCATGCGGTGCACATGGTTTTCTCATAAAACATGCACATTCTACTAGATTTGAAATTTAAAACCATGCTTGCCGACTTCATGTTTTTTTAATGAAAGGCCTATTGTAAAACGCATGCCATCCTGCTGTATCCCTTACTCACAGCTGTCAGTATCCTGTCGTATTCAGACCATAATACCATTCATTGTCATCCCTGTTCCTTCAACATGGGAATTAGATTAACAGAATTCACTTGTTCGATCTGTTTCTGTGTGAAATATGTTATTTTCTATACACCTTTTCGCACTGTACACTAACTATTCACATATATAAACCCTTTTCGTACCCAAAACGGACAATGTAAAATAATTTTGATAGACTTTTATTCCCTAAAGTGACATGATGTATCCGAAAGGAGAACATGCATATGGAGATAGGAAAAAAATTAAAGGAAGCTCGTATCAATTCCGGACTGACACAGGAACAGGTGGCCGAAGATATTAAAGTTACGAGGCAGACAATCTCAAATTGGGAGAAATGAAAGATCGTATCCGGATATCATGAACGTTATTGATCTGAGTAATCTTTATTCTCTTAGTCTGGATGATTTATTAAAAGGTGATGATAAAATGATTGAGCATTTAGAAGAAAATACGAATATCGTGAAAAGCAATCGTAAGCTGATAGCCGCTATCATGATCAATGTTTTGCTTGTGATACTCCTTGTGGCATTCAATATGTTCCTGCGGGATAATCAATATTATTTGATAGGTGTCTTCTGCTTTGCTATCATCAGCTCTGCTGCTTTACTTTATCAGATCATAAAAAAATTATAGGAGGAAAATATGGAAACAAAAATGATGATTTCAGCAGTTATCAGTGGTGCTGTTCTTATTGTAGGAGCATTGGAAATGATCTATCAGATCTATCATATTACTGTGATCGACGCTACAGCAAGGGGATTGAAGCATCAAAGCTTTGGGGATTTCTTGCAATGAACGGCAATCATACAAGTGGATTGCTTCTTTATCTTATTGGCAGAAGAAACTATCCACTCATTGATCTATCCCCAGATAGTCAATCCGAGATTGAGCGTAGAAAGAAAGCAGCCGGTATCGGTTTAATCTTCCTTGTCATAGGGGCGATTGGTCTAGTCATCAGTATCATGCTCTTTTAAATACCTGTAAGTATTTTACCACCCATACGCAAACATAAAAAGGCACACTACGCTAGGAATGAATACAAACTATTCTAACAGAGTGTGTCTTTTATATAAAATAAAAAAAACGGATTCCCGAAATCATGGAAATCCGTGCATTATAATAACAGCACTGAACACGCCGGATTTGCAGCAGTCATCACGTTACCTGCATCATGCAGCGGTATCTGTAAAGACACCTCACAGGCACTGTTGTTCACCTTAACACGGCAGGCACGCAAGCCTGTGAAAGCATGAAAGCTAATCAATCTTTGTTCGTATTTTCTTTCTGAGCTTAAATAGCAGACGTCCCGTGTATTTCTCATTTTCCACAAGCTGCTCATAGGCATCCAGCATCCCTGCGGTATACACAAATCCCAAAAGCCCTGCGGCTAAACCCAGAAATATAAAAGCATGGTATTCGCTCCATGGAAGGTAACCGCGCTTCGTGGCAGCCAATGCAACGATTCCCGCAACAAACAGGATGCAGCAGGGAACGGCCACAAATCCATATTTTTTCCGCCGTACCTGATATTCCCTGCAAAGCTCTTTCCTGTATTCATAGTCAAACAGCAGTACCTCCTGCTTCAACACGGCATAGGTGTCCTGATCATGAAACATACCGATGACAACCGCACAGATTCCAAGGAAAATAAACACCCCCATACCAAGCAGACGCATGAGGAATGATTCGGAAACATACAGAATGGAATGCCGGCCAGTGCCAGAACATAAATCCCACTGCTACGCTTCTGCTTACCCTGCTTTCCTTCATCAGAAACCCCTGCCGCCATCTCTTTGCTTACTATAATACCCCTTCTCCTCAGTACCCTCTTTACACGTATCATCCTTTAACAGATAATCCACGGACACTCCGAATATATTTGACAGCTGCAACAGCTTTTCCGTTTCCGGATAGCCCTGATTATTCTCCGCTCTGCGCGCCTTCGGTGCATTTGCTGAATGCCTGCCTGGTCGTTTTGATCTGCTCTGCCAGCGCCTCCTGTGAGAGTCCCTTTTCCTTTCGCAGCTTCAACAGCTTTTCTCCTAAATTCATAAATCTGCCTCCTCACTCAAACACAGGTACATCATACCAAATCTCCATGTTATCTTCCATAGCTTTTCGCATGCACTTGCGCAACGCTGCGTTGCATTTCTGAATTTTGCAGTGATTCTTATAAAAAACCCTGTCGTTAGATTCACGTTAGATTCAGCAAGGCTTTTTTACGATCGCTTTATCCTAAATCTGATCGAAATCTTTGCGGCGTTTTCTTTCCTACGGTATGATATCATCACAGGATACGATAGCTGCTTCTGCAAGTATCCTCACTGCATTCTCAAACTGTTCCTCCTTCATCAGGATATAATCGGTGTTGTACGTAGATATGGCAAAGATGCCGATGCTTTTTTTCGCAAGCAGCGTTGAAATCTCGGACAGAATGCCGATCAGGGAGAAATCCAGAATTCCCTGTATGCGAAATGCCTTCCAGTGTCTTCACGCTCGATGGTATTTTCCGGTACCTCCTCCTGTAAACAGACAAGTGAATTTTCCTCATCTGTTTTTCCTATAAAGCAATAGGTGCTGTTCAAATTCACCATGGAATAATCCACCACCTTGCATACGGAAAAGCTTCCGTCCAGTTTTTTCAGCTCCATAAAATCTCCTTCTTTGTTTTCTTCAAGCTCACATTGGCTTTAAGTTATTTTCCAGCCGATCCATCATCCATGCAAGACGCCGGCTGCGACCCGCTTCTGTCTTTGCATCGAGATAAGCACGTGTATATGTCTTTTTCACAGATGCCGGCATCTTCTGAAAATTAGTATAAGCCTGTGCATTTTCCTTTAACAAGGCAGCAACTGCCGCAATCTGTTCCTCGCTGATTGCAGAAGGAGAAGCGGCGTTGTCCCACTGTCCGTTCTTTTTCGCCTCTTCTATTTTCCTGCGTCCGTATTCCGTCATGGCACCGCATGCTTCCAGCTCCTGAACCAGCGCCTTGTTTTTCTGTGACCATTTGCTGCCAGCTCTTCGCGGCGCAAAATACTTCTTGTAGGATGTACTTCATCACGCCGTCAATCCAGCCAAAGCAAAGTGCCTCCAGTAAAGCATCGTTTGCGGACAGTGTTTCCACCTCCTTTGTTTTGCCAAATTCCAGCCACACCCCTTCCCTGCGCCGACAGTTTTCGCTCAGCCATTCTCTGAATGCTTCCCGTGTTTCAAATCGCAAAAGCTCGCTCATACATTTCCTCCTTTCTTAAGCTGCCGGTTTCAAATCACGTTATCCCGGCAGTTCTTTTTCTGTTATGGCTTTTTCAAAGCCCAATTCATGCAGTGTCAAAGTATCATCAATAACCTCATGATAGATGCCCTTCGCCTGAATAAACCCGTTTTTCTCATACAGCCGGATGGCCGGTGTATTGCTGTCCACCGCAAACAGCCGTAAAACATCTGCCTGCCGTTCCTTTGCACAACGCATTGCTTCCCGTATCGCTGCTCTGCCAACACCCTTTCCCATCGCATCCACATGCACACCAAGGCGGTCAAGATACAGGCTTTCTGTCCTGATAGATGCCAGTCGACGTGCTGTTCCCCCCTTATTATGCTCGCATAATGCAAACGCAGCCAGTATCCGGGCATCCTTCTGCAGGACATACATACGCTCCTGTTTAATATCCTCCGGAAAACAAATGCAGGGATACACCGCATCCCATATACAGATTTGCTGTGCATACATATGTGCAATAATAGCTTCATACATAACCTGCAGCTGGGGCAGATCCTGTTTAACCGCTTTTCTAATGATCATACCGAACTCTCCTTACGCTTTTAAAAGTAGCCTGAATGTGTTTCTTATGCAATAACGATTTCATATCCTATAAGCCACAGACTTATTTCCCTTACCCAAGCCTTTTCTTACCGCGCTGATCCCGATACAAGCGTCAGGTTTTTCATTATTATAACAAAATCAAACAGAATATATATCCCTTTCTGCCATTCTTTTCTTTTTTGTGTAATCTAACTGCCTGCTTCATTATGATCAACAGGAATCAAGCAGGGTACATCTGTTGCATTTTTGTAAATTATTTACAATTTTTATTGGAAAATCATCCCTTTATACCCTTATAATTAAAAAGAATGTATAATTTTAATGTCGAAAGAGAGAAGCATATTATGCCACAGGATACATACGATTTTAACCGTATTGATTTGAATGAGATTTACAGTCTGTTTCACACAAAAGATGAGCGCAGGCTGGATTCCGTTAAGGAATTCATAGAAGCAGAAAACTATATGAAGGCTATTCATAAACTGAATGAGTTTTCTTCAAGCAATGAGCGCTGTTATTTTAAAGGGTATCCTTTCCTATACCTAGGGGATATGCAGAAGGCCATTTCATTATGGAAGCCATATATCAAAAAGAATAAGGCGCACCCTCTGATGATGAGATACTATGCCATCGCCTGTCATTCCAGTGAAAAGTACAAAGAAGCAGTAAGGGTTTTTAAAACCGTTTATCCAACGGATACCAGAAAGGATGAAATCGTCTTATCGTATGCATTTTCCTTAAAAGAAGTTCATAAATACAAGACGGCACGGAATCTTATACTGCCCTTTTATTCCTCCACTGTAGGAGATGACCTGATAGCTGTTATTCAAAATATGGAGTTTACAACCCTTCTTCTGGAGCTTGATGTACTGTTACAGGATGAAGATTCCTATTCTGCACACTTTGCGCCCTATTTGTCACAGCTTTCCTCCGTTATGATTTTTGAGGATGCAAAGGAATTACTGGCATGCAATATCGTCATTTTGTCGGGTTATATGTCCACAAGGCGCTGTGAATGGCTGGCACCGCACTTTTATGAGCTTGTCAGGCTGACAGACAAAAATAACTATTTAAAAGACACGCCATATGAGATCGCCGTAAAGCGCGGCTATACCAGCTGGGAATCCTACTTTTATCAGCAGGATGAGCAGGTGCCAAAACCGTTGAAGGAGATTGGTTTGTACCCTCTTGAAGAATTGGAAATTGATGATGAAGTAAGTCAGAGTGTTATCTGCTGGAATGCCGCAAAGCTCTATCAGACACAGCCGGAATGCTTTCGCTATATGCGCAGCACGTATCCTCACACCTGGAATAAAATAGAATATATCGTGGATAAATTTAAAAGCAAGCCAACGGATTATCAGAAGCAGGTGGAGAAAAAGATCATGCTCTATGTGGATTATTCGCAGCAGGAATTACATGAAGAACTGGAAAGAAGATATAAAAAGCTTATAAGACTGAGCATGACAGCTGACAGTCTTCAATATATGAAAATACGAGTATTCGCATTTGGTTCATTCTTACCTTAAAGTGTTTTAAAAGAGAGGATTCAATTCCTATTGAACTACAGTTCATGTTGAATTCTCTTTTTTAATTTACCCGCTATCGGGCAGAAATACGCATTTTATATACCATTTTCTATAAACAATGTAATTTAAGATAATACGTTCTATGTATCCATTTGATATTGAAATCATCTATGGTATATTCAACGCTATATCTGACACAATCATAAGAAAACAGGAAGTATCGTTCACTTCTTGTTTTTTATATACGCTGAAGCAATCTGCTATTTCCGGCTTTGTTGAGAAAGGTTTAAAGGCTGGCGATCAAACCAAACGCTTATCGTATAGTTCACCGGCTGATTCAAGGTATGCCTGCATAACAGATTCCCTGGGCTATATCATAAATCACGCTTTTTCTCTATTGTGTGCTTCCGTAAAAAAAAGCAGGAAGAAAAACAGCCTGCTTACTATAAACTTGAATGTTACATGAAGAATAGCATTTATAAAAAAGAAAATCCGCAAAACTCGATTCTGATCAATTGTCTGATACAGATTTTTTCTTTTCTTATTCTATGCTGAATCAATATCACCGGCCTTTTTCTAATACATATTACAAATATTCCTTTTCCACCATGGTGATCAGTGATCTTCGGTTTGCGAACATTGCAAATGTGCCTGTGGTTGTAAAGAAGGTATTCTGAATGCTGTAGGCTCCCTGCACCTCCTCCAGTATGATTGCCGCAGCCGCATAGTCCCAGCATTTCACATGGGCAGACAGATACAGATCACTCAATCCTTGTGCAATCTGTACGATACTCAGGGATGCACAGCCCAGATAGCGATGGGCACGGAATTCATCCTGCATGGTTAACGGATCACTACCATAGGTTCTTTTTATATAACCCAGAACGTGCAGGCCGGCATCCAGAATACACTCCCTCGCTTCTTTTTTGCGCAGCTGTGCCATCCTCTCCCCGTTTTTCCATGCGCCTTTGCCATGAACTCCCAGGAACAGCTCATCCCGCATGACATCATATACGATGCCGAAGACGGGCTGCTGCTTATGATAATAGGCCAGCGATATTGCGAAATCCCGGTGCGGCTTACAAAATTCGTTGTTCCGTCGATCGGATCCAAAATCCATAGATGATCTCCGCGTTCCCTGACACTTTCCTCTCCCAGAAAGCTGTGTGTTGGAAATTTTACTTTAAGTGCATAGCGAATCTGTTCCTCTATGCTGCGGTCGTATTCCGTTACCAGATCCTGAAAATCCGTTTTATATTCCGGTGTCACTTCGGATACGCGGCGCAGCTGTGCCCCGCAATCTCTTACCAGCTCTATCGCAAATTCTATTACATCCTGCTGCATACACTCACATCCTCATCCTTCATAAAGGGGTTCACCTGCCCAAGCACCGGTTCCTCGCCATAGCGTCCATGGGTATCGCTGCCCCCTGTTTCTATCAGCTTATACCTTTTTGCGATGGCATGCAAGTCATCCACCTGCTTTTGTCCGTGTGAGCTGTGCCAGGTTTCAATACCATCCAGTCCGATCCGGACATATTCGGGGATCGATCCTGTGACGCGTGAGGTATAGGGATGTGCAAGCACGGCGATTCCCTGATCCTTATGAATGGCCCGTATCGCCGCTTCTACTGAAACAAAGGAGGCAGGACATACACAGATTCCGTTGTTTTTGAACAGCTTTCGATAGACATCGGAATATATGGTATCACTGTAGCCGTGTCGTATCATAACGTCCATGATGTGCTGCTTGTAGATAGCTGTGGATTGCTGTGCCATGCATTCCACTTCCTTCAGGCTAATCTGATAGCCGTGATCAATCAGCTGCTGCACCTGCCATAGGGAAATCGCTCTTCTCTGACGCAGGATCGCTTCACACAGGCATCCACATGCGGGGTGTCTTCTCCGAAGCCATAGCCGAGAATATGCACCTGCCGTTGTGCAACCTCATCAAAGGCACTGATCTCGATCCCCTTGATGAGCGTACAGGGCAGCATATCGTACGGGATGTGCCGGTATGCCGCAAAGGTATCATGATCCGTTATGGATATCATCTGCATCCGGCTTTCTTTAGCAAGGCTGAGAATCTGTGCCACCGTCAGTGAAGAGTCACTGCAAACGCTGTGTATGTGAAGATCGATACGGTTCATGCCATCATTCCCTTTTGCATATTGTACTCCCGATCACACAGCCCCTCCATGAATTCCAGATCATGAAAGATACCGAGCATGGTCGTTCCCTCCAGCTTCAGCTGCTCAATCAGATCACGGACCTTCTGCTTGCTGGTATGATCCAGACTGGCGGTCGGCTCATCCAGCAGCAGTAAACGCGGCTTCTTTACCATGGCAGCCGCAATGTTCAACCGCAGCTTTTCTCCTCCGGAAAAGGTATTGGGATACATATCCCAAAGGGCCGGCTCCAGCTCGAAATGCTCCAGCATATGCTGTGCCCTGCGACGGGCGGTATCTTCATCCGCCCCCATTTCCAAAACCGCCTGTTCAATAATCTGCCGTGCAGTCGTTCGCGGCATAATGCGCAGAAACTGGGAAACATAGCCGATTTCCTGTTTGCGTAGATAAATCATCTGCCGCTCACTTGCCTGACAGAGATCTAGCATCCCGAATTTTTCACTGTCATACAATATCCTTCCCTTCTGCGGCAGATTGGTTCGGTAAATCCCCTTTAAGATCGTCGATTTCCCACTGCCGCTCTTCCCTGTGATTCCGATAAATTCCCCCTTCGCAAGATGCAGACTGATTCCCCTGCAGGCATGGATTTCACGCCTGCTGACATGCATGGTAAAGCTTTTTTCCAGATTCTCGATAACCAGTAAATCCTGTTGCTGCATATGGTTCACCCTTTCCTGTATTTACGGATAAATATGTCAATGTCCAATGAAAAATCATCAATTCGGCTGCGGAATACTGCATCCTCCAGTTCCACCAGGCGATATCCAAAAGGGCGGCAATCTGCTCGCAGTCAAAGCGAAAACGAAGAATTTTTGCGGGGACCCCTGCAACGATTGCATAGGGTGGAACATCGTGTGTCACAATGGCACCACTGCCAATTACAGCTCCATCACCGACCTTCACGCCTGCCTCGATCAAGGCGCCATGCCCGATCCATACATCATGTCCGATTTCTGTCAGCTTGCTTCTGCGCTGCTCAGAAAGCTTCATCATCCGTATCCCGGACACCGTACATTCTGCGCCGGTAGGTGATATGATGAGTCGTAGGGCGTTGCAGGGGATGCTGGGTTGCTCCGATGCGGACATTTCTTGCGATATCCACAAAGCTGTGAATGATCGTGTTTTGTATCATCGCATACGGCTCGCAATAGGAATACCTGCCAAAGGAGCTGTTTTCAATGACACTGTGTGCGCCTACCTTATTATATATAGAAAAGCTTACCTGGTTAAGCTCTACATCCTGTTCGATGGTCACTTCTCTGCTCAGCATGGCTATACCCGGTAATGGTTCTGTGCGATGCACATACCGTCCACAAATACCTCGGTGATTGCCGGCAGCTCGTTGGGCAGGATACGGATAATCAGCAGGTCGGCCTTTTTACCTTTTTCAATGGAACCGTAGTCCCGATCAATGCCGGTAGCCCGTGCAGGGTGTATGGTCACCTTATTCACCATCTCCTCCAGACGCTGGCCCTTCTTAGTCATCTGAAATACCGCATGCAGAAGGCTTGCCGGATAATAATCACTGCATAAGATATCCGCTGCATCCTGTGCGATAGCGTCTGCCGCATTCATATTGCCGGAATGACTGCCGCCCAGCAGAATATTCGGTGCGCCGACAACCGTGTACATACCGCGTTTCTTTGCTTCCCTGGCTACCTCCAGCGTGATTGGAAATTCCGATATGGTTGCCCCGAACTTCTGCACCACATCCAGCTTTTCAATCGTATCATCATCATGCGAGGCGATCGAGATGTCCTGCGCCTTTGCCAGTCTGGCAGCCGTTTGCATATTCTCCAGTGTCAGCTTGTCGCTGTTCATGCGGCGCGCCACCTCTTCCGCAACCTCCTCCTCACTCATGCTTCGGGCATTGCGGACATAGCTTTTGTATACCTCAATGTTGCGGTACTGCCCCTGTCCCGGTGTATGATCCATGAAGGAAATGAGGTGAACACGCTTTTGACGCAGATAGTCCAGCATCAGTGGAAACTGCTTCTGATTGTCGATTTCAAAGCGCATGTGAAAGCGGTGATGAATCAGATGCAGCTGCGTGTGGCTTTTTTCTATGATATCCGCCAGCTGCCTGACGAGCTCGGGACGTCGCATGGGGGAAGCTCCAACTCCCTCCCAGATACTGACGGAGTGAAACATGGTGGTGATGCCATGGGTACAGCATTCCTTTTCGAATTCATATACAGCCAGCTCCATATCCATGATGCTGCTGGGGCGCGGTGCCGCCATGGCCTCGATATGATCCGAATGCATATCGATGAAGCCGGTGTGATGTATCCCCCATAGGCGTTGTACACCTCATCAATGCGCATAGAGGCAAGCTTTGCTTGTGGAACGATATCATAGATACGCTCCTGTTCAATCAGCAGAGCGTGATCCTTTAATATACCATGCTCCTGTACGATGTTTCCATTTATGATTGCAATCATGATGTTCTCCTTATAATAATGAATATACAAGCTGCTGGGTATAAGGGTGCTGCGGATCCTCCATGACCTGATCGGTCAGTCCCTGTTCAATGATTTCCCCATCCAGCATAACAATCGTTCGATCCGCCAGCATGCGAATCACCCCCAGATCATGCGATACCACAAGCATGGATACCCCCAGCTCCCGCTGTATTTTCTTAATCAGTCTAATACATTTGCCTGCACTGATAGATCCAGTCCGGTTGTGACCTCGTCCAGCAGAAGAATCGGCGGATTGTTGCTGAGAGCTTGGCAATCTGAACACGCTGCTGCATGCCGCCGGAAAATTTCCTCGGCTCCTCCTTCATGCGGTGCACCGGAATTTTCACAGCGTTTAGCAGCTCCTCACCGCGTTCACTCATAGCCTTTACATTGCGCTTTCCTGCCGCGATCAGCTTTTCAGCGATGTTTCCCATGCTGGAAAAATTCATTTTCAATCCGAGATAGGGATTTTGATATACCATGCCGAGTACGTGATTGCGGATATAGCGCTGCTGCTGGGCAGTCAGCTCAAAGATGTTGGCAGCTCCGTTTTTATAGGTACGGATTGTACAGCTGCCCCCTGTCACCTCCTGATCAAAGTACAGGCACTGCATCATGGTGGACTTGCCGCTGCCGCTTTCTCCCACCACGCCAAGAATCTCCCCGTCATATACATCAAAGCTGATATCCCGGCAGGCATATACGGTTCCGCATTTCGGGCAATAGTTTCCCTGCAGCTTTACCGAATGGCTGCGGCAATGGGGACAGCCCTCACCAAAGCGTTTGTTGAGATGTGATACACGCATCAGCGGTACATCGTTGTAGTCCATTATGCTTCCCTTCCTTTCGCATTCAGGCGTTCCAGACACTGGCTGGTATCATTGCACTGATAGCTGACCCTGCCATTTGTTTCATCGATGATTTCATCCAGATAGACATGAGATGCCCCGCACAGCCGGCAGCATTTCCCCTGAAAATCCTCGGTCTCGAAGGGATGATCATCAAAGTCCAGCGATACGACCTCGTATAGGGTGGAATCGCATAGATTTTCTTTTCCCGTCCGGCTCCCAGAAGAATCAGCGCCTCGCTTCTCATCATTTTCGGATTGTCAAAGCGGGGGATGGGAGAGGGAGCTGTCACATAGCGGTCGTTTACGAGTACCGGATGATCGGCCCCCATGGTTACTCTTCCATATTTCATAATCTGTTCAAAAAGCAGCAGCCAGGCCCCGGTATATTCCTTTTCGGCATGCAGTCGTCTGGTTGCACGCTCGCTTGGCTCGTATTCCCGCAGCGGTTCCGGTGTCGGTACCTGTAAAATCAGAATCTGGTCTTTTTTTAGAGGTACCTCCGGTATACGGTGACGCGACTGTATGAGGGTGGCAAGAGCCGTATGCGTGGTCAGCTCTACTCCCGTGGTGGCCCTGATCAGATTTTTGATACTGATGGCATTGACGCTTTCATCACTGCCTGATCAATCACCTTAACAATATCCCTTGGACCGACCAGCGAAAGACTCAGCTGAAGCCCGCCGGTTCCCCAGCCTCTGGCGATCGGCAGCTCCCGGGACGCAAAGGCACCTGATATCCGGGTATACAGATGGCCTTCAGTGAGGCTCTGCGGATTTCCCGCTTGCTGCTTCATCGAAGAAGGCAAAATTATATTTCTTTTTCATCATCGGCCTGTTCCTTCTTTGTTTTTCTCATGCTGTTTAATTTCGATTGAAATGTGACATAGTGGGGAAGCTTTAAGTGCGATATAAAGCCGGTTGCCTCCACCGCATCAATATGGTAGAGCACAAATTCCTCGTCATTGACCGCAAAGCCTTTATCCTCGCTTTCCAGACATGTATCCAGAATACTCATGGCGATTGCCTTGGTTTCGTTCTGCCCCATGGTGATGCCATAGCCAACCTTAAATTCCAGCTCCTTTTCCCCATTTGGATCGGTTATGGTAACCGGGATCAGACTCTCTACCTCTGTCACCTTGATTTCTCCGATATAATAGGAATCCTCCTCACGCTCTGGCTGCAGGGGATCCGGAACACTGATTGGCAGCTGCCCCACACGCAGCTCCCCACTGTCGGATGCACAACACCATAGCCGCGCAGGGAAGCATAGCCCAGTGCGGTTACCGCCTGCGTCATCCCTCTGCTTAGAATCTGCAGACGCTCACTGCGCTGCGTGGGAAAGCTGAGCATCTGCTTTGTGGCATCCTTCGGAGCACGGTTATCATTTTCCACCGGTGGCAGCAGCCTTCCCTGCGCAGATAGTCGCTGACCCTTGGAAGGCGCAGATCTGTTTTCTCTTTGGTGCATTCCTCACTCAGAAACGCCTCCACATACTGCTTCAGCTCCTCCTCACGCTCCTGCAACAGATCAAAGTCAAGCAGGCGGTGTACGTAATCATAGCTCGTACCCAGAAGCTGTCCCTGCGGGATATCCTTAAAGCTGCGGATATTCTGCGTTCGACCTCCATTTCCCGACTGTCAATAATATGGGAGTAGTACCTGCGCGGCAGTGTGGAGCGATAGCTTCGCAGCAGAAATACCGCCTCCTCCATACTGCCCTCTCCCTGCTTGATTGCCAGTGCGGCGAGGGAGGGGCGTACAGACTGCCTTCACTCATCACCTGATCCACCAAAAGCCGCATGCCCTGTTCAATCTGGTCAACGCCGCACCGGCGCCCTTTTTGACACGTTCATATTTCAATCGGCGCAGGCTTTCCTCAATTGCCTGTTCGCCGCCCTTTACCGCTACATATGCCATTGTCCTATCCCCTTTCCACCTGTGTTGTTCTCGCAGCGCCATACAGTTCGCATCCGCATCGATCAAAAGCATATCGAAGCCCAGAGGAAATTCCTCATTCACAAGAGCGCGGACCTCCACCCAGTCACTGTTTAGCGGGGAAGCAATCGTATGTGCGTGCGGTATGCCGGGACCTCGTAATATCAGCTCGTATCCCTCCTGCAGAGAATCACATTCCACAAGTAGCGTCGCTCCCAGATGCGGATCCTCCAGCGTGCCTGTCTGAACCTTCTGCATGATTTCACACAGTCTGTCCCTATGCTTCCCTGTCACAATGACATGTGCTGCGGTTTCCAGCGAACAGCTTTGACAGTAGGTCAGTCTGGCGATGCTGTCTGTCAGCTGTTCCTCCTCCACAGCATGAAAGCTGGTATCCGCATCCAGCAGCATATACAGCAGTACACCGGTAGCAGCCCGGCATGGCAGCCCAGCTCCAACCTGTCCGCCTCCTGCTTCAGACTTACTATTTCACCGGGATAGGCGAAGGCATGAACTACCTGACGGTAGGCATGCTGTATATCAAATACCATATCAAAGTTCATGTTGTTCTCCTTACACATCCATCGTTTCAAAGTTCACGCGTGTTTTCAATATACCTGCCACATGTCGTGCATGTGCAGCATCCTGCTTCTGTTTCTCCTGAGTCAGAGCCTTTTCCAGCTGATCCACACCGTCAAGCGGTGCATTGCAGGCAGCGTCGATCACTGCCAGAGCATAGGATTTCTCCAGCTCATTTCCCTGTATCAGTCCAATGCCGATTGTATCCCTGCACTTTACTCTGGTTTCGCTGACCAGCACCTCTCCCAGATAAAAGAGGGAATGCTGTGCGCTTTCTCTCATACGAAGCATTGTCAAAGCATTTTTCGGTTCCTCAATGACATGAAACTGCGTCTGCTGTTCAAAATATTGCGCCCACTGTGTGAGGAATTCATTTGAAGAGTGTACCAGAATCCGGGTTCTTTCTTTACGTTTCATAAGCTCCTCCTTGTTACGAGTATAGCTTACCTTGTAGCCAAGAGAGGTTTGTTAAGCGGTTGTAAACATTGTGTATGGAAATGATGAAAAAGGTGTAAAAAAGACATTGACCGTGGCATATCGATCAAAATGTCAATTGGTAGAAACAGAGGAAGCAGGCCCTGCTTATGGGAGGCAGCTCCTGCCGCTTTTCACTTCATTCCTCCAGCAGATAGCTAAGATAGCGTTCGGGCTGTTCAAGAAATCTTCTTGTCAGCTGGTAGTGCTCGGTATCCTTATAAGAAACCTCCTGAATGCCTGCTTCTGAGAATTCCAGAAGCTTTGCATAGGGATAGGCCATAAGCATGGGAGAATGGGTGGCTATGAGAAACTGAGAGTTCTGTTGAACCAGTTCATGCACCTCTGCAATCAGCGTGAGAATGCGGGAGGAGACAGCGCCGCCTCCGGCTCATCGAGCAGATACAGCCCATTGCCACCAAAACGATTGTGAATCAGAGAGAGGAAGCTTTCCCCGTGAGACTGCCGGTGCAGGGATACTCCGCCATAGCTGTCGATGATATGGCGGGAACGATCCGGATATTGATCAAGCTCGTCGATATTGGAGGCGAGATTGTAAAAGCTCTCTGCGCGTAAGAAATAACCGTCTTTTGGATAGTCGCCTCTCCCCAGCTGAATATGTTCATATAAAGAAGAGTGGGAATCCTGTGTTGAAAAGTTGAAATTTCTGGTGCCTCCTTCCGGGTTAAAGCCGTAGGAGACAGCGATTGCTTCCAAAAGAGTGGATTTTCCAGTACCGTTTTCTCCGACAAAGAAGGTGACCGGTGCATCAAAGGACAGCTGTCCCATACTGCTCAGACAGCGAACGGCCGGCAAACTTGCAAGATAGGAGTCCGCAGCAGGCGGTGTTGCAATTTTAACATTACTGATATATCTGTTTTTTATCATGTGTGCTCCTCCTGAGAATCCGGTGGTTATAAACCGCATATCGTATGGTAATTCTGCATGCATACCTTTGTATTTATCATAACATATATTTCAGCATTGCACATTTTTCTCATAAAAACATATCAATAAAAACACATTTTTCTAAAAAATAGAATGATCTATCTCGGATATTGATGCATATCTAAACAATGCTTGTCACGCTTTATTTTGTGGATTTAAAATGTCACTTCCAATAGGATTATAGAAGAAAAATAACGGCCGCATGAATCAGCCGTTATCTCTCTTTATGCTTCATCCAGTACCCGCTGCATTTCCTCCTGCAGTTGTACAGTTACACCCTCCGCCTTTAAAGGCTTGTAATCTTCATAATACAGCGGCTTTAGGATATGAATATGAAACGTTCCCTTGTGCTTCATCACATCCATATAGTCGTAGGAATTTTTTAATACAATAGGAACAATGCAAGCCTTTGCCATAAACGCCGGCTGCATGGAGCCAGCCTGCATGGGATGCATTACACCGCCCTTGCTTCTGGTTCCCTCCGGGAAAATCAGCAGATTATCCTTCGCCTTGAGCCGTCTTGCGGCTCCCGCAGCATATGAATGGCACTGCCGCGATCCTCTCTGTCAAATAGTATGACCTCCAGTGTCTTTGACCACGCAGCCACATACGGCACCTTTTCATTTTCCTTTTTGGAGATAAAGGTAAACGCAGATCAAGGACAGCCATCTGTAGCAGCATATCGAATTCGCTCTGGTGATTGCATACAAACAAAATCGGTTGATCCTTGGGCAGCTGTTCCTGAAATTGTACATCCAGTGTCACACGATAATGCGACAACAGCCTTTCCGACCATTTCTTCATACATGCATACCGCTGTGCAAACGGTTTTTTCCGTACAAGGACAGCATCGATCCAGCTTCTTGGAATGAGCCAGAGAAGATACAGACTTCGCAATATATACATAAACACCTACTCCTTCATCGCCGCTGCATAGGCAATGGCATATTCTTTTTCATGAGATATGGATACCTCTACCTGAAGACCTGCGATATAGCATGTGGGAGCACCAGCGGCATCCGCAAGAATTTCAACAGCGGAAAGGACATAGGATTTCTCCTTATGCACCGCTTTGATAACCGCCTCCTTAGCCGCAAAGCGTCCTGCCAGCCATTCCGCACGGCGTTCTTTTGGAATGCGGTCAAACAGCTTTCGCTCCTGTTCACTCAGCACACGCAGAAACGATTCCTTTTCCATAGCACGTTTTATTCTTGCGATTTCCACAATATCACAGCCTACTCCAAGCAGCATAGCCCTACCTCTTTTCCTTATTATATACGGGCGGAAAGCGATATATTTCCACCCGTTGTGCGCAGCAGTTGTTGAGCTGGAAAGGCGTGCTGCGCACACGGTTCTTTATTTTTTCGGATCTTCCACCGCAAACATCATTTCCGCAGTCAGTGCAACCTCACCATCCACGCTGGCAACGGCATTCACGAAGGCGATACCCATACGTTCTCTGGTAACCTCTGCCTCCAGCTTCAACACATCCCCGGGAATCACCTGACGCTTGAAGCGCGCCTTGTTGATACCGGCAAACAATCCGATTTTCCCTTTGTTTTCTTCCTTGCTCAGCAGCATAACTGCCACGGTCTGCGCCAGCGCCTCCAGCTGCAGGACACCCGGCATAATTGCCTTCTGCGGAAAATGTCCGAGAAACTGCATCTCATTGGCACTGATGCATTTGATTCCCACAACCTTGTTTCCCTCGATGCTCTCAATGCGGTCCACCAGCAGAAACGGATAGCGGTGCGGTATGATTTTCTGAATATCATCACTGTTATAGATCATGCTTACTTCTCCCATCTGCGAATAAGGATGCTCGCATTATGTCCGCCGAAGCCCAGAGAATTGGACATGGCGATACGGATATCCGCCTGCTTCCCCTCATTGACCACAAGGTTCAGATCACAGGCAGGATCCGCATGACGATAGTTGATCGTTGCCGGCACAAAGCCGTTCTTCACTGCCAGTGTCGAATGATCGCTTCCAGTGCCCCGCTGGCACCAAGCAGGTGTCCGGACATGGATTTCGTACTGGATACATACGGCTTCATCGCTGCAGCGCCAAACGCCTTTTTCACAGCCAGCGTTTCACTGGCATCATTGAGCGGCGTGCTGGTTCCATGCGCATTGATATAATCAACATCCGCAGCTGTAATAGCTCCATCCTCGATTGCCATGGTCATGGCACGGGCCGCCTGTGCTCCATCCGCAAGCGGTGCCGTAATATGATTGGCATCACAGGTGCTGCCATACCCGATGACCTCCCCATAGATTTCCGCATTTCTGGCAAGCGCATGCTTCAGCTCCTCCAGAATCAACACACCGGCTCCCTCTCCCATAACGAAGCCCTTGCGTTCCGCGTCGAAGGGAATAGAAGCACGATTGGGATCCTCTCCCTCATGCAGTGCCCGCATACTCGCAAATCCTGCCATTGCCACCGGTGTTACTGCCGCTTCACTTCCCCCCGCAGCCATCACATCCTCATAGCCGTCACGAATGCGGTGGAAGGCTTCTCCAATGGCGTTGGTTGCCGCCGCACAGGCAGTCACCACACTGGATACATTGCCGTGTGCATCCATATCAATGGCAGCACTTCCCGCTGCCAGATTGATCAGGGACATGGGAATGAAATACGGAGAGATACGGCTTGGTCCACGCTTTCAATCGTCTGGGACGCGCCCTCAATTGTGGAAATACCACCGATTCCCGAACCGATGATCACTCCGAAGCGATCGCGGTTGAATTCCGTATCCTGCAGACCGCTGTTTTCATATGCCTGCTTTGCGGCTATTCGTGTAAATTGTGTAAAGCGGTCATTGAATTTCAGATCACGCTTTGTGAAATACTGCTCCATATCCAGATTTCTGACTTCACCGGCCAGCTTGGCACGGAAGTCACCCGCATCAAAATGCGTAATCCTATCAATACCGCAGCGGGAGTGCTGAACACTGTCCCAGACCTGCTCCACATCATTTCCAATCGGGGATACAACGCCCATCCCTGTTATGACAACTCTTCTCTTCATTTACATCACCATCCCGCCGTCTACGGCAATAACCTGCCCTGTGATATAGGTACTGTCCTCACTGCACAGAAACTTCACCACGTTGGCAACATCCTGAACTGCTCCGAATTTTTTCATCGGTATGGAGGCAAGCGCACTTTCCTTAACACTGTCTGCCAGCTTGTCCGTCATCGCAGTAGCGATAAAGCCGGTGCAACGGCATTCACACGGATACCTCTTGACGCAAGCTCCTTAGCACAGCTTTTCGTCAATGCAATCACGCCGCCCTTACTCGCTGCATAATTGGCCTGCCCCATGTTTCCGCATAATCCGACAACACTTGCCATATTGACAATTGCTCCGGATTTCTGTTTCATCATGATCCTTGCGACATGACGGATACAGTTGTAGGTTCCCTTCAGATTGACGCGGATAACATCATCAAAATCCGCATCGCTCATACGCAGCAGCAGATTATCCTTTGTAATACCGGCATTGTTTACCACGACATCCAGATGCCCATATTCCTTTACGATTTCCTCCAGCATGGCCTTTACCTGCTCTCCATTGGAGATATCGCACTGTATCATTTTGTGATGACCTTCAGGATCACACTGTGCCAGAACCGCACGGGCTCCCTCTTCACTGTGTGCATAATTGATGATCACGTTGTATTCCTTTGACAGGGTATCGCAATGGCTTCCCCGATTCCGCGGGATGCCCCGCTGATAAATGCAGTTTTTCTTTCCATAGCCTTATCCTTTCATATAATCCAGCGTTTCCGCAAGACTTGCCGCATCTTCCACATGCAGTATGTTCACATCCATGCCCTTTGCACATTTCTTTACAAAGCCGCTGACCGCCTTGCCGGGACCTACCTCGATAAAGGTATCGACACCGTCTGCCAGCATATTCCTTATGGTATCCTCCAGCAGTACGCTGTGTGAAATCTGTTCACTTAACAAATCGATGAGTGGACGGTCCGCAATACGCGCGGTAAGATTATGCAATACCGGGATGCGCGGTGTCTTCAGCTCATAAGCGGACAGCACCTGATGCAGCTGTTTTCCGGCCTCCTGCAATAAGGAGGAATGAAAGGCACCGGAAACCTGTAAGGGGATCACTCTTCGTGCGCCTGCCTCCAGACATTTTTTTCCACATGCCTCAACCGCTGCTTTTTCACCTGTGATGACGATCTGTCCCGGACAGTTGTAATTGGCGATTTCACATACACCGATTTCCTGTACCGCTTCACAGGCGTTCAAAATCGCTTCTTTATCCAGCATCAATACCGCAGCCATCGCACTCGTTCCTGATGGAAGTGCATTGGCCATCAGCTTTCCGCGTTCCCGCAAAATTTCTGCGCCTGCCTGTACTGAAAAGCAGTCCGCATAGCACAGAGCACTGTATTCTCCTAGACTCAGTCCGGCAGTCACATCTGCATGTATGCCGTTTTCTTGTAATACAGCCGCTGCCGCCATTGCGTGGGCAAAAATTGCCACCTGTGCATATTGTGTATCATCCAGCTGCTCCTTTGGTCCTTCAAAGCAAAGCGTTTTCACATCAAAATCCGTTGCTATGCTGTCGAAGACCGCCTTTGCACTGTCGTAGTTTTCATATAAATCCTTTCCCATGCCGGGATACTGTGCTCCCTGACCGGAAAACAGAAATGCTGTTTTCATGCCTGACTCCATTTCCCCGCGCATCCTGCGCAGTTCCTACTTATTGTAACTGATACTTTACGTTTTTAAGCTCCTGCATTTACGTAAGCTGATACATTATGCACACAGCTCCGCCATGAGATCATGCACACTCACGATGTCCGTAACACGCCATGCATTGGCTCCTGCGAATACCAGACCGTTTTCCACATCGCCCTCTACCGAATGCACGAGTGCATCACTGATACAATACGGTGTGGAGGCAGGAACACACGGCTTCATGCAGCCGATGCAGTGCTTTGGGGCAATTCTGCCCTTTAACGCATTGCGCATGAACGCTGTCATCACAGCACGGCCCGGAAGTCCTGCCGGACTCGCCACCAGCGTAATATCCTCTTTCCTGGCGTTTACGATTTTCTGCTTGAATGCCAGATCCGCATCGCATTCCGTCGTTGCGATAAAACGGGTTGCCATCTGGACACCGCTTGCACCGATATTCAGCAATGCCGCAATATCCTCACGGGTATACACACCACCCGCCGCAAATACCGGAATGCTTGTCTGGTATAGTTCCTCATATGCCTGTATTTCCTGCAGTACCTCACAGACCAGCTCGGAAAGCTCCTTCACTTTGCCGGACAGCAGCTCTTCCTTCTTAAAGCCCAGATGTCCGCCCGCCAGACTTCCCTCCACAACGATGAAATCCGGACAGCGATGATAATGACGATCCCAGCTTTTCAAAATCAGACGCGCGGCACGACCACTGGATACAATCGGTGCCAGAGCCACCTGATCGCTGCCTTCCACAGACGGCAAATTCATCGGCATACCTGCACCGGAAATGATAACATCCACGCCTGCCCCAATGGCAGCCTTCACATAGTCCTCATAATGATGGGATGCGACCATCACATTGACACCCAAAAGACCTCTGCCCCCGCTGATTGCTCTGGCTTTGGCTGCTTCCTCATATACTGCTTCAATGTTGCAGGCAAGGGGGTCCTTCCAGAAATTTTCTTTGCGATATCCCGGATGTGCCGCAGAAATCACACCCATGCCGCCTTCCTTCATGACAGCACCGGCAAGATTTCCCAGCGAAACACCAACTCCCATGCCGCCCTGAATAATCGGCTTTTCCAGATACTTTGAACCAATGGGAATGCGTTTACTCATAGCACAGTTCCTTTACCGCCTGCTGCAGCGTTACCGCCTCTTCTTCACTTTCGTGAATCAAAGAGTCGAGAATTTCCTGTAACGGACGGATATCCTTACACATACCGGCAACCTGCCCCATCATAACAGAGCCATGACTCATATCACCTTCATGAACGGCTCTTCGCAGACCGCCCAGTGTCAGCTTTCCATTTCTTCCTTATCAGCTCCGCTTTGTTCCAGCTTCAGATATTGCAGTGCCATCTGATTTTTCAGAATACGAACCGGTGTTCCCGTACTTCTGCCGGTGACAACAGAATCCATATCCTTCGCCTTCATAACAGCCCTTTTATAATTTTCATGGATCGGACATTCCTCTGCAAGCAGCAGACAGGTACCGACCTGCACACCTACAGCGCCCAGACACAGTGCTGCATTCAGCTGCCGGCCGCTTGCGATTCCTCCGGCTGCCAGAACCGGAATGGACACAGCATCCACAACCTGCGGTACCAGTGACATGGTCGTTGTTTCTCCACATGACCGCCGGATTCTCCACCCTCGCAATGACGGCATCCACTCCGGACTTTTCCAGGCGGCGTGCCAGTGCCACACTTGCCACAACCGGAATCACCTTACAGCCGCTTTCCTTTAAAGCCGGAATATACGGTCCCGGATTGCCGGCACCTGTGTAACCACCGCAACCTGCTCCTCGCAGATCACCTGCATGATGGCCTGCGTATGCGGATTCATCAGCATGACATTGACGCCGAACGGCTTATCCGTTAACTGCTTACAGGTACGGATTGCTCCCGTGTCTGGTGCTCATCCATGGCGCCAGTTGCGATAATGCCAAGTGCGCCGCAGTTGGATACGCTGCCGCAAATTCCGGCGTCGCGATATTTGCCATCGCTCCCTGGAAAATCGGATATTTGATTCCTAACAATTCATTTATTAACATACAGCTCTCCTTACAGTTCGATATAGCAGCCGGCCCAGGTAAAGCCTGCACCAAATCCGCTCAGAACGATTTTCATACCCGGCTGCAGCAAGCCCTTCTCACTCATTTCTCCCAGAGCGAGCGGAATGCTTGCGGCCGAGGTGTTTCCATATTCCTCTATATTGATATACACATGCTCTTTGTCGATGTGCATGCGTTTGCATACGTTGTTGATGATTCTCACATTTGCCTGATGCGGTACGATCCAGTCGATATCCTCAATGCGTTCCCCTGCCTGTTTCAGTACATCCTCAATGGCCTCCTGCATGGCTTTCACCGCAAAGCGAAAGGTCGCATTTCCTTCCATGCAGACCACGGAGGGCTGATAGGGCTGTTCTGAGAACAAGGGTCTTGGTTTGGGGGCATCACTGTGAATCACACCGGCGGCATCTCCCATACTCCCTGCAAAATGCAGCATACGCTTATTCGTATCCTCCTGCTTCACGATGGCAGCTCCGGCTCCATCCGCAAAAATGATACAGGTGGAGCGATCGTTCCAGTCCAGCTGCTTGGAAATGACCTCGCACCGATGATAAGGCACACGTCACCTGTCCTGCCGCAAGCATGGCATGGGCACTCTGCAATGCGTACAGAAAGCCGCTGCATGCCGCATTCAGATCAAACGCCATCATATGCTGTTTGTTCAGACCCAGCTTTTCCTGAATCAGACACGCCGTGGAAGGGGTTGTCTGATCCGGTGTGAAGGTTGCTGTGATGATCAGGTCAATCTCTTTAGGATCAATGCCGGATTTGTCGATTGCCATACGGGCCGCACGTGCACCAAGATCACTCGTATTCTCTTCTTCCGAAATATATCTGGCACGGATTCCCGTTCTGCTGGATATCCATTCGTCATTCGTATCGACAAAGGTGCTCAGATCCTCATTGGTAACGCGGCGTTTTGCCAGCGCATAGCCCAGTCCCTTGATGCTACAGCTCTTCATAATTTGCCCCCATCACTCGATATTTTTCATACCGCTTTGCCAGCAGTACCTTTTCCTTTTTCTTGCACAAATCATCCAGAACATTTTCCAGCTGCTCCCGCAGATGCTCGACTACATAGTCAAAGCAGATATGCGCGCCGCCCTTTGGTTCCGCGATAATCGTATCAATGATACCCTTGCGCTTTAAATCCGCTGCCGTAAGCTCCATCACACCGGCCGCCTCTGCCGCTCTGGATTCATCCTTCCACAGAATGCTCGCAAAGCCTCCGGGGAGAGAATGGAATAGATGGCATGCTCCAGCATCATGA